>Ga0207713_1000538_pt1 | contig 38074 bp, 32 predicted proteins | sample KBSS64metaG_FD_184404 | JGI IMG/M metagenome (GOLD analysis project Ga0207713, IMG submission 184404) | Switchgrass rhizosphere microbial communities from Kellogg Biological Station, Michigan, USA - KBS S6-4 metaG (SPAdes) (version 2) | ecosystem: Host-associated > Plants > Roots > Rhizosphere >... | reverse complement strand
CAGTACGGTGATCCATAAGCTGGAAGAACATGTCGCATGTACCCAAGCGTTCGAGCAAGCGATTGCAGATCACGACTGGGTTTTATGCCGAAATGAAGGAACGATCGAAGACGCAACGATGCAGGTGGTTTCTGAGATCTATAGAGTCCTTTGATGCGCCACAGCGGTAGCGGGCTGACGCTTTGATCTGGGTGCCTGTCATCGATTGCTGGAGATGTAATGCCTAGAGGAAAGCGGACAGGACCTATGCGCAGCTATAGAGCAATACATGATTTAACTTATGGGCGATGTCATATGTTCATAGGCAGGCCGTTACTATGTTTTGCTTCAGGTCCGAAGGCTATTGGGGTGGAAATGTTCATCGGTCCAAGCTCATGGAAACCGGGCTGCAGCTTCAGGACTGTCCGGCCAGCAGAACATCAAAACGGCCAAGCACTCCGACCATTCCAGCCAAACGGCGGCAATCTGATACTGTTTTTTATGTTGGATCTGAGCCTTTTATTAGTTAGCTGGCGCTCTATAGAGTGCGCGTCCGACGCACTAGCGGACAGTGATCGGCCGCCCACTTTTTCAGGCTCTCTGAAGACCGGACGACCTCGAGAGTCTTCAGGAATCACCGTGAATACTCGTCCCAGCTTTCACAGCAAGGCACTCCCCGAGTCTCAACGTGACATTCTCGGCATGATCGCGACCGACCATCATCTGAGCGAAATACTCTGCGCCATCTGCCAGATGCTTGACGATCAGGCCCCCGAAACCTTCTGCTCTATCCTGCTCACTGATGCCGAGGGCAAACGCTTGCTGAGCGGCGCGGCGCCCAGCCTGCCGGTGGAATACAGCGAGGCGATTCATGGCATGGCCATTGGTCCACACGAAGGAACCTGCGGCACCGCAGCGTTCCGGCGCGAACTGGTGGTCACCGAAGACATCGCCCAGGATCCGAACTGGGAGCGTTTCCGCAGCCTGGCGCTGGGGCATAACCTGCGTTCCTGCTGGTCGGTGCCGTTGCTCTCCCATCAAGGAAACGTGTTGGGCACATTTGCCCTGTACCAGAACCGCGCCCATGCGCCGGACGAGGCGCAGATTCAACGACTGGCCTGCGCGGCCCAGCTGGCAGTCATTGCGATCCGTCATGAGCGTGACGGCCAACGTCTGGAGGAAAGCGAACAACGTTTTCGTTCGTTGTTCACCTACAACCCCCACCCGGTGTTCGCTCTCGATCTGCACGGCAACATCCAGAGTGTGAATCCAGCAGGCCTGAAGCTGAAACCGCACACCGCAACCGATTTCATTGGTCATCACTTTTCCCATCTGGTGCTTGAAGAAGACCTGCAACGGGTCAGTCAGCATTTTTCCGCAGCCCGTGCCGGAGAGCCTCAGCGCTTCGAGGCGCGGGTTCGCGACGAGAGTGAAAAGCTGTTGACCATGGACATCTCTAACCTGCCGATCATGGTCAACGGAGAGATCGTCGGGGTATTTGGCATTGCCCGGGACATCAGCGAGCAAAAGCATTTCGAGCGCCAATTGAGCTTCAACGCCAGCCATGACCGTCTGACCGGTTTGCTCAACCGTGTCTCGCTTGAAGACCGGCTTGTTCTGGATTGTCACATCAGTCGTCGGCGTAAGCGTCGTCTGGCGGTGATGTGCATAGATCTGGATGGATTCAAATCCATCAACGATTCGACCGGGCACTACTTCGGCGATCAGGTGCTGATCGAGGTGGCGCAGCGTATGACCCAGCAGGTTCGTCCCGGGGATACCATCGTGCGCATGGGCGGTGACGAATTTATCGTGCTGTTGCCTGACCTGCTTCGTGATGAGGACGTTGTACCGGTGGCCGAGCGCTTGATGGCCAGCATTGCCAGACCCTACTGTGTCCAGGGCATTGACTTGCACGTGAGTGCCAGTATCGGCATCACCCTGAGCGATGGTCACATCGAGCAGCCGATGCAGCTGATCCAGCAGGCTGACATGGCCATGTACAAAGCCAAGCAGCAAGGGCGCAACAACTTTCAGTGGTACACCAGCGATCTTAATCAGCGCGTTTGTGAGCACGCGAGCCTGCGCAATGACCTGCAAAAGGCTATCGAAACTCAATCGTTACAGCTGCATTATCAACCGCAGATAGACGCGCGCACGGGGCGGGTGGTCGGGATCGAAGCGTTGCTGCGCTGGGAGCATCCGGAAAAAGGATTCATCTCTCCGGCGGTGTTTGTGCCAGTGGCAGAGGACAGTGGTCAGATCATCCCGCTAAGCCTTTGGGTTCTTGATACGGCTTGCGCGCAGTTGCGCCAGCTAGGCGAGCAGGGCATCACCGGCATCTCAATGGCCGTGAATATTTCGCCGATGCATTTTCAGCGTGGCCATTTCGTCCAGTGTATCCAGGCTACCCTGGACAAACATGGTCTGCTGGGTGAGCAGCTGGAGCTGGAGATCACCGAGTCGCTTCTGCTGCATAACGCTGAACAGGCGATCGACACGTTGCACCGGCTCAAGGCGTTGGGGGTGCGCATTGCTCTCGATGATTTCGGCACCGGTTTTTCCAGCCTCAGCTATCTCAAGCGTTTGCCCATCGACAAGATCAAGATTGACCGCTCGTTCATCCAGGAAATCGCCACCGACCATCACGATGCAGCGATCACCCAAGGCATCATTTCCATGGCCCATCACCTCAGCCTGACGGTGGTCGCCGAAGGCGTGGAAACGGCTGCCCAGGTGGATTTTCTGGAGGTCAGTCGCTGCGATATTTTTCAGGGGTATTACTTTGCCAAACCGATGCCCTTTGCAGAAATCGAAGCGTTCCTGAGCCATCCCGTTTCCCTCTCCCTGACCGGCAATTGTGTCGGGTCCCAGACCTGAAAATCAGACGCTAAGGCAAATTTTCAGACCCCAGCGCAGAACTCCCTCTCCCCAGGCAAGGCGCTCCCTGCGCCTTTCTCACACACTCGGCTCTAACGCTATCGCGCTGCAAAACAACAAGAGCCGCGAAAAATGACTAGTTTCCAACCTGCTACCGAAAGCCAGACCGGCCACATCGGCGCCCGTCAGACCCGTGTCGAGGACGCCGCATTGTTGCGCGGCCTTGGCTGCTATGCCGATGACGCTGCGATCCCGCCGGGTACGCTACACGCGGCGATCATCCGTTCACCCCACGCTCATGCGCGGATCACCTCGGTGGACTTTTCCAAAGCGCTGCTGATGAAAGGCGTGCACGGCGTACTGGTCGGCGAAGACGTCAAACGCTGGGCGCTACCGTTCCCGGTGGGGGTGCGGCAGCCGATGGAGCACTGGTGCGTCGCCGTCGACAAGGTGCGTTACGTCGGAGAGCCTGTGGCCGTGGTGATCGCCGAGAGCCGCTATCTGGCCGAGGACGCCATCGAAGGTGTGCGCGTTGAATACGTGCCGCTGCCCCCGATCATCGACCCCGAACTGGCCACCGCCGAACAGGCGCCGATCCTGCACGAAGCCGTCGGCAGCAACGTGGTCAACGAACGACGCTTTCGTTATGGCGAGCCGGAGCAGGCCTTCGAGCAGGCGCCGCACAAAGTCTCGCTTAAAGTGAAGTTTCCGCGCAGTTCCTGCACACCCATTGAATGCTATGTGGTGCTGGCTCAGTACGAGCGCGCCACCGGCATTTATGACGTGTTGGCCAATTTCCAGGGTCCCTACGCGTTGCACACGGTCATGGCCCGTGCACTGAATGTGCCCGGCAACCGCTTGCGTTTGCGCACACCGAAAGATTCCGGCGGCAGCTTTGGCATCAAGCAAGGGGTTTTCCCTTACGTGGTGATGATGGGCCTGGCGTCACGCAAGGTCGGCGCACCGGTAAAGTGGGTCGAGGACCGTCTGGAACATTTGCAGGGGGCTTCTTCGGCGACCAATCGGGTGACCGAAATTGAAGCGGCGGTGGAAGCGGATGGCCGCATCACCGCTTTGCGTTATGACCAGATCGACGATTGTGGTGCCTACCTGAGAGCGCCTGAACCGGCGACGTTCTACCGCATGCACGGCAACCTGACGGGCGCCTACGCGATCCGCAATTTGCAAGTGCGCAACCGAGTGGTGCTGACCAACAAAACCCCATCCGGCCTGAACCGTGGTTTCGGTGGCCCGCAGGTGTATTTCGCCCTGGAGCGGCTGCTGCAACACATTGCCGTGCAATTGAACCTTGATCCGTTGGACGTGATCCGCCGCAACCTGGTGCCGGCCGATGCCTTCCCTTATCGCGCGGCCGCCGGTGCGTTGCTCGATTCCGGCAATTACCAGGCAGGCATTGCCTTGGCGGCGGCTGACGGTGGACTCGACGAGTTGCTCAAACGTCGTGATCAGGCCCGTGCCGAAGGCCGGATCTATGGCATTGGCTATGCCGCTGTCATCGAGCCTTCGATTTCCAACATGGGTTACATCACCACCGCGATGACGCCCGAAGAGCGGCGCAAGGCCGGTCCGAAAAACGGCGCTGTCGCAACCGCCACCATCAACGTCGGCCCGTTGGGTGACGTCAGTGTGCACGTGTCCTCGGCGCCGCAAGGGCAGGGCCATCAAACCACCGTCGCTCAGGTCGTCGCCGAAGTGCTAGGCGTCGCGCTGGAATCCATCGTGGTCAACGTCGAGCTGGATACCCAGAAGGACGCCTGGTCGATTGCATCTGGCAACTATTCCAGCCGCTTCGCGGGCGCTGTGGCCGGTGCCGTCTATAAGGCCGCGCTGAAGATCCGCGATCGCCTCGCCGCGATTGCCGCCGAGCAATTGCAGGCCAGTCCCGAAGATATTCGTTTCGCCGGTGGCAAGATTTTTGTGGTCAATGGCGGGGCGGTGGCGCCATTCCATCGGATTGCTGGTGCGACCCACTGGTCGCCGGGCTTGCTGCCGGAAGGTGAAAGTGGCGGACTGCGCGAAACCGCCTTCTGGAGCCCGCCGCAGTTGGTGGCCCCGGACGACCAGGATCAGGTCAACAGCTCGCTGTGCTACGGCTTTGTCTTCGACATCTGTGGTCTGGAAATCGACCGCATGACCGGCGAGATCCACATCGATCGCTACGTCACCTGCCATGACGCCGGCCGCCTGCTCAACCCGGCGCTGGTCGATGGCCAGATTCGTGGTGGCTTCACCCAGGGCCTCGGTGCGGCGCTGATGGAAGAATTCGCCTATGGCGAGGACGGCAGTTTCCTCTCCGGGACCTTCGCCGATTATCTGGTGCCGACCGCACCGGAAGTGATCGAACCGGTGATCCTGCACATGGAAACGCCATCGCCATTCACCCCACTGGGCGCCAAGGGTGTGGGCGAGGGCAACAATATGAGCACGCCGGTGTGCATCGCCAACGCGGTGGCCGACGCCCTTGGCCGCTCGGACATCCGTCTGCCACTGACGCCCTCGAAAGTACGCACGCTCATCGGGATCGACGAGCCGCCACGGCCCGCCGGTATGGAGCCCGATGAAAACCTGGACGCGGCAGCTGCCGGTGGACCGGCACTGCGGGCCAACGACTCGGTGGTGATTCCTGCTGCGCCGCAACAGGTCTTCGATACCTTGCTCGACCCGCAGACGCTGGCGGCAATCATTCCCGGTTGCCACGACCTCGTGCTTGAAGGCGAAAACCGTTACCGCGCAGACGTCACCGTCGGCGTCGGCATGATCCGTGCGCGCTTCGAGGCCAAGGTTGCCCTGAGTGATCTGGACCCGCCGCATTCATTGCGTCTGTCCGGTTCCGGCAGCAGCTCGATGGGTTCGGCCCAGGGTCAGGCCAAGGTTCGTTTCGTCCAACTGGAAAATGGCCACACACGTCTGGAATACCAATACCAGGTGGCGGTCAGCGGCAAAGTCGCTGCGGTCGGCGGCCGAATGTTGCAAGGGGCCTCGAAAGTGATCATCGGACAAATCTTTACTCGCCTGTCGCAACGGGTCAGCGGCCAAGCCATCTCCACCGGCTGGTGGGCGCGACTGCGGGCCTCGCTTGGCGCGCTGTTTGGCAAGGGAGGTGCGCAATGAAACCGGCTGCTTTCGATTACGTTCGGGCTGACACCCGTCGTCAGGTGGTTGAGTTGCTCGCCGAGTACGGCCAGGACGCTCGCATCATTGCCGGTGGCCAGTCGCTGATGGCGGTGCTGAACATGCGCCTGGCTCAACCCAAGTTGCTGATCGATATCAATCATGTGGCTGAGCTGACCTATATCGAACTGCGCAAGGATTGCCTGGCGGTAGGCGCAGGGGTACGCCAGGCGCAGCTGCTGGCGCGTTCGACCCTGATGGACGAGGTTCCTCTGTTGGCACTGGCGATGCCCTGGATCGGTCACTTCCAGACGCGCAATCGCGGCACCGTCTGCGGTTCGGTGGCTCACGCCGACCCCAGCGCCGAGTTGCCGCTGTGCCTGGTGACGCTGGGCGGCGAGATCGTTCTCGAGTCGAAAAAAGGCAAGCGCATCGTCAAGGCTGCCGACTTCTTCCAAGGCATTCTCACCACCGACAAGCGTGCAGATGAACTGGTCGTCGAGGTGCGTTTTCCGCTCAAGCGCGAAGGCATCACCTATCGCTTCCGTGAAATCGCCATGCGCCACGGCGACTTTGCAATTGTCTCCCTGGCCGCGGCCATCGGCGCGGACCAGGTCGAACTCGGCATCGGCGGGGTCGCCGACCGTCCGCAACGTCGCAGCCTGCCACGTGGTGCGGCGCTGCCGGACGCGCTCAATCAAACCGCTTGGTCGCTCGACGCTCAAGACGACGTGCAGGCCAGCGCTGCCTATCGCCGCCAACTGATTCGCGAGCTGGGTCATCAGCTGATCGAAGGAGTCTGAACATGCGTGTAACTGCCGACCAAACCTTTCCGATTCGCCTGGAACTCAATGGCCGCTCCCGCGAAGCGCTAGCCGAACCGCGGACCCAACTCTGCGACTTCCTGCGCCACGACCTCGGTGCCACCGGTGTCCATGTCGGATGCGAACACGGTGTCTGCGGTGCCTGCACGGTGCTGGTGGACGGAGTCGCCATGCGTTCCTGCCTGATGCTCGCGGTACAGGGACACGAGCGGCGTATCGAGACCGTCGAGTCCCTGGCCGACGACGACACACTGAGCGACCTGCAACAAGCCTTTCGCCGTCATCACGCCTTGCAGTGCGGCTTTTGCACTGCGGGCATTCTCATGTCCTGCGTGGATTTCCTGGAACGGGTACCCAACCCGGACGAGACCCAGGTACGCGACATGCTTTCGGGGCATCTATGTCGCTGCACCGGCTACACCGGCATCGTCCAGGCCGTGCTCGAAGTCGCTGCCCAGCGCCAAACGAACAAAGGGGTATAACAATAATGTTCGATCTCGGACGCAGTTTCCTCGCTGCTGTTGAACGCCGGCCGCACGCCGTGGCGGTCAGTGACGGTGCGTTGAAGAAAACCTATGAAGACTGGTTCGTCGATATCCAGAGCGCCGCTTGGGGCATGCAATGCCTTGGGCTGCAACGCGGTGATCGACTGCTGGTAGCAATGCAAAACCGCTGGCAGATGGCAACCTTGCATTGGGCCTGTCAGTTTACGGGCATCGTCATGACCCCGTTGAACTGGCGTTCGACGGCCGATGAACTGGGTTACTGCATCGAAGATGCGCAAATCCGGGCAGTGGCTTACGACGACGCTACCGTGACCGCCGTGGCCGGTTGCAGCGCCGCCACAAGGCTGCCTCGGATCGCCGCCGGACTTCGTGCCGCCAACACCGACCTGAGTTTCGAGGAACTGTGTTCGCAGACCCCCTCCGGCATCATTTTGCAGGCCGACGCCGAAGACTATTCACTGCTGCTTTACACCTCCGGAACCACCAGCAAGCCCAAGGGTGTGCCCCGTCGGCACCGTTGCGAACGCGCCGCGGCGGTTGCCCACGTGGCGCAAAACCTCTACCGCCAGAGCGAGTGCACGCTGGGTGTCATGCCGCTTTACCACACCATGGGCGTGCGTTCGTTGCTGTCCATGGCGCTGATCGACGGACATTTCGTCTGTGTGCCGAAGTTCGACGTGGAAGCCACGCTGCAGGCCATCGAGCGGGAAAAAGTCAGCAACCTTTACCTGGTGCCGACGCTCTACCACATGCTCATCGAACACCCGGCCTTTGCTCGCGAGCGAGTTGCCAGTGTGGAGAAAATCGGCTTTGCCGGTGCGCCGATGAGCGACGGCTTGATGCGTCGTGTCGAGCAGGCGTTCCAGCCGCAATTGTTCGTCAATCATTACGGCAGCTCGGAGATCTACACCTTCACCATCGACCAGCAAGCCAACCGCAAACCCGGTTCGTCAGGGCGCAGTGCAATGAACCAGCGCGTGCGCGTGGTGCCGATCGATGCTGAAACGGCGGATGTGCAGGTCAACCCATTGGAGGAGGGCCAGATCATCGCCGACCTGGCGAGTGACGAGGCGTTCGAAGGCTACCTGAACCGCCCCGAAGCGACCGCCAAGGCATTACGTGACGGATGGTATTTCACCGGTGACATCGGCTACTTCGATCTGGAGGGCGATCTGTTCGTCACGGGGCGTGTCGATGACTTGATCATCACCGGCGGCGAAAACGTCAGCCCGGCGGAAATCGAAAACATGCTCTCTCTGCACCCGGCAGTGGAAGAAGTGGTGGTGGTCGGTCTGCCCGACGAGCAGTGGGGCAAGATCATTGCCGCGTTTATCAAGCCGCGCGCCGAGGTCTCGGAAGGCGACCTCGATGCCCATTGCATCGCTTCGGGCCTGGCCAAATTCAAGCGGCCACGGCGTTACCAGTTCATCGATCAGATTCCCAAGTCTCCAGTGGGCAAGGTGCTGCGGCGCGTGCTGCTGGCCCAATTCCAGGAACAGGCCTTGAAGGCCATCAGCTAATCATCCAGAGGACACTCTCATGCAACAACAAGCGATCCAGCACTTTCTCGACACTCAGTTCGATGGCTTCCAGGTTGAAGTCGATGTGTCCCGCGAGCGCGCCGACATCATCCTCAACCGGGCGCCATTGAACGTCATTTCCATGGGGCAGCGCGATCAATTGCGCCTGGTCTTCGAAGCCCTCGATGCACACAAAGACGTGCGCGTCATCGTGCTGCGCTCGGTGGGTGAACACTTCTCCAGCGGCGGCGACATCAAGGGTTTCCTCGAAGCCTCGCCCGAGCACGTTTCGAAGCTGGCCTGGAACGTCGCGGCACCGGCACGTTGCGAAAAACCGGTGATCGTCGCCAACCGTGGTTACACCTTCGGCGTCGGTTTCGAACTGTCCCTGGCCTGCGATTTCCGCATTGCTTCACAAACCACTCGCTACGCCTTGCCTGAGCAGAACCTGGGTCAGATCCCGGGCTCGGGTGGCTCCGCGCGCTTGCAGAAAATCATCGGCATCACCCGCACCAAGCACATGGTGATGCGCGCCAAACGCATCACCGGCGACCAGGCCTATGCCTGGGGTATCGCTACCGAGGTCGTGCCGGATGCCGAACTGGAAAGCACCGTCGATGCATTGGTCGATGAACTGCGGCGCTTCTCGCCGCTGGCTCAGCGCACGGCGAAAAAACTGATCAACGACAACGAAGATGCGCCGCTGACCGTCGCGATCGAAATGGAAGGTCACTGCTATAGCCGTCTGCGCAGTTCCAAGGACTTCAAGGAAGGCGTCGAAGCGTTTCACAGCAAGCGTGAGGCCGTATTTATCGGCGAGTAAATCGTACCGGCGAACAGGCCCGGGAGTATGTTGGTAACGGCGTACGCCTTACGGAGCAGGGCCTGCCGCTCCTTTTGATTCACCGCTTGTGTGAGGCAACCATGACTACGACAACAACAATAACTTCATCACCCACCAGCGCCGCTATCGATACACCGCAGATTCCACCGGGCAAGGCCTTGCTCGCGGCATTTGCCTCGACATTCGGCTGGGCGCTGGATTTGTTTGACCTGTTCATTCTGCTCTATGTGGCGCCGATCATCGGCCGCCTGTTCTTCCCCTCGGACACCCCGACCCTGTCGCTGGCCGCGGTATATGCCTCGTTCGCCGTGGCCTTGCTGGTGCGTCCGCTGGGCTCGGCGATCTTCGGCGCGTATGCCGATAAACACGGCCGCAAGCGTGCGTTGATGGTGTCGATGGTCGGCGTCGGTATTTCCACGGCACTGTTTGGTGCGTTGCCGACCATTCACCAGGTCGGGGTGTTGGCCCCGATACTGTTTTTGGTCTTGCGGGTCATTCAGGGCGTTTTCGTTGGCGGCATTGTCGCCTCCACTCACACCATCGGCACAGAATCCATCTCCCCGCGCTATCGCGGCTTGATGTCCGGGTTGATTGGCGGCGCCGGTGCCGGCATGGGCGCGCTGTTGGCGTCAGTCACTTATCTGGTGTTATCGGAGATCTTTCCCGGGGAGGAATTTGACGTCTGGGGCTGGCGCTTCATGTTCTTCTGCGGCCTGCTCAGCACATTTTTCGGTCTGGTGATGTTCCGTTACCTGGATGAAAGCCCGGTCTGGCGGCAACTGCAACAGGCCCGCAAGACCAAGGGGCCGACGGTCGTGGTCGTGTCGCCACTCAAGCGTCTGTTCGGTCGTGAGTACCGCGCCGTGATGCTGGTCAATCTGCTCATTACCTTCGGCGGCGGTGCCACCTATTACCTGGCCTGCGGTTATCTGCCGACATTGCTCAACGTGGTCGCCAAAGTGCCTCATACCCAGACTTCGCAGCTGCTCATGTATGGGTCGGTGGCAACCATTGTCGGCGCACTGGCCTTCGGTTACCTGAGTGACCTGATCGGTCGTAAGAAGACTTTCCTGCTGCTGGGTGTGATCAACCTGGTGAGCCTGCCGATGATGTTCCTGGGGGTCGCCGAGCCGGGATCGCTGACCCGCACTGCGCTGTATTGCGTGGGCATCGGCTTCATGGGTGGGGCGATCATCGCGCCGATCCTGATCTTCCTCAACGAACGCTTTGCCACCGAGCTGCGCGCCAGCGGCACCGGATTGTCCTGGAACATCGGTTTCGCCCTCGGCGGCACCATGCCGACCTTTGTGTCCCTGGTCAGCAGCAGCCCGGCGCAGATCCCCATGGTGCTGGCGTTTTTCGCCGCCGGTCTGTCGGTGATCTACCTGATCGGCAGCGTGGTGATTCCAGAAACCCAAGGCAATTTCAAATAAAGGCGGGAAGGCGCTCCAGGAATTCGCAGATCAGCTGCAAGGTCTGCTCGGGCGCTTCGGTCTGGGGAAAGTGCCGACAGTTATCCAGCAGCACACAGCGGCACGGTCCAGGCACCTGTCGCTGGATGACTGCCAGTTGCACGGGCGTCGCGTAGTGGTCTTCGCGACCCTGGATGACCAGCAGCGGTTTTTCGATATAAGCCAACTGCGTTTCGAGATCGTCCAGGGAAAAGTCCGGGTGCAACCAACTGTCGCTCCAGCCGTGAAAAGCACCGTCGACATTGCTCCCATGGTGGCGCGCCAGGCGTTCGCGCAGTTCGCCCTGATGCCAAGCCTCAGTGGTATGGCGAATGCCATCGAGGCTCTCGGTCTCGACAATCACGTGAGGCGCCAATGCAATGCTGCCCAACACGCGCGGATCGTTGGCGGCGGCATAGGCGAGGACGATGGATGCGCCGTCACTGTGACCGAGCAAGACCACTTGCGGCAGTTGCAAGGCATCGAGCAGTTGCCGCAGTTCACGAGGGCCGTCGCTGCTCAGGTAGTTCAGCGGACGCGGCAGGGTCACCGGGCTCGATTGCCCATAACCCTGACGGCTGTAAGTGACTACACCGTAACCGCTGGCCTGGGCCAGGCGCTGGGGGAAGTCTTTCCATTGATCGGCGCTTCCGAGGCCTTCGTGCAGCAGCACAAGTGTTGGTCGCGATGGGTCAGCCGCGGGGATTTGGCGATATTCCAGGCGCTGCGGCCCGAGTTGCAAAAATTGTTGTGGCGTCATGTTGAATCAACGATTGACAAGGTTGCTCGCAGGTTACCGTAAACGTAACCCTGCATGCAGCACCACGCTTTGCTTGAGGTACAGAAAACATGCGTCATCTCGATGTTCAGGTGATCGACCAGGCACTGCAATGGGCTCGCGCTGGGCAGGCACAGTGGCTGTGCACGGTGCTCTCCACCTATGGCTCGGCGCCGCGTGCGCCGGGTGCGATGCTGGTGACCAACGGCTCGGGCGAACACGTCGGTTCGCTGTCGGGTGGCTGCGTCGAAGAGGAGTTTCTCGAAAGTCTGGCGCGCGGCGAATTACGCGAACCGGCACAGATCGTCAGTTATGGCGACAGCGTCGAGCAACGCCACCGCCTGAGGTTGCCCTGTGGTGGCGTGCTGATAGTGCTGGTCGAACACCGCGCTGCCAGCCTTGAATGGATCGCACACCTGGAGAGTCTGCAAGCGGCGTTACTCGGTCAGCGACGTCTGCAGCGCCATATCGAGCTGAGCAGCGGTGCCTTGCGCCTGGATCCGGACGCGGGCCACGGCAGCGAACGGGTACAAGTCGACGACGAAAGGGTGCGCATCAGCGTTGGCCCGGCGTTACGCCTGATTCTGGCAGGGCTCTCGCCGGTCGCTGAAGTTTGCGCCAGTTTCGCCCGAGCCATCGGCTGCGAAGTTATCGCCTGCGACCCCCGGGAAGAGATGCTGCATGTACATCTTGAAGGCGTGGAGATGCAACGTGTGCTGCCCTCAATGTTCATTGCCGCCGGAGGTTGCCACGCGGCGACCGCGGTAGTGGCGCTGACTCACGATCCGCGAATCGACGATCTGGCACTGATGGAAGCGGTGCACACGCCGGCGTTTTACATCGGCGCCATGGGGTCCCTGGCAACCTCGGACAAACGCGCCGAGCGGCTCAAGCGCATCGGTGGTCTCACGGATGAACAGATTGCCCGTTTGCACATGCCCATCGGCCTCGACCTGGGCAGCAAAGCCCCGGCGGAAATCGCCCTGGCGGTGGTGGCCGATATCCTGCGCGTGTATCACGGGAAAGAGCGTCATGCCTTGTAAGACGGTTTTTCCGACGAGTGTGGGGGGTTGCGAAAGTCGAGGTAGACGCTCGGTCATTCGCGCGCGATAGTGGTTTGCTGAACCATAGAGCGATCGCCGGTGTTGAGAAATAGATAGACGCCCCGATGATATGCATTGAGGTCGATAACGATATCGCTTCATGCGAGCGGAGAAATCTGATGTCCATTGCCCAACGGGTTTTCCACGGCAGGTTTGGACGGGTCGCCTTGCTGAATATGGATCGTTCGCTGGTCACCCACACCCATTCCGAATGCCATGTGCTGGTCAAAGTGTCTGGCGAAGACACTTACTTCAACGTTAACGGTCGGCGGGTACCGCTCAGCGATCGCACGGCGGTGCTGGTCAACGCCTGGGAGCCGCATTTCTACGACCCGCAGCCGGATGCCGGTGCCACCCTGATCCTGGCGCTCTACATCGAGCCCGCCTGGCTGGCCACTGCCCAGCAGTCGCTGGCGCTCAGCGGTCGGCCGGACTTTTTTGCCCAGTCGTGCATCGAGCTGTCGAGTCGTAATCGCACCTTGGCTGACATCCTGGTCGCCGAAGCGCATGGCTGCGGGATTGTTCCGAAAGAGCGCATGGAATTCATGCTGTTTGATTTCCTGATCGAGCTGATCGAGGACTTTTCCAGCTGGCGGCATTTGTCGCTACTGGGTGCGCCGAACTCAGGTGAGTTCCGGGACGCACGCGTGCGCCGTGGCACCGCCTGGTTGCTTGAGCACCTCGATGATCCGAACCCGATCGACAACGCCGCACGGGCTTGTGGTCTGTCGCGGGCGCACTTTTTTGCGCTGTTCAAGAAAGATACCGGCATGACGCCGACCCTGCTGCTTAACGACGCGCGCATGCGCCGGGCTTTTGCCTGGCTTGAGCGTGAGCGCAGTGGAACATTGGGCCTGTTGTCGGAGAACCTCGGGTTCTCCGAGCAAGGTCATTTCACACGGTTTTTCCGTCAGCACATCGGAGCTTCACCCAGCCAGTATCGGCGTGTAGTAGATTGTTATCCGACGGTTTGAATCGAGAGAAGGGCGGGGGTATTGGGCAATACTCCCGTCGGTGAAGTTAGTCGTTTATCTACAGCATTGGAAGCGTGTATAGGCTACGAAAGTTATAGAGTGGACTAATCGTCCAGAAACTCATAAATCTCTTTCATGCGTTCTTCACGCATCAACTCAAGCTCTTCATTAGTGTTGGCTACACATTGGAGAGTGAAGTCCCAACAATCGCAGTCATGAGCGTCTGCTTCTGTTTCAAATGCTTCTTGCAGGAATTTCTGGCGATATTCCTTGGGCGACAGCCCGCAACTTTCAGCGAGGCTGTAGTTCAACTCGCTGAGTTCAAGCTGGAGCCATATGTTGGCGTCCAGGAATTTCTTCAGGGCGAGTTCGGCTCTGAATTCTTTTGCGATCATGAATAATCTCTTGTGGCATGAAAAATGTGGCGGGTTGTACGAGGTCGGCCCAGCGCTAAATCGGACTATGTCAATTTCCTGCCATCATCCATCCTCGAACGCCATGACTTTCACTCAACTCTTTCACGACTCGAACTGCGTCTTGTTTTTGTCTATACGGGCCGATGACGACAAAGTTGTTTTCTTTACGCGCTACCGGTAATTTCAGTTGCTTAATGGCATTTGTGGCGCGATGACGGCTGGGTGTGTTCAACGCTATTTCGATCACCCACAAGCCGGATGAAGGCGTGGTTGAAGCTTCTTTTTTAGCGTGGAGAATATAGCTACCACACGTTAAGCACGGGCTTTCCAGCGTGATTAGCGACCCAGGCACGGAGCGAAAGACGTGCCATTGCGGATCAGAGGTTTCTTTGCGGGCGAAGAGCACCAGGAGCAGGCCGGTAGAAGCAATCAGGCCGCTAAGGATAATTGTCCAATTGCGTGCTTGTGTGGGCAGTGAAGGCAGCGAAAAAACTGGCGAATCGTCTGGATTTTCGATCAAAAACTGTGCGGCGTGAGCCTCCGTTGAGTCGGGTATGGGGGATTCGTTTTCCGCAAGGGGCGTGAGCCCGTCGGAATATTTCGTAGTGAGGTTTGTTACAACTTCATTAGCGGTGTCATCGATGAGCTGTTTTAGCTTTGTCACGTTTTTCTGGATGTATGAATTGTCGACATTGTTTTCACAAAGTGGTCCTGTGGCTGTGTACGTCCATAATAATGCTGATAGTTGCCCTACAACGCCCGTTACCAGGAAACCCAAGCCAAGCTTTCGCACGGCACCATCTCCAAATCAAATGAATAGTTATTTGTCCCATTTCTTTCTGATAAAGCATGGTTCTATTGTTTATCCTGGGATGGTCTGGATTCTTGAGCGCGTCAGTGTGCCCAAGCGCCAAAATAAGTTGGCTTCTTTTTTGTTGTTTTAAAGAACATCGGGCTTGCACTTTATAGAATGCTGGTTGACGAAAAAGGCTCAGGTGAGCGAAAAAAAATGGTATCAGATGGGTTGTTATGCTGGCCTATTGAAACACTTGTATTTGAGGTGAATTTTGTGGCCGAAGTAACTGGCCAAAGATTTAGGTCATACCTATGCACTTGCTATAAAGGAAAGGACTGTTAGCCGGCCCTTTACGGTACGGACAGGGAGAAGCTATTGAATTTTTTGTCACCCTTTCAAACGATGCCGGTGCCCAGCGCTACATCAATTGTCGCCATTCGGTTCAACTGCGCTTCAGCGCAGAAAACTGACCACACAACCACGTGTAAAGCTGGGAAACCGCAGGGCTGATCTGCTTGCGATGCGGGCACACCAGACTCAACGGCGAAGCTTCGCCAGGAAAATCCGGCAGCAGCACAAGCAGGCGCCCAGTGGCGATATCGGCACTGACATCCAGCCAGGATTTGTAGGCGATACCGTCACCGTCCAACGACCAGCGTCGCACGACATCGGCGTCATCGCTGAACAGTGGCCCTGAAACCTGCACGGTTTGCCCGCCCAGGTTCCACTTGTCGTAGACCCGGCCATTTTGCAGATAGAGCAGGCAGTGATGCTTGCTCAAGTCATCCGGCGTTTGGGGAGAACCGCAGCGTTGCACATACTCCGGCGAGGCAACCAGAACCCGCTGGTTCCACGGTGCAAGCGGCAGTGCCACGTAGTTGGCGTCTTCATTCGGGCCATATCGAATCGCCACGTCCACCGGGTCGCGAAACAGATTGGCCATCTGGTCTGACAGGAAAAAACGCAACGTCAATTCTGGATGCTGACGGCGGAACAGCGTCAGCCACGGCAGCAGTATGTTGCGCCCCAGATCGGAGGGTGCTGTCACCTGCAGGACGCCCCGCAGCGTGGCGTTCTTACCACGCAAATTTTCCTTGCCTTGCTGCAGGGTCTCAAGCACTGAGTGGGCGGTGGGCAGATATTGCTCGCCTTCGGCAGTCAATCGCAGGCTGCGAGTGGTGCGGGCGAACAGGCGTACGTCCAGCTCGCGCTCCAGACGTTTGATGGCGGCGGCGACCTGACCAGGCAATAGATCAGCCTCCAGCGCCGCTGCGGTGAAACTGCCCAGCGCGGCGCTGCGGATGAATAAACCAAGATCATCGATGCGGATCATTTTCACTCCTGCAGTGAAAGTGTTGGCGCATTCTGCTTGTTTTTCTTTGTACTTGGGAAGTCGAAGATGGCTGCAAACGAGTGCATCACCCTTCAGACAGCGAGTGTTTATGAAAGCCATCACCTTTACCGAACACGCTTTGCCCATCGACAATCCACACGCATTGATCGACATCAGCCTCCCGGTGCCCACGCCTGGTCCACGGGATCTGCTGGTCGAAGTTCGCGCGGTGTCAGTGAATCCGGTCGATACCAAGGTGCGCGCCGGAACTTTCACAAAAGAACCGAAAATCCTCGGCTGGGATGCCACAGGCATTGTCCGCGAGATCGGCTCTGAAGTGACGTTGTTTCAGCCGGGCGATGAAGTGTTCTATGCCGGCTCGATTGCCCGCACCGGCAGCTACAGCGAATTCCATCTGGTCGATGAGCGGATCGTCGGGCACAAGCCTCGGTCATTGAGTGCCGCCGATGCGGCAGCGTTGCCGTTGACCTCGATCACTGCCTGGGAATTGTTGTTTGACCGGCTCGGTGTCGTCGAGGCTTCGGGGGAGGGCAAGTACCTGTTGATCACCGGAGCGGCTGGGGGCGTCGGTTCGATGCTGGTGCAACTGGCACGACAGCTGACCCGCCTTACCGTCATCGGAACTGCCTCACGCCAGGAAACCGCTGATTGGGTGCGGCAGTTGGGCGCGCATCACGTGATTGATCATAGCCAGCCACTGCTCGCACAGTTGCAAGCGCTCGGCGTACCGGAGATCGACTATGTCGCCAGCCTGACTCACACCGAACAGCACTTTGCACAACTGATCGACGTTCTCAAGCCGCAAGGGCGTCTGGGTGTGATTGACGATCCCGACAGCCTCGACGTGATGCCGCTCAAGCGCAAGTCGCTGTCGTTGCATTGGGAGCTGATGTTCACCCGCTCGCTGTACGAAACCCCGGACATGATCAACCAGCATCACCTGCTCAATCGGGTCAGCGCTCTGATTGACCAAGGTGTTCTGCAAACCACTGTGGGCGAGCACTTCGGTGCGATCAATGCGGCAAACATGCGTCGTGCCCATGCGCTAGTCGAGAGCGGCAAGGCCCGGGGCAAGATCGTTCTCGAAGGTTTCTGATTTCACTTAAGGCGGGTCGCTTGCGGGCCCGCTGAACCGCCTGCGACATCACTTGCCATTTTTTAATGTTGGAGCGTTGACGATGAATTCGTCCAGTAACGTGTTGGTATCGATTGCCGTGCTAAAGGCCAAGGCAGGCAAAGAGCTGGCATTGAAACAAGAACTGCTGGCGTTGGTAGAGCCGACCCGAGCAGAGCCGGGCAATCTCGATTATGTGTTGTTCAAGCTGCGCGACGAGCAGGACACGTTCTACATGCGCGAGGCTTTTAGGGATCAGACGGCGCTGGATGCGCATTTTTCGATGCCTTACTTTCAGCGCTTTGCCGCCACGGCAGATGACCTGCTCGAAGAGCCGTTGCAACTGATATTCCTTGAGCAGGTATCGGCCTGATGATTCAACCAGTTGAACCGCACCACCTCGGCCGGCGTGGAGGCGGCCGGCGGATCAATTCGCTTCAGGACGCGGCTGTACTCCGAATTGCGGAACGATGTGAGTGCCCAGCTCCTCAATGACTTGCGCAGCAGGGCGCTTTCCGTATTTGAGATTCAGGATAACGTGGTCCACTCCGATTTCCTCAAGCGACTCCAGCAAAAACCGGAGATGGTAGTGTCCAAGTTTGAACCCCAAATGAATGCGAGTGGGCGGCGTGGACGGGTTCTCATCGAGGTCGATGTAAAGCGACTGAGTGAAGGGCTTATAGACTGAACCACATTGCTTCATGACCTCCAGCCGCCAATCTTCCACGATCAGTCGCTGCATGTTCGGCGCACGTGGATAGTTGATCCATCCGGTGCTTTCGCGCGCGATCCAATCCAGTGACTGGCGACTATTCCCGGTCACGAGCATTGGAATAACTTGGGTCGTGGGTTTCGGAATGAGGTCTGCGCCCTGCATCTCACCATCGCTCCAGCGAATGGGCTCGAAGCTGGTGCTGTGGGCTCTGCGAATCACCTCGTAATGCTCCCGAAAGATTTCTGCGCGCCTTTCGGGATCAACGCCAAAAGCCGAAAACTCCACAGGGCGATCGCCGGAAGCTACACCCAGAATCAAGCGACCTGCGCTCAACTGATCGACGCTGGCTGATGCCTTGGCCGTGTGCAGAGGATGGTGTAACGGGATGGCAATGGATGCGGTGCCAAGCGCTATCTCCGACGTATGAGCGGCCATATAGCCCAGGTAAACCCAGGGGTCGAAGACTTGGCCGACATCACCGAAATTAGGGTCCCGAAGAGGCACATCGCGAAACCAGAGCGTGCAGAAGCCCAGCGCCTCCGCTCGTTTGGCCAATGCGACCTGGTTGAGCATGCTCGGAGTGTCCCCATCGAAGGCCTCCAAAGGAAAGAACAATCCCAGGCTCAAATGACCCGGAGTGAAGGTTCGGCTGAACCCTCGATGCTCCTGATAAGGAATCGTGCTCGGCCGATACATACTCATCTTCCTCAATGGGAGAAACGTGAACAGCGCCCCTGTTTAAGAAGTGCTGCGGCATCGGTCGCTTGGGAACGACAGGTGGGGTAGTGCGTGTAGCTTTTCCGTTGCACCGTACATGCTGGTCGGGTCGACCGGGTGAGGGACAGTTGCTGGCAAAACGCGCGGGCAGGCCCGGATTGGCGATGAACGGACGGTCAAAATAAATTAGATCGTTCCGGCCCGATACATCGCCTGAGCAAAAGCATGGGGACCATCCAACAAGCGTAGGCGGCATTGCGGGGAACCGCCATGTTCGTCGTCCGTCTCGGTACCTGTTGCAGATGATTACACCGCTGTCTGGGCCTTGGGCGTCGTGATCGGCGCGCCGCGGGTTGCTATAGAGGACAGTCGTCAGGTCAGCCCGCTGAGCCTTTGGGTACTCGACCGACAATTGGGTCCGGCCCCAATCCTGAAATTCAGACGATAAGATAAATTTTCAGACCGCAACGCAGAACTCCATTTCCCCAGGCAAGGCACTCCCTGCGCCTTTCTCACACAATCCGCTCTATCACTAGCGCGTTGCATAACAGAAAAAGGTGCGATGAGCGAATTTGGAACTTGCATTAACAATATTAACTTGATGCAGGAGGGGCGAGGCATCGTCGATTTCTCGTTTACAGCAGGATATTAAGAATAATAAAAAACGCGCACCTGAAATCTTGCGTTGCTTCTATTACTTTAAAATAACAAATGGAGCGCTATATAAATGAGTGGAAAAACAATAACTGCAAGTTCGGTGTTTCTTAGTATTACCCTGAGTGCCCAGGTGCATGCGGACTTCCTGAGTGACAGCAAAGCCACCTTGGGAATGAGAAACTTCTACTTCAATAACGACAACCGCGATGGCGTTGCCGCACCTTCCAAAACCGAAGAGTGGGCGCAGGGTTTCATGCTGGACTTCAAATCGGGCTATACCGATGGAATGGTTGGCTTTGGTGTCGATGGCCTGGGGTTGCTGGGAGTTACCTTGGACAGTGGCAAAGGACGGCATGTCGGTAGCAGCATGATGCCTTCTGACAGTGACAACCGTGCCGTCGACGAGTGGAGCCGGCTGGGGCTGACCGTAAAAGGCAAAATGTCGAAAACTGAACTTCGCTACGGCACTTTGATTCCGAAACTCCCAATTCTGGTCGCCAACGACGGGCGCGTGCTTCCACAAACCTTCGAGGGCGGTCAAATCACCTCGAGCGAGTTCAAAGGGTTGACCTTGACTGGAGGTCGTATCGAACATGCAACAGGACGTGGTTCGAGCGATCAGACGGGGTTGGCCGTTGCCGGTGGTACGCGGGAAAGCAATCAGTTTGACTTCGCCGGGGGCGATTGGAACGTTACCAATAATCTGACAGCTCAGTACTACTACGCCAGCCTCGACAACTACTATACGCAGCATTTTATGGGATTAATTCACACCCTTGCCCTCTCGGACAATCAGTCCCTAAAAACCGACCTGCGCTATTTCAAAACTGACTCGTCAGGGGCAAATAGCTCCGGTACGTCAGGCTACAGAATGAGTGGCTACACCAAAGACGGTAGTGGAGAGATTGACAACCGCACCTGGAGTGCCGCGTTCATTTATACACTGGGTGGCCACGCGATTACTGCGGGGTACCAAAGTGTGTCGGATGGCAGCAACTTCACTCAACTCAGCCAGGGTAGCCTGGTAGACAAGGGCGCCGGTGGAGCAAGCCTGTACTTGTATACAGACCGCCTTATCCAAACTTTCACCCGCGCAGGGGAGCGCACAGCTTTCGGTCAGTATGCTTACGACTTCGCCGCTCTGGGTGTCCCTGGCCTGAAAGGCTCTGTCATGTACCTCTCCGGTGATAATATTAAAACTACGTCAGGCAACAACCAAAAGGAATGGGAAAGAGACATTAGTCTGGACTACGTCCTTCAATCCGGAGGGCTCAAAGGCGTAGGGTTCGGCTGGCGTAACGGCAAGTCCAACAGCGAAGCATCTCGTAACGTAGATCAGAATCGTGTTTTTGTGAGTTATAGCATTCCGCTTTTCTAGATAGTCGTGCGGGAAGTTTGATTCAACCAACGTCCGAACCCGTCATGGCAGACAAACGAATGTAAAGGGCGGGCCGGGATATCGGATGCTCATGATCGGCGCAGACCCGGAGTGCGACGCGCCAGTCATGGTCAAGCTGGTCGTCGATGCCGAGGTAACAGTGGTCCTTTTTTACCAGTCGGGAGCCATGCACCTCGGGCTAAATTTGATAGTGTCCATTCGAAGGCATACGATTGAGCGGGAAGGTGCCTACGTACAAGTTACAGCTCCGCCACGGTGACACCACGCCTGAAGCGGTCAGCAGACTGGGAGGTGTTACTTGAAGCACACAACTGATACGCCCGCTAGCGTCATCACGACACTTACCTATCTGGTCAAGCACGATGCGAAGCCCTATGTGCATACCGAGGCGCTGACCGGTAACAGTGAACCGCACTATTTTGCTGAGCAGGAGGAGCGCGAGGTCACGATACACAACGGTCGTCCGTTGGCAGACAGCGTGTCTCTGGACAAGCAGGGGTTTGAACTCCATCGGCGGGATACGGTGGTCGACGATCTCTACGACGATACCTCAGTGGAAAGCATCTACTATGACGAGGTCAAGGCCTTGATCAAGGAGTTGACGGGCGCGAGCCGGGTCGTCATCTTCGACCACACCAGGCGCAGCGACGCCGAGCGGCGGGATATTCGCGGCCCAGCCAGCCGTGTGCATAATGACTACACCGAGCGCTCGGGTCCTGAGCGTATTCGCGACGTGCTGGGTCAGGATCAAGCCGCCGCACTGGTGTCGGTGGCCCAGATTAACCTCTGGCGCCCGATGAGCGGGCCCGTCAAGCGCTCACCGCTGGCCGTGTTGGACGCCTCGACGCTCAACTCCAATGACCTGCTGGCCACCGACTTGGTCTATCCGGATCGTATCGGTGAGATCTACCACCTGGCCTACAATCCGCAACAGCGCTGGTACTATTTTCCGGACATGCGCCGTGACGAAGTCTTGCTGATCAAGGGGTATGACTCACGTCACGACGGCCGTGCCCGCTTCACGCCCCATACCGCCTTCAAAGACCCCAATACGCCGCCGGGAGCCCCGCCGCGCGAGAGTATCGAAGTTCGCACCCTGGCCTTCTTTGATTAGGTTTTTGCCGCTTGGCGCGGGTCTCCCGCCGCGCGGTGTTTCCCCCCCGTGCTTTACCAGGCGACCACCCGCTTCTCGTTGGTAGGGATGTATAGCGACTGGGTGAAGGGTTTGAACAGCTAACCACATTCAGCACGATCCGCAGTGCGTCAGTCCTCGACAATCAGCTGCTGAGTCTTTGGTGCGCGCGGATAGCTGATCCACCCGTGATATGGCCCAACTTTAAAGATTCAACGATACCTGAAGTTTAATAAAACATAACAGATCATGGTTACTGTCAGGCCGACCAATATGTACTCGACGCGGGGTAGAAATATAACCAAACCACCTAGAGAAAACACGATCAGGGTGTTTTGTAGTATGTATTTCCTTATTTTAGGTACCGCTATGAAGTAGCCATATTGCTTGCCTAAGAAAAATAAGGCCATGCCGATGATTGACGTAATCTGGAAATCGCGCATCGCAATGTCATTCAGAATCGCATGCCTGATCAAATTTGCGAGAAGTGCTAGCCCCATAAATAGAAAAAGGTGCGAGTAGATTAAGGAGTGTCCACTCATACTACTTTCATTTTTGCTCAGTAGGTAAAAGCTATCAAAATAGATCCACCAGATACTGCAAATCATGATAAATCCGGTGATTGCCGCCATCACATTATAACGATCCCATTGAATGTCAGATAACCCTCCAGAAAGGCTAATTACCGACTCGCCCAATAAGATAAGGGTGAGTAAACCTAGTCGTTCAACCAAGTGTTCTGTATGTGCGGGCAATGGCTTTAGCTTACCCCAAGAAAATAAAGGGAGCAGAATGTCAAGAAAAATCCCAATGTAAGCGACAAGGTAACGCATAGGTGGGTCAAAAATAATGGATGAAAGACTAATCACTGCGCTAACTAACAGTGCGAAGCCAAGCCTGGAGGAGAATTCGCTACGGTGATCAAATTTATTTATGGACGAAATGTACATAATACTGATGATGGCACGTATACCAAAATAGCAGGCAATAACAAGCGCATAGTTTACTTCCAATTCTTCCCCAATCCGAGCAGACAGCACAATGAGTAGCAACATTAAAAATAATGTTGCCAAGCGGTGAAGGCTACTGTCTGTATCAAACCTATTTGAGTAAATCGTGTGGCTGGACCAGATCCACCATAATGGAACAAAAAGCAGTAAAAATGTCCATAATTGCTCCTGTTCAAAGTGGCCGTGATGAAGATGTCCGAGAGTATGCGTAACCTTGCCAATTGCAACAACAAAAATCAGGTCAAAAAACAACTCTAACCATGTGGCGTGTCGATTTTTTTCATAATACTTCAAAGATTTCATTCGCTGCTGGCTCCGTGTGCACCTCTTTAATGTAGAAGGAAACTAACGGATAAGCGAACGGGTGGACGGGTATAGGCGTCAACCTTGGGGGCGGTCGCAAAAACTGAGTGCAACACCTGACCTAGTCCACCACCACGTCTGTTAGTACGGTCAATACAGAATCCAGCGTGCCATCGGGCCGATAGCAACATTGCGCACGGGCGGACCTTAACGGGCAACTGGGCTGCTGTTCCGCCAACCATTCATTCAGCGCCTCGACCAGGACACGCGCCTCGACTATGGAATCTTCCGAGTTGTCAAAAATTAACATCGCCATTTTTTATGTCCTCGGTTCGCTGGGCTGATATTTTCGTGCCGCTGCTTTATGAGCGATGCTTATCGTTGGCAGCACCGTGGATTCTTCAATCTCCCGTATTGAAATATTATCGAATGCACACCTGGTGCGCTGCGCAATGGGGCACGTTCGCCCTCGGCTACGGTGTGGGTAATGCCAAGCGATTTCACTATCTAGCGATTTAGTCAACTCACTAACGAAAGCTCAATCATCCGACTCATCTCGGTGAACTCTGGAGCCCCGTCATAGCGAAGCCCGTCAATGTAAAACGCTGGGGTGCCATTCACGCCGCTCCGTACGCCGCCATTAAAATCGGATTTTATTTTGGGTACGTAGGTACCGTCTTGCATGGCAAGATAGAGTTCTTCGTCGGAGAGGCCATGTTTTAGAGCGATGGCCCGAAACAGCGGCAGGCCCAATCGATCCTGATTTTCATACAATTCGTCGTGAGCCTCCCAGAAGAATCCTCGACTCCCGGCAAACTCAGCGGTGACAGCTGCAGCCATCGCATGCGGGTGAGCAGTGGTCAGTGGAAAATTACGGAACACGAACAGCAAATCATCGCGAAAATGCTGTTGCAGATTCTTGACTATCCAATACGCTTCAGCGCAATAGGGACATTGATAGTCGCCAAATTCCACCAGTGTGACCTTGGCATGCGCACTTCCCTGGCGATGGTCGCTGGCACTTACCGGGACTTTGAGAGTGGCCATGGGATCACCTGTTAATTTTAGGTTGGCGTGCTTTGTGATGAATTCGCCAGAGCATCCAGCGCATCCAGAATGCCGTCCGCCCCCGGATTGATTGCCATTGGGGAGACGTAGCTCCAGGCGACCACCCCCTCCTTGTCAATCACGAACAGCGCCCGCTTACAAACCCCCAGGTGGGACTCGTAGGCTCCATACTGCCGCGCGACAGCCCCTTTGGGCTCGAAATCGGCCAGCAGGCTGAAGTGAAAATTCCGATCTTTGGCAAAGGCCTGATGACACCAGGCGCTGTCAACTGAGATACCCAGTAGCGTCGCACCGTATTCTCTGAATGTGGGTAGCAACTGGTTGTACAAAGTCAGTTGGTCGCCACAAACCGAGGTCCAGTCTGCGGGATAAAACGCCAGTATCACGGGATTTCCCTTTAGCTCGCGTAGCGACAACTGCTGATCAGGGGTTGCGTACAGAGTGAAGTCGGGCGCGACAGTGCCGGCTGACAGCGGTCCCTGAACCAGGTCGTCATTCGTTTCTTTTGCAACATCCAATACTGAAGTGTTCATTGCTTGAGCCCTGATAGATAGGTGGGTGGGATCTACTCAGGGGGGATACGACTTTCCCGGCGGGATAACTCCATCCACCATCAAGGGATTTATAAAGGCAACGATGCCTCGATCTCAGCCTGAGCCTGAGTGTTTTCGGCAGCGAAACGTTCACGATCCGCGTCAAGAAGCACGACGACGTTCGCCGTGTTTTCGCGGTATTTGGATTGAGGGCCATGTGGGTAGCGCAACGGCAGGATTCGCTCTGGCTCACCAATGACTATAGTCGCTATTGTCGCTTGCCGTAGTCGCTGAACGCATTTTCGGTTTCCACAGCAAGGCCTCGCGCTAATTCTGTTGCCCATCCGCCTTCACCGTAATCGCCCGGTCCTCTCATTGCTGATCGATTCCCCCCGCGAATCCCGACATCGAAGCGTTGCTCGATCACTGGTGATTCCCTAGCCTCATTTACTGATGAGTTGGTGGTTTACGACTGGCGGTATTTTTGAGCACGAATTTATCAGACGTCGTTCGTCGGTATCCTGGGTCGCCCATAGCGTGTTTTGATGAGATCCGACTATCGTTATTGGATGGCGTCGTCTGCCGAGACTGCCATTCCCTCCAACGTAATCGTCTTCCTGAGCAATCTCAGCGTATTGCGGATCTCATGCCCCTGTTGCTTGAGCATCGTTTACGGGGACGTAGATCCATCTGAATGAGTCCGTGTTATCCATCTTTGGAGACAACTCATCATGGCTACTCTCTGTGAAATATGTAATGCGAGACCCGCTGTAGCGCGAGTGACCGTATCGCAAAATGGCCACGCCAGGACAATGTCCATTTGCGACCACGATTACCGTCAACTCTTACGCCATCAAAGCATGTTGAATCCATTCGACTCTCTACTGGGCGGGGGTGTGTCCCGCTTTTTCGACAGCATGGGCGGAGCAAAGGATCAAGCGGGTGATGACTTCAGGCTCTCTGCGCAAGTGCCTCGAGAATCTGTCGATGCAACCGATGCATTCAGTTCCCAGACGCTGGAAATCCTGCAACGCGCGGGTGAAAAAGCCCATGAGCTCAACCGTAGCGAGCTCGATACTGAGCATTTGTTGTATGTGCTTGCGGATACCGATGTGGGTACGGCGTTGCTTAAGGAGCTGAAGCTTTCTCCGGACGAGATCAAAGGCTACATCGATCAACATGCTCAGAGGGGCACAGCGGAGGCCCAGGCCCCGGTGGACCAGATGAGCATTTCGCCACGGTTAAAGAAAGTTTTCAATTTTGCGTTCCAGGCATCTCGTGATTTAGGACATTCGTACGTTGGCCCAGAGCATTTGTTGATCGGGCTTGCCTCTGTACCGGAAAGTATTGCCGGGACATTGCTCAAAAAATATGGCGTAACGCCTGAAGCCTTGCGGCAGAAGGTGGTCAAGGTAGTGGGTAAGGGCGCTGAGGATGGGCGAGTCGACACCCCGACGGGAACACCGACACTCGACAAGTTCGGTCGAGACCTGACGTCACTGGCTCGTGAGGGCAAACTCGATCCCGTATTAGGGCGCGCACAGGAAATCGAAAATACCATCGAGGTGCTGGCGCGGCGCAGAAAGAACAATCCAGTTCTTATCGGCGAACCTGGCGTCGGTAAAACCGCCATCGTCGAAGGGCTTGCACAACGAATAGTGAAGGGCGATGTCCCTGAGATCTTGCGTGGCAGACGGCTTGTTGAAGTCAATCTGAACTCAATGGTTGCGGGCTCTAAATATCGTGGTGAATTTGAGGAGCGAGCCAAGCAACTGCTTGATGAAGTCGCCGCAAAAAGCTCGGAGCTCATTCTGTTCATCGACGAGTTACATACGATCGTCGGTGCGGGGCAGGGTGGTGAGGAGGGCGGCCTGGACATTGCCAACGTGCTGAAACCCGCATTGGCGCGCGGGGAGCTCAGTTTGATCGGTGCGACGACACTCAATGAGTATCAAAAGCACATCGAAAAAGACGCAGCGCTTGAACGACGTTTTCAGCCTGTGCTGATAGCCGAGCCCACCGTCGAACAGACCATCATTATCCTGCGTGGGCTGCGCGACAAACTTGAGGCTCACCATCAGGTCACATTCGCCGATGAAGCATTTGTGGCGGCAGCAGAGCTGTCGGATCGTTACATCACCTCGCGCTATCTGCCGGATAAGGCCATTGACCTCATCGATCAGGCAGCGGCCCGCGTTCGAATCAGTTCCTCCTCGAGGCCGGCTGGCATTCAGGAGCTGGAAGCCGAAATCACCCAACTTAAACGTGAACAGGACTATGCATCCTCCCGTAAGCGTTTTGATGAATCCAAAGGCTTCGAAGAGCGCATTGGTCAAAAACAAGCGCAACTGGGAGAGGAAACAGAAGCCTGGGAGCGCAAGACAGGTTCCGAAACCCTTGAGGTGACCCTCGAGTCGATTGCCGAGGTGCTGTCCCGTCTCACCGGGATTCCTGTGACCGAGCTTACGCAGGAGGAGCGTCAAAAGCTGTTGAATATGGAAGACACATTGCGTGATCGGCTGGTCGGGCAGGAAGATGCTGTTCGCGCGGTCAGCGATGCCGTTCGTTTGTCTCGAGCCGGCCTTGGCCAGGCCAACAGACCGATTGCCACGTTTCTCTTTCTTGGCCCTACGGGCGTCGGCAAAACCGAACTGGCCAAAGCGTTGGCGGAAACCGTGTTTGGTGACGAGCAATCGATCATTCGTATTGATATGTCGGAGTACATGGAGCGTCATGCGGTTGCCCGGTTGATCGGTGCGCCACCCGGTTACGTGGGATACGACGAAGGCGGTCAGTTGACGGAGCGTGTTCGCCGCAAGCCCTACAGTGTGATTCTGCTCGACGAGATCGAGAAGGCGCATCCCGACGTGAACAACGTATTGCTGCAGGTATTCGACGATGGGCGTCTCACGGACGGCAAGGGACGTGTCGTGGATTTCAGCAATACGATCATCATTGCCACCAGCAACCTGGGCTCTCCCGTGATCATGGAGAATCTTGAGCGCCCAGAAGATGAACGCCTTACGGATAAAGCGTTACGTGATGAATTGATGGGAGTCCTGAAAGGGCATTTTCGTCCCGAATTCCTGAACCGTATTGATGACATCATCGTGTTCCATGCCCTTACCCGTGACAACATCCGATCGATTGTGAGCATTCAGCTTGATCGGGTCATTCGAACCGCAGCTGCACAGAACATCACAGTGAAAATTGATGGCTCACTCATCGATCATCTGGCGGATGTTGGTTATCAGCCTGAGTTTGGCGCGCGCGAGTTGAAACGTCAGATTCGCCAGGCCGTCGAAACGCGGCTTGCGAAGGAAATGCTCGCTGGCAAGCTGCAAGCCGGCGACAGTGTTGAGTTGGGTTACGACACGGAACGTAGGGAAGTGGTCTTCAATAAGGTGGAGGTGGATGCGCCAAAGACCTAAGGAAAGAGTAGCCAGCCAAACCAGCCAGATGATCTGGCACCTACTGCGGAGACTGGGACTTAGCCCCAGCACACTCACGTAACCTGGGAGCTGGCCTGTTGATCACGACGTGCAGTGGTGTACTGGATCCTCTAATGCCTGGACGAGCCCGGCAGACTGAAGACGCAAGTGTGGAGGATTATCGTGTCAAAGCCTGATTCTGAAGGGCGTGAGCGCAACTCGACGCTGAAAAATTTCAGACTTCAGTGGGCGCTGATGAATGCTTACGAACGTTTCGAACAATTGGTTGTTCTTGCGCTCAGTCTCATCATCGCGTCTGTGATTTTGATGGCGCTACTGCAGCTCTGTCGCAGGGTTGTGCCGTTGGTGATCGGTGGTGCGATTGACCCTCTAGATCACGATGTTTTCCAGGCCCTCTTTGGCTCAATCTTCACCGTGCTGATAGCCCTGGAGTTTAAGCATTCGATTGTGCGCCCGGCCCTACGACGCAACAGCATCGTTCAGGTTCGCACAGTGCTGTTGATCGCCTTGCTGGCGCTCAGCCGGAAGTTCGTTATTCTCGATTCTGCCGCTACTCCTGCGCTCACCATTGCCGCACTAGGATTTGCCACCCTGGTGCTCGGCATCGTCTGCTGGCTCTTACGGGAGCGTGATAAGGATAACTTACGAGAGTGTGGTAAGGATGAATAGCTACGAGGGCTTCGCAATGCCAACAATTTTCCACCGAGAGAACATCAAGGCCAGCGAGATATTTCTATGTTGCGAGACGGTTACGGCGCGTTCATCGCATTCTGAGATGGCGGTGCGCCATCATCCGCAATACTTGTATAAATACGTATAGCGCTGACTGTAGATTTTAAGTAATGAACATTTTAGCCGGTTCCCCCGGACAGCCTTTCAGCGGCATAGGAGACAGGGATGTTCCGTCGTTTAGCTCAGGTGTTTTCTTCGAAGGGCGAGTACGTCAGCTCGTTCGTGAATCATGCGATAGGACAGTACAAACGCTACAGAAAAGCCGCCGACAAAGCCGTGGCCGCCGCACGTGAATACTTGGCGGTACCCAGCGGTAAAAATGTCTTCGAACTTTCATCGGCAGCCACCTCATTGAATTATTCGCCATGAACACGGAGTACATGGCCCGTTAACAGAGTGGACGTCAGAAGCAGGTTTGTCGAATCAGTGGCTTAGACAGCTCATGAACATCTATGACATAGCCTGTCGTTTAACATAATATACATTACACGTAACAAGATATTTCAAGATTAGCCCGGTTACGCACAGATTTTGAAGCAATCAATTCACCTCAGCCTCATTTGCCCGTCAGCCTCTCAAACAGCTGCGAATGTTCGGGAAATTGCTCGCTAAGCTTTTGCCGACTGCCCAACTCCATATCTGCAAAATCAAACCCTGGTGAAACCGCTTCACTGATCAAACCGTATCCCGCCAATCCATTTGTAAGCTGCGAAGCTTTCCAGACGCCGCCCGGCACATGCAGCTGCAGACATTGTCCGGCGATTATATCGCTGCCCATCACAACCGTTTTTAATGTGCCGTCCGGAAAAATCAGGCTGTACTGAATTGCATCTCCCACATGGTAGTAATGCACGATGTCCGATTGGTTCAAATGAAAATGACCTATTGGCGAATCCTTGGTCAGCAAGTAGTAAATGGATGTCATCAGGTAGCGCCGGCCACCAGTGGTCTCAACCATCGTGTGGTGATCGGTTTGAAAGGTTCTGCGGTAGAAACCGCCTTCCATGTGGGGTTCCAGGTTCAGTGCTGCGATTACAGCCTCAGCGTTGGGAATGTGTTTATCAAAGGTGTTGGTCGTCATGTTGATTGAGCCCTCCAGCCTTTGAAATAGCGAGCCGTTAATGCGCTATCTCTATTATGATTATGAAAACAATTAATAATAACTATGCTAAAGAGCTATTTAGTAGAGCTAGCTAATAGAGAGTGAGCATACGAGTACTCACTACCCTCGCCCGCTATTGTTGTTCACACTGCACGTGTGTTTGCGACCCTAGCCGTGCGAATAAACAAGGCGCGCACTTTCTCCCAGAAAAATAGATTTGATGGCGCTTAAAAAGCGTAGCAGTCATGTGCCCATTTGGACGGCTATGCTCCAGTGAACTTTGTTGGTCGGGACATGCGTAATGCATCCAGGTACAACCCTGCTGAAGTGGCCAGGCCGGCTCGTGCTGCTCGGCGTACTCGGCCTCAGTGGCTGCGTACGACTTGGGCCGGACTTCCAGCCACCCGGCGAAGAATGGGTCAAACACTGGAACACCCCTGCCCTTGAGCAATCCAGCCAGCGGAGCCTGAACCCGGACATTCGTCAGTGGTGGCAAGTCTTTGCCGATCCGATCCTCAATCATTTGATTGCCCAGTCGGATGCAGGCAACTCCAGTCTCAAAATCGCCGGCCTGCGCGTCATGGAAGCCCGTGCCCAACTCGGCATTGCTCAAAGTGGTCTTTACCCGCAACTGCAGCAAGCCAGCGTCGACAGCCTTTACTTCAACCGCAGGCAATCCGGAGGGGCCAACCCGCAAGACAGCCATTTCTGGCAACACAGCGCGGGGTTCGACGTAGGTTGGGAGTTGGACTTCTGGGGCCGCTTCAGTCGCGCCATCGAGTCGTCCGATGCCAGCTACTTCGCCGCCCAAGCCAACTATGAAGACGTACTCGTACTGCTGCGCGCGCAAGTGGCCGATACTTATTTTTCGCTGCGCACCACCGAAGCTCGTTTGCGTGTCGCCCGGGAAAACGCCAAACAGCAAAAACGCAACTTCGAGATCACCGAAAAGCTCTTCAACAGTGGCCAGACTGCCGAACTCGACCTGCAACAAGCCAGAACCCAGTACCTGGGCACGTTGAGCACCATCCCCAATTTCGAAGACCAGTTGCAACGAACCCGCAATGCGTTGGCGGTGCTGATTGGTCAGCCGCCCGGCGCACTGCCACAACTGGTCGAGTACGAAGGATTGATCCCGCTGGTCGATCGTGCCGTGTTGCAAGATGTACCGGCCAACCTGCTCCTGCGTCGGCCCGACGTGCGCGCCGCCGAGCTTAACGTCGCCGCCCAGTCAGCGCTGATTGGCGTGGCCGAGAGCGACTTCTATCCGTCGCTGACCTTGCTGGGCAGCATCGTCTGGTCAACCGACACGCTCAGTGGCACACCCCGGAATCTGGATTTAATTGGCGGCCCCAGTCTGCGCTGGAATCTGTTCGATCACGGCCGGATCAGCAACAACGTGCGCGTGCAGGATACGCGGTTGCAGCAACTGATCGAGGCTTACCGCGACAAGGTTCGCCAGGCAGCACGCGAGGCAGACGATGCGGCCTATGGCCTGATCAAATCCCTGGAGCGCGAACGCATCCTGCGCGAGGCCGGAGTGGCGGCCAAGCGTTCGCTGGTGCTGGCCAGCGTGCAATATCGCGAAGGTTATTCGGACTTCCAGCGGGTGCTGGATGCGCAACGTGCCTTGCTCGAACAACAGGACAATTACCTGGTCGCCCGCAGCAATGCCGTCAGTAATGTCATTGCCTTGTACAGGGCCATGGGCGGTGGCTGGTACAGCGCCCAGCCGAGGGTTGATCCGACCTCCCGCCAACAGATGGAAAAACGCACCGACTGGGGCGATCTGCTGAAAGAACCCGCCACTGCACAGCCTGCCATTCCAATGTCTTACAAGGTAAAAGACCAATGAGTGAAACCGCCCCTCCCTCGTCCGCGCCCCCAGTCGCCCAAGCACCGGCGCCGACTGCCGACCCGGCGAAAAAAGGCATCAAATGGGTCCTGTTACTGATCCTCCTGAGCCTGACCTGGTACCTGTTGGCGGATCGTTTCACACCCTATACACAACAGGCCCGGGTGGGTGCCTTTGTGATTCCGGTTGCCTCGGAAGTGGCAGGCCGCGTGACCCGGGTGAACGTGCGCAATAACCAGGACGTCAAGGCCGGCGAAATCCTTTTCGAGGTGGACCCTCAGCCGTACCAGATTGCCGTCGACCGTGCGCGCGCCGACCTTGAATCGACCCGCCGACAGATCGGCGCAAGCACCGCCGGCATTGCCTCGGCGCAAGCCAATCTGCGCGCAGCCCAGGCCAATGAACTCAAGGCGCGTCAGGACAATCAGCGTCTTGAAGGTTTGTATCGCGAAGACCCCGGCACTATTTCCGTACGACTGCTCGAAGTGTCTCGCGCCAACCGCGAACAGGCGGTCAGCCAAGTGGCCGCTGCCCGCGCCGAAGTGCAGCGCGCGCGTGAGCAGGAAGGTGGCAGCGAGGAAGACAACGCTTTGCTGCGCAGCGCCGCCACGGCGTTGTCCAAAGCTGAACTGGATCTGTCCAACACGCAGATTCGTGCTCGCTCGGCCGGACTGATTACGGATCTGCGTACTGACGCCGGGCAATTCGCCGCTGCCGGTAGCCCGGTCATGACCCTGATCGCCATTCATGATGTGTGGATCAGTGCGGACATGACCGAGAACAACCTCGGTCTGGTGAAGCTCGACACACCGGTGTCGATTGTTCTGGATGCTCTGCCGGGCGAGGTCTTCGAGGGGCGCGTGCGCAGCGTTGGTTACGGCGTCAGCGTGGGGCAGACACCCGCGCCTGGCACCTTGCCCAGCGTGCAGAACAGCCGCGACTGGTTGCGTCCGGCCCAGCGTTTCCCGGTCATTATCGAGTTTTCGCCAGACTCATTGAACACGTTGCGTGACAGTCGGGCGATCCGTGCCGGCGGGCAGGCCGAAGTCATGGCCTTCCCCTCCGAGGGCAATCCGCTGAACCCGCTCGGCCGCGTGTTTGTGGGGTTCATGAGCTGGCTGAGCTATGCCTATTAAGGGCATGTCTACTCGGCGCACGCCGCGGGATCAACGCGCACTGCGCCTGGCCACCGGTACAGCGTTGTGCCTCACCGCCAGTTTCGGCCTGGGCTTGCCGATTCCCTTTCTGGCGCCGGTGCTTTGCCTGCTATTGCTGGCTTCGGTCAATCGCCCGCTGCCGTTCAAGGCCGGACTGGTTCTCGCACTGGCCGCCCTGTTGACCACCGGAATCGGCCTGCTATTGATCCCGGTCCTGCGTTATTACCCCATCAGCGGCGTGCTATTGATCAGCGTCGGCTTGTTCCTGGCCTTCCGCTTTGGCCTACGCGGCGGCAACACCTTGATCATGACCTTCCTGGTGATTGGCCTGACCATGATTTCCTCGGCCGGTATCGCCGAATTCGATCTGGCGGCGATGGTCATCGACGCACTGGTCAAGGGTTTGCTGCTCGCCGTTGTTGTCGTGGCGTTCAGTCATGGGTTATTCCCGGATCCACCCAACGCCCCTTCTCCGCCGCCTGCCCCACCCCTGCCGGCAGAAGAGGTCAGTCGGGTTGCGCTGCGTGCAACCCTGATCGTATTACCGGCATTCCTGCTGGCGTTGATCGACCCGGCCGGTTATTTGCCGATCATCTTGAAGGCCGTCAGCCTGGGCCAGCAAAGCTCCACGACAAACGCCCGCATCGCCGGTCGCGAACTGCTCGGCTCGACGTTACTCGCAGGCCTGTTGGCGATCCTCTTCTGGAGCGCCCTCAGTCTGTTTGTGCATCTGTGGATGTTCTTTCTGTGGATGTTGCTGTTCGGCCTGGTGCTGGCGCGCAAGCTGTATGCCCTGAGCCCGACGCGGTTTACCCCGGGGTTTTGGCTCAATACCCTGATCACGCTGATCATCCTGTTGGGTCAGTCGGTACAGGACAGCGCAGCAGGCAAGGACGTTTACACAGCGTTCGCCATCCGCATGGGTTTGTTCATCCTCGTGACGTTGTATGCCTGCCTGATGGTTCATCTGCTCGAACAACGGCAGGAAAACGCTCAAGGATTAACCTGATACCCCTTCCCTTGCAGGCAACTGGTATAGGCCGTTGAACTGGTCGCCGCACTGGTTTTCTCTTGCGCCCGGCGTTCCTGACGCTGACGCGAACCTCCGACGACCGCTCCTGCGGCGGCGGTTTCCTTGGCGCGATTCTGACGATAGTCCTGCTTGCGGTCTTCATCGACCTGATCATAAAACTCGTCATGTTGACGTCCCCGCACCTGCGCCCCCGCAGCCCCTGCGGCAGCGCCCGCGGCGGCCCCCTTCAATCTTCCACCGGAAGGAGGCGGTGCAGTCGAGGTGCTCTGACTGGCCGCGATGTTGTGGCAATCGGTGATGTCCGCCTGGGTTTGTTGCGAACTCTGCCCTTTCATCGGCACGACCGTTTCGGCCCATCCCTGGGTCCAGGAAACCGACAGTGCGATGCACAGGCTAATGAATGACAGCCTTTTCATGATGACCTCCGACAGGGCCCGGCACTTTGCAAGCACACTGGGTCGGTAGACAGATCGCTCAATACGTCACACCTCGTGATCCTGAGCGTGGTTCAGCATAAAAGATTGTAGATCACCCCTTCTCAACCGCCCCCCTTCCCTATTCGTGGCCCGCCTCGCAGAACTATTTTTCGCGCCTGCACACGCCATGACCTAACCTGAATGGCTACAGCCGCTGGAGGCATGCCTATGCGTCCTGCATTGAAATTACTCTTATTCGTTGTGTTCGCGCTGATGGGGGCGAACATCGGCGAGCTGTCGGCGGATGAACTACCCAACACGTCTAGAAACGGTGAGGCCAGCGCCACCTCTACCGTGTCAAAAAGCGATCTGGAAGCACTGCAATTGAGGCTGGACAACCTTAAACAGCAGGTGTCACTGACCAGTAACTACACCCAGTTGATAGGCTTTCAGGACAACGTACAGTTGCTCTTCAGTGATGTGGACAAGTTGGCGGCGGTGTTACTTCCCGAGCAAACGCAATTGCAAGCGCAACTCAGTGTGCTCGGGACGTCATCCGCCACCAGCGTTACCATGGAAAAGTCCGATCTGGTGAAACAGAGGTCCTATCTCAGCGCACAAAAAGACAAGGTGGATAACGATCTCAACATACTGCAGGCCATCAAAGAAGGTGCTGCTAACCTCATCACTCAGATTGCCAGCATTCGGCGTACCCAACTTGAAACCGAACTGGCCCAGCGCACCGCCAGCTTCCTCAACCCCCGGTTCTGGTTGCCGGTGTTTTCTCCACTGGAGGAGGATAAAAACCGTCTGAGGTTTTTGATTGACCAGTCCAACAATGTCATCCAGTCCGTCTGGCAACCCGGCCGGCGTACCGCGACCGTCACGTTGTTATTATTGGCCCTGGCCTTCTGGACGCCGGGGCGAAGACTGGCTGAACGTGGTTTGACATGGATCTGTATCCATCGAGTACCGGAAGGTCGCCTGCGCAGAAGTTCATTGGCGATAGCGACGGTAGTTGCCACGATGTTGAGCGCAGGTTGTGTAATACAGCTCATCTCCGCGGCGACTACCCGCCTTGAACCATTGCCGCAGCCCCTGCAAGGTTACTTCGACGATGTCGAGAAAGTCGCTTACGCCTGCGCCCTGATTATCGGTCTGAGTCGGGCCCTGTTGTCTAAACGCAATCCCTCATGGCGGTTACCTGGCATCGCCGATGAAGTAGCACTTGCAATAAACCCTTTTCCGGCGCTGCTGGCCGGATCAATGCTGATACTCATCTCGCTGATACAAGTCACCAATGCGACGGGTATGAGTACGCAAATGGTACTTTTCAGCCGGGGCGTGGTGTCACTCGTCGTCATCCTGATTATTGGTGCGCTATTGCTACGCGTCAGTAGAACCCGCCGAGCGATGGTCATTGCCGGGGGACACCCTGAGTCAGGTACTACGCTGGCGGGGGTGATTTATACCGGCCTCAGTATCGCCGTGTTGATCTCGATTTTTGGCCTGCTGGTCGGTTACATCTCCCTGGCCCGGTTCATCACTTACGAAGTTGTCTGGCTCTATATCGTTATTGCCAGCTTCTATTTGCTGACGCAGTTGTTCAGAGACTTGTGTGATTACCTGTTTTCGCCAAAACAACCCAGCGGCAAAGCGATCAAACAGCTGCTGGGTATCGGCGACGTTCGGCTTGAACAAATCGAGGTTGTTGTGGCGGGTATTGGCAGAGCGGCCTTACTGTTAATTGCTGTGATTACAACGTTTGTGGGGGGGATTGGAGCGACCTTTGGCCAACTGACTGACAGGGTTTCAGCGATCCTCGGTGGCGATGGCTTGCGCAAGCTGAACATCATTCCGGGCAATCTCTTGAATGCGGTCCTCGCGCTGTTGATCGGCATTTACCTGATTCGATCGCTGCGCAGATGGCTGGATAACGAGTTCCTGCCGAAAACCGATATGGACCCCGGCATGGGAGCGTCGCTGAGCACCCTGTTCAGTAATATCGGGTACGTACTGGTCATTCTGATGGCGTTGTCTTCATTGGGCGTCAAATGGACCAATCTGGCCTGGATCGTCAGTGCGTTGTCAGTGGGGATCGGCTTCGGTTTGCAGGAGATCGTCAAGAACTTCGTATCCGGGTTAATCCTGCTCACCGAGCGTCCGGTCAAGGTCGGCGACCTGATCAGCATCAGTGGGGTCGAAGGCGATATCCGGCGAATCAATGTCAGGGCCACGGAGATACAGCTCAGTGATCGCTCGATCGTGATCGTGCCCAACTCGCAGCTTATTTCCCAGAACCTGCGCAATATAACCATGGGCGGCAGCGCCCAAGGGGTGGCCACACTCGAACTGGTGTTCCCTCTGGATATTGACCCCGAGCAAGTCAAAACCCTGCTGTACACCACCTATTGCGAACATGAAACCATCCTCGACAAACCCTCCCCCGTTGTTCGATTCAGCAATCTGAGCCCTGAAGGCATCACATTGACCATCACCGGCTATGTCAGCAGCCCAAGGATTGTCAGTACGACCAAGAGCGATCTGCTCTTTGAAATCCTGAAGCGATTGGGTGCGGCCGGCATTGAATTAGCCAAGCCTGTTCCTCCTGCGTAATACCCATCAATAGCCTGCCTGGCGCCTGAACGTGCTCGTGATCACGCGGGAGCGTTGTGAATTTGTGCGCCTTCGAGTGATACGTTTATTTTCACCGTGTTGCATTATGAAATAAAACATGTCATTTATAGCCACACAAAATCATCAGGACTGATCCACCGTGCCAGATCGGATGGCCTGTACCACCCCAACGCCCCTCCAAGGAGTCAACAATATGAACAAGACAGAACTTCTAGGTGCTCTGGCACTGTGCGCCGCAAGTTTGCTGGCACACGCCGACGAAGACAGCCTGCGCATCGGTATCGAAGCCGCCTACCCACCCTTCTCTTTCAAGACGCCGGAGGGCAACGTCAGTGGTTTCGATTACGACATCGGCAACGCCCTGTGCGAAGAAATGAAGGTCAAATGCGAGTGGGTCATCCAGGAATTCGACGGCATGATCCCATCGCTGAAAGTGCGCAAGATCGATGCCGTGCTGTCGTCGATGTCGATCACTGAAGACCGTA
>Ga0207713_1000536_pt1 | contig 38218 bp, 48 predicted proteins | sample KBSS64metaG_FD_184404 | JGI IMG/M metagenome (GOLD analysis project Ga0207713, IMG submission 184404) | Switchgrass rhizosphere microbial communities from Kellogg Biological Station, Michigan, USA - KBS S6-4 metaG (SPAdes) (version 2) | ecosystem: Host-associated > Plants > Roots > Rhizosphere >... | reverse complement strand
GATCGACAAAACGGTAGTAGTGATAAATCACGCCGCCATCAATCTGACCGGCATTGACCGCTTTCATCACGGTGCTGTTGCCTTTATAGGCAACGAAATTGGCTTTCATCGCCTTGAGCCATTCCAGCGTGGCCTTCTCGCCTTTCAGCGCCAGCATCGCGCTCACGATGGCCTGGAAATCCGCACCTGACGGTGATGCCGCCCAGCGGCCTTTCCACTCGGGCTTAGCCAGATCCATCAGCGATTTAGGCAGCTGCTGTTCGTTCAGTTTTTCCGGGTTATACACAAATACCGTGCTGCGGGCCGCGATGCCGATCCAGCGACCGTGCGCCGGACGATATTCTGCCGGTACCTGCTTCAGGGTGTCTGCATCCAGCGGCGCAAACAGGTTGGCGTTATCCACCAGCACCATTGACGGCGAGTTCTCCGTCAGGAACACGTCTGCCGGTGACGCGCTGCCTTCCTGAACCAGCTGGTTACCCAGCTCGCTGTCATCGCCATTACGCAGAGTGACCTTAATGCCGGTTTCTTTAGTAAAACCGTCAACCCACGACTTCACCAGGTTTTCGTGCTGCGCGTTATAAACAACGATGCCTTCGTTGTTATCGGCCGCAACCGATTGTGTAGAAAGGAAAAGTGATGAAGACAACAAGGCAAGCGAGAAGCAGGACAGCAGGCGAGAATTCATGAACATATCCTTAATAGACCAACGGGATTAACGACTCATAGCTTTGTGGGACAGGATTAAAGCATACAACAACGCTAATGATAATTAGTATCAATCCAGTTTAGGAGTAAAAGTGTAAAATTTCTTTATTGCGGAGTTTGTTAAGATAAAAATTCAAATTTTAATCCGAGATAATATTTAGATTAAGAAAACCTTAAGCCTGCCAGCAATGAAATTCATTAGCCTTCTATTCATTCTCCCGCGAAGTGAAATTTGTTATTTACGCGCCCGGCATATATAAAAAAGCCCCGATATTTCGGGGCTTTTTATGTTTATTCAGAGGTAGCCAAATTATTAGGCGACTATTTAAAAACGCATCACATCGCAGCGTGGGGGGCATACATCGGATAGGTGAAGAGCAATAAATGCACGCAGTTCAGGCCAAAATGGAATAACGTTGCAACCCAGAGCTTACCGCTCCACATCCACGCCAGGCCGTAAATAATGCCGGAGAGGCTGGCAAAAATGATCAGTAGTAAACCGCCGCTATAATGCATCAGCCCAAAGATGACTGAGGCAATCAACAGCGCGACAACAGGATGAATAACCCGGGACAAGCGTTGCTGTAGGTAGCCTCTGAACAAGGCTTCCTCGGCCAAAGAGACGAAGAAAATATTCGCAAGGGCAAATTGAGCGAACCATTCTGGCGCATGCGGCTCAATTCTAAGTCCGCCCAACGCAACAGCCAGAAGTAACAGCGCGGGTATCGCAAGAACCAATACTCCCCAGCCAACCTTGCCAGCTTGATAGAGGGGCTTTGCTACAAATAACGTTGGCATGCACGTAATTAAAAAGAAAGGCACCACTGCCTTGTCCATATTAAAGTACATACTGAACGGTATGCTTTGCGGACCAACGACGACAGCATCCAGCACTTTGGGGTTATGGAAGCCCGGGATCACATGCAAAACCAGGGCAACGGCGATGACCACGCACAGGCCTTCGACCAGATATGTATATTTATTATTTTTATTACGTAGCCATTCAACAGCAGACCAGCCAACAACAATTGATGCAATAACCAGCAGCGCCGGGGCGTCAAGAATGCCCTGTTTCCAGCCGAGAAATGCCGTTAATCCCAGCATTAGATAAGCCAGGCTTTTATTAAGGGAAAGTGCGGCAAGCGAAGTTGCGAGTAGATACCACATAAATGTCCTTCTTGACCGGTAAATGTTAGGGGCGATGTCCCAAATATGTCCCACAACGGAAATCAGAGGATGTGAAGGAGGCGTACTCTATGAAATGAAATGGCACGCCCTGTAGGATTCGAACCTACGACCTACGGCTTAGAAGAACGTAGAGTACCATTTAACGCACTGTAATATCATTAATTTTTCCGCGCTCGCGCCGGATTTGTGTCATTACGTGTCGTTGCATGTTTCTGCGTTTCGTTATGGTTCATCCATGCATGACACATCTGTGACACAGAGAATGCACAGCCATGCCGCAAGGCATAGCTATGCAGTTTCCCATCACATCACCGGGCAGTCGTCGAACTCGCCAGAGCGAGCATCGTTGATGCTATAGGTGATCACCCCAAACACCGGCCGCGAAGTATCCGAGGCGTCATCCTTAGACGGTAACGGCTCCCTCCTTCCATTTTCAGGGTTCTCAAGACATGGATGCGGTAGCGTCCTGTAGCGCATGATCCTGAACTCACCATCAACAGCACAGACAAGCAGGGAGCCGTCTTTCGGCGTGAGCGATGAATCGACGATGAGCATGGCGCCCTTCATGATTCCGGCGCGCAGGTAAGTCGTGCCGGCTATCATCATGTACGTGGCTGAGGGATGAGCGATAAGGCGCTTATCAAGCGAAATCCGCTCTTCAACATAGTCTGCAGCTGGCGACGGGAATCCCATAATGCACCTCCTATTTATACTGTATGCATACACAGTAGTGCGTTGCATTTTTCAGGTCAAGCGGTAGGAGGCGCGGTTTCTGTAAGGTTCAGACGCAGAAGGAAATTAAGATTATGGTCGTTTTATGAGCAGACTTCTTTGTGTTAGCACGCTGATACGTGCGGTGTTAAAATCGTTTCATCTGAAATTAATGGAAGTGATCATAATGAATAAAATGCCTTTGCTGTTCGCCTTTATTGTGTTCAACGCAAACGCCAACACTCCAGCGCCAACTAACCCGGACGATTTCAAAACTTGCTCCACTGATTCATGTAGCATTGATATTGTTAGTAAATATAACACCCACCCGTCTGTATTTGGTGGTGATATGGTATATAGCGAGCCTGTTTACGCCACAGTTAACAGGCTGGGTGATAATTTATTATTCCAGCCAAAGGGCGTGGTGAGTGTTTATAATGCGGCGTCTGGAACTTCCTTGAAAAAAGACACTGACTATACAGTTGATGGGAAATTAATAACCATCAACCCAAGCAGATTTGTCCAGGTTGCACCAGAAAACTTTACTGACCCTTTAATCCCTGACCCTAGAATAAACTTTAGGTTGAAAGAAGATTATAATCAGTATCAATATCCAGTGACTTACGAAAAAAACGAAAGTCTACCGCTTTATATTTCCGGGGATGTAAACAATTTAAGGAAGATGATTTCTGAAAATGATGATCTAAAAGTAACATTTTTTGGAGATAGCATCACTTACATTGATGAGTACATAAACAAGCCAGCTGATTTTACTCAGCCACCTTATGCATATTTAGTGAATGCTTACATGGCAGTCATGAAGGGTGATGGGTACAAATGGTATAACCCTTCGGTCAAAGGATGGAATACAAACAATGCAGTTTCAGTAATAAACGATAGATTCCTTAAGCATGATTCCGATCTGTATATTATTGCGTTTGGGATGAATGATGCAGTAGATATCACGCCTGAAACGTACCTTGCAAATATTGAGACTTTAATAAAAGCAGTAAAAGCTAAACGCCCTGAAGCTTATATATTAATAGAATCATCCACACTTCCTAACCCTGAGTGGATATTGCCGCACCATGAGTATTTTAAAATTTATGAAAATGGCATTTCAAATTTAACAAGCCAATATGACAAGGTTGTTTTCCTTGATTTGACTTCAACATGGCGTGACATTTTCAGCAGAAAAAACTACTGGTCAATGACCATGAACGGGATCAACCACCCAAATGACTTTGGCCATCGGGTCATCGCTGAGGCGCTTCTTACAACACTTCTCGGTAGTAGCTTTAAATAAAATAACGGCCCTGTTGGGCCGTTACTGAATCTCTCTCAATCCTTTTCCGCTTTCACCGGGGCGGGCTCTGGTTCATTACCTTCCTCTACCCACTGCAGGTATAGTTGATAGTCAACATTGTTTTCATCTTCAGGGATCCATGCGAGGTCTTCTTTTCGAAGAATCCCGCCATCAGTTAATTGGTATTTCATTACATTCCCTCAATTACAGGTCGGCGCTGAAAATGGTCAATGCTGGTGCGGATGTCACCACAATCGGGACGCCGTTAGAAAGACTCCCGGACCAGTTGCCGGTAATATTAAATGAGATAACGTTGTTCGAGTACTGCCCGGAGCCAGGGGCGGCCGTTGTGGTTGATGCGAAGTTCACCCCGGGCTGTTCAACAGTTATCGAACTTCCGCCCAGAGTAATGGTTGGGATCGCTCGTAATGCGACAGGGGCGTAGACGGACATAGTCACATAGGTAGATGTCCCGCCATAAATCCCTGCAGTACTTTTAAGGACCATTGCAAAACAACGTCTTTGGCATTGTGCAAGCTCCGTCTGGTAAAGCTTGAATTCAAACTGCGTTGCCGTATCACCACTTTCAATTTGCGGCTGGAACAGGGTGCCTGTATTAAACTCCACATTCACATTGGTGTTGCCACTTATGGCTACAGTGATCGGAGATGATGCATAGGACGGAGCGCTTGATCCAACGTTGTATACCCTCGCCTGAGCAGTACCGGTCCAGGAGAGCGTATAGGTTCCGGTTGGGATGTCCTGTGTCTCAATAACCTGCAGGAATGAACCAGCAATAGTCACTACCTGAGCGCCATATGGAGTGGCAGCGAAAGACATTGACGAGCTGGCCGTTGAGGCTTTCCATGCATCCAGACCATAAGCGTTAAGCGCGAGTGCAGTCCCGCTTACATAACCACGCTGATTGACCGCAAATCTGGTATTGATCAGCCTGTTCTTGCCTGTGCTTTCCACTTTTTGAACGTAGTTTTGAAGTGTACCGGCAGTCAGCATATTGGCTGCGATGTCGTTAACAGACCACGAACGTGCTGCTGTACCCTCCTGGGCTCGCACTACTGTTAACGCATCACCAGATCGCGCAGTTACGTGAACGATTTCATTTAACTGTCCGGTTGCAGCATCAATCAGCGTCAATTTAAAAAAACTCACACCTGGTGTTGGTGAGGGGAATAGTGCCCCTGTTCCGGTATTAAGATTGATGGTTGTTGCTGACGCGCTAATTCCTGCGGCCAGTACGCTTTGAGCGTTATTGGCAGCCAAGAGAAAAATGGACATTTTACCTCCGGAAGTGGGGATTCACGGGCTTGTAATATGCATTCCCATGATTTAACATTTTCGATGATTACGTGAGAATTAATATCTTAATAAAATGAATTTATAAAGAACTTCTCGCGATTTTTAACCTATAATCGTAACGCTGACTGGCTGATAAAAGGGCATATGGAGAAGTCCACTATCAAAAGCCTGCTTGAATAAACTGGCATATTGATAATTATCACTTTCGATTAATGTGCTTGTTTTCTGATTTAACGCCCGAGTGTTGTAAGAAAAAGTGTTAAACAGAGATGAATCCGTCAATCTCCTGTATCCTTTAGTGATGGTAATGCTAGCCCCACCCGAGGAGAATAAAACTGAAATGCTCCATCGCTGATCATTGACAACATCAACCCCATCAACACCAGTAAGAAACCTCATGACCCTTCTCTTCAGCCACGGTATTGAAAAGTGATACCCGTCCCCTTTATAAAAATTCCATGTCATTATCCTTTTAAACAGATCATCAGAAACAACGACCTGATCAGAAGAAACGACCCTTTTCCTTCCGTTGAATGGAAGTTGATTAAAGGTTAGTGAATTATATGGCCCATAGGTTGTTTGCTTGTTGCTTACCAGTATCGGATGTTTTACCCCGTAAATCCCCTCGGCGATCCATTTAAGCTGATCTCCAGCGTTATACCCTCCAACAAAAATTGGAAGGTTCGCGGATAACATCCATGTATAAACATCCTGAGCAAGAGCGTTATAGGCAGAGACAAAGGCTCTTATATCGTCATCGTCGTTATATTGAGTGTACAGGTAAGATTTAATGATTTCTTCGAGCATGTCATACCCCGTCCACTAAAACCCCATCCGATGAGATAAACCAGTAGCTGTACTGGTCACCGCTGATTATATTCGTCCCGGCGTCAGGTGACGTTATAACACCGTTCACAGTGACTATGACATTCAGGGTGGTGATCAGGCTCATGTTAAGAGTTGAGTTAATCGCATTAAGAAACACGTCTTTAACGCTGTTAATGTTCAACGGCATTCCGGCGTAAATACTATTCACGTACTGGATTACCGGCCCTGAAACCAGGGAGGCGATCGTTGCATCATTTAGGTAATTGATACCTTCTGTCGCCCATTGAAACTTGATGGTTACCAGCTGCTGAAGCGGGGTAACGAACGGGATGAGGTAATTGTCAGGCCAGTCATTTATCGACACCACGTTATTTCTGAGGTTTGGGGTAACCAATCCGCCACCAGTCCATGAGCCTGACGAGGTGGTATTTATGCCAATTGAGAACGTGTGAGGTGTCAGTACGGTAATGGTCAGTGGCACGTTGTTGATCCCTGACATGCCCAGTACGCCATTGATGTTTATTACCTGGCCGGTAGAAAATCCGTGCGTGATATCCGTCGTCACGACCCCGGGGTTGGCATTTGTGATGCCAGTGACGTTCAGGTCGGTGCCTTTCAGCCTGCTGATGTCGCCTGCTGATTTGTAAATTGCGCCTGCAATATCATAAATATCGCCACCACCGCACATGATGATCCAGGAGGTTCCGCTCTGGACCACTGAAACCAGGCGGGCCTGTACGTTATCCAGATCCGTCAGTTTCTGGCGGATAAAGCCTGGGTAACCCTGAACGGTGGACATCTGCGCCTGCCATACGCGTTCTCGAAACTCGTAATTAGTCTCAGGATCACCGCCTGGCGTTCCCGCGACCAGGTTCGTACAGGTCAGGGTGATATCAGAAGGAAGACTGGTGACAATCTGGTTTACAGTTCCTGCCGGAACGGCCCATGACCCCGTGTTTGTGGCCACGCTGGTAACTTGCGGACTGGTTCCTGACGCCTGAATGACTGCTGCATCTGCCACCTGATAGGTGTATGTCCCATCGCTGACCAGAAAACCCTGTGGGATGACGAAACCGGCTGGTCCGGAGAAGGTTACAGAAACGGTCGTGGAGCCCTGAGTTTTCTGTGCGCTGACGCCTGATTGCTGAGCCAGGAGGTTCAGCATGTACATGTTGGCTTTCAGCGGGCCGACTGAGTTAATCAGGTCAATGCGGATTTGGTCACAGATAATCAGCGCCCCCACATCGGTGCCGACGATATCCTCAATAAGGGAGCCAGGCAGATCGGTGGTGATTCCCGGTGATAACTCAGTGGCCTTCGCGACAAGCTGACTGCGCAGCTCTTCTGCGGTTTGCGGTACCGGACCCGATTCGTTATAGCTTACGGACAAATCACTCATACGTTCACCGTTGTGATAATTTTAGAGCCAGCATTGGTTATCGCCGAAATGTTGTAGACGGGAGGATCCTCGTTTACCAGCGCAATCTGGAGGGACGAAAAATACTGGCTAAACTGCCGCTGCAGCCTGTCGACGTAATAGGTCGGCAATACCTGCTGAATGACAGACCCATGCGCCGGGATGCCGTTATTGGCATAGAACGGAGATTCCTGAGGCGCGAGCTTAAGGTTCTGAATTAGCGTTGTCAGATAGATCGAGTCATTAAAGCCATTTTCATCCGGAACAACCTCCACCCATTTGCCATCAGCATCTCTTCCGTAGGTTCTCATTGCGTGATATTCCCGTTGAAAGTAGTGGTTGGACCGCCGGTGTTTGAACCGCCATTACCGTTTGTATGTTGATGGGAATTCAGCCATGCCACCAGGGCAGCCCAACCGGTATGCATAATATTTGGGCTGGTGCTGGCCACTGAATCCTGCAACATAGCGGTAGTGCCAGTAATGCTCCATCCGCCCTGCGTCAGAGTGAGCACTGTGCTGCCGACTGTGACCTTAAACAAATTGACAGCCGCAATCGTCACGCTGTCCGGCGTTAGCAGAAACGTCGTGTTGCTTCCCTGGTCCCGAATGGTGACCCCCTCAGGCCCGTAGATAGTGACAACGCTGCCATCTACGGCTTCCCATTCCGTATTACTAATCGGAAGGTACACCAGGGCGCTCAGGTTGGCTGGAGGCGTGAGGTCGGCGATACCACCTCCCTGCCCGCTGACCCCGCCAAGATAAGTATCAGCGGGAATCACAATGCCTTTATCGCCTGGCTGCATCGGATATCGAATATACTGCGGGCCGAAGAGGGGGATCGTAACATTAGGGAAAACGTATGGCGTATCATGCAGCTCAAAAGCCACCGTGACCATATTGCCTTTTTGCTCAACAATGCTGGCTGGAAGTATCTTCCCGGCCGCCTGGAAAGCCTCATCGAATTTCTGCTCGGCGAACCTGTTCATGTTCCGGCCGAAATTTAGCTTCTGGTCAACACTCATTTGGTCTTAACCGCCTCCGCCGGGTACGCCTCAATCACAGTGATCCACGCCTCAGCTGTTGGCTGCCTGCTGTTACCCAGCATCCTCACCGATTGCACGACAAATTCACCGTTAAAGGCTGAGTCATCTCGAAACTGGGAGTACGAAGATGCCTGAATCATCGGCCTGGCCTTCTCCGGCATCAGGATGTGGTCGCCTGTCTGCAGGTCTGCGCGCATAACGCAGATGACGCTGACAACGCCAAAACTGATCCACGTTGGCTGACCGATCAGGTCATTGAACTTAATCTGGACAGGATTTTTGCTCCTTTCCGTCGCGCTGGTTTTCGAGCTTTGATCCGGGTGATTGGCGTAGTCGTTATCCCACACCCTGATTTCGTTGCCGTTGACCACGGCAATTTCTACGCCCGTGTAGCCTGGGTCTTTGATGCGCGATAGCGAGAAAGCCTTCAGGTTTTTTGCCAGCTCAGTAAGGGAGCCACAAAACATCGGGCGATCGTAATTCAGCGTCAGCCTGTCGCTGATGCTTATGTTAGGCGTAAAGCCTCCCATCGTCATAACGCACTGGGTCAGCGCTACAGATAGCTTCTGTCCCATAGACCACGGCATGGTCACCTGAAGAGGTACCATTTGCCCGCGGGCCGTGGTGTTAACCGGACCCGCGACAATGATGAAATCCAGCCGCAGCTCAGTGCCCTGCCAGTTGCCGAATACCTGAAAAATGGTCCCCTCAATGGCAAGTTTTTTATCCCATACTCCCGCCAGCGGCAGACCTTTTGACATCCCGACAAAGACCTGAATTCGCTTACCGTAGAGGTTCTGTCTGGCCTGCTGCATATCTTTAGGACCGATACCCCAAACAGTGAAATGGGTTTCCCCAGCCGGCGTTGATTCTCCAAAGCGCATGATGTCGAATTCAACCATCAGCGCCCCGGGGTTATAAACTCCGTTCTTCAGGCTGGAATACTGCTGGATTAAGGTGTCGCCATCAAAAATGTTAATTTCGTAATAGCGCATCAGCTCGTTACCTCAATCTGCCCGTTTTTTTCTCGCCAGATCATGGTCGTTGACGTGAAAACACCGTTCAGAAGGTTTATCCCTCCGGTTGAGGTGGATCCCACAATAGCGGTATTCAGCACAGGGTTTCCGGCGCTGTTGGTGATCAGCAGATACCAGCGCTGCGCTGCGATGTTCCATTTTATCTGGCAGGTATAGACCGTCCCGTCGAGTACCGGCGAGAACGTCATGCTCTTCCTTTCAAGCCCGGTAAACGGGTAATTGACGGTGCTCATATGCCAAATACTCCCTGAAGCTTGCCAATCACACCCGTGATAGCCTCGGTAACTGATCCGCCAAGCGATGTATTACCAAGGGCACTGACGGTGTTTGTCCATGCGCTGCTGTTATTCTGGTCGCCGCCGTCGATCTTGCTGAGGAAGCTATTTACGGCTTGATCAGCTGCGGTTTCGGTAATCAGTGGCTGTTCAAAATCCCATAGCCATGAACGCTGAGGGAGCGGATCATTGCCGGTTGAGTTGTCTTTAACCGTTTTCAGGATGCAGTTGTTGTATATCAGAGATGGGGTAGCAACGATGTATGTCCCACCGAGGTTAGCATGCGCCTGAAGCACCGCCTGCAGCGAGCTAAGCGTTACCAGTTTGGTCATTGCACCGGTATTCTCGTTCACTGGCGCGTCCATCATCAGGCTAACCCTCAATGGCTGCGCCAGAAGTGCGTTAGCAGCGACGGTCTGGTTAGCGAACGGGTAGCGGGCAATGTCATAATCGACCATCGTCGAGCCCTGCACCGGCCGCCAGTGGCAAAAATATTTGTCCAGATCGGTAAGGTTAATTGCCCCGCCGATCAGCCCGGTCACAAAACTCGCGCTCTGAGTGAGCGCCACTATCGGCAGCATGCCACCCGGAATAGCCTCCGCAACTCCATTGCAGAGGATAACCGGGGATATTTCAAAGCCAAGCCGGTATAGCTCGCGAGTAAATGCCATTATCATCGAACTCCGAGTTGTGAACTGGAAACAACGGCATTCCCGCCCGTGTTGTTGTAAACGACCATTCCAGAGCCATTACCCTGAATCCCTCTATCAACAAGCTGCTGTAGCAGTTGATTGGTCTTATTGGTATTTTTGGCTACCTCAGAGTTATCACCGCCACCAGCAACAGCAGGAGCGGCTCTTGAGCCCTGCATCGCTGCGTACTGCTCCCGCAGTGTTCCGCTGGTATTGCTGAACACCTGCATTACCGCATCTTCACTTACGCGGTTTCCGGCACCTTCTTTTGATGACATGCCCGAGATTAGCTTCGCAAGAATGGACGGGTCGTTGAGATTAAGCGCTTCTCGAGCACCAATGCCGGTGCTTTTCACCAGATGGCGAATATATGCTTCGGTATCGTTCTCATTCGATGGCGCCCATTTTTTTGCTATATCGCTGATGGTATTAATACCGCGCGTGCCGTAAATCTGGAGTTGTTTTGCAGATGCCAGAACACCTTCATCCAGTGTCGGGAATACCGCGAAATCGCCGCTTTTGGTGTTGTGGGTGCCATACCCTTCCGCCCAGCGAAGATTGGTTGGGTTATTGAAACGGTCGGCAATCGTTCTTCCCTTAGCTGTGACGTCAGCTGGCGTTGGGTCTACCGGTTTAACGTCGCCGCTCGAAAAGAATCGCTTAACACCTTTCAGCCAACCCCACACTCTCGGGTCATCTTCAGAGCCTGGTGTATAGGTCTTACCCGTCTCTGGATCAGTCACTTTCTTATCGCTAAGAATTGAAGATCCTTCTTTCACATCAGCGACTGAAATGCTGGTTTTACCAACAACCCAGTCATAGACCTTCCCGATAAGCGCGCCAAGCTTTTCGATGCCAGCCATGAAGCTGTCAACGTCCTTGGTAAACTCTGGCGATGCGAGATAATTCCCGAATCGCTCTATGCCGCCGGCCAGCCCATCAATCCACTTACCCAACTCCGGAGACTGCAGCACCGTATCAATGGCACCAGCCAGTGCATCAGAAAGCTTGCTCAGTTGCGGGGTAAGCGGGCCAAGACCACGCACAAACGTGTTGCGTATGCTCTGCCCGCTGTAATCCAGCTGAACATTGAAATCCTGCCACTGCCGCGCCTGCTGATCGGTGATCTGCAGTAACTTCGCATCCTTCTGCGCCCGGCGCTCCATCGCATCGATTTCTTCATCGCTCATATTTTTAAAGCGATTAAGGTCATCCAGGCTGAAGAAGTTCGTCAGTCCGTAGGCGTTGGCACCCTGCAACGTGCTGCCGTTTTTGACAAAGATATCTCGCGCATTGCGAATCATCTGCGGCAGGAGCTTAGCCGGGTCCTGGTCAGGGTTGGAGATACCCATGGCCTGGAACTGCCAGCGCTTTGACAGATCCATCTGGCTGTCGCGGATAGCACCCAGCGTGCCCGTTGGGTTGCCGAGCGCTTTCTGGTAGTTAATGGCAGTGGAATCCAGCGCGCCGATGCTCGTCCCGATCCCGAGAGAGGTGAAACGCTGGGAACCAGTTGTGGCTGCCAGACGGTTCAGACCGAACAGACCTCCTACGCCAAGCACGCCGGTGAACAGGCCGACAATTCCACCCCATGACAGCAGGCTTGTGGTGGCGTCCCTGATGTGCCCTGCCAGAGATTTCGCGTCCTTCGTGGCATCACTCAAAAACCCCTTTGACGAGCGGGTTTTCTTGTTGAAGTCTTCCTGACTTTTGTTCGCCCGATCCAGGCTGTCGGTGAGCCTCTCCAGCCCGCTGTTTATCGACAGAATCGCACTCGCCCCCTCAGAAAAGGCTTTAGCCAGAAGGTCACCCTCTGTTTTCGCTTTCGCCGTCTCTTTGGTGGCGTCGGTTGCACCATGCGCCAGCCCGCGCCATGCTTCAGGGAGTTCCTCTAATGCGGCCTGATATTCTTTAAATTTCTCCATAAATGAGACAAATTTGTCATCATTTACGTCAATATCGACAATAGACTTAGCCACCATTGAAGGAACCCCTGTCTTTTAGCGCGGAAATGATGTAACGCTGGCGGTACTGCGCCGGGCTGGCGAACTCTTCGTCTGTGATTTCCCTGATCACCCGCCAGAATCCCTCATTTGACGCCCAATCTAGGAGGGTATATATGACGTTTCCGGCTGGGCAGTCTGGGTCTGGGTATCGGTAGGCGGATTCGACGTCAGCAACGAATCGCGGAACGCCGTAACGCTCAATGATTCGAGTCGCCCACCGTACATACCGATCACTGACCCCACCGTCGGCGCAATCAGTTGAGCTTTCTGAATGGCAGAGGAAACCATAAAAAAAACCACCTCACCTTCAACTTCACGATATTCGTCAGGGGAAATGATCCCCTGCTTCATAGCGGCGTCGAATGATGTCGTTTTCCAGGTACCACCGTCATTCCAGACCACTGAGGTAAGACGCTGGATTTCGTCAACGATATTTGGACCCTGTTGCCCGCTTTCAGCGTTAAGATCCTGATCGCGCTGAAGCTTTTTACGAAGCATCATCGCGGCGACGCGCGCCGCGCCCAGACCGCCGACCTGAGAGATGAAGTTGGTGAAAAGGTTGCCCAGCAGCAGACAGTGCTCCTCCACTACCTCATACGGGAACGGGGTCACATGCAGGTACACGATTGATCCGTCTTCCCTGGTGATGTTTGTTACCAGGTTGAGCTTTTTGTCAATTTTCACAATCAGATCCACATGTTGTCGTTAGTGAGGATGTAGCCGCTGATGGTGACTACATACCCTGCATCCATACCGGTAAATGGCAGTTCGTTGAAGTTAACCAGATACGCGTTAAGCACAGTGAAATTGCTCAGCGTGTTCGCATCCGGGGTAATCACTACCTCACCCAGCGCCGTGTCGGTGGCAAAACGATTTTTATAGCTGTCGCTCAACCCCTGGGTGCGCAGCAGATGAACAGTGACAGTCACCTGCTGATATGGGGCCTGGCTGCCTACGGTGCCGGTCAGCGTCGGGATAATGTCAGTCGCCGGGCCATCAGGGCGCATACTGATGGCGTCCTTGCCAAGATATGAGGCGGTGATGTTCAGCGCAGGAACGTCAGTTACCGATACCGCCCCGCGCACACGATTAAGGAATCCCTGCGGTACTAATGGGTTTGCCATTTTTTACGCCCCTACAAAGTTGGTTACGTTCACGTTAAACGTGATGGATTCGAAGCCGCGGCGCGGCGTCATTACGGCGCTCAGACCGTTATATTTGCCATCGGCGTAATCTGACGGGTTCAGGCTGGTGTAATTCGCGAACGGCACGGCGTTAATAACCGCGTTCCCGGCATAGGTGCCCTTCTCGTATTCGGTGTTGAAATCCTGCTGTGTCAGGCCGGTACCAATCACGCGACCGAGAATCAGTCCATAGCTGACGCCGTTACGCATGGTTTTCAGTGCTCGACGCTGCAGGCGGTCGATACCGTTCTGCTCGTAATACAGCGGGTTAACGGTAGTGTTGGAGCCATTGATAACTTCGTTAGCAAGATCGAGCTCAAGGTTGATCGCAGTCCAGGCTACGGCATACCAGTAGTTGAACGGGTTACCGTCCAGCATGTGGCCAGCCACCAGCATTTTGTTGCTCAGACCGCCTTCCGCCGCAGTTCCTACGTAGTTGATGCTGTTGTCCTGCAACGCTTTCAGCAGCGCGCCGTTGCCCTCTACAGGATATTCCGTTACGCCGTAGCCGAACCGGTACGCCATTGGCGGAACCATATTCGAAGAGCCAGGATCGTTTGCCAGAGAGGACTGGAAAGGAAACGCCATGGAAAACTCGCCCGCAGGGATATTTGTGGATTCCACGCCCGCAAAGACAGATTTGTTTTTGGTGGCAACCCATGCCTGGTAGGTGGCGATCGTGGTGGTGACGAAGAAATAAACCAGTGATGCCGGGCTGGTATACAGTCCCGTCAGGGCTTTGAACGTCGATTCTCCATCCCACTCGCGCGGCACCAGGTATGAGAAGAATTTCTGGTAGGTGTTACCCAGAGAAGTGTCTTCAGCGATGAAGTCAGCCAGGGCAGCAACGGCAGCGGTAGCGGTCACATCACCAAGCTCGAGAACGTACACTGCGCGGGTTGTGCCCTGGGCCCAGTACGTCGTGTTCATCTGCAGGATTTCAGTAGCGGCAACAGTCTGTACTGAACCCATTACCGTTGCTGTTCCAGGGTTGGTGGCTAACGGGTAGGTAAACGCTGTAGTGGTGGTCACGGTAGCGTTAACAGCGCGATTGTATCCGGATGGGGTAACACCTGAGACAATAAGCGGGATAGTATCGCCAATGGTCCATCCGTGCGCGGCAGAAAGCGTGACTGTGACAACGCCGGTTGCCCATACGATTGACGCGATGGTTTTCGCCGGTGATGCGATGCCGTTCAGGTCAGTTTTCGATGTCAGCAGCTGATACTCACCCGCAGCCAGTGTCGTTCCGCCCACAGAGATCATAGCGCCAGACTTAAGCAGCTGAGAGGGCTTCGGTGGATTGGTCACCGATACGTTAATGTTAACAATTGCCATTTAGTCATTTCTCCGGGTAAATGGACGGAATTGCAGACGTGATCAGCTTACGGGCGACGTTGCGCATCCTCTGCTGGTAATAATTGACTTTGAATTTGATGGTTTTCCGCATGGCGATGATGTTCAGCTCGTTCTGCGTAACGCGCTCATCCTGAACTACGGGGATATTCATCACCCCCATTTCCGCGTCATCGCCAAGCGTGTACTGCTGCACATACCTTACGAAATCCTCTACGCCAGCATTACGCAGGCCAGTGATAGAAATCGTCACGTCCTCCGAAACCAGTTGATACTGGTTCTGGTGCTCATCGAGGTAGAAACTACCTGCGATCGGCGCGGTGTTACTGCACTTCACCGTTGCATACGGCGGCGACAGGTTCTGCGTCGACAGCATGGCAGGGAACATAGGCATGTACTGGCTCAGCGTCAGCCAAACCGGCAATGAGCTCGAAACAACAACGTCTGACAGGTCGATATCGTCGGCAGAGTTGATGATCTGCGATCGCATGTAGGGGAATATTGCCTCCCCGGTGTAGTGGTAAAGGTTGGCCGGTTCGTTCAGCCCGGTACGCCGGGAGAAGGAAAACTGGATGCCAAAGAACTCGCCGATGTACAGGACGTCAGATCCGATATCGTTGAACGGGTCGATGTCAGCCTGTGCTGTAAACGTCACGACGTTCCGGTCGTAGAGTTGCTCATCGTCCTGTATTGTTTCGGTAGTAAGGTGCAGATAGCCCTTAACGTCAACCGTATCCGGATCGCTGCTGGGGTCGTCCGACAAAACAGACGCCTTTACCCAAAATACGAAACCATCGAGGGGCAATACCTTGCGGACATATTTTGTGAACGTGACCACCTGAAAGCGGCTCAGGTCATCAAGACCCTGCGTCAGAGTGGCATTAAGCTCTGTTTTTGCTGTCTGTTGCAACTCACTCAGGGAAGGCATTCAGCACCCCGCTTACCCAGGCGCGCATCGCGGCCTGATAGGTTCCGGTATCAATGAATGACGGACGCGGCGGTCCTTTTTTGTTTTTGAATCGCCTGGATATACCTTCCAGCGCGCGGCGCGTAGGAACGCCTGGCAATCCGTTCATTTCGGTGTTGTCCAGGAAGGCAACAAACAGGTCATGGATCCGTGACATCGACTCTGCCAGAGGGTCTTTGGCTGGCGGCGCGCCGGCCATCATGTTCTCAAGCGACGCGGCCATGTCGTTCGCCATCAGGTCAGCGATGTCTTTGCTGTACCTGTCGAAAAACGTCTGCATGATCTGGTACTTTTCCTCCAGATACTCGGCGACGTCTCCGGTAGTGGTGTTTTCGTCCTCATACGGGACATCAATCACCCCCAGGTGGAAGGTGATCATGACAGCCCCCACAGGCTGCCGAACTGCTGGGCAATCATCAGGTACCGGCGTCCCCACGGGTCCTGCAGCATCTGCAGGTCAGCCAGCGACAGGTCTTTGAAGAAGTCCGGGACCAGGCGTTGAGCGCTGGTTGAGTTATCCCCGGCACCAGTAATCACGCCAGCCTTGAAATTATTCAGGCCATACTCTTTCCTGAATTCGGCAAATACCGATTCGGTACCGTAGTTGACCAGGAAAGACGCGCCCAGGTTGTACACTGCAACGGTGTACAGGTTCGGCGTGACGCACGCGATATCAGGGTTTACCCACTCAACCGCGCCGCCATACGCCAGGGTGAAAGACGGCGAGTCGTCGGGAACCTGCGCAGCGGTCACGCCCATGTCAGTTCGAACGAATTCGATGAATCCCGACAGGCTCGTTGTCATTTTTTCTTGCTCCCGGATTTCTCAGTCACGATTGTTTCGTTAACCGTTTGGGTGTCTTCGCTGTCTTCGCGGCCTTTCGCCTGCTCAGCGCTGACTTCCATCTCGCCGGAATAGCCGGTGCCGCTTTCGCTCAGAGATCTATCCAGGGCCGCTACGGATGCCTGGCGGCGGCCGTGTGCGCCACGGGTCAGGTGAATATCGTTATCGCGAATTGCTTTTTCGATTACCAACGCTGATACAGGCTTGTTCAGGCTGTAGCACAGGCCGACGAACGCCTGGCTCTGGTCGATTTTGGTCGAGTCAACCAGGCCGTAAACCTGGTGATGCTGCACCACTGCATCAACTTCTTCAGTTGATCCATCCAGCACCATCATCTGTTCGCCGTGGTTAATCGGGATCTGAATAAGGCGGCCGGTTTCCAGCTTGCGATAGGCGAAAATCTGGCGCTGCTTGGTGGTGTTAGCGATATAGAGTTTCATTGGTTACCCTCGTAAAAAAGCCCCTGCTGAGTTTCCCCGGCAGAGGCTTAACCACTTCAAAGAATGGATCAGGCGCTGTACGCCATGGACAGGATGGTGATTGCTTCCGGACGAACTGCCCAGCCTGCGGTAGAGCGCATTTCGGACAGAACATCGATGGCGCCACCGGCGATCGGCGTCGGGATTTCACGCGGCGCGGCCATGTCGGTGAACATCAGCGCGTTCGCGGCAAGCGACGGGGTCAACTTGGCGAATTCGTTGGTGTTCACAGTCGAGTTGACCATTGGCACTTCGACCTCAGGGATGGTGATTACCACCGCGTCGGTACCGCCAGCGCCTGCGCCGATCAGGGTATCGTCATACACCCAGTCAACCTGGACGTTTGCGCCTTTCAGCACTTCTTTCACAGTGCCGCCGACGGTGTCAGTACCGCCACCCGGACGCTGGTAAGAAGTCAGCTGGACGATCTGCTGAATCTCCATGGCACCGAGGACGCGCTGCGGCCCCAGGATAACGACGCGCTGCTGGCGCCCCAGCTGCATTGTGCGGGTCAGCGCGGCCTGTACGTGGCCAAGCAGATATACCGCCATCTGTCCGTGGTCGTAAGTCAGCACAGTGGTGTTACCATTGCTGTCCGGAGGCAGGGACTCGGTAGTAGCGCCAGCCGTGTTCAGCAGACCTTCACCGCCGGCTGGGTTCATGCCGTACAGCAGAGCAGAGCGCAGTTGCTGGAAGATGCCCTGACGCATGCCAAGGCGCTGAGCTTCCGGCAGTGCAAAGTTCCAGTTACCGGCAGCGGCCATGTCATGGTGATCGTAGATACCACGGCAGCGGAACAGGTAGGTCGGGGTAGAAATCATCTTCGCATCCAGCGCCACGCTCGGCAGCTGGTTACCGTTACCGGACTGGCTGGAAGTGGTCTGGGTGCGGATGTCCAGGCGGCGCATGTAGACGTACTGATCGCCTACGCCGAGACGGACTTGCGGGTTACCGCTGGCGATGGTTTCAAACGCACCTGACGCCTGCTGGTAACCAATGATCATCTCCGGCGCGATGTACGACGGATTGACGATGGTGTAGCTGGGGGTAATTGCAGCCATTTAATTCAGCTCCCGATTAAAGTAAGACCAGCGCGCAGCTGTCGGTGTTATTCCAGGTCAGGAAGCCCGTCGCGCTGTCATAGCTGACAGTCTTGGAGTTGCCTGATTCGATGGCGAGCACTTTTACCGGCAGCGTGATGTCGGAAAGCGTAACTGCGCCGATGGTTCCCTGCGTGGTTGCAGCGCCGCCCGGTGCAGTTGCCGGTGCATAGGTGAATGTGGTGGCGTTCACGACTGACAGCACGACCACAGTGCCGTTGTACGCAGCAGGGACAACGCCGCTGATTTTCACGTACTGACCAGCAGCCAGGCCATGAGCTGAAGCGGTTACGGCTGTCGCCACACCATTGGCATAGGTCACAGCGGTTGTAGCAATGTCAGAACCAGCGAAACCGGCCGCCGCCGCGGTGGTGATCTGGTTGTTCACGAAATCCCAGGCCAGCGGAGTTTTCACCGACGCTCCGGAAGCGCCCAGCGCAACAACCTGCGCAGATGCTTTCAGCGGGACGCGCATGTTAGAACCCAGGCGGTAGTACGAAACGCTCATGCCGGAGGCGTACAGCGGAACCGGTGACTGCGGAGTGGTAAGGCCGTTGTGAGCCTGGTTGAAGACGGTGAAGCCTTCCAGTTCAGCAACAGACAAAGCGCGACGGATGTATGACCCGCGAGGGCTTGAGCTGGTGCCGGGCAGAAGTTCTGCAACCGGCAGACCGCCCCACAGTGGTTTGGTTTCCGTTGCCGCCACGGTGCCAGCCGCCAGATTAAAGCGGTTGGCCGGGTCATCGAGCGCCACGCCCTGAATATAACCGTCGGACTGCACACCGAAGGAGCCCAGCGCGTTCGTGGTTGCCATCGGGTTAAGAGATAAGTTAGCCATGCTTGAGAGCTCCCGTTAAGCCTGGTTGTTGAAACTGGTGACCTGACGCTTGCCGGACTGGAACGGAGCCCAGGTGGCAGCAGGATCGCCTTCGAAGGTGCTGATCTGGCGACCGGTAGCATCAGCGCGCTTGATTTCGCGCAGCATGCCAGGGCCAACAGACAGGCTTGCGGATTTCTGCGCGTCGGCGTAGATGGTCTTCTCCGCCACGCTCAGCAGGGCTGAGTCAGCGATAGAGGACAGGTCGACGGTTTTAAAGTCAGGCGAATGCTCCTGAAGCTGGATCATCAGGCGGCGGCGATATGCCAGCGGCTTTTCACCAGACAGCGGCACCGGCGCGCGCTTGCCGAAGCAGGAGAACACGCTATCGGCCTTCACCTGTGCATCGGCGACTTCGTTACGCTCTTCATCGCTCAACTCGGTTGGGATGCGGGAGCGCAGGTCGGCGATTTCCTGGCGCAGCTGAGAATCAGCCTTTTCTTTCGCCATACGTTCTGCCTCTTCGGCGTCGGCCTTCTCTTTGGCTTCGGCGTCTGCTTTTTCCTTCGCGGCTTTCTCTTCCGCGTCAGCTTTGGCTTTCGCCTCTTCGGCCTCTTTAGCCTCTGCATCAGCCTTTTCTTTCTTGGCTGCTTCTTCGGCATCGGCCTTGGCTTTACGGTCTGCTTCTTCTGAGTCAGCCTTAGCCATGCGTGCGTCAATCGCCTTATTGATTAGCGCTACGATTTTTTCCTCGTCCATCTTTTCAGCCTCGTTTGGAATGGAATCAGATTTAACACCAGTAGGGGCAAGGAGCTTGTCCCATACGCCCTGTTCACAAATTGCAACGTGGTCGAGCAATACCGGGGAACCTTCCACCAATAGAGGCTGACCGTCGATTTTGATGATTGAGTCCTGCATTTCGCTATACGTGACGGTTGGCGAAGTACTCAGCTGCCGTGTCGCCATAATTTCGGCGGCTTCAGCGTCGTACACCCGGGCAATGGCCCAGACCTCGCCATTATCTGCAACCCAACTGTTCGTCAGGGTGCCGATAACACGCTTCGCAAATTCATCGCTATCGAGCTTGTTTTTCTCCGGGTGCAGCCAGATAAGCGGTACACCGGCAACTCGCTGGAGAAACTCTGGGATGAGATAGTCGTCCGGGTTACGAAAGGCCATCTGTTGATCTGCAGAGCGCCAGGTAACCCCTGTTCCGGTTACCCGGATGGCGAACATCCACATGTTGATAAAGAATTGCGGGCTGCTTAGCGTCCCGTCAGCGATGAGCGCGGCCACCTCGGTTTCATTGAGCGCCTGCTGCACCAGCATCTCAGCGAAGGGCTGATGAAGCGGTTTGGGCAGATCGTCAATGTGGAACCATCCGGCGGCCAGCGATTCGTCGTTAAGCTTCGCCTCGAACCTCTCCGGCACCTCGGCGCGAAACGTCAGGTAATCGCCATAAACGCTGTGCGGAGTTAGCGGGCCATCGTACTGATAACCCACTTCTTCCAGCACCTCGCGGCGAGCTGCATCAATAGCCAGCTCGCCCGGCTCTACCGTGCCGCCAGGCGGGCACCACGTACCATCATCCGAACGCTGGATAAGGAAGACGAACTTACCCTGACGGAACATTATCCCGCTGCCAAAAATAGCCACGTTTTAATGCTCCTATGCTGCTTTCTTCATCGACTCCATGAACTTCTGCCCCTTCTGGGTCAGCATGTATTCAGGAATGCTTCGGAGGTTGTAGATGTAGGTCACGTAGCACTGACAAAAAACCTCTTCGCCAGGCTGAGTGATTTCGTCGAGGTAGCCGGCGGGACCGGCTTTCACGTACCCGTTTTTCTGCGCCCAGTTTCCGCGAATCAGGTAATACATCTGATCGCGTTCCTTGTGGTCTTCCCGGAAGTCATAACCCGGCCGCCGCCAGTGGCTGTGCCATATCGCCGCAATCGCGTTGTTGCTCGTTGCGATCACGTTGTCGATATTGGCTATCAGTTTATGGTTCTGGTCGATCATCACCCGGCGCGCTTCATAGCCCACCTTCTCTGCGGCCTTCTGAATGTGGTCCGCCGTCTCCCGCATCGTTCCCTGAATACCGGTCAGCGCAATGCTGTCGGTTGAGGGAATGCTACTGGCCCAGCCGCTAAACCGCGACAACGTGGTGTCGACGGCTTTTTTGCGGTTGAGCTGGATAAGGTCGGCACTGGCGAGGATCCGCCTGTCTAGTTCCGTCCGCAGCTTCGGCTCAAGGTAGTTGAGCGTAAAACGGGATATGCCCTGGTGGCGCTTCAGCGCGCCAGCTCGCCCCACCTGCAGGTCGTATGCTTTCGTCAGGTTGCGGGTGACCATCGCCATGTAGTCATCGGCAGTTTCGCTTTCGGCGGCCTGGCGGATAATCGCCTGCCAGCGCTCCAGCTCTTCCCGGGATGAGTAGCCGTTGCGGAGAAAGAACTTCACCGCATCTCTCACTGTTCTGGTGAAAGTGTTCATACCAAATTCCAGTCGACATCTGGCTTGTCGGGGTTGTCATCAGGGTTGGTGGGGGGACTTTTCTTCAGATCATCGAAATCCAGATCGAGCCTCTGAGGGAATAGGTTTTCATTGGCGTTTGCGTTTGATTGCATCCACTCAATCAAAGCAGCCCGGTTTTCAGGGTCATTATTTAACTGTGGAAGCAATAATTCACCCATGCTTATCAGTGATTTGAATCTAATTTCATCGACCTTAACCTTCTCGCTTTCCGGCTCTTTCAGGGAGGACGGCCAGCGATATTCGAAGTTGTTTATCCAGCTCGCGAAATAAACGCTGTAGGTGTTTTTCAGCTCCGGGAAGTCAGCACGCAGCGACTGGAAGAATTCAATGCTCCAGGCGCGGTACTGGCACACGCGGATGAAGAACGCGTAAAGCGGGTCCAGCCACTCACGGATGTTGTCGATGTACACCGCCACGGCGCGGGCATCTTCCGTGCCTTCACCGAAGCCCTGAGCGAACGTCTCAGAGTTGAGGATGATCGCCGGCATGTCTGCGGCGGCGGCCACGTTCTCCAGGATGTGCTTACGCGCAGAGTCGAGAGGCTTTTCCAGGTTGCTCAGGTCGATCGACTCAATATTGTCGCTCTCGCCGATCTGGAGAACCTCGCCCGTCTTCCCGCGCTTCAGCATCATGCGCTTGATGCCGCTGAGCTTCTGCATCATGTTGTTGACGACGGAGCTAGGCCCCTTGATTTTCGTCACCAGCAGTCCGCCTTTCACCGCAACCATGTCGTCTGTGCGCATGGTCTGGATGAAAGACTTCAGCGGGTAAAGCGCGCGCTGGTACACGCTGCGGCCCGTGAATCCGAATGCCGCGGGGTTGTACGCGAGGTAAATCGGATCCTCGTTCTGCACGACGACACAGCGCGATTTGTGATACGGCTTGCCCGCCACCCGTATTCCGTCGACTTTCTGAAAGTCCTGGGCGTTCGGGTCCTGATTCAGCACGATACTGCCCGCGGTGTTCAGCGGGTCAAGAATGTTAAAGCTGACGCTGTGCTTGTACAGCGTGCGGTAGTCCAGCGATTCATTCGGCTCCTGGTTATCCACCAGCATTGCGATCGCAGATACGCCGTAAATACGGGCGATGCGGGCGGCGTTGGCGATGTGCTGGTTCGCACCCATCGCTTTCCATTCGCGTTCGAACGCGTCACGCAGGCGTTGTTCAAGCCCATACGACTGGGCAACATGCACGGTGCGCGGCTCATTCATCGCCATTTTAATCGGGCGATCCACCATCTTGCCGCCCAGCGGGTGGTAGAGGTAAACCGTTTTGCAGGTCTGATAGCCAGCCGTAGAGCCGGGCTGGATGTCGTCGCTGTCCAGCAATGCCATCAACTCTGAGTGAGAGCAGCTGCCGATTTCGAAATCGTCTTCGTTCATTGGTTCTCTCGTCAGATTGCGTCGCCGCTGCCGAAGGCGATGATCAGCCCGTAGGTGTAATCATCGAGCAGGTCATCGGCGCGCTTATGCGCTTTCTTGTCGGCAAGGTGGAATCGGGAAACCTGCTTGTGCAGATGGTTTGCTGTCTCGCCCTTGAAGACGGCTGTCTTCTCGAAGGCGTGTCGGGATATTTTCGCCAGGCCGCGGTAGTGGTAACCGGAGGCCATAATGGCGCGCTCGTCCTTTCCTTTGCTGGTCAGGGCGGACTCAATTTTGTTGACCGGCCATCCCAGGCTTTCGCCTTTCTGCAGGAGGATGCTGCCCATGCTGGCGTCTTCGATAAAAACGCCGAGGCTGCCGTTGATGGCAACGCACTGGCCGGAAAGCTCGTTGAGGCGGTCGAATACTGACGGCATCCACGTTTCCAGCAGGGCGCCGTCAATCTGCACCACATCCCAGTCGAGAATGGTGAGGCGCTGAATGCCGGGCCTGGTGTCGACTGCGTAATACACCACCGCCGTGCCGTCATGCTCAGAACCACCTTTGACGGCGGTGTCCATGACAGCGAAGACGGCCTGACACATTTCAGGGTAATCGACAGGTTGATCCTGATTCTCACCCTCGAACCATTTGCGGACGTCGAACAGCGAAGCGGCTGACCAGTCGACGAACTCGGCCAGAAACTCCTGTCGGAACACGCGCGGGTCAGTCTTTTCCCTCTGCTGCTCCAACTCCTCTGGCGGAACGAATGGGTTTGAAGATGTCGGTGCATGGTGCTCAATAAAGCCCAACGATTTGTCGTGGCAGATGGCGTAGAAGAAGTTCTCCTCATCGACCCCGTCAGGCGTTGAAAACACATAAGCCCGGCCTTTCGTCGTCAGTAGCGTTGGCTTAATCGACTTCGGCCAGATCTCCTTCAACATCTCGGGTGACTTGGTAAAAGCAGCCTCGTCTATCAGGACCACTTCGTACTCACGACCACGGCCCGCCAGTTTGTTATCGTTGGTAACCCAGAAGTCAATTTTCCCGCCGTTCTTCAGCAGGATTCGCTTTTCGCTTCGACTGGAGCTTTTGATGAGCGGCTGGAGAACCTCGACCAGCTTGTCGAATATCTCCTGATACTGGCGATACTCAGCGGTGAAGATACCGACGCGGCCGCCGAGTTCAATGTCCATGCCAGGGCGTTTAAATTTGCTGGTCGCATACGATACCGCAGCGCTGACGAGCATGAAGGTTTTGCCCCAGCGACGACCGCAGCGAACAGCATTAAGCCGCTCATCCCAGGAATCGGCCCAGACCTTTAATTGCCCTTCATGCAGAGTAGGCAGGAAAATCTCGGCCATGATTTATCTTCCTGGGATAGGCAGCGAGTTATGCACAATGATCGCGTTATCCTTATCGCCGTCTTTCAGTACATTAATCTCCCGCTTGAGCTTCTCGTTTTGCAGCTCAAGACGCTCAATATCAAGCTGAGACTGGCGCTCACTGGTCGATCTCAAAAGAATAAGTCGGGCAAGCTCTTTTCGGGCGCTGTCTTTATCGGCAGTCAGGATCTCAATCCCGAACTTGCCAAGCTTCACACCCTGCAGCAAATAGCGAGCATCACCTTCCAGATCCCGTGTATCGGCAAAGAATGGCTCACCCACTCCTTCGCCGTTGCAGCGCGGGCATTCTGGGTTGGGGTCGCCGTTATCGACAAATCCAATCCCCCCAGACGTATCCGGTGGATGCGCGCCGTCAGCTTCAGCTTTTCGCTCAGCGGCAAGTTGCTCGGCAATATCCCGCCACTGATATTTGTGTTCGACTCCCCAGCAGTACCGGCAGTTAACACGTCGATACTGAGCAATCTCGTTAGGGTCTGCGTTGATGATTGCCGTCAACTGCCCGATCACATCATCAAGCTCTGCGGCGTATCGCCTCTGTCGCTCATTGCGAAGGTGATGCACATAGCGTGAAACCTTAGGGTTTCTGAGGAGCTGACTGGCTGTCACGTAGGCGGCATTACCCGTTCCCGTATAACCGGCCAGGCGATATGCTTCTACTCGCGTCTTCCCTTCGACGACATGCTGGGCAAATATCATCTGCTGGTCGGAAAGGCCGAAATCTTCTGGTGCTGACAATGGAGCGGGCGAGCGTTCTGGCGCAGTTTTTTTTTGCGCCTCTGGCTCTGGTTTTGTGCTCTCTTTCGCATGATTTCCCTTCTGCGAATTCGCACCTTTTTTCGCAGCATCTTTCTGCGATTTCGCACCATACGACGTTACTTTGATGTAGCGTTTCGCAGATGCGTAATTCAGTCCCTGAGCCTGGCACCAGTCTTTGGGGGAAATACCTGTTTTGGCATGCTCGGCGAGGAACTGGTCTTGCAGTGCTCCCCAGTCCGGTTTTGCCATAATACTTACCTCACGTTGACATTATCGAAGCCCCTCAGTGAAGGGCTCCTGTAATGCCGCTTAGCTGCTGCCTCTTCGCCTCTGCCTCCCGGATATCGGCCTTATCTCGGTTGCACTGCCCCAGGGCAGAAAGCAGGCTGACATTCAGGTCCAGGCTTTGGCCCCATGACATGGGGTCAGGGATTGCCGGTTGCGGCGTCTCAGCTGTGAGGTTTGCCGGGAGCGGCACCACCGGAACCCTGATGTAAACTGTCCGCGTATTGTTGCATCCGCTTAACTGCGCCATCAGGAACAGGACGGCGAGCACAGTCATCATTCGCAACAGCAGCCTTGATATCTGCCGAGGCTCCCGATGCGTCCAGTGCGATCTGCTCTTTTGCATGCTGATTGGCCTCGGAGATAGTGTTGAAGATGGTCATGGTGGTCAGGACGTTAGAGGTCACTGACTCAGCAGCGGTAATCTGCTGCTCAGCGGTTTCTGCGCGCGTCTGCTGTTTACTGGCGGCATTGTGGTAATGCATTGCCAGCCAGCCAAGGCACACAACCAGGCACACCACCACCGCGGCGATGATGGCGGTAAGGCGGCTCATTTTTGGCCCCACATGCAGACTTCGCGCTCTATCTCCCGGCGAGTTACCAGACCTTTCCACTGTTTGCCGCCAGCATAAGTCCAGCGCATGAGCTCATCGCAAGCGCCTTTCCGATCGCCCTGGTTGATTTTCTTCAGCATGGTGGATGAGCGGAAACTTCCGGCGCCGACGTTATACGTGAACGAGTAAAGCGCGCCGCGCATTGTTTCTGGGATTGGCTTCAGAATGTACGGGTCAATCTGGCGGGCGACGGTGGTCAGGTCTTTATTGAGTAGCGCACGACACTCTGATTCGGTGTATGTCTTCCCGATTTTTACGTCGCTGCCGGTGTGACCGTAGCAGACAGTCCAGACGCCGATCACATCCTGGTAGGGTTTGTATCTCACACCCTCAAGACCATCGTTACCGGTTGGCCCGGTGATTAGCGCAGCGGCGACGGCAATGGCACCCCCGGCACCGAGAACGCTATTTCGCAGTGCTGGGGACATTATTCACCTGCCTTGTTAATGGCGTCGGCAACCAAGCTTATTGCAGCTGGTCGATCTTTTAGCGGCTTATGGCTCACACCATCAAGGTAATCACGGATCATAGCGGTGCGCTTTTCGTCTTCCTTACGCTTGCGTCTGGCGTCAATGCGTCCGTTAACGTATGAAATGAGCGAAATAAGCAAACCGACAGCACCGAAGAACATGTAAACCACGTCCTGGGTGGTAAATCCTAACGCAGCAGCCAAAGTGCCGAGCCACGCAAAAAACTGCGTGAAGATATTCCCGGAATCGTTCATTTTCATGATCTCTCACCTCGCATAGATAGCGGGTGCTGTTCGTGTAGTTTGGAATGGCCGTCAGACACGATAGCTACGTGGCATCTGGAATTGATTGTCTGCGGCCGAAATAAAAAAGCCCGAGACAAGCGGGCAATATGGGGGTAAGGCAATGCCGGCTCTATGGCCGAAGGGTCCCAGGCAGTGGGTTCTGTGTGCGGCGTGCCGCAAATAAAAAAGCCCCGCACGATGGCGAGGCTGTTAATTCTTTGTCGACCTACGAAGCTATGGCGACGATATCAGATTTACATGAAATATATGCGTTTCAGTTCGGTTTTGCAAGACTTACATCTAAATTTGTCGCCTTTTGTTGTGAACGTGATCGCGTTACGGATATAAGTGCACCGCTATCGAGCCGCTTAAAGGTGGTTCGCATTAACAGCCAATGAGGCAGATACGTTTCCGTCCAGGTGGATTTCGCCACGCCAGCCAGTTCTGCCAGTGCCTGGTATTCGTACGTTTCCCGCCCAGCCAGTTCCGCTTTGACGTCCTGCGCCGCCAGCCAGATAAGCTTCTTCAGGCGCTCCATCGTCTTGCCGGCCACCTTCTTCGCGCCGAGCTGCTCCCGGAACTCTGCCCACGCCCACTGAGCGATCGCCACCTGGTACTCAAAGCGGATATTCTCGCTGTAGTTCCACAGCAGCCATGCTTTCTGATGGTCTTCAAGCGATAGCACGGCGCGGCGCCAGGATGCGGTCACGAACTCAACCGGCCCCACCAGTGCGATGGATGAACCCTTTGCACGGGACTGGCTACCGCTCATCGGCGGGCCGTCCGGGTTGACCATGCGCTGCTTATCCTTGTCGAATACCTTTTTCCGGCCCCGGCTGCGCGCCGTCGCGGTGAAGTGCGCGTTCTCGGCGAAAGCTACCAGCTGCCCTTTCGTCGCCCCGCTCATATCTGCGGTCGCCACAATGAGCTGCTGACGTACGTATTCCAGTTGCTGACTGTTCATTGTGCGGCTCCTGCTGGGTGATAGATGCGAACGAAGTTACGGAGAATGCGGTAATCCACCAGCACGGAACCCGGGCGGCGGTAAATCCGGAGGCGCTGCCAGCGCGCTCTGAGTATCTCGATCGTTTCTGGCTTCATGCTGCCTCCTGCTGTTTGAGCGCGCGAAGATCTGCCCTGGCCTTGGCGCGGATGCCATCCAGTTCTTCCCGGGTGTAACGGTGGGTTTCATTGTTGGATTCCAGCGCCAGCACGCGCTCTTCGCCGATCAGTTCGACCAGGGCGGCGCGGTACGCCTCGATGTTCCCGGATTTGTGGACGTTGCAGGCGGAGCATTGGAGCCAGATATTGTCCGGGTTAAAGCGAAGCTGTGGAGCGGCGGCCGTGGTGCGGTAATGCCCGGCATGCCAGGCAAAAGCGGTCTTTGTTCCGCAGGAGATGCAGCCGTGGCCGGCGGCCAGCAGCATTTCACGCCGCCAGTCGTTGAAAGCGCGCTGAGTCATCTGCACCCAGTGACGGATCGGCTTCAGCTCATTACGGCGCTCTGCGCGGCGCTGACGCCCTGCTTTCTCGGCCTCCTTCTGCTGCTTGATGCGCTTAGCAGCGGCTTTCACCTTCTCCTTCTCGCGTTCTTCCATAGCGAGGATTGCGCCGTGCTCCGGGCAGCACCAGCGGATCCGGATATCGTGGTATTTAGGCACGAAGTATTCACCGCACACTTTGCACTTACGGCGGGATGGTTTACGCATGGTTCCTCCGTGCCGCGAGGCGCAGCCATTTCTGATCAACCAGGCTGGCGGTGTAGCCCTTCAGTGTCGGAATGTCGGACGGCTTAACCACGGCATTGCGCTGGCGGCGCGCCGGAACGCGGAAGATTTCGTTGGTGATGACGCGTGCGAGAGGACTACCCACGGGAAGCCCTCCATTCTTGCGCCCAGGCAATGCGCTTACTGGACGCTTCGGAGAACTTCACGCCGCGGTCGGTACCGAACCAGTAAATCGCCTCGATGACGTCGACCATGTAGCGCTTGCTGGATTTGGATGTGCGGACGCCGAAATAAACGCGGCCGCCGTTGATGCCCGGCGCGGATTTTTGTTCCTGGTCCTGAGTCTGGTTTACCAGAACGGTGATGAGGTCCTTCCACTCTTCGCGGGTCAGCTTTTCGCCGTGCCAGACAACCTGGTCAGACAGGTCTTTCAGCAGCGGCCACATAAGACGGTTTTGCTTGTCGGTGCGCGTCTCTTCCCGGGCCTCGACCACCATCGGCGCGCGAGGGTTTACCGGAATGGTGCGGATGAATGCTATGAGGTTGTCTTTAACTGTGTCGTTAACGATGCAGTAGTGCTGCTTCATACGCCACCTCCGAGAGGTAACGCAGAATGCAGAAAATCGCAGGTGCATTTCTGCATCTGTGACAAGGTGAGAAGTTCAGATTGTGGTCGCATTTAAGTCCCCTTAAATGCGCAGAAGTCACCGAAGTTGTTCAGGCTCCGATGACTTAATTATGGATGGATGATTATGGGAAATCAAACGTTGCTTGACGTTTAGTTATGCGTCTAAAGGTTAGGCATCACGCACCTCAAGCTTCCATACTGCCTGCCCAATCCGGCTGCGGTAGGTATCCTTGGATACTTGACCTTCCATTGCCAGCTCGACAAGAACCTTGCGTAATTCTGCCGACTTCCATTCCTCGTCAGGAAATGCTGCTTCCATAGCTAACCGGAGGTTCCATGTCGCCATTGTGAAAGCGTATCTGCCTCCTAACACCTTTTCTTCTTGGGCGGCGCGAGCACGCATCACCTGCAAAATCTTCGCTTTGACGTCCATCACTTCACCTCCTGCTGCGGTGCTGCTGGCATCTCTTGCCAATGCGTGACTGCGTGTGGGTCGGGGAGTTCAGTGCCATCATCCCATTTCGTTCCAGTCCAGATAGCCGACCACATTTCTCCATCTGCGTACATCACCATGACCGGAATTAACTTATCTGGCATCCGCTCACTGCAAGCCACCCAACCATCCGGAATCACCGGAGAGTTGAGTTGTTCGGAATTGCCGAACGACTGAAGCATGTCGGCGCGGCAGGCGTTCCAGCCAAGCATGTAAGCGTCTCTGGTACATTCCTGCCAAGACAGTCGATCAATTGCCGAAAGCGCTTTTTGCATCGTCATTTCATCTGGCACAGATACCGGCGCTGGCGGGGCGGTGTAGACGGGAATAAGCCCTGCGTCAGGATTGGCCCACATCCATTCTCTGCCCATGCACTTGTTATCAGTTTCGCCAGCACGATAAACACTGAAATTATTGAAGGCGAACGGGTCGACATACGCCACAGGCTCCGCTTCGAGCGATGCCAACGCGATAGCAAACAACTCGTTATCCATTGCCAATCCATCAGCGGACGGGCCCCTACTGATGCGGTATTTATTGATTGCCGTTACCTGGTTGATGCGGGCTATCAGCTGCTCTTTGGTGAAGGTGCTCATGATGCCTCTCCTTTGCCGGCTGCGCGGTCGATGCGTTCAATTTCTGCGAGGATAAGCGCACCTGCTTTCACAAGGTCACGACGCGGACCAGATTGCTTCCACCAGTAAGGAGCCCACGGCCAATGCGCCGGAGTTGAGAAGCCTTGATTGTGTGCGTTAATCGCATAGCAAGCTGCAGCATCTGCCAGCTCACTGTTTTGATAGGCGTCGTCATGCTCAGAAGTCCAGCCCTCAATAGACATCTGCCGCTGACGTTCTGATATCACATCCAGAAGTGCAGGATTGAACGCCAGCGCCTCCAGCTCAGCAATCCTCTCCTCATGCCGAGCCCCAACGGATACAGCTTTCTCAAAAGACCTGAACCATCTGGCTGCATCCTGCTTTGCGGCTTCCAGCTCATCCAGCAGCACCAGCACAACATCAGGCGTCGCTTTGTCATGGAAATTGTCAGCATCACAGCCCCAGTCATCTGTCGTCTTTGCATGCATTGCAGTCTTGCGTAAAGCGATTTTGTCGATGTTGCTCATTGGGCGGCCTCCTGGCGAAGCTGGGCTGCGAACTCATCGGCATTATTTGCTTCATGCAGAAGCGCGCGGACACGGATAGTGTCGCCATGACATTCACGAATCTTTGATGCCGAGTGTCGGAAACTATCAGCGTATTCCTGCACGCCATCGGCTTTCGCCTGCGCCCGCACTTCAGCCAGGAAAGCGTCCGTGGCAGGGGTTTCGATTTCTGGTTTGGCATATACCGGCCAGCAATCAGTGCCGTCGGAATTCTTGTGGCCAGCATCATCGTGAACATCAAGATACTCACCGCACGGGAGAGGGTCTTCCCAAGTTGGCGGGATAGCGTGCCAGGATAGATAGGCTTGAGGCTTATCAAACGCTGCTTTCAGCCCCGCATTCTCCGCAGCCAGCGCCGCGCATCTGGCTTCAAGTGCGGATAATCTGTCACTGCATTCCGCCAGCACCACATCAACATCGGTATCAAGCGGAGGAACATGCATGCTGGCGCGGCCTTTGGTGAAGTCCTCAAGTGCCTTTTCGATTCGTTCTTTCAGTGCTGGCTGTGTATTATTTTTCATGCTCTCACCCCGTATACGCTTAAAATTCGTTTCATTACCGCGCTGTTGCGGCACTCCTGGCAGATCACGTTTGTGTCCGTCCGCTGAATTAACTTCGACTTACCCTGTTTCATGCCCGGTATCGTGTCAGGGGCGAAGCGCATTCCGTAGCTGGTCAGGCTGTAAAGGCGCTGGCCGTATTTTCCTTCGCAGCTGATCAGGCCGTCGGCCAGCAGCGTGCTCACCGTCCCGGATATCTTTTTGGTGTCCATGCCGATTAGCCCTGCCAGTTTGGCGTTGTTCAGCCCTGGGTTGTTGCGCAGGGCTGCCAGCACCTGCTCACGGATTGTTATGGTCATGCTGCCCCCTTAGAACGGTAAGAATCCCAGGTGAATGACAGCGTGCACCCGCCGCCATCGCTCATGCGGTCAATAACGCGCTCACTCACGAACGCCGCCAGTTCTTCTTTGGTCTGGTTGCTGATCAGGATGGTCGGCTTCATCCGCTCGTACCGGGTGTTGATGATTTCGAACATGATCAGCTTCTCGGCCTCGCTGCCGAACTGGACGCCTACCTCATCGATGATCAACAGGTCCGGAGTGGTGAAGTGCGAAATCACGTCGTTCTCGCAGCGCGTAGATGTTTTCGACCACGTTGATTTGAACTCACGGGCAATCTTCAGCGCGGTGGTGAAAATTACCGGGCTCTGGTGGTTCTCGATGACATAGCGGGCGATCGCCAGGGCAAGATGGTTTTTCCCGGTACCCGGCTTTCCGCACATCACCAGTCCGCCACCCTGCTTCAGGCGCTCCGGCCACTTCGCGGCATATGCCTGGCAAACCCTCAGCGCGCGTTCTGACTCTTTGCCAACAGGCTGGTAGTTTTCCAGCGTGCACGTTACAAAGCGCTCTGGGATTTCGAGCTGGCGCAGCAGGCGATCGATGCTCTGCTGGCGCGTGCGGTCTTCCCAGCGTTTTTTCTCGGCATACAGGAAGGTCAATTCATCACGCAGACAGCCTGGGCAGCGAGTCGGCGGTGACGGCAGCTTGATCAGGCTGCTGGTAAGCACGCGTTTACGCTGTTCGTACTCGCCATGTTTCTCGCACAGCACCGTTTCGCAGACGATCTCGCAGTTAGGGAGTTGCTCTGGCGGTCTGCCGAGAACTTCCAGCATTTTTTCGATAGCGTCGATTTTTTCGAGCAGTTCCATACTCAGTCCCTCGCCCATGAAGGAATTTCAGTCTGGCCATAGTCCTTGCCAGCGAAGTTCTCAGATACGCGTGACGGAGTACGGGAAGGCTGCTTGGCGCCCTTAGGCTCAAACAATCCCTGCCAGCCGTTCGCAATGCTCTGGTTGATGATTTCTTCAGGCTGGTATCCGCTGCACTTGCAACGCTCGAGCAGGTTGATGGCCTGGGTAACCGTCTGCTGTGACTTGATCGGTTTTTTCAGGTCACGACGATAATCGACCCATGACTTCCAGACTGAAACTGACAGCCATTCAGGAAGGTCAACACCAGCCGGATCGAACGAAGCCGTTTTGGGGGATTTAGGGGGTTTATTAATATTGTCTTTTTTGTCTTTTGTATGTTTGTCTTTTGTGTTTACCTGATTTGGGTAAGTGTCGTTACCTGATTCGGGTAAACATTCCTTACCTGATTCGGGTAAATTTACCTCTTTCAGGTAAACTTTATTTCCGTTACCTGATTTGGGTAATTTCACCCATTCGCTGACCGCTTTGTTAATCCCCACAGTTCGCCCGATTTGGGTAAACACCCCACGCTTAACTAACGCACATTTAGCCGCAGAGCATTTGTGCGGGAGGATGCCGGTCAGGGTAGATAACTGATCATTGCTTACCCAGTCTGCCTTTTTGTTGAAACCGTATGTTTTGCGCATTACTGCCATGAAGACCAGCAGCTGATGCTGAGACAATCCAGCCAGCATGACAGCCTCCAGAAGTTCATTGGCGATGCGCGTATAGCCATCATCAAGATCTGCCACGCGCGGCTCCTTAGGTGCCACGTCAGGCACAGGGAAATTGATTACTTCGGCAGTGTTTGCCATAATTGCTCCTGTGAATTGATCAAGTTAATTCCACCTGAAAGCCGTTGGTGTTCCAGCACCGCGGCTTTCGCCCTTTCTAAGTTCATGCTTCAAAATCTCCCTTCACCCCATCCCTGTTAGAAATCAGGATGGCAAGCAGAAGCGACATGTTCGGTACCAGGTTTTCCCGCCACCGGCTTACGGTTGATTTGTTCACGCCAGCTACTTCGGCGATCCTGGTTGTCCCAAGATCTGCGATTTGCCGCTGCACCCAGCTCTCAATTCGTCGTGCCTCCGCTTTGTTGCGTGTCGTTAAGGTCTCCATTTGCGATACTTCCTCTGATTTAATTGGTTATGGCCGCCGTTCAGGCGGCTGTTGATTTATTTGGCTCATCGCCAAAGAGAAGCCATTCAGGTTCGCACTTAAGAGCGCGAGCCAGCTCAACCAGATAACGTGGGCGCTTTGTTGTCCCGGCCTCAATGGCCTGCAGAGATTGCTGTTTCATTCCAGCCAGCTTCGCCAGCTGATCCTGAGACAGATTCATCTCTTCACGTTTTTGCTTGAGTCGTTGAGAAATTGTTTCCATATCTCCTCCACAGTTTTATCTGTATTCTCTGACAGTTATTTCTGTTTGTCAATTACAGTTTTAGCTGTGATTATCAGGGAGGACAGAGAGAGGTATTTATGAGCCTTGCGGACCGCGTAAAGCAGAAGAGAATTGAGCTGGGGTTAACCCAGGCAGAAGCAGCTGAAATGGCCGGTATACGGCAGCAATCTTGGCAGAGCATTGAAGACGGGAAAACACTTAAGCCACGGAATATAATTGGTATAGCCAAGGCTCTTAAATCCGATGCTGACTGGCTGATGAATGGCGGCGCTTTTATGCCGGTGGCAGAGGTTAACAGCAGGAGAGTTCCGTTGATAAGCTATGTTCAGGCAGGCGCATTAGCCGAAAAAAATCCCATTGAGGCTTTCGACGGGAACCTCGAGTACATCCTCACGGACTCTGATATTTCTGAATATACCTTCGCGCTGCGCATAGAAGGTGATTCGATGGAGCCAGATTTCAAGGCCGGGGACATTATCATCGTTGATCCCGAGGTTGAGCCAACTCCCGGGGAGTTTGTTGTGGCAAGGAACGGCGGAGCGCAGGCAACTTTCAAAAAATATCGCCCAACATACATTGACCCCATGGGATGCCAGCACTTTGAGTTGGTCCCCCTAAATGATGATTACCCTGTCATTAACAGTGATCATCAGCCATTGACCATCATTGGCGTTATGATTGAGCATCGCATCTACCGCAGAAAGCGATAGCAGACCTTCCCTCCTATAAAATATCACCGGCTTCGGCCGGTTTTTTTTCGTCTGAACAAAAATATTTTCCAATCAAATACAGAAACATATGTATTTTACGCCATTAAATACAGTTTTGTCTGTTGACGATAATACAGTTTTATCTGTATCTTTAATCCATCGAAACGAAACATCGACAGCTGAGCGAAGTTAGCCAGCGGCGGACAGCAAGTCGCCTGCTTTTTAACAACATGCAGATTTACAGCGTCAATGACCTGTTAAGACCCCTACACGTAAACGTGCTGTATCACCGGGTGCGATCCGGTCGGTGAGAGAGTATCCCCGCGCGAGAGCGAGAACGGCGTGAGAACGGGCAACACTGGCAGGTAGTTGGCGCTGATTCAACTTAGAGGAGTGATTCCAATGGAGCACTAAAGCGGACAGACCGCAGCAATTGACTTAGCAACATAGTAGCCCTGGAGGGCGAGTCAGGCCGGGTGAGTTGGCAAATGAACGCGAACCGCATGCAGAGCAACGCATGTACCAGAGAAGGCAGTAAACAGGCAGGTGCTTCTCTCGTATGCCTCAGTGCAAATAGACCGGATGTGTTTTCATCAAGTCAGGCAATTCCGCAGTAATGATGCGGCCCCGAGTCTCTATGAGAGCCAGACGCAGGTCCGAACTGCGACATACCGCTGGTCAGGGTTAATCGAGGAAAAGGGTATGCCGGTAAAGCAGCGCGAACGCCAGACGCGCACCGGTTATGAGCGGCGATGAGCGACAAGGTCTCAAGGGCATGAGCGCGGCCACTGCGAGAGTGTGGCGAAGTACCACAGGAATGTTTTGGGGTGAGTTTTAGGATGACGCGAAGGCGGCCGGATACTCCCACATAGTGGCAGTCGTAATGCTGGCAACTCACCACCAAAGCATTTCTCCCGCATCAGCGGGTAACGACGGAGGGTAAAGGTATGGGTACACGACATCTAACATGCGTTGTTAAAGACGGTGACTACAAGGTCGCTCAGTACGGTCAATGGGATGGTTATCCATCAGGGCAAGGGATCGACATTCTCACCTTTTTGCGTGGAGAACTTAACCGAGATGTGTTTCTTCCCAAACTTTCGCAAACATTTCAGCCTACCGAAGAACAGATTAAAGCGTGGTGGCTTGAAGTTGGGCATGACATGGAAAGTAGTGGTGGATTTGTAGATCACACGATTGCTAAGCAATTCAGCAAAAACCACCCTTCACTGTCTCGCGATACTGGCGGTGAAATTCTTTCACTGATTCAGGATGCCAGCGAGCCTCTGCCGGTTCGGGTCTATACGGAGTTTGCCGCTGACTCACTATTTTGCGAGTGGGCATACGTAGTGGATTTCGACAAAAATACCTTTGAGATATTCGAAGGCTTTAACCATGTCCCTTTAGCTGAAAATGAGCGCTTCTACGGCTTGAAGTGTGATGACGCGAACAAGGACTACCACCCTGTCCGCCATCGGAAAACTTATTCACTCGATTCTCTGCCAACGAATGAAGAGTTTTTGGCTGAGTTAGAGACGCAGGAAGAAGAGTAACCCGCCACGGCGGGTTTTTTAATGCCTCATACCTCAGTCGCTTCACCGAGGCGGCTTAGTTATGACAACCGGCGGCCATCCACCGCCAATTAGCGCAGAAGTCTTGTATTAACCGTTCCGTTCGCCACGATAAGGCTAAGAGGTAATCATGGTAAACCAGCAGCAGATCAGAGAGGCCCAACGGCTTGCTTCGTTCGCGGTACTCCATCGCAATGCTCCGGCGTGGGAAGAAGCAAAGCGCCTTTACGCCGTCGCCATCGGGAGGACTCTTCACTGATGGAAACTTTATTCGCACTCGTCCTGACCGTGGCAATGACCAACGGTGATTATCAGGATGTGATTCTCGGGGTTTATGACAGCCCGCAGGAATGCAGCCAGGCAGCTTCAGAGCAGAAAGTATCTGCTGAGTGCTGGCCGGTAGAAAGCATCCTCCGCAACGGCGAGTTCCCGGCGAAATCCATCGCGCAGCAGTAACCACCCTATTCAACCGATCGGCCTGGCATTAAGCGGGCGGCATCTGCACATCCAAATTTCAGGAGAAACCATGAGCGAAGTAACGGACTTAACTGTTATCGAAATCAAGCCGGAGCAGGCGCCAGTGCTTTACGTAGCCGGCGGCCTTGACGCTTATCTCGAGCAAATCCGCCAGGCAGTAAACGAAGTACCGGACCTGTCCACGAAGAAAGGCCGTGACCGTGTAGCCTCTCTGGCTGCGCAGGTATCCCGCAGCAAGACGGCAATCGAAAAGCCTGGCCGTGAGTACCTCAAGCGCCTGAAAGAGGCTGTGCGCCCAGCTGAGGCCGAAATTAAGCGATTCGTTGATGCCTGCGACGAGCTGCGTGATGCGACCCGCCGCCCACTCACCGAATGGGAAGCCGAGCAGGAACGCATCAAGGCTGAAGAAGCCATGAACGCGCTACACGCCGAAGCGCTGGTGATGAACGAACAGTTCGACCGCCAGCTCGCCGCGCAGATCGAAGCAGACCATGAAATGGCTCTGCTGATGAATGACAAGTTTGACCGAGACCGCGAAGAGCAGCGCCGCCAGGCGGAACAGGCTCAGCGTGAGCACGAAGAGCGCATTAAGCAGGAAGCGGCGGAGCAAGCCCGCCGCGATACCGAAGCGAAGCACAAAGCTGAGATGGAAGCAGCTGCACGCCGTGAGGCTGAAGAGAAAGCTCGCGTTGAAGCTGCGGAGCGCCAGCGCATCGAAGCGGAGCAGCGTGCGGCACGTGAGAAGCAGGAAGCAGAAGCGCGGGCAGAGCGTGAAAAAGCCGCGGCGGTTGAAGCTGAACGCCTCAAAGCAAAACAGGCAGAAGATAAACGCCTGGCAGAAGAGAAGCGAATCGCCGATGAGCAGGCAAAACGTGAAGCTGACGTGAAGCACCGCAAGACGGTCGGCACCAACATCGTTAACGCGCTCACCAGCCACACCAGCTTAACCCGAGAGCAGGCTATCGAAGTGCTTACCGCTCTGAAAGATGACCTGATCCCCTGCGCGAAAATTCATTACTGAGGCAACCATGAACGCATACCTCACATACGACCGAATCGAAGATCGTCGCTGGGTTGAGCAGCAGCTCACCGACGAGAAAGAGAAGTGGATCGACGACCGGGCGCAGAAAATCATCAACATGATGCCAAAAGAGCCGTCCGGCCTCTTCCACTTCACGGTCCCGATTGACTCCAGCCCATACGAAGGACTTCGCAGCGATAAAGCTGGCGAGGCCTACAACGATTTCATTTCGGCAGTTGCTTACGCCCAGGCGGAATACGACTGGGAACACCGTACCGGCTGCCCGTT
>Ga0207713_1000535_pt1 | contig 38232 bp, 28 predicted proteins | sample KBSS64metaG_FD_184404 | JGI IMG/M metagenome (GOLD analysis project Ga0207713, IMG submission 184404) | Switchgrass rhizosphere microbial communities from Kellogg Biological Station, Michigan, USA - KBS S6-4 metaG (SPAdes) (version 2) | ecosystem: Host-associated > Plants > Roots > Rhizosphere >... | reverse complement strand
AGCCAAGCGTGTCCACCGCCATGTGCACCTTGCTGCCCTTCTTGCGTTTGTAGCCGTCGTAGCCAGCACGTGGTCCGCTTTCGCAGGTGGACTGCAGCGTCCGGCCATCCAGGATCACGGCGCTGGGCTGGCCTTGCTTGCCATGCGCCACCCGCAAGATCGAACGCAAGTCGTTGACCATGGCCTCAAAGCAGCCAGCCTGCAACCACCGCTGGGTTTGCTGGTAGACCGCCTCCCACGGCGGAAACTCATGGGGAATCAAGCGCCAGGGCGCCCCGGCTCGCGCCATCCAGCGCAGTGCGTTGAACATCAAACGCAGGTCATACTTGCGCTGCCGTGCCTGTGGATCCATCAGCGTCAAGTAGGGCGCAGCGAAGGCCCATTCTTCATCGGATACGTCGGTCGGATACGGGCGTGGCGGCTTCATCCGTTTACGATACCCGCGCCAGCCTCAAGTTCATAACACGCTCTAAAGCTGCTATGGGATAACTATTGCGCACAATCCTTACTTGCTCCAGTGACCAAGTACCCACTCCCAATTGTGTGCGGAGTAGTCCCAACGCCAATGTGCGCGAACCCACTTGGTCTTGCCGAGTGGCCGCAACGTTTGCATGTTTTGCAATCTTTCCGGAGGTTTAGGAGGTTTAGGAGGATGTATCCTTTTGATTACCATTTATGACCTCCTATTTATATAAAATATCAGAAAATCACCTAAGCGCGGCATGGCAAGAAGTAATAGCACCCTCATCACTTCACTAGTTTAGGGCCATTTGCTTGGCAAATATGAAGATATCATTGCTCTTATTTGCTCAGAATGGTTGTAAATGTCGTCCGACGATTCGATGCTGACGATCTCTTCTTCCTTGTTCTGATTAAACAACCCAATCTTCAGCTTTTCTAAATTATTGAAGCGCAGCCGGCAAATCGGCTTTCTATTATTGTCATCGAGAAGGATCGCGCAGTAGCTCATCGCATCTCTCATGACAACACGTTTGGTACTGACAAGGTCGCGCACGATTGCACGCACGATATGGAAGCCTTCGATTTCTTCCTGAGTCGTTATTGATGGTGGCTCTATCGCGGTTGGCTGCGTCGGCGGCTCTACGGTGGTGGGTGCCGATACTTGGACCAGATCGGGAACCGATAGGGATTCCGGCGACATCGCACCCTTCAGTCGCTCGTTGATCTTCTCGCCAACGAGCTGGTCGAAGGCGCGGCGGGTAATCAACGTGAACTGGTCCCGCACCGCTGGGGTGAACCTGCGTGCACCGATGAGATCGGACGACACCAGCCGGACGAATTCTTCTGATGGTTGCGCCATCCATTCGGCAAGACGCGTTTGAATGGCGCGCGTGTACTTCAGTTCGTTTGCCGTGTTGAGTATTGCGTCCAGATCGAATGCGGTCTTCGCGAACTTCTTGAGCTCTTCGACGTCGCGTTCCTTGAAGTCAAGGATGTTGAACTCAAAGAATGGCTTTTCGTCCATCTTGTTGGGTTGCTCCAGGTCGGTGAAGAACCGATAGAGCAGTCCATTGGTGAGCACGCCAAAACGCGCTTCGGTCACATGGAAGTAGCGAAAAAGCTGCCCCGCATGGTTGATGCTTAGGTCGCCGCCTGCCTTCTTGCATTCGAACAGGATGATTGGCTTACCGTCGCGCAAGATGGCGTAGTCGACTTTCTCGCCTTTCTTGGTGCCGATATCGGCAACGATCTCTGGCGTGACTTCGAGCGGATCGAAGACGTTGTATCCAAGGATCTGGATCAGAGGCATCACCATCGCGTTCTTGGTGGCCTCTTCGGTTTGAATCATCGCGCGCGTACTAACGATGCGCGCCGCAAGCAGGCGCAGCTGGTCAACAAAGTCCATGGATGTCCCTTCCCCCTGAATTGACGATCCTGTTGTAGCACGACGCAATGCGGCGCGTGGAGACAAATGTAGATTCTGTCCCAGAGTTGCTTCCTTGCAACGACGCCTCGCGTTATCGGAGGAGCCGCTGCCGGCTTATGCCCTGCTGGATCAGGGCAGGTCCACAGCGTTATTGCGCTGCGTCACCTCTTCCACTTCGCTGTCGGTCACGATCCGCAGCCGTGCGCCTTTGCCGTTACCACCGGCCGGCGATGCCAACCGCACGTTCGCGATCCTCGGCTCCAAATCCCGTGGCGCCTCCAACGCAGTAAACGCCGCCCGCGCCAATTCCCGGCCACGCGCGTCTTCCAGCACCACGAACCCCGCCGGCGCATCCGCATGGCCAAGGCTGTGCACGGTAACCTCGATGGCATCCGCACTCACCCGCACATCGCCACGCCCGATTCCCAGGTCCGGCCGCTGCTCGACGGGCAGCGCAGCAGGCGTTACCAGTTCGAACTCCATCACCACCGTCTTGCCGGCCGGGAATTCCACGTCCACCGCCCCGCTCTTCTCGAACGCGAACTCGCGCGTGGCGGACTTGCCATCGATATGCCCATCGCCATCGCGATCGAGGCCCGAGCGCATGCGCCATTGCCCGGCGGCGACGTTCCACCCGGTCATCTGCGCCCGCTGCAGCTTGCCGCCGGTGTTGTAGCCGATGACGGTAAAGCGGTCCTGCCGCGGCTTGGGCAGCAGCAGGGCGACCTGCACGGCGCCTTCGGGGTCGGCAAAGCGCCAACTGACGGTGTGCCCGGGGTAGGTCTGGTTGCGCTTGAGGGCCACGCCGCCCAGGCGGGCGCGCTGCAGGTTCACGGTGGGCGATTCGACGCGGTCGCTCCACCAGTGGCCTTCGGTGTTCATGTAGAAGCTCTGCAACTTGTCGCGGGTTTCGGCGCGGTACAGGGCTTCCAGCCAGCGGGTGTCGCCGCTGCGTTCCCAGGCGACGTGATTGGCGAAGTCCGGGGTGTCGTTGGCGTCCGCGTCGGCTGCCGCCTTGGCGAGGTCGGCGCCCCAGCTGTCGTGCTTGCCGAGCACGTCGAGGAAGTTCTCGTTGAGCAGCGACAGGCCGTTGGGGCCGGCGTTGGCCACGCGGTAGTCGATGGGCTTGAGGTAGCGCGCGTCGCCGGTCCAGCGGTAGGCGGCCCAGAAGGTGTGCAGGGTATCGGCGCCGCCGCTGCCTTCGAACAGATTGCCGCCGCGGGTCTTGCCGGTTTTCCAATTGATCTCGTTGGGCAGCGCCCATTGGCCCTTGGCGTCGGTGTAGGCGTGGGCCAGGTAGCCGTCGGCCAGGCCGGTGACGATGCGGCGGCTGTTGGGGTCGGCGTTGTAGCCGCCGAGCAGCATGGCCGGGTGCAGGATGGGGAACGAGTAGGGTTTCTGCCACTGCCAGTTCGGCTCGCGGTAGACCTTGCGCCCGCCGAACCAGTTGCTGGCGAACAGCAGGTGGCCCTGCGGGTTGACCTGGATGATGGTGTCGAAGGCCTTCACCGTGCGCATCAGCCGCTCCACCGTCAGCGGGTCGCCCCAGTTGAGGTAGAGCATGGCGCTGTTGATGTTGATGCCTTCCTCGTAGGAATGCAGTTCGTCGGTCTCGATGGTGGAGAGGCCGTCGGTGAACATGCCGTTGCGGTAGTTGGCGTCGGACAGCGCGGTCAGCGAAGCGTTGAGCTTGTCCGGGTCCACGCCCATCAGGGCCACGCCGGGCCATTGCTGGGTGAGGTCGGAATCGTCGGAGATGCCGCCGCCGAAATCGCCGTAGGCCACTTGCCGCTGGTCGATCCACCAGTTGATGTAGCGGCGCGTGGCCTTGAGGTCTTCCAACTGCCAGAACGCCCAGGCCGGCACGCCCTTGGGCGGCGTGGGCAGGTCCACCGGCAGCGCGCCCTGGTTGCCGTAGCTGATGTCGTTCCAGTATTCGCGGGCGAGCGCGTTGTCCGGGTCCACGCGCAGCAAGTCGGCGATGTCCGCGTCCAGGCGCGCGTACAGGCGCTGGCGCTTGGAGGTGGTGTGTTCCTCGACCAGGAAGCCCCAGTTGTCCTTGACCTGGTTGAAGCGGTCGGCGATGTGTTCGGCCTTGGCCTGGTCGCGCGGCTTGAACAGCAGGCGGAGTTGCGCGCCGTCCAGCGCGCGCGCGTCGAAGCCGGGCGCGGCGGAGGCGATGCTGAGCATCAGGCTGCGGTCGTCTAGGATGCGGTCGCGCAGGTCCAGCCACAGCGTGCGCGCCTGGCCGGGCTTGATCGATACCGACACGTCGAGCATGTCGCGCGCCGGCCAGATCGGATCCTTCACCCTGATGTTGAGTGGGATCAGGCCGTCGTGGGTGGCCGGCAGGTTCAGCGCCGGCAGGTCGATGGCGATGCCGTCCAGGCCGTCGTGCATGTTCTCCCAGCCGTAGGACCAACTGCGCATCAGCGGCTGGTCCGGCGGGGCGTCGCCGAGGCTGGACGGGATCAGCACGTGCACGATCGGCAGCGGCGGCGCGGCAGGTTTTTCGTCGCCGCGCTTGCGCGCCGGCGCCTTGCTCGGCAGCGCGACCACGGTGCTGCGTTCGGCCGGCGGATAGCGGCCGGCGATGTAATCGCGCAGCGCGGCGAGGTTGGCGTAGTCCGGCGCGATGTCGCTGCGCACGGTGTAGCTGAGCGTGGCGCTGGGATTCGACGGTGCGGCGCCGGCGCTGACGTCGTAGGCCCAGATTTCCTGGATCGGGGTTTCCTGGGCGGTGTTGGTGAAGCGCAGGTGGCCGCCGCGGCGCCGCTCGAACTGGTCGACGCTGCGCACGGTGCCCTGGCTGCGCTGGAATAGCGGCGCGGGCGTTGCGCCGGCTGCCGCGTAGCTGGCCTGGCCGTAGGCGGCGCCGCGCAGTTCGATGCGGTTGAACGGTTCGTCGGGCAGCGTGAGGTCCAGCGCCTTGCCGCCTTCGACGTAGACGTTCCAGTCGGGCAGCTGGAAGTAGTCGTTGCGGCCGGGCAGGCGCGAGCGGTTGTAGACGCCGGGCCAGGTGGTCTCGGCGATGCCGTCGGTGGCCTTCCACATCCACTGCTTGAGATCCTTGGCGTCGGCGAACTCGACCTTGCGGATGCGCGTGGACGGCGCGTCCAGCACGGGCGGCGCGTGGCCGTGGTCCCAGCCGAAGCGATGCAGCCAGGCGTTGCGCGCCGCGGTCTCGGGCAGCGGTTCGGCGCTGCGCGGTTCCTGCTGGCGGGCCAGGGCGGCGACGCCGGCGGCGTCGAGCATGCGGTCGTAGACGCGGAGTTCGTCGAAGTCGCTGCCGCGCAGGAAGTTGTAGCGGCTCTGCACCTGGTGCGGCGCCATCACCCGCCCGGCCAGGCCGAGCTGGTCGAGCGCGGCGTCGAAGTCGAGCGAGCCGCCGTCGGCGCAGGCCTGCGCGCAGTCGGCGCGCGCGGCTTCCTTGCCGTCCACGTACAGGCGCACGCCGCGGGTTTCGTCCCAGGCGAAGGCGAGGTGGGTCCAGGCGCTGGCCGCCGGGTTCTTGTCGAGCTTGAAGGAGACGCGGGTGCGCGCCAGGTTGGCGTCGGTGACGAAGGCGTCGAAGCCGTGGCCGTTCCAGTCGATGCGCAGCCAAGCCATGTCCCAGCTGCTGTGGTCGGCGTAGCCGACGCGGAAGATCACGAACGGCGCTTCGCCCACCGGATAGCGCGAACGCCAGAAGAAGGACAGCGTGCCGCGTTGGGTGTAGAGGTTGCCGGGCGCGTTCCAGGCGAGGACGCCGTCGTCGGCCCATTCGATCGCGTTGCCCTTCACGCCGGTGGGGACCAGGGCGACCTTGTCGCGGAAGTTGGGTTTGGGGTCGCCTTGGGCGATGTCGGCGTCGAAGCCGTGATCGGCGGAGACGCGGAACAGGAGTTCGGGGGCGGTGGTGGCCGTGGTGGCGGGAGCGGCGAAGGCTGGGAGTGCCAGGCAGGACAGCATGGCCAGGCAGCAGGCCAGGAGGCGATTGCCGGGGTTGCGGCGTGTTTGTTGCGGGTGGCGATCTGCCCGTGCGGCGCAGCGCGCGTGCGGCGCGGGGTCGCGGGGTAGAGGGTGGCTGTCGCGGCTGAAGCCGCTCCTACAGGGGGCGGTTTCGGTTGCGATGGGCGTTGTCGGTGAGGCCCGTCGCGATTGAGGTCGCTCCCACAATGCGGTCATGGCGCCTAGGGCGCGAGCGGCGGCGCGCGCGGCGCGGCGGCGGATTGCATCTTGCATATCGCTCCTTTGCGATCGGCACGCGCCGCGACGGCGCGCGTCGATCTCCCTCCCCGGCCCGCAAGTATGCAGGCGCCGGGGCGTCGCCGCTGCCGCGGCGCGGCAGCGGCGAATGCAACCCTCAGAACTTGTAACGCACTCCGATCGCGTACTGGCGTCCGGTCTCGCTGTAGGTCAGCGGCAACTGCGCGCCGGTCGCGCTGGTCTGCACCCACTCGTAGTACGGCACGTTGGTCAGGTTCGACCCTTCCAGGCTGATGTCGATCTTCTCGTCGATCTTGTAGGTCAGCTTGGCGTCCACGACATTCGTGCCACGCATGCCGTGCATGTCGAAGCCGGTCTCGGTCGCCGGCACCTGGGTCAGGTAGCCGTCGCGATGGGTCAGCGACACGCGCCCGCTGAAGCGCTCGCCTTCGTAGAACAGCGTGGCGTTGTACGCGTTCTTCGACAGGCCGGTGAGGTCGGTGTTGAACGACAGCGCGCCGGTGCCGGTGACGTACTGGATCTTCGACTGAACGTAGGTGTAGTTCAACTGCGTGCCGAAGTTGGCCCACTTGCCCGGCAGGAACGTGAAGGGCTGGATGTAGTTGAACTCGGCGCCCTTCAGCTTGCCGCCCGGGGTGTTGAGCGGCACGCTGAAGACGAAGTCGTCGCTGGCCGCCGCGCCGGTGCCGTCGAGCAGGCTGAGCGGCAGGCCGCTGCTGGAGTACGGGGCGATGGTGCGCGCGGTCTGCACGAAGCTGTCGATGTCCTTGTAGAACAGCGCCAGGCCCAGCATCGCGCCTTCCTGCAGGTACCACTCGAAGCCGAGGTCGGCGGTTTTGGCGCGGATCGGGTCCAGGTTCGGGTTGCCGCCGCTGACGGTGCGCGCGCCGCCGGCCACGGCGACCGTCACGCCCGGCGTCAGGCTGCCCAGGCCCGGCCGCGTCATCACCTTGGCGGCGCCGAAGCGGATCAGGAAGTCCGGGCTGATCTCGGCGACCAGGTTCAACGACGGCAAGGTGTCGTGATAGTCGCGCTCGACAGTGGTGTTGATCAGGTTCGGGCCGACCAGGGCGTAGCCGGTGGACGACTGGTTGGTCTTCACATAGCGCACGCCGATGTTGCCGGAGAACGGGATCGAACCGATGTCGAAGCCGAAGTCGCCCATCAACCAGGCGCCGCGGTCCTTCTCTTCCACGCTGCGGGTGTTGACCGCGCGCTCGGTCAGCGTCCACGTGCCGGTGCCGCTGTAGATGCCGAGCGCGTCGGCGATGCCGTTGAGGTCCGGCACCGCCCAGTTGGACGGCGAACCGCTGATGCCCTTCAGGCCGGCCAGGGCGACCAGGTCGGTGGGCACGATGCGGTTGCCGGTGGCGAAGGTCGGCACGCTGGTTTCGTTGCCGCGGCGGAACTCCTTGGTGTCGAAGCCGTAGTTCTTGGCCAGCACGCCGCCCTTGAGGGTGAAGTTCGGGCCCAGGTTCCACTCGAAGTTCAGCGAGCCGGTGTCGAAGTCGTTGTTGGCCGCCTGCGGGCGCATGCGTACTTCGGCCAGCGTCCAGCCACTGGCGGCGGTCGGGTCGATGCCGTAGTTGAATACCGGCGACGTCAAGCTGTCGCGGTAGTCGTAGCTGTAGCCGGCGACGTTGTTCTTGTCCATGATCACCGTGGTCTGGATCGGGTTCCGATGCTTGGAACTGGACGTGCCGACTTCGCCGGTGATCTTGAAGGTGTCGCTGAAGCGATGCTCGCCGCTCAGGGTGAGCTGCTTGAAGACCGTGTTCCACTCGTCATAGCGGTTTTCCGAACGCACGTCGACGTTGTCGAAGCGGCCGTACAGCAACGCGCCGGAAGCCGGGTCGACGTAGCCGTCGCGCACGATCATGTCCGGCTTGCCGTTCTGCGAGCGGCCGCGGCTGAAGCTGATCGCCTCGATGTAGTGCTCGTCGCGCTTGGCGTCGATCTTCGAATACAGGCCGTCCAGCGAGAACTCGGTGCTGTCGCTGGGCTTCCACTGCAGCGAGCCGGTCACGCCCAGGCGCTTCTGCTCGTGCTCCATCTGCGTGTAGCGCGGGATGCGCGGGCTGAACACATTGGCGCTGTTGGCGGCGGCGAACGGCGAGGTGGGACTGTAGCCGTTGTTGCTGGGGCCGTTGGCCCAGCGCGTGGTGCCGCTGCCTTCCTCGAGCACCTGGCGCTCGGAGTAGGCCACCGACATCAACGCGCCGAAGGTGCCGTCGGCCCAGGTGTTGGCGACCAGCGCGGCGATGCGCGGATCGGCCTTCTGCGACATGCCGTTGTAGGTGGCCTGGCCATTGGCGGCGAAGGTGAAGCTGTCGTAGTCGAACGGACGCGCGGTGCGCAGGTCGACGGTCGCGCCCAGCGAGCCTTCCTCGACGTCGGCCGAGGCGGTCTTGCGCACCACCATCTGGGTGAACAGGTCCGAGGCGAACACGTTGAAGTCGAAGCCGCGGCCGCGGTTGGTGCCGCCGCTCTGGTCGCTGGCGCCGACCGTGGTCAGCGCTTCCATGCCGTTGATGCGCACGCGGGTGAAGTCCGGGCCGAGGCCGCGCACCGAGATGTTGCGGCCCTCGCCGGCATCGCGGGTGATGACCACGCCGGGGATGCGCTGCAGCGATTCGGCCAGGTTGGTGTCGGGGAACTTGCCCACGTCCTCGGCGACGATGGCGTCGACCATGCCCTTCTCGGCGCGCTTGATGTCCAGCGCCTTCTCCACGCTGGCGCGGTAGCCGGTGACGACGATGGTGTCGAGCTCGGTGGTGGCATCGGCGGAGGCGGTGGCGGGCGTCTGCGCGGGCGCGTCCTGCGCCTGCAGCGCGCCAGCCTGGAGCGCCAGGCCGATCGACAGCGCGAGCAAGGTAACCGGTGTCTTCCGGCGTTCGGTACGAGATTGCATGTCTCCCCTCCCAAGGGTCCATGAACTGCGTTGGTGTTCGGTTTCGCCGCGGATGACACCGCTGGTCAAAATCGACCTTAACAGTTGGGAAACATCGCGGCATCTTGCAGCGCAGCAGATTGCATCCCGGAATTGCGGGGCGTTTTGCGTGCGAAGGGCGCGGGCATGCGGTCGCTGCAGGCGCTGCGATGGATCGGCGGGCTGGAAAAATGACACCGATGGTCACCGGGCTGGCCGTGGGCGCCGTTCCCCGGCATGCTGGGCGCCCCTTTCCTTTCACCAAGGACTCCCCTCGTCATGACCGCCTCCCGCATCGTCTGCTTCGGCGAACTGCTGCTGCGCCTGGGCGCGCCCGGCCACGAGCGTTTGCTGCAATCGCCGCGGCTGGAGGTGCACGTGGGCGGCGCCGAGGCCAACGTCGGCGTGTCGCTGGCGCATTTCGGCCACGACGTGGCGATGGTCAGCGTGCTGCCGGACAACCCGCTCGGCGCGGCCGCGGCCGGCGAACTGCGCCGGCACGGCGTGGACACCCGCGGCGTGCGCTTCGTGCCCGGGCGCATGGGCCTGTACTTCCTCACCACCGGCGCCGGCCATCGCCCCAGCGAGGTGACCTACGACCGCGCCGGCTCGGCCTTCGCGCTGGCCGGCGCCGATGCCTACGACTGGCCGGCGCTGCTGCGCGGCGCGGACTGGCTGCATCTGTCCGGGGTGACCCCGGCGCTGGGCGAGCAAGGCGCGGCGGCGGCGCTGGCGGCGGCGCGCAGCGCGCGCGCGCTCGGCGTGCGCGTGTCGTTCGACGGCAACTACCGGCCCAAGCTGTGGGAGGCGTGGAACGGCGACGCGCCGGGCATCCTGCGCCAGTTGCTGGCGCAGGCCGACGTGCTGTTCGCCGACTACCGCGACCTGGGCGTGGTGCTGGGCCATCAGTACCCGCAGGACAGCGCGCAGGCGCGGGTGGAAGCCGGCGCGCGCGACGCCTTCGCCGCGTTCCCGCAGTTGCAGGCCATGGCCTGCACCCAGCGCGTGGCGCACCGCGTGGACCATCACAGCCTGGGCGCGATGCTGCTGCGTCGCGAGGGCGGCGTGGCGCAGGCGCCGGCCGAGGAACTGACCGGCATCGTCGACCGCATCGGCGGCGGCGACGCGTTCGCCGCCGGCGTGCTGCATGGCCTGAGCCAGGGCTGGGACGACACCACGACGATCCGCTTCGGCCTGGCCGCCGGCTGCCTGAAGCATTCGGTGCCGGGCGATTTCCATCCGCTGGCGGCGGACGAGGTGCAGGCCTGCGTGGGGACGGCGCGGTTCGATGTGAAGCGGTGAGGGGCCGGGAATGGGGAATGGGAATGGCAAGAGCGTCGGTTGCGGTGGGGTTGCGCGCTGGCCGAGGGTGCTGGCGTGGCGTTGTTCTGTCGCGGCTGAAGCCGCTCCTACAGAAAAGCGGGCGCGGCGCTGCCGTAGGAGCGGCTTCAGCCGCGACCGGAAAATGAAATCGCCGCGGTGCCAAGACACGCAAACATCGCGGCACCGGCGCCCTCGCAAATCCCCGCTTCTCGCGTTGTCGCCTGCGCTGCAAGCGGCGTCGGAGCGCAAGCGGCTTGTTCCTAAGCTCCTGCACTGCGCGCGCAATGGCGGCGGCCTGAGGTTCCCGCGTCGCGACTGAACTCGCTCCCACAAGGGTCCTCGGTCGTCGCGGCAGCTGCATGCATCGCCCCTGTGGGAGCGACTTCAGTCGCGACGCGAGCCACCAGGAAAAACGGCCGGCATCACTGCCGGCCGCCGCTCCATTCCCGATTCCCGATTCCCCAATCCCGGCTCTCTACAGCTCGATGCAATCGAACTTCACGTCCGGATCGACGTCGGCGTCGTAGTCCACGTCCTTGCGCTCGAAGCCGAACAGCTTGAGGAACTCGTGCTTGTAGCCGGCGTAGTCGGTGAGCTGGAACAGGTTCTCGGTGGTCACCTGCGGCCACAACGCCTTGCAGGCGTCCTGCACGTCGTCGCGCAGTTCCCAGTCGTCCAGGCGCAGGCGGTTCTCGTCGTCCACCGCGGCCGCCTGGCCGTCCTCGCGGTACAGGCGCTCGCGGAACAGGCGGTCGGCCTGCTCGATGGTGCCTTCGTGCAGGCCCTTCTCCTTCATGATCTTGTAGACCATGGAGATGTACAGCGGCATCACCGGAATCGCCGCGCTGGCCTGGGTCACCACCGACTTGAGCACCGCCACGTTGGCCGCGCCGCCGTGCGCCTGCAGCCGCGCGTGCAGGCGCTGCGCGGTCTGGTCCAAGTCGACCTTGGCCTTGCCCAGCGCGCCGTGCCAGTAGATCGGCCAGGTGATCTCGGTGCCGATGTAGCTGAAGGCGACGGTGCGCGCGCCCGGCGCGAGCGCGTCGGCGCGCTCCAGCGCGTCGATCCACAGTTCCCAGTCCTGGCCGCCCATCACGGTGACGGTGTCGGCGATCTCCTGCTCGGTGGCCGGCTCGATCGAGGCTTCGATGATCGCGTCCTTGTTGGTGTCGATCGCGGTGGCGGTGTAGGTCTGGCCGATCGGCTTGAGCGCCGAGCGCTTCACTTCGCCGGTGCTCGGCAGCTTGCGCACCGGCGAGGCCAGCGAATACACCACCAGGTCGACCTGGCCGCCCATCTCGGTCTTGATCAGGTCGACCACCTTGGCGCGCGCCTCGTCGGAGAACGCGTCGCCGTTGATCGACTTGCTGTACAGGCCGGCGGCCTTGGCGTGCTTGTCGAACGCGGCGGCGTTGTACCAGCCGGCGGTGCCGGCCTTCTTCTCGCTGCCGGGCTTTTCGAAGAACACGCCGAGCGTGTCGGCGCCGAAGCCGAACGCGCCGGTGATGCGCGAGGCCAGGCCGTAGCCGCTGGACGCGCCGATCACCAGCACCTTCTTCGGGCCGTCGCCGCGTACGCCGCGCGCGCGCGTGGCGGCGATCTGCTCGAGCACGTTGCGCTCGCAACCGAGCGGATGCGTGGTGGTGCAGATGAAGCCGCGAACTTTCGGGTGGATGATCAACGTGATGTCCTCTCGGCTGGATGCCCCGCGGCATCTTAATGTCTGCGGCGTGGTTGATGAAGCGGCGCGGCCTGCACACGCCTACGTATGGACGCGTCCGCGCACCGCCGCCGGCACGGCCGATGCCGCGCGCGCGCCCACTCTGTCTACATCCGTGCGCACGAAGCTGGACGCAGTCGATGAAACCGCGCGGGGCGATGGAACATGATCTTGCGTCGTCCACGCGCGCCTGGCGACGGCAGGGGGGCCTGGCGGACATCGTGTCCGTCATCCTGCGGGCATGGCCTCTGCGGCGCGGACCGAGGCCCTCAGCGATGTCGCAGCGAAGCGAGCGGGTGACCCAGCTCGGCGCCGTGCCGAGGTTCCGGCTCGGGCCGCTGTTGGTGGAGCCGGAGCGGCTGGTGGTGATCGAGGCCGGTGCGGACATCGCGCTCGAGCCGCGCATGATGGAGGTGCTGGTCGCCCTGGCCGAGCGCGCCGGCGAGGTGGTCAGCGCCGAGCAGTTGCTGATCGAGGTCTGGCACGGCAGCTTCTACGGCGACAACCCGGTGCACAAGACCATCGCCCAGCTGCGCCGGCGCCTGGGCGACGACAGCCGCCAGCCGCGTTACATCGAGACCATCCGCAAGCGCGGCTATCGGTTGCTGCCGAAGGTCAGCTTTCCCGACGACTACCGCGGCACGCTGCCTGGTACGCGCCATTGGGGACAGGGCAATCCCTACGTCGGCCTGCAGCCGTTCGATCCGGCGCACGCCGAGGTGTTCTTCGGCCGCAGCCACGCCATCGCCCAGATCATGGCCTCGCTGCGCGCGCAGTTGCAGAGCCGGCGCGGGCTGGTGCTGGTGTCCGGGGCCAGCGGCTGCGGCAAGACCTCGTTGCTGCGCGCCGGGGTGGTGCCGCTGCTGTGCCAGCCCGGCGGCCTCGACGGGCTGGAGGCGCTGGCGGTGGCGTACTGCAACCTGGCCATGTGCCACGGCGACGACGTGCTGGAGCTGCTCGCGCAAGCGCTGGCGCAGTGGGCGCCGAACGCCCGCGCGGTGTTTTCCCCCGCGCAACTGGGATCCCTTCCCAGCTGGCTGCAGCATCCACCGCCCTTGCACGCGGCCATCGCCGAAGCCATACGGCAATGTCCGCCCGCGCGCACCGGCGCACCGGCCGACCGCCACCTGCTGCTGGTGATCGATCACGCCGAGACCATGGTGGCCTCGCCCGGCATCGGCGATGCCGACCGCGCCGCGCTCGACGCCGCGCTGCGCGCCCTGTGCACCGCGCCCCAGGTCGCGGTGCTGGTGCTGACCCGCAGCGATTTCTACCCGCGCCTGATCGAATCGCTGCCCGGCGTCGCCGAGCTCAAGCGTGGCGATGGCCACGTCGATCTGCTGGCGCCGCGCGCCGGCGAGATCGGCCAGATCATCCGCATTCCCGCGGCGATGGCCGGCTTGCGCTTCCAGGAAGACGGCGACAGCGCCGGGCGCCTGGACGACGTGCTGCGCGACGCCACCGCCGGCCAGCCCGACGCGTTGCCGTTGCTGCAGCACACGCTGCACGCCCTGCACGAGCGGCGCACCGCCGACGGCGTGCTCACCTTCGCCGCGTATCGCGCGCTGGGCGGGCTGGAGGGCGCCTTGGCGCACCATGCCGAGCAGGCGTTCCGCGCGCTGGCGGAACCGGCGCAGGCCTCGCTGGGCAGCGTGCTGGCGCGCCTGTGCGTGATCCATCCGGACAGCGCCGCGGTGACCTCGCGGCGCGTGCCATGGTCCGCGCTGCAGGCCGAGCCGGCGGCGCGCGCCATGGCCGAGGCATTCGTGCAGGCGCGGTTGTTCGTCAGCGAACTGGCGGTCGGCGGGCCCGGCTTCGCGGTCGCCCACGAGGCCCTGCTGCGGCAGTGGCCGCGCGCGGCCGACTGGATCCACGAGAACCGGCGCCTGCTGCAGGCGCGCAACCGCCTGCAACAGGCCGCGCAGCGCTGGACGGCCGAGGGCCGGCGCGCCGATCACCTGCTCAACAGCGGGCGACCGTTGAGCGAGGCGCGCGAGGCGGCCAAGCGGCTGGCGCACGATCTCGACGCCACCGACCTCGCCTTCCTGCGCGCCAGCGAGCGCCAGCGCGACCGCCGGCGCTGGCTGTACAGCGGCGCCGCCGGCATGCTGGCGGCGCTGGCCAGCGCGTCGATGCTGCTCGGTTGGCAGGCGCGGCAGGCGCAACGGATCGCCGAGCAGCGCCGCGACGAGGCGCAGCAACTGGTCGGCTACATGCTCGGCGACCTGGCCGATCAGTTGCGCACCACCGGCAACCTGAAACTGCTCGACAGCGTCGGCAGCCGCGCCCTGGCCTATCTGGAGCGGCTGCCCAGCACCAGCATGGGCGCGGCCGAGCTGCTCAACCATGCGCGCGCCCTGCGTACCGCCGGCGAGGTGCTGATGAACCAGGGCAACCTGGCCGAGGCGCAGGCCGCGTTCGCGCGCTCGGCAGCGACCGCGCGCCAGGCCAGCGCCAGGACGCCGGCCTCGCTGGACGCCTTGGCCGAGACCGGCCTGTCGGCGTACTGGCTGGGCTATCTCGCCTATCAGCAGAAGCATCCGGCGCAGGCGCGCCGGTACTGGACGTCCTACCTGGCGACCGCCGAACAACTGACCCGGCGCGCGCCGCGGGAGCCGCGCTGGCAACTGGAAGTCTCCTATGCGCTCAACAATCTCGGCAGCCTGGCCCGCAGCGAAGGCCGGCACGAGGCGGCGATCGCGCTGTTCGCGCGCTCGGTGGCGTTGAAGCGGCAGGTGCTGGCACAGGCCCCGGACAACGCCGCGGTGCGCTACGAACTGGTCGATAGCCTGTCCTGGCTGAGTTCGGCGCAGGAATCCCATGGCGCGCTGGCGGCCGCCGAGCAGGGCTATCGCGAACAGGTGGCGATGCTGCAGGCGCTGGTGCAACGCGAGCCGGACGCCGATGCCTGGCGCCGCCGCTGGGCCACCTCGTTGCTGCGCACCTCCAACCTGGCGCTGGCGCGCGGCCATCTGCAGGACGCGCAAGCCGATGCGCAACGCAGCGTGGCGATGCTGTCGGCCCTGGTCGCCACGCAACCGGACAACCGTACCTGGCGTCGCGACCTGGCCCATGCCTATGCGCAGGCGGGCTGGGTCGCCACGCTGCGCGGACAGCATGACGCGGCGCTGCGGCAGCTGTTGCAGGCGCAGCGTGCGCTGGCGCCGCTGCTGCAGGCGCAGCCGCTGCCGGAATGGCAATGGCTGGATGCGGTCATCGCGCTGCGCATCGCGCAGAACCAGCCGCTGGGCGCGCGCGCGGAGCACGAACGCAGCGCGCGCATCGTCGCGCGGCTGGAGGCCCTGCACCGGGCGATGCCCGACGACCTGCTCGGCCTGTCGGCGCTGGCGCACGCGCGGGTATGGCGCGGCGAACGCCTGGCCGCCGCCGGCGCGCAGGCCGAGGCGCGCGAGGAATGGCAACGCGCGGTGCAGTTGCTCGAGACGCGCGCGGCCGGGTCGCGCGACAAGACGTTGCTGGATCCGTGGATTCGCGCGCAGGTCCATCTGGGCCGGCGCCAGACCGTGTCGCAGGCGCTCGCATGGCTGTCTCTGGCGGGCTACCGCCATCCGGGCTTCGTCGCTCTCTATGACCCGCCGCCCAAGGAGAACACCAAGTCATGACGGCCATCGTCGACATCACCCTGACCGCCGCCCACGTCGTGTTCGGCGGCAACGCCGGACATGGGCGCTACTTCTACAGTTTCTCGCCGGACGTGATCACCGTCGGCAAGGGCCAAACACCGGTCAAGCTGATCTATCGCCTGGACAAGGAGGTCTCGCACCATTTCAAGATCAGGGCGGTGCTCAATTCCGATGCGCGCGGGCAGATCGAGCGCACCGCGATCGCCCCGGACGGGCGCAGCGCCGAGGTGTACAACCTCAACACCGTGCAGACGCTGATCTTCTTCTCGGTGCTGATCTACGACGACAAGCGCGACCAGTTGTTCAGCTGCGACCCGCAGGTGGGCAACGACCCGGAGATCTCGCCGCAGCCGTTGCGGTAGCGCCACCGCCGCGTCCCTGGCGGGCCTCGCCCGCCAGGGACCTGCGCTCAGTTCACGATCTTCTTGCAGTTGTTCAAGGCGGTGGTCGCGTTCTTCAGCGCTTCCGTGTGCCCCGGCTGACCGGCCTTGATCTTCCCGATCAGCTCGGCCATCGCATTCTTGCCCTGCTGCCGCCAGTTCTTGTAGCTCGGCCCCTTCTTGAACGCGTCCAGGTCCTTGAGCGTGCTGGCGAACGCGCCGTTGATCGAGGTGCGCCGGTCCACGCAGCTCTGCCACGCCATCAGGCGCAGGCGGTTGGCGGCCTGGCCGGCGGCGCGCTCGCACGCTGTCGCACCGCAGGCGTCGGGGTCGTGCAGGCCGTCGTTGTTGTCCACACAGGTCTGGCGTTTGCTGTCATAGGGGATCAATTGGCAACCGTCCAGCTGCGAGCGCCTGATCACCTCGGCTTCGGACACGTCGTTGCCCTTGAACAGCGCCTGCGGCGGTGCCTGGGACGACGCGGGCTGCTGGAGCGGGGTACTGCACGCCGCGAACAGCAGCGACAGCGTCAGCAAGACGAACGTACGGAACAAGCTCATGGCGGTAGTCCTGGTCGGAGGCCGGAGCGCGCGATGCGGTCTCCGGGCGGCGCGAGGGGCCGCCGCGCCACCCTGCCGGCAACCCGTCGGGCGGACCTGACGAGCAGCTTACGGTTGCGGCCGGCATGCGCCGGCAGGTCCAGGCAACGGCGGCGCACGGGGCTACGAGCCGCGCCGCCGATGCCCGCACGGCGGCGCAAACCCGATGCGATTCATGGACTTGCATTCCGGCAGGTTGCGGTAAGGCAACGCCGGGGACGCGGCGCGCACGGTGGCCGCCGTCCGGCTCCGTGCCGACCGGACATCGCCGCCGCGACGCCGGCGGCCCAGGCACCTGCCGCGGCGAACGCCGCGGTCCACCGAGACGCATCCATGCTCACTCGCACCGACAACGCTACCGAGACCCTGGCCACCGAGGACCACGATTCCCCGGTGTCGCTGTTCCGCCACACCGCCGCGCAACGCCAGCAGTTCGACGCTGCCGCGCTGCAGGCCGCGGACTACGATCAGAAGCCCTGGGGCCTGCTGTACCGCGCGCTGACCGAGGCCATCGGGGCCAGCCCGGACACCTTCCAGATGGTCTATCCGTTCACCACCTGGGCCTGGCCGACGCCGCCGGTGGGCTTCATCGGCACCGCGCAGTACGACTTCTGCTCGACCTCGCCGCAGTGGAGCGCGGTCGGCGCCTTCGCGTCCGGCGGCGACCGCTTCAACCAGGCCTACCAGGAATTCCTCAACGTGATTCCGGCGGCGACCGACGACCCCTCGCTGCGGCAACGGATCAAGGCCGCCGACGACGCGGTGACCGCCGCCAGCAACGGCTACACCCTCGCCTACACCCAGGCGCGCTCGGTGTACGCGGACGAGGTCACCGACAACGATCCGACCTTCACCGAATGGCTGGGATCGCCGGCCGGCGCCGGCTGGCAGCTCAAGATCAGCAGCATGCAGACCAAGATGGAGCAGGCGCAGGTCACCTACAACGCGCTGGTGGCACAGGCCAGCACGCCGGGCCTGGGCGAGGCGCAGAAGCAGATGGCCAATCACGATTTCTGGGCCAAGCTCAACGACCCGGCGCTGGCCAAGTTCCCGTTGGTGCCGAACTGGTCGGTGGCGCAGAACGCCAGCGACTGGATCGATGCGGTGCAGGCCGGCCAGGGCCCGGCGGGCGCCACCATGGGCTTCAACAACCGCGACGCCTCCTACGACTACAGCAAGACCTGGGCCGGCGGCTCGGCCAAGATCCGCCAGCTCTTCTGGCAGGTGCGCGTGGCCGGCAAGTGGGAGCGCATCAGCGAGTTCGAGACCGACAACGAACTCAACGTCGCGGTGGAGTTCGAGGCGCTGGATCATATCCAGATCCAGCCCAGCGACTGGTACAACGGTCCGTTCGTGCGCAGCAAGCGCAATGGCCCGTTCGTGAAGGGCTACAGCGCGTTCGGCGGGGACGGCACCCAGGCGGTGTTCGGCGAGAAGGGCTTCTTCGGCCTGCTCAAGACCGGCATGTACGTGGGCTACAAGCCGACCTTCACCATCACCGCCAGCAAGGCGTCCTTCTCCAAATTCTCCGAGAAGTTCAAGGCCTCGACCGGGCTGCGCATCGGGCCGTTCACCTTCGAGGCCGACGGCGGCAGCGAGAAGGCCGGGTGGACGCTGAGCGAGTCCGGGCGCAGCTTCACCGGCACCACCAGTTCCGAGCAGCCGCTGATCATCGGCATCGCGATCTCCAAGCTGCCGTCTGCGGAAGAGTAATCGCGCGATGCGCCGCCGACGCGCCTGCGCTGCATGACCGCGTTGCAGGCGCGCCGAATGGCGGTGATGGAACACGGTGGCCGCCTGTCGTGGCGGCCGCCTCTCTTGCGGGGTTCGTGCTTTCCGAGGCGGATGCCATTGCCGCCGCTGCCGCGCGGGCGCACCGCGGCGAAGGAACGGCGGCGGCGCTTCAGATGATCCGCAGCGTGATCGCCTTGAGCACGGCGCGGGTGCGGTCGCGGGTGCCGAGCTTGTCGAGAATGGTGGAGACGTAGTTCTTCACCGTGCCCTCGGCCAGGAACAGGCTGCGCGCGATTTCCTTGTTGGAGTAGCCGCCGGCGAGCAGGCGCAGGATCGCCACTTCGCGTTCGTTGAAGGTGTCGCGCGGCGCGTCCTCGTCGCGATAGCGGTAGCGCGCGCGCACCGGGTCGGTGCTGACCGGCTGCAGCAAGGTCTCGCCGGCGGCCACGCGCGCGATGGCGTCGCGCAGGTCTTCCGGCGCGGCGTCCTTGAGCAGGAAGCCCTGCGCGCCCGCCTCGGTGGCGCGCAGCAGCAGGTCGGCGTCGTCGAAGGTGGTCAGCAGCAGCAGCGGGGTGCCATTGCCGGCCGCGCGCAGCCGGGTCAAGGCCTCGATGCCGTCCACGCCGGGCATGCGGATGTCGCTGAGCACCACGTCCACCGGCTGGGCGGCCAGCCGCTCGATCAGCTCGGCGCCATCGCCGACCTCGAACGCCACCGTGATGCTCTGCTGCTGCAGCAGGGCGCGCAGGCCGGCGCGCACCAGCGCCTGGTCGTCGGCCAGGGCGACGGTGATGGAAGCGGTCTGGTTCATGCGGGAATCCTGGCGGTCAGGCGCAGCGCGCCGTGCGGGGTGAGATCGATGTCCAGGCGGCCGTGCGCGGCGGCGATGCGTTCGCGCATGCCGGACAGGCCGTTGCCTTCGCGCAGGCGCGCGGCGCGCTGGCCGTTGTCCTCGATGCGCAGCAGCAGCGCCTCGCCCTCGCGCGCCAGGCGCACGTGCAACGTATCGGCGTCGGTATGCCGGGCGGTGTTGGTCAGGGCTTCCTGCACCACGCGCAACAGGGTCTCGGCCAGCGCCGGATCGGTGACGGTGGCATCGGCGGCGATGTCCAGCGCCAGCGTCGGGCGCGGCAGCGGCGCGGCCAGGGCGCGCAGCGCGGTGTGCAGGTCCAGGCCGCGGGTGTCGCGCAGGGCCTGGACCACGCTGCGGATGTCGTCCAGCAACTCGCTGGACAGCTGCTGGGCGATGCGCACCTCGCTGCGCGCGGCCAGGGCCGGGTCGCCGGCCAGCGCGCGCAGGTTGAGCTTCATCGCGGTGAGCTTGTGCCCGGCCACATCGTGCAGTTCGCGCGCCACGCGCAGGCGCTCGGCGTCGCGCGCGCTGTCGGCCAGCAGGGCGCGCGTGGCCAGCAGGTCGGCGTTGACCAGGGCCAGCGCATCGCGCGTGCGTTCGGCGTTGCGCGCGTAGTAGGCGACCAGGGCCGAGAACGCCTGGAAGCTGGCGTAGATGACGACGATCAGCCACTGGCGTTTGACGCCTACCGCTTCCAGGGTCAGGTACAGGCCGACGTTGATCGCCAGGCCGAAGGCCAGCACCACCGCCGGCCGCCAGCGCATGGCCGCGTGCGCCACCAGCATCACCAGCAGCACCGGCGCCGTGCCGGCGCGCGGCTCGATGTAGACCAGCCACAGCGCCAGTGCCGCCTGCACGTACAGCGCCGCGTCCGGCAGGCCAGGACGGGTCTTGATCCAGTCGTGGGCGATGAACAGCGCGGCGAAGCCGCCCATCAGCCACCAGCGCAGCGTGCCGCCGTCGGCATCGAAGCCGAACGACAACGCCACCGCGGCCATGGTGATCAGGCCGGCGATGTTGAGCGGCTCGAAGAACTCGCGCAGGGTCGGATGCATGGCGTCGATGCTCGCCCGGCCTGGCGCACCTGACAATGGGGTGTCGGCAGGTCATGACTTCCGGCAGGTCGCATCGGTGACCACCGGCATGCGCCTGTGCCGCAGGGCCTGCGTCGCCGGAGCGGCCCGGATGGCGCCTGGCGACCATCGGAACGCATGTCGTGACTTCCGGCAGGTCCTGGTCATGACGACCGGCCATGCCATGCATTCGATCGTCGGCGGATGCTGGGACCGTCCTCCCGCAGATCGTTCCGCATGCCGCCCATCGCGACCACCACGCCCTGCCACCCCATGCCGACAGCAACGCTGGTTTCCGTCCTGCTCGGCTTTCCGCTGGGCTCGCTGCTGCTATCGCTGCTGCTGTTGCAGCGGCCTGCGATGGAAGCGGCGCACTGGGATGCGCAGGCTGTGGTCTTTCTTGCCGCTGCCTGCTGGTACGCGGGTCAGCTCGCGCTGTTGCGCCTCGCGCTGAGCAAGGCGGGCTGGTCGTGGCGCGACATCGGCTGGCGATTCGGCGCACGCGGCACGGCGTGGTTGATCGCGGCGTACCTCGTGTCCGGATGCGCCCTGGTAGGCGGCGTGGAATGGGCATTGGCCCATGGCCCCGCGGCCGATCCGGCGCAACTGTCGGATCTGGCGAACCTTGCGCCGCGCACGTTGCAGGCGCGCCTGATCTACGTCGTGATGGGCCTGCTGGGCGGTCTGTGCGAGGAACTGGTGTATCGCGGTTTCGCGTTGCAGGGCTTGCGTCGCCGCGGCGTGCCGATCGTCGTGGCGTGCGTGCTCGCTTCACTGGCGTTCGTTGCGCAACACGGGCTGAAGTCCGTCAGCCAGTTCGGGTGGTTCTTCACATGGGGTCTGGTGTTCTGCGCACTGTTCCTGATCTGCCGGCGGCTGTGGCCAGGGCTCATCCTGCACTGGCTGGTCATCCTGTCGGCGTTGCCCGCCGTTCTACCGCATTGAGCGAAGGAGTATTCGACGATGATCCTCGATCTGTCGCACCTGCTGTTCTGGATCGCCTGCGCCGCTTGGTGGGCGATGGAACTGTTCATCGGCCATCGCCGCCGCAGCCAGGACGATCCGGCGCGCGATGGCGGCACGCTGCGCATGCTGTGGACGGTGCTGTACGCGGCGATCTTCGCGGCCGTGGTGTTGAGCGTGCTGGGCATCGGCCGTTGGCCGCCCGGCTGGCGCCTGCCGCTGCTGTGGACCGGCACGGCGATGGTGGTCGGCGGCCTGGCGTTCCGGCGATGGGCCATCGCGGTGCTGGGGCGCCAGTTCACCGTGGACGTGGGCATCCAGCCCGGCCATGCGCTGATCACCGCCGGTCCCTACCGCTGGCTGCGCCATCCGTCCTACACCGGTGCGCTGGCGTGCTTCTACGGGCTGGGCCTGGGGCTGGGCAGCTGGGCCTCGCTGGCGGTGATCGCGCTGGCGGTGACGGCCGCCTTTGCGCGCCGGATGCAGGTGGAGGAAGCCGTGCTGGCCCAGGCCTTCCCCGACGCGTACCCGCGGTACGCCGCGCACAGCTGGCGGCTGCTGCCGTTCGTCTGGTGAGGCCCGCGCGATGCTCGCGCTCGACCTGCTGCTCGCCGTGCTGCATCACCTGGCCGTCCTGCTGCTGACGGTCGCGCTAACGGTCGAATGGACCCTGCTGCGCGAACCGCCGGATGCGGCGCGGCTGACGCGGCTGCTGCGGGCCGACGCCGGGTACGGCCTGGCGGCGCTGACGGTCCTGGTCGTCGGCGGCCTGCGCGTGCGCTACGGACTCAGGGGCGCGGACTACTTCCTGCACAACCCTTGGTTCTGGGCCAAGTTGGGCGTGTTCGCGGCGATCGGGCTGCTGTCGCTGCTGCCCACGCGGCGCCTGCTGCGCTGGCGCCGCCAGGCGCGCGCCCGGCCGGATGTCGTGCCGGCGCCGGCGCAAGTGGTCACGGTGTTCCGGGTCGTGTCCGTCGAACTGGGTCTGCTCGCCCTGCTGTTCGTGCTGGCCGCGACGATGGCGCGCTACGGCACGGTTTAATTGGTAATACCAATACGGGCAAGATTCCGTTGACATCCGGTGTTTCCGGGAATTTAATGGCGGCTCTTCCTGCCGTCCATGAAAATTGGTATGACCAAACTATCCGCGCCTGTCATGGCGGCCTCCGGGTCGCACGGCGCTCCGCCGACCATGGCGCCGGAGGCCGGCGGCGGCCGCCTGAGCGATCGCGTCGCCGCGCAGTTGCGTGCGCTGATCGCCGAGCGCGGGCTGCAACCCGACACGCGCCTGCCCGCCGAGCGCACGCTGGCGCTGGAACTGGGCGTCTCGCGCACCGCGCTGCGCGAAGCCATCGCCCAACTCGCCAGCCAGGGGCTGCTGCGTGCCCGCGCCGGCGGCGGCACCTACGTGCAGCGGCCGCCCACCCCGGAGGACCAGGTGGTGGCGCCGCTGCAACCGTTCCTGCCGTTGCTGCAGAGCGACCCGGCGTACCGCTTCGACGTGCTGGAAACCCGCCACGCACTGGAAGGCGCCACCGCCTGGCATGCGGCGCTGCGCGCCACCGACGCCGACCGCGCACGCATCGCCGCCGCGTTCGAGGCGATGCTGCGGGCGCATGCGCAGGGCGACGCGGCCGCCGAGGCGCGCGCCGATGCCGACTTCCACCTGGCCATCGCCGAGGCCGCGCACAACCGGGTGCTGCTGCAGGTGATGCGCGGACTGTTCGATCTGCTGCAGACCAACATCTCGCAGAGCCGGCACCTGCTGTTCCAGTCGCCGCGCACCTTCGCGCCGCTGCTGGCGCAGCACCGCGCGCTGCACGACGCGATCCTGGCCGGCGAGCCGGAACGCGCGCGCGACGCCGCGCACGCGCACCTGGCCTTCGTGCACACCGCGCTGCGCACGCTGGACGAGGACGAGGCGCGCCGCGCCCGTGCCTCGCGCCTCCCCTCCCCCCGCTGAAGAGCCCCCCATGATCATCTCCGCCGCATCCGACTATCGCGATGCCGCCCGGCGCCGGTTGCCGCCGTTCCTGTTCCACTACATCGACGGCGGCGCCTATGCCGAGCACACCTTGCGGCGCAACGTCGCCGACCTGGCCGACATCGCGCTGCGCCAGCGGATCCTGCGCAACGTGGCCGAGCTCAGCCTGGAGAGCGAACTGTTCGGCGAACGCCTGGCCTTGCCGCTGGCGCTGGGGCCGGTGGGATTGACCGGCATGTACGCGCGCCGCGGCGAGGTGCAGGCGGCGCGGGCGGCGGCGGCCAAGGGCGTGCCGTTCACCCTGTCCACGGTGTCGGTGTGCCCGATCGAGGAAGTGGCGCCGGCGATCGACCGCCCGATGTGGTTCCAGCTGTACGTGCTCAAGGACCGTGGCTTCATGCGCAACGCGCTGGAGCGGGCCAGGGCCGCCGGCGTGACCACGCTGGTGTTCACCGTGGACATGCCCACCCCCGGCGCGCGCTACCGCGACGCGCACTCGGGCATGAGCGGACCCAACGCGCCGCTGCGGCGCATGCTGCAGGCCGTGACCCATCCGCACTGGGCCTGGGACGTGGGCCTGCGCGGCAGGCCGCACGACCTGGGCAACATCTCCGCCTACCGTGGCCACGCGACCGGGCTGGCCGACTACATCGGCTGGCTCGGCGCGAACTTCGATCCGTCGATCTCGTGGAAGGACCTGGAATGGATCCGCGAGTTCTGGACCGGGCCGATGGTCATCAAGGGCATCCTGGACCCGGACGATGCGCGCGACGCGGTGCGCTTCGGCGCCGACGGCATCGTGGTCTCCAACCATGGCGGGCGCCAGCTCGACGGCGTGCTGTCCAGCGCGCGCGCGCTGCCGGCGATCGCCGATGCGGTGAAGGGCGAGCTGAAGATCCTGGCCGACTCGGGCATCCGCAACGGGCTGGACGTGGTGCGCATGCTCGCGCTGGGCGCCGACGCGGTGCTGCTCGGCCGCGCCTTCGTCTATGCGCTGGCCGCCCGCGGCCAGGCCGGGGTGGAGCACCTGCTGACCCTGATCGAGAACGAGATGCGGGTGGCGATGACGCTGACCGGCGCCCGCTCGATCGACGCGATCTCGCGCGACTCGCTGGCGCGGGTCACGCGCGACGCCGCCATCTCGCCGTAGCCGCGGTGGACGCCACGCACGCGCCGATCCCCGCCGCCGAACTGCTGCGCCAGTTGCGCGGCGTGGTCGGCCGCCGCCACGTCCTGGTCGGCGCCCGCGCCACGCGGCGCTTCCGCAGCGGCTACCGCTTCGGCGAAGGGCCGGTACTGGCGGTGGTGCGGCCGGGCACGTTGCTGGAGCTGTGGCGGGTGCTGCAGGCGGTGGTCGCCGCGGACCGCATCGTCCTGGTGCAGGCGGCCAACACCGGACTCACCGGCGGCTCCACCCCCGACGGCGACGGCTACGACCGGCAGATCGTGCTGATCAGCACGCTGCGCCTGCGCGGCGTGCAGTTGCTGCATGAAGGGCGCCAGGTGCTGTGCCTGCCCGGCGCCACGCTGGACGCGCTGGAGCGGCGCCTGCAGCCGTTGCGGCGCGAGCCGCATTCGGTGATCGGCTCCTCGTGCATCGGCGCCTCGGTACTGGGCGGGGTCTGCAACAACTCCGGCGGCGCGCTGGTGCGGCGCGGCCCCGCCTACACGCAGTTGGCGCTGTTCGCCCAGCTCGGCGCCGACGGGCAACTGCGCCTGGTGAACCACCTGGGCATCGCGCTGGGCGACACCCCCGAGCAGATCCTGACCCGGCTGCAGGCCGGCGACTACGCGCCCGCGGACATCCACGACGATCCCGCGCTGGCGGCGTCCGATCCGCACTACGCCGCGCATGTGCGCGACGTGGACGCGGCCACGCCGGCGCGCTTCAACGCCGACCCGGCGCGGCACTACGAGGCCTCCGGCTCGGCCGGGCGGCTGTGCGTGTTCGCGGTGCGGCTGGACACGTTCCCGCGCGAGGACAGCACGGTGTTCTACATCGGCAGCAACGCCGGCGAGGACCTGACCGCGCTGCGTCGCGGCCTGCTCACCGCCTTCGCGCAGCCGCCGATCAGCGGCGAATACCTGCACCGCGACGCCTTCGACATCGGCGCGCGCTACGGCAAGGACACCTTCCTGCTGATCGACCGCTTCGGCACCGGCGCGGTGCCGCGCGCATTCGCGCTGAAGAGCCGGGTGGACGGCTGGTGCGAGGCGCTGCGCCTGCCCGGCCTGGCCGACCGCGTGCTGCAGGCGCTGACCGACCGGCTGCCCGACCACCTGCCGCCGCGCATGCGCGCCTGGCGCGACCGCTACGAACACCATCTGCTGCTGCGCGTCTCCGCGCAGGACGCGACGGCGACCGAGGCGTTCCTCGCCACCCATTTCGCCGGCCGCGACGGCGGCTACTTCCGCTGCGACGCCGAGGAGGGGCGCAAGGCGTTCCTGCACCGGTTCGCCGTGGCCGGCGCGGCGGTGCGCTATCGGCAGGTGCACCGCGACACGGTCGAGGACATCGTCGCGCTCGACGTGGCGCTGCGCCGCAACGATCGCCAGTGGCAGGAGACCTTGCCGCCGGCACTGGAGGCCGCGCTGCTCGGCAAGCTCTACTACGGGCACTTCTTCTGCCACGTGTTCCACCAGGACTACCTGGTGCGCAAGGGCCATGACCCGCTGGCGATCGAGCACGCGATGTGGGCGCTGCTCGACCAGCGCGGCGCCGAGTACCCGGCCGAGCACAACGTCGGCCACCTGTACCGGGCCAAGCCGGCGCTGGCCGCGTTCTACCGCACGCTGGACCCGAGCAACAGCTTCAACCCCGGCATCGGCCAGACGCCGAAGGGCAAGCATTGGCAGGACTGCGGCGACGCGCACGCGCACCGGCACGGCTGAGCGCCACGGCGGCGGCCACACGCGACAGGCACGCTGCCGGCGCGCCCCGCGGTCACTGGATCTCGAGCATGCCCCCGGCCAGCAATGCCTTGGCCACGGCGAGCAGGTTGCGCGCGTCGGGCTGGATCCCGTCGGCGCCCATCACCACGCGCGTGTCCTCGGGGCCATCCATCGCCCGCTCCAGCACCTTGCCGTAGCGCAGGCTCAGGATCAGCGGGCCCAGCAGCATGGCGCGCTTGGCTTCGGGCAGCGGCGCGTCGGGCGAGGCCTGGTGCTGGGCGGCATCGACCACCGCGTTCCAGCCGGCGATGTAGGCATTCGCCTCGATCGTGATGTTGTGGTTCAGCGATTCCTGCGCCAACGACGTGCCGTCGAAGTCGGTGCCCTTGGCCTGCGCCTCGCGCATGCCGGCGGCGATCTTGTCGGCCAGCGCGCGCTCGAACTGGGCGTGGCGTTCGGCCACCGCCAGGTGCGCGGCCAGATGCGCGAGCACGAACACCAGGTTGTCCGCGGCCACGTCGCCGCTGCGCAACAGGTGCGGGCGCGGCGCATCGCGCAGTTGCTGCAGCAGGCCGCTGGTCAGCACCAGATCGTGGTCGAGCACCGCCGCCGCGAACGGATGGTCCCGGACCACCGGCTGCTCGGCGACGACGCGGATGCGCTGCAGTTGCCCGGCCTCGGCCAGCTGCTGCAGTTGCGCGCGCAGCGCCGGCGCGGCGGCGACCGCGGCGCGCACCTGTCCGGCGTCGGTGGTACTGCCCTGCACCGTTGCCAGCACCGCCTCCAGGCGATCGCCGGCGAAGGCCGGCAGTGCGCACAGCCAGGCGCACATGAAAACGCAAACGTATAGGCGCATCCGCATGATCGAATCCTTTCGTCGGTTCCTAGGAATTGCGGAGCCTAGCATGGCGGTGTGCGCTGGCCAGCATGGCGCGCTGACGCGGCGGCCGCGCTGGCTGAGGGCGATCGGCGCCACGCAGCCGCATGGCGTGCAGGCGGGGCGATCATGCGCTGCGCCCTGCCCGCGACAACGGGAGGCTCAGGTGCCGGGCAACCGCTGGCGCAGCGTCTCCATGTCCTTCCAGGGATGCTCGCGCAGGCGCGCGGCACGCTGCAGCGCCTTGGCCAGCGGGAACGCCTGCGGCGAGGCGATCCGCGCCAGGTCTTCCCAGCGCAGCGGCACCGCCACCGTCGCCTGCGCGCGCGCCCGCAGCGACCACGAGCACACGCTGGTGTTGCCGCGGCCGTTGCGCAGCCAGTCGACGAAGATCACCCCGGTACGCTTGGCCTTGCGCATCGTCGCCACGTAGCGGTCCGGCGCCTGCGTGGCCAGCGCCTGCGCGAACGCCTCGCAGAAGTCGCGCGCCTGGTCCCAGTCGGCGCTGCCGGCCACGATCGGCACCACCACATGCAGGCCCTTGCCGCCGGACAGGCGCACGAAGCTCTCCAGCCCGGCCTGGCGCAGGCGCGCGCGGATGTCGCGCGCGGCGCTCTTGGTCCGCGTCCAGCTCACGCCCTCGCCCGGGTCCAGGTCGAATACCAGCCGGTCCGGATGTTCCGGATCGGCGACGGTGGCGCCCCAGGGATGCAACTCCAGCGTGTTCATCTGCACCAGTTCGAGCAGGCCGGCGAGATCGGCGATGTACAGATAGTCCTCGGTGCCGCTCTTCTGGCGCAGCGCGATCGCCTGCACGTGGTCGCCGAGGGCGCGGTTGCCGTGTTTCTGGAAGAAGCACTCGCCCGCGCTGCCGTCCGGACAGCGCAGCAACGAGAGCGGGCGGTTGGCGACTTCCGGCAGCAACCACGGCGCGACCGCGCGGTAGTAGGCGACCACCTCGCCCTTGCTGATGCCGACGGCCGGATAGACCACGCGCTCGGGATGGGTGATGACGATGGCGTCGGCCGCGCTGTCGGCGGCGCCGGGCGAGGACACGGGGGCCGTCGTGCGACGGCGCGCCACGGTGGCGCCTGCGGTGGCAGCGCGGCCGCGAGCGGCGCCGCCGGTCTTCGCCCTGGTGGCGCTGCGGGCACTGGCCGCGCGTTCGCGTGGCGCCGGCCCGGCAGCGGCGCGGCGGGCGGCGGCGGCCTTGGCTGGCTTGGCGCCCCGGGTCGGCGTATCGCCATTGCCTGAGGTGCCGGTCTTGCCGGCGCCGCTGGCTGCGGCGGTCCTGCCGGTCTTCCCGGTCGCACCGAGCTTGGTCGCCTTGCCGCGCCTGGCCGGCTTGGTCGGCGCCGCGCGGCCACCGCCGATGGTCTGGCGTGCCGGCATGGCGCCCTACCCCGCCTTGCGCCGCGCCGGCGCCTTGCGTGCGGCGGCCTTGGCCGGCTTGGCCTTGCCGCCGGCCTTGGTCGCCTTCTTCGCCGTGGTCTTGCTGGCGGCCTTCCTGGCCGGCTTCTTCGCGGTCTTGCGCACCGGCAGCGCGTCGTCGCTGCCCTTGGCCGGGGTGCGGCGCTTGGCGTCCAGGCTCTTCTGCAGCAGCGACATGAAGTCCACCACGTTGGTCGCGGCATCCTCGCGCTGCGGCGCCTCGGCGGCGTCGTCCACCTGCGCGGTGCCCTCCTGCGCCTTGATCCGCTTCTGGATCACCGCATGCAGGCGTTCGCGGAATTCGTCGTGGTAGGAGGACGGATCCCACTTGCCGGACATCGAGTCGATCAGTTGCGCAGCCATCGCGGTTTCCTTGGCGCTGATCCGGTAGTCGGCGGCCGTGCCGCTGGGCAGCGTGTAGTCGTCCAGGTCGACCAGCTCCTGCGGATAGCGCAGCAGGATCAGCACCAGCGCATCCTCCTGCGGCATCACCGCCGCCAGGTATTCGCGGGTACGGATCACCACCCGCGCGATGCCGACCTTGCCGGTCGCGCGCAGGGTCTCGCGCAACAGCACGTAGCCCTTCTCCGCCTTCTTGCCCGGCACCAGCACGTAGGGCTTCTCGAAATAGCGCAGGTCGATGTCGCCGGCGTCGACGAAGGCCTCCACCTCCACCGTCTCGTGGCTCTCCGGCGCGGCCGAGGCGATGTCCTTCTGCTCGACCACCACGTAGTTGCCCTTGCTGTACTCGTAGGCCTTGACGATGTCCTTCCACGGCACTTCTTCGCCGGTGTCGGCATTGACCCGCTCGAAGCGGATCGGGCGCTTGTCGCGCGCATCGAGCATGCGGAAGTGCAGGTCGATCCGGCGTTCGCCGGACATCAGCGCCACCGGCACGTTGAGCAGGCCGAAGGACAGCGTGCCGGTCCAGATCGGGCGCGCCATCAGTGCGTGACCTGCTGCAGCGCCGGCGCCGGCAAGTGGTCCAGCGCCTGCCAGGCGTCCTCGATCACCGTCCGCGCCTGGCCCCAGTCGAGCTGCGATTCGCCGCGCATCTGGTCCCAATGCGCGGCCAGTTCGCCATCGGTCTCGGCGATCGGCGCGCGCGGCCAGCCGCCGGCATGGGTGCGCAACGCGAACGCGTAGGCCGGACACAGATCGCGCCATGGCGTGCCGTGGCGCGCGCGGCGCTGCCGGTAGTCGGCCAGGCTGTACTGGCGATAGTCCGGCGCGTCGTGCGGACGCAGGCGGGCGCCGCGGCGCCGCGGCGGCGCCGGCAGCGGATCGAGATGGGCGTTGAACAACAGCGGGTCGAGACGGTCGCGGGGACGCATGGGCAGCTCCGGGCGGCAGCGGCGGCGGGCGGATGCGCAGCAGTAGCGCCGGCGCCGTTAGGCATCCGTGACAGTCGCGTGGACATGCCGCGATTCGCAGTGGCTTCACCGGCCTCGCGTTGCACTGTGCGCAGCATTCCCACCCCACACCACGAGGAATCGGCCATGTCCACGCCCACCGATCCGCTGCGCGACGCCGCCCCGGTCCCCGGCGAACAGCGCGGCAAGCGCGACGGCCAGGACCGCGAAGACCGCGGTGCCGGCGATCGCCCCGCCACCATCGTCGAGCACGAGCCGCGTACCGGCGAAGACCGCCCTGCCCCACAGGCGGCGCCGGACGCGGCGGACGCACGGCACGCCGATGCCAACCAGGACGAAGCGCTGGAAGAGACCTTCCCCGCCAGCGACCCGGTTTCGCCGTTCGTGCCGTCCAAGGCGCCGTAGGGCGACTGCGGCCATTGTAGGAGCGGCTTCAGCCGCGACAGGCACTCTGACGGCGCCTGTCGCGGCTGAAGCCGCTCCTACAGCTACACCTTCCCTGCCGCCTCCAGCGCGGCGTACTCGCTGTCGTCGAACAGCCGCGAGCGCACCAGAAAGCGCACGCCCTCGCCGTTCTCCAGCGAGAACATGCCGCCGCGCCCAGGCACCACGTCGATGATCAGCTGGGTGTGCTTCCAGTACGCGAACTGCGAGGCGCTGATGTAGAACGGCGCGCCGCCGATCTCGCCCAGTTGCACGTCCTGGTCGCCGACGATGAAGTCGTCCTGCGGGTAGCACATCGGCGAGGAGCCGTCGCAGCAACCGCCGGACTGGTGGAACAGCAAGACCCCATGCCGCGCCCGCAACCGTTCGATCAGCTGCAGCGCCGGCAGCGTGGCCAGCACCTGCAACGGCAGGCCGGAAGCGGGCGCGGCGTCCATCACGCCGCCATGTCCAGCACGATGCGGCCTTCGATCTGGCCGGCGCGCATCCGGTCGAACACGTCGTTGACGTTCTCCAGCGCGGCGGTGGCCACGGTCGCGGCGACCTTGCCCTGCTCGGCGAACTCCAGCGATTCCTGCAGGTCCAGGCGGGTGCCGACGATGGAACCGCGCACGGTCACGCCGTTGAGCACCATGCCGAAGATGTCCAGCGGGAACTGGCCCGGCGGCAATCCGTTCAACGACACCGTGCCGCCGCGGCGGACCATGCCGATCGCCTGCTCGAACGCCTTCGGCGACACCGCGGTGACCAGCGCGCCGTGCGCGCCGCCGATCTCCTTCTTCAGGTAGGCGACCGGGTCGGTGGTCAGCGCGTTGACCGTGACCGTCGCGCCCAGGCGCCGCGCCAGCGCCAGCTTGGCGTCGTCCACGTCCACCGCGGCCACGTTCAGGCCCATCGCCTTGGCGTACTGCACCGCCATGTGGCCGAGTCCGCCGATGCCGGAGATCACCACCCAGTTGCCGGGCTTGGTGTCGGTGACCTTCAGGCCCTTGTAGACGGTGACGCCGGCGCACAGGATCGGCGCGATCTCGACGAAGCCGACGTTCTTCGGCAGATGGCCGACATACCCCGCATTGGCCAGCGCGTACTCGGCGAAGCCGCCGTTGACCGAGTAGCCGGAGTTCTGCTGCGCCTCGCACAGCGTTTCCCAGCCGCCCAGGCAGTGTTCGCAATGCCCGCAGGCCGAGTACAGCCACGGAATGCCGACCCGGTCGCCTTCCTTGATGTGGTTCACGCCGGCGCCGACCGCGACCACGTGGCCCACGCCCTCGTGGCCGGGAATGAACGGCGGGTTCGGCTTCACCGGCCAGTCGCCCTCGGCCGCATGCAGGTCGGTGTGGCACACGCCACAGGCCTCGATCTTGACCAGGATGTCGCCGGCCTGCGGCCGCGGCACCGCCACTTCCTCGATCGTCAGCGGCTGGCCGAACGCACGCACCACCGCGGCTTTCATCGTCTTGTCCATCTTCCACTCCAGGTCATTGATTGCGATCCACACTAGGCGCCTTGCGCCGCGCCCGCCTTGATCCAAGTCAACCGGGGCGGACCGGTCGCCCCGGCCCCTGTCCCCCTGCGCCGCACCGGGGTGCCGCCGGGAGCGGCGCGGCGGGCGTGGGCGCGGGTCGCGGCGGCGGTGCCGACACCCCTTCCCGGCGCCGCCGCAGCAGCCGGCCGCACGTTAGCGGCGTCATCACACGCCGTTCGTACACTGCGCTCCGGCGCGCCCGCCTGCGGACTGCCGGGCATGGCGGCCTGGCCGCGCGGCGCCGACCGATCATCGGGAAACGAGGGACCGACTCCATGAAGCGATGCCTGCTCTGCGCCGCGCTGCTGGCCCTGCTGCTGCCAGGCTGCAAGGCGCCCGAGTCCACTGCCGGCGCCGCCCCGGTGGCGGCATCGGCCACCACGCCCGCACCGGCGGCGGCGCCCGCAGCCGCGGCCAAGCCCGCCCCGGGCGACGCCCGCCCGGCCCTGCCGTCGGGCGCGTGCGACAGGACCGAGGACGGATTCGCCGCGTTCCTGGAGGCGATCGTGTCCGATCCGGCGCTGCGCGCCGCCTACAGCGCGCCCACCGTCGCCGAGGGCGATCTGCGCGATCCGTCCAGGCCGGTCGACCGCCCCCGCGAACCGTTCCGCCTGGCCCTGATCGACTACGGCTGGTCCTATGACGAACCCGGCAAGGACCCCGCCCAGTTGGCGCGCGTGAAGCTGGACATCACGCCGGACGGCGGGCGGATGCGCGTGGACTTCGTGAAGGCCGAATTCTCCGCCGACGACGAGGTGGTCAAGACCCTCGGCGCGCCGGAAGCGTACGTGTTCGATTACACGCAGCAGTGCTGGCGGCTGGCCCAGCATCTGCGCTGATCGGCGCGGCGCCCGCCACGACGCGGGTGCCGCCCTCGTTGGCACCATGGAAAAAGGAGAAGGACGATGCCCAGGTACACGATCGTCGAGTCCGTCGGACGCGGCACGCAAGCGATTCACGACTACGAGGATATCGAGCGCCATCATCCGACCCGCGGCAACGAGCGCGGCCGGGTCTACGCCACGGTCAACGGCGAGCGCGAGGAGCTGCTCGGCAACTACCGCGGCTCGGCCACCGTCTCGCACGACGGCGACCATTACGTCTCCAAGGATTTCGTGCTGAAGGTCGGCAACAACAACGCCGTGCCGGTGCCGGCCATCGCCAGCGGCTATATCGGCCAGATCGATCCGCGCAACGGCATCGTGCAGATCTACGACAAGCCGGCCACTGATCCCAGCCGCGAGATGATCGCCCAGTACCGGCACCTGGACCTGCGCAACACCCGGTTGCACACCGGCGACCGCATCGAATACGGCGAGTCGGTGGGCATCCAGGGCGGCTTCAACAAGGGCAACCCCAGTGCGTTCGGCAAGCACGTGCATGTCGACATCAACACCAGCTACCTGCCGCAGGCCGACCGCTACATCCGCGACATCGACAGCGGCGCGATCAGCACCGATCGGCGCCCGCAGCACGCTTCGCCGAATCTCACCGCGCCGGCCACGGTCAGCAACATCTCCGGCAATGGCCATACGGTGGCCGCGCCGGGCGGTGCCGCCGCCGCGAAGCAGGCCGCGCCGATGGCCGATGGCGTGCTGCGCAAGGAGGAACACGGCCCGGAAGTGAAGGCGCTGCAGGAACGGCTGATCCAGTTGGGCTACACCGATGCGCAGGGCCGGGCGCTGGTCCCCGACGGCAAGTTCGGCGACCGCACCAAGCACGCGGTCGAGGCGTTCCAGCGCGATCACCAGCTGGACGTGGACGGCATCGCCGGGCGCGACACGCTCAAGGCGCTGAAGGACGCGCAGGTGCGTGCGCCCGCCACCGCCACCGCCGCGGACGAGGCGGCGCGCGCGCCGCTGCTGTCGGATCGGTCGCACCCGCGCCACCCCATGTTCCTGCAGGCCGTGGCGGGACTGGAGAAGCTCGGGCCGGCGGCCGGATTCGCCAACCGGGCCGAACTCGAGCGGGCCGCGGGCACGCTGACCCAGGACGCCAGCATCGGTGGGATGTCGCAGATCGATCATGTGGTTCCCAGCAACAACGGCAAAGGATTCATCGCGGTGGAAGGCAAGCTGGACGATCCGGCGCATCGGCGCGCCTTCGTCGATCGCGACCAGGCCGTGCAGCAGACCCTCGAGCAGTCCACGCAGAAGCTGCAGCAGGACATGAACGCCGGGCTGCGGCAGGAGCCGGCGCAGCCGGCACGGGACACGACGCGCGCGATGGCGATGTAGTCCGGGCGTCGGCCGCCAGCGCCGGCGCCGGCCGGCGCGGCGGCAACCGCGCCGCCCTCCCCGCGATCGCTTGCGTGGGAGGACGGCGCCGCGACCGGGGCGCCGGCAAGGCCTGCCGCGCCGCCGTCGCTCAGAAGAAGCCCAGCGCCTTGGGCGAATAGCTCACCAGCAGGTTCTTGGTCTGCTGGTAGTGGTCGAGCATCATCTTGTGGTTCTCGCGGCCGATGCCCGACTGCTTGTAGCCGCCGAACGCGGCATGCGCCGGATAGGCGTGGTAGCAGTTGGTCCACACCCGCCCGGCCTGGATCGCGCGGCCCATCCGGTACAGCCGCGACGCATCGCGGCTCCACACGCCCGCGCCCAACCCGTACAACGTGTCGTTGGCGATCGCCAGCGCCTCGGCCTCGTCCTTGAAGGTGGTCACCGACACCACCGGGCCGAAGATCTCCTCCTGGAAGATGCGCATCTTGTTGTGGCCCTTGAACACGGTCGGCTTGACGTAGAAGCCGCCGGCCAGCTCGCCGTCCAGCGCGTTGCGCTCGCCGCCGATCAGCACCTCGGCGCCTTCCTGCTTGCCGATGTCGATGTAGGACAGGATCTTCTCCAACTGCTCGCCGGAAGCCTGCGCGCCGACCATGGTATTGGGATCCAGCGGGTTGCCCTGCTTGATCGCGGCCACGCGCTTGAGCGCCTTTTCCATGAACCTGTCGTAGATCGATTCCTGGATCAGCGCGCGCGACGGACAGGTACACACTTCGCCCTGGTTGAAGGCGAACAGCACGAAGCCTTCGACCGCCTTGTCGAGGAAATCGTCGTCCTCGGCCATCACGTCGGCGAAGAAGATGTTCGGCGACTTGCCGCCCAGTTCCAGCGTCACCGGGATCAGGTTCTGGCTGGCGTACTGCATGATCAGGCGGCCGGTGGTGGTCTCGCCGGTGAAGGCGATCTTGGCGATGCGCGGGCTGCTGGCCAGCGGCTTGCCGGCCTCCAGGCCGAAGCCGTTGACCACGTTGAGCACGCCCGGCGGCAACAGGTCGCCGATCACCTCCATCAGCACCAGGATCGAGGCCGGGGTCTGCTCGGCCGGCTTCATCACCACGCAGTTGCCGGCGGCGATCGCCGGGGCCAGCTTCCAGCACGCCATCAGCAGCGGGAAGTTCCACGGGATGATCTGCCCGACCACGCCGAGCGGTTCGTGGAAGTGGTAGGCGATGGTGTCGTGGTCGATCTCGGAGATGCCGCCTTCCTGCGCGCGGATGGCGCCGGCGAAGTAGCGGAAGTGGTCCGCGCACAGCGGCACGTCGGCATTGAGCGTCTCGCGCAGCGGCTTGCCGTTGTCCCAGGTCTCGGCATAGGCCAGCAGCTCCAGGTTCTGCTCGATGCGGTCGGCGATCTTCAGCAGCACGTTGCTGCGCTCGGTCGCCGAGGTCTTGCCCCACGCGTCCTTGGCCGCGTGCGCGGCGTCCAGCGCGGCCTCGACGTCCTGCGCGTTGGAGCGCGCCACCGAGGTGAACACCTTGCCGCTGATCGGCGTGCTGTTGTCGAAGTACTGGCCGCTCCTGGGTTCCACCCATTGGCCGCCGATGAAGTTGCCGTAACGCGACTTGAAGATGGACTGCGGATCGGTGGCATGCGGCTTGGCGGTGGTGACGGCGTTCATCGGCGACTCCTGCGGCGGTGGGAAAGGAACGGGCGATGCCCGTCCAGGTCCGGGAATGGCGCAAGAGCGATGCCAAGTTTTCGCTGCTGCGTTGCGTCATGACCTCGCGCCGCGACGAATCGACGCGACCTCCCGATTCCTGTTGCGCCGCATCACACGCGCCGATTGCGCGCGGACACCGGATGTGCTGTTTATCGGAACACCCGTCCCACGACCTGTCGCACTTTGCGACAGTGGAGCCGCCCATGGCGCACCCGCAATCGCAGCACCACCTCGGCCACGCCCGTCGCCTGTTCTTCGAACGCGGCGGCGCGCCGACCGGGCAGGTGCCGGACACCATCCTGCAGTCGTGGCAGCGCTGCCAGCGCCTGGGCCTGGCCGCGCAGCGCACGCCGCCGATCGAGCCGGTCAGCGCGCCGCGCCTGCGCGAACTGCGCGAGGCGCACGAGCGCCTGTGGCGGCTGGCCCGCGCCGAGCTGGAGGGCCTGGCCGGCGATGCCGCCGCCACCGGCAGCATCGTGCTGCTGACCGACGAGGCCGGCTGGATCCTCGACGCCGAAGGCAGCCCGGGCTTCCTCGACAAGGCCGGGCGCGTGGCGCTGATGCCGGGCGCGTGCTGGAGCGAGACCCAGGTCGGCACCAACGCGATCGGCACCGCCATCGTCGAGAGCCGTTCGCTGGAGGTGCGCGGCGGCGAGCACTATTTCGCGCCGCACCAGATCCTCAGCTGCGCCGCGGTGCCGATCTTCGATCCCTACGGCCAGCTCGCCGGCGTGCTCGACATCTCCGGCGACGCCAGCGTGCAGCACATGCACGCGCTGGGCTTGGCGCGCAGGGCGGTGGCCAGCATCGAACACCGCTATTTCGACGAGGGCATCGCCGGCTGCGAGCTGCTGCGCGTGCACCACGACCCGGCCCTGCTCGGCACCGCGCGCGAGGGCCTGCTCGCGTTCCGCAACGGCAAGCTGGTCGCGGCCAACCGCGCCGGCCTGCAGTTGTTCGGACTGGAGCGCCACGACCTGGGCCGCGCGCCGTACGCGGCCCTGTTCGAGGAACCGCTGTCGCGCTTGCGCCAGCAAGGCAGCGTGTTCGACCTGCAGGGCCGCGTCCTGCACGGACGCGTGGACAGCGCCGGCGACGAACGCCCGCGGCGGCGTTCGCCGCAGGCGCCGATCACCGTGTCGGCGGCCGCGCGCGCGCAGCCGGGCAGCGACGCGCCGCTGTTCGACGCCGCGCAGGCGCAGGCACTGGACCGCGCGCGGCGCGTGCTCGATGCGCAACTGCCGGTGCTGGTGCAGGGCGAGACCGGCACCGGCAAGGAAGTGTTCGCGCGCGAACTGCACCGGCGCAGCGCGCGCGCCGGCAAGCCGTTCGTGGCGGTGAACTGCGCGGCATTGCCGGAAGGGCTGATCGAGGCCGAACTGTTCGGCTACGAGGACGGCGCCTTCACCGGCGCGCGCAAGCACGGCAACCCCGGCCTGCTGCGCCAGGCCGACGGCGGCGTGCTGTTCCTGGACGAGATCGGCGACATGCCGCTGGCCCTGCAGCCGCGGCTGCTGCGCGTGCTGCAGGAGCGCGAACTGCTGCCGCTGGGCGGCGGCAAGCCGGTGCCGCTGGATTTCGCGCTGATCTGCGCCACCCATCGCGACCTGGACGCGGCGATGGCCGAGCAACGCTTCCGCCCGGACCTGTACTACCGCATCGCCCATCATTGCGTGCAGATCCCGGCGCTGCGCGCGCACCCGGACCGGCGCACGCTGGTGCAGGACCTGTGGGCGCAGATGGGGCAGGGCCGGCGCCTCACCGATGCCGCGCTCGCGGCGCTGGCCGCCTATCCCTGGCCGGGCAACCTGCGCCAACTGGTGGCCTGCCTGCGCACCCTGGTCGCGCTGAGCGACGCCGGTGCCGTGGTGGACGTCGATGCGTTGCCGGCCTATCTGCCCGGCGCGGGCCGTGCCATGCGCGCGGCCGGCGGCAGCGCGGCGCCAGGGCAGGGCGGGGCGCAGGGCCAACCGCCGGCGACGGCGGCGGGCGTCTCGCCGCAGGCGACCGATCTGGACAGCCTCGCCCTGGCGGCGATGCGCGAGGCGCTGGACGCCTGCGGCGGCAACGTCGCGCGTGCCGCGCGCCAGCTCGGCGTCAGCCGCAGCACGCTGTACCGGCGGCTGAAGTTGGGGAGGCACTGAGGCAGGGCGTCTGCACCGACGCGCGGTACGGCGTCGCCTATTGCGCTGCATTGCGCGTGTGGGAGCGACTTCAGGGCATCTCCGACAACCTGCTTTGCCCGCAATCAAGTCAGATGCAGTTTGCCCTGTAGGAGCGGCTTTAGCCGCGACGAGGCGTTCCCGGTAAAACCTGTCGCGGCTAAAGCCGCTCCTTGTATCTGGACATGAGGCCCCTCTTGGCGTTATGTCTTCCGACTGATCATCGGAGCAGTGCGGGAAGCCCAGTCGCTCCTAAAGCCACGAGCTTGCATTGTAGATTGGCTCCCGCA
>Ga0207713_1000534_pt1 | contig 38233 bp, 37 predicted proteins | sample KBSS64metaG_FD_184404 | JGI IMG/M metagenome (GOLD analysis project Ga0207713, IMG submission 184404) | Switchgrass rhizosphere microbial communities from Kellogg Biological Station, Michigan, USA - KBS S6-4 metaG (SPAdes) (version 2) | ecosystem: Host-associated > Plants > Roots > Rhizosphere >... | reverse complement strand
CTGCCAAGGCGATCGCCTGGGCCTTGAAATCGTCCGTGTAGCGACGACGGGTAATGCGTTGCATGGAAACCTCCAGGGTGCGATGAAAGTATCGCTTCCTGGCGTCCGTTTCAGTGGGACAGGTTCATCCTGCCCCTGCCGCGAACGGCGCACATCCATGTGCGCCGCCCCTGCGGGGTTTTTCCCCGCCATGGCCGCCGCTCGGAAGGGAACCCGGTAAGTCAAAAGCAAGAGCAACAGCCGGAGCAACAGCAACAGCAACAGCAACAGCGAGAGCAACAGCAACAGCCAAAACCAAAGCCAAAGCCAAAGCCAAAGCCAAAGCAGTAAAGGCGACAGCAAGATCCGAAGCGCAAGCGAAGCGGCGACAGCCGAGACGACAGCAACAGCGACAGATTCAGCAACAGCAACAGCAACAGCACAGCAATAAGCACGGAGTGGACATGGATCGGATAGACACGCGCGCCCTGCAGGATCTGGATGCGGCGCATCACCTGCACCCGTTCAACGACAACGCCGCGCTGGCGCAGAAAGGCACGCGCATCCTCACCCGCGGCGACGGCGCCTACGTCTGGGATGCCGACGGCAACAAACTGCTCGATGCCTTCGCCGGCCTGTGGTGCGTCAACCTCGGCTACGGGCGCAAGGAACTCGGCCAGGCCGCCGCGCGGCAGATGGAGCAACTGGCGTACTACAACAGCTTCTTCCAGTGCACCACCGAGCCCACCATCCGCCTGGCCGCCAAGCTCGCCGAACTCACCCCCGGCGACTTGAACCATGCCTTCTTCACCAACTCCGGCTCCGAGGCCAACGACACCATCCTGCGCCTGGTACGACACTTCTGGGCGGTGCAGGACCAGCCTCGGAAGACCATCTTCATCGGCCGCCACGACGGCTACCATGGCACCACCATGGCCGGCGCCAGCCTCGGCGGGATGAAGGGCATGCACCGCCAGGGCGGCCTGCCGATCCCCGACATCCACCACATCGATCCGCCATACCCGTTCGGCGACGGCGGCGACCTGGACCCGGAGGAATACGGGCTGCTGGCCGCGCGAAGGCTGGAGGACAAGATCCTGGAACTGGGCCCGGAGCGGGTGGCCGCCTTCATCGGCGAACCGATCATGGGCGCGATCGGCGTGTACATCCCGCCGCGCAGCTACTGGCCGGAGATCGAGCGCATCTGCCGCCGCTACGACGTGCTGCTGGTCGCCGACGAGGTGATCTGCGGCTTCGGCCGCACCGGCGAATGGTTCGGCGCGCAGCACTTCGGCTTCCAGCCCGACGTGATGACCATCGCCAAGGGCATCACCTCCGGCTACATCCCGCTCGGCGCGGCGATGTTCGGCGACCGCGTGGCCACGGTGCTGAAGGAGCAGGGCGGGGAGCTGGCGCATGGTTGCACCTATTCGGGGCATCCGGTGTGCGCGGCGGTGGCGCTGGAGAACCTGCGCCTGCTGCAGGACGAGGGCATCGTCGCGCGCGCGCGCCGCGAGATCGCGCCGTACCTGGCGCAGCGCTGGGCCGAGCTGGGCGAGCACCGCCTGGTCGGCGAGGCGCGCATCGTCGGCATGATCGGCGCGCTCGAACTGGTCCCGGACAAGCCGCGCCGGCACTACTTCCCCGAGCGCGGCAAGGTCGGCGCGCTGTGCCGCGACCACGCCCTGCGCCGCGGCCTGATCCTGCGCGCGACCAACGATGCGATGTTGCTGTCGCCGCCGCTGATCCTCAGCCGCGCCCAGGTCGACGAACTGTTCGACAAGGCCTGGCTGGCGCTGGAGGACACCGCCCGGGCGCTGGGCAAATAGGCCGGCGCTGGTTAGTCTGGAAGGGGTGGCCCCATCACCGCCGCGCCGCGCGCGGCCTGTATCTTCCGATCTTCCCCATGGACCTGCGGAGACCTGCAATGAAGCTGCGACTGCTCACTCTTTCCCTCTCCGCGGCGCTGCTCGCCGCCTGTGGCGGATCCGGCGGCGGCGAAAGCGGCGGCCAGGGCGGCAAGCCCGCAGCGGGCGGGGAGCAGGTGCTCAACGTCTACAACTACTCGGACTACATCGCCGAGAACACGATTCCCGATTTCGAGAAGCAGACCGGTATCGCCGTCACCTACGACGTGTTCGACAGCGACGAGATGGTGGAGACCAAGCTGCTGGCCGGCGGCAGCGGCTACGACGTGGTGGTGCCGACGCTGAACTTCTTCGGCCGGCAGATCCAGGCCGGGGTGTTCCTGCCGCTGGACAAGAGCAAGATCCCGAACCTGGCCAACCTCGATCCGCAGATCATGCAGCGCATCGCGCAGCAGGATCCGGACAACAAGTACGGCGTGCCGTACATGGTCGGTACCACCGGCATCGGCTACAACGTGGACAAGGTCAAGGCCGCGTTCGGCAGCACCGACATCGCCAACAGCTGGGACCTGGTGTTCAAGCCGGAGAACCTGGCCAAGCTCAAGGACTGCGGCGTGACCCTGCTGGACACGCCCTCGGACCTGATCCCGATCGCGCTGCATTACCTGGGCGAGGATCCGCACAGCACCGATCCCGCCAAGATCGAAAAGGCCGCGGCGCTGATCAAGGGCATCCGCCCCTTCGTGCAGAACTTCCACTCCTCGCAGTACGTGACCTCGCTGGCCAACGGCAGCACCTGCCTGGCGGTGGGCTGGTCCGGCGACATCATCCAGGCGCGCGATCGCGCCGAGGAAGCCAAGAACGGCGTGCACGTGGCCTATTCGATCCCCAAGGAAGGCGCGCCGCAGTGGTTCGACATGCTGGCCATCCCCAAGGACGCCAAGCATCCGGAGAACGCCTACAAGTTCATCAACTACCTGTTGACCCCGGAGGTGGCCGCGGCCAACAGCAACTTCATCCATTACGCCAATCCGGTGCCGAAGGCGACGCCGCTGGTGGATGCGGCGATCCGCAACGACCCGACCATCTACCCGCCGCCGGAGGTGGCGGCGAAGATGTTCACCTATTCGATCAACCCGCCCGAGGTGGACAAGCTGTATACCCGCCTGTGGACGGAGATCAAGACCGGCCGCTGAGCCGGTCGCGTCCGTGGTCCATGGCGCGGCGCGACGCCGCCGCGCCTGCACGCAGTACGGCCGCGCGGCGCGCGGTCGCCAATGGGGGAGGACCACCGGGACGCGGCCCCATGCGGCGTCCCGCCAACCGCCGTCCGCGACGGGCGGCATCGGAGACGACGATGAAGTGGCGAGCGATAGCGGGGATGTGGGCGGTGCTGGGCCTGGCCGGCTGCGGCGGATCGGAGCCGGAGCGCGGCGCGGCGGCGAGTGCCGACGAGGCGAAGCAATTGAACGTCTACAACTGGTCGGACTACATCGCCGAAGGCACCGTGCCCGGCTTCGAGCGGCACAGCGGCATCCATGTCACCTACGACGTGTTCGACAGCAACGAGGTGCTGGAAGCCAAGCTGCTGGCCGGCGGCAGCGGCTACGACGTGGTGGTGCCGTCGCTGAGCTTCCTCGGCCGGCAGATCCAGGCCGGCGTGTTCCTGCCGCTGGACAAGCGCAAGATCCCGAACCTGGCCAACCTCGACCCGGCGATGATGCAGCGCATCGCCCAGCAGGATCCCGGCAACACCTATGCGGTGCCGTACCTGTGGGGCACCACCGGCATCGGCTACAACGTGGACAAGGTCCAGGCCGCGTTCGGCAACACCGATGTGGTCGACAGTTGGGATCTGGTGTTCGAGCCGAAGAATCTGGCCAAGCTCAAGGATTGCGGGGTGACCTTCCTCGACACCGCCTCGGAGATCGTGCCGACGGTGCTGCACTACCTGGGCGAGGATCCGAACAGCACCGACCCCAAGGTGATCGAGAAGGCCGCGGCCAAGCTCAAGGAAATCCGCCCCTACATCCAGAACTTCCATTCCTCGCAATACATCGACGCGCTGGCCAAGGGCAGCACCTGCCTGGTGGTGGGCTGGTCCGGCGACATCGCGCAGGCGCGCGACCGCGCCGAGGAAGCCAGGAACGGCGTGCGCATCGGCTATTCGATCCCGAAGGAAGGCGCGCTGCAGTTCTTCGACATGCTGGCCATCCCCAAGGACGCCAAGCATCCGGAGAACGCCTACCAGTTCATCAACTACCTGCTGACTCCGGAAGTGGCCGCGGCCAACACCAACTTCGTCAGCTATCCCAATGCGGTGCCCAGGTCGCTGCCCTTGATCGATGCGGCGATCAGCGGCGACCGCACGATCTACCCGCCGGCGTCGGTGCAGGCCAAGTTGTTCGCGCTGGCGGTGATGCCGCCGGACGTGGACCGCCAGTACACGCGGCTATGGACGGAATTGAAGACCGGCCACTGAGCGCGATCGCAGCAGATCCCGATGGCAAGGCAGTACAGCCCCTCTCCCGTCGGGAGAGAGGTTGGGTTGAGGGTACGGCGCGAAGCGACGCGCGGAGTCCAGGATGCACAAGGCTGCGCCCGCACCCGCATCCGCCCCTGCGGGGCGCCTTTCCCGAAAAGGCGTCCCTGGTCCCGACAGGAGAAGGAGAGGGCGTGACGCGCTGGTCCGGCCTGGCCGCAGCAGGCGAGGCCAGGCGCAGTAGCGTCCGCGACGAGCACAGCCGCACAGCGCCTGAACTCCACCGACGCCCACCCTCACACAATCTGGACTCGCCGGTACAGATACTTGTAGATTCTTCCGTACGCCGCCGTCTGGTAGCGGGCCAGCGCCACGCTGCGCCCGTCGCCCGCCAAGGCATGGCATCGACCGCCCCCGTCCATCTCCAGGAATCCGCGACTTGAGCACCCACGACCAAGATCCCACGCAGACGCAACGGCAGGCGGCTCCGGACGATGGCCGCGACGGACCCGCCCAGGACGACGGCAAGCAGCCCGACAAGCCGTCGCCGCTGAAGAATCCCAAGGTGAAATGGACCCTGCTGCTGATCGGTCTGGCGGTCGTGGTCGGCCTGGTGGTGTGGCTGATCTACTACCTGACCACCGGCCGCTACCTGCAGGAGACCAACAATGCCTACCTGCAGGCCGATTCGGTGGCGGTGGCGCCGCGGGTCAACGGCTACGTGACCGCGGTGTTCGTCGGCGACAACCAGACGGTCAAGGCCGGGCAGCCGCTGCTGCAGATCGACGAGCGCACCTACCGCGCCACCTTGCAGCAGGCGCAGGCCGCGATCGCGGTGCGCCAGGCCGACATCGCCGCCGCGCAGGCCGCGCTGCAGGCGCAGCGCGCGACCCTGCTGCAGGCGCGTACCCAGGTCAGCGCGGCCGCCGCCAGCCTGCGCTTCGCCCAGGGCGAGGCCAAGCGGTTCGGGCCGCTGGCCGCCTCCGGCGCCGACACCCACGAGCACTACGAGAGCATCGTCCACGACCGCGATCGCGCCCAGGCCCAGTTCGATGCGGCCAAGGCGCAGGTGGCGGCCGCCGAAAGCCAGTTGCAGGGCGCCAGCGCGCAGCTCGACCAGGCCCGCGCTGGGCTCACCCAGGCGCAGGCCGACGCCGATCAGGCGCAGGTGGCGGTGGAGGACACCCGGCTCACCGCGCGCATCGACGGGCGCATCGGCGACAAGACCGTGCAGGTCGGCCAGTTCGTCGCCGCCGGCACCCGGCTGATGAGCGTGGTGCCGGTGGATGCGCTGTACCTGAGCGCCAACTTCAAGGAAACCCAGGTCGGGCTGATGCGGCCCGGGCAGCCCGCGCGGATCGAGGTCGATGCGCTGTCGGGGGTCGAACTGGACGGCGTGGTCGAGAGCATCGCGCCCGGCACGGGGTCGCAGTTCGCGCTGCTGCCGCCGGAGAACGCCACCGGCAACTTCACCAAGGTGGTGCAGCGGGTGCCGGTGCGGATCCGTCTGAAGGCGGGCGCCGAGGCGCGCAAGGTGCTGGTGCCGGGCATGTCGGTGACGGTCACGGTGGACACGCGCGCGGCCAAGGACGCCAAGGACCGGGTGCAGCAGGAAAGCGAGCAGGGCCAGGCCGCCGCGCCGCATCGCGAGGCCGCGCCGTGAGCGAGGCCGCCGCTGCCCCGGCGGCGGGCGCAGCGCAGAAGGCCGATACCGGCGCGTGGCTGGCGGTCGCCGCCGGCACCATCGGCTCGTTCATGGCGACGCTGGACATCTCCATCGTCAACGCCGCGCTGCCGACCATCCAGGGCGAGGTCGGCGCCAGCGGCACCGAGGGCACCTGGATCTCCACCGCCTACCTGGTCGCCGAGATCGTGATGATCCCGCTGACCGGGTGGTTCGTGCGCACGCTCGGGCTGCGCAACTTCCTGTTGATCTGCGCGCTGCTGTTCACCTTTTTCTCGGTGGTGTGCGGGTTGTCCAACAGCCTGACCATGATGATCCTCGGCCGCGTCGGCCAGGGCTTCGCCGGCGGCGCATTGATCCCGACGGCGCTGACCATCGTCGCCACGCGCCTGCCGCCGGCGCAGCAGACCCTGGGCACGGCGCTGTTCGGCATGACCGTGATCCTGGGGCCGGTGATCGGCCCATTGCTGGGCGGTTGGCTGACCGAGAACGTGAGCTGGCATTACGCCTTCTTCCTCAACGTGCCGGTCTGCGCCGGGCTGGTGGCGCTGCTGCTGCTGGGATTGCCGCACGAGCGCATGTATCTGCGCGGCCTGCTGGACGCGGACTGGCTCGGCATCTTCGGCCTCACCGCCGGGCTGGGCGCGCTGACCGTGGTGCTGGAGGAGGGCCAGCGCGAACGCTGGTTCGAATCCAGCGAGATCGTGTTGCTGAGCGTGGTCTCGCTGGTCGGCTTCATCGCCCTGCTGGCCTCGCAGTTCCTCAGCCGGCAGCCGGTGATCCGCCTGTCGATCCTGCTGCAGCGCAGTTTCGGCGCGGTGTTCGTGATGGTGATGGCGGTGGGCATGATCCTGTTCGGGGTCATGTACATGATTCCGCAGTTCCTGGCCACGATCTCCGGCTACAACACCGAGCAATCCGGCTACGTGGTGCTGCTGTCGGGCGTGCCCACGGTGTTGCTGATGCCGATGATGCCCAAGCTGCTGACCACCGTGGACGTGCGCGTACTGGTGCTTGGCGGCCTGACCTGCTTCGCCGCCGCCTGCTTCGTCAACGTGCACCTGACCGCCGACTCGGTCGGCATGCACTTCGTCGTCGGGCAGCTGTTGCAGGGCTGCGGCCTGGCGTTGGCGATGATGTCGCTGAATCAGGCGGCGATCTCCTCGGTGCCGCCCGAGTTGGCCGGCGACGCCTCGGGCCTGTTCAACGCCGCGCGCAACATGGGCGGCTCGATCGGGCTTGCGCTGATCTCCACCTTCCAGGAGCGGCGCATGGTGTTCCACACGCAGATGATCGGCAGCGGCACCAGCGCCAACTCGCCGCTGGCGCAGGACTACCTGCACGGCCTGGCCGCGCAGTTGCAGACCGCGACCGGCGCCGGCGCGGCGATGCAGTCGGTGGCGCAACTGGCGCGCATGGTGCAGCAGCAGGCGCTGGTGATGACCTACAACGACTTGTTCTGGATCTTCGGGGTGATCGTGGTGTGCACGATCCCGCTGGCGTTCCTGCTCAAACCGCTGCCCGAGGGCGGCGCTTCGCTCGCGATGCATTGAGGCTTCCATGATCCAGCGCGTTCCCCGTGTTCTCGTCCCCGCCGCATTGCCGCTGCTGTTGTCGGCGTGCATGCTCGGCCCGGACTACGTGAAGCCGCCGCCGGTGGCCGAAGCGGCGCAGGCGCAGCCGCAGCTGCATCGCGCCGACGACGTCGCCGCCGCCGCCGGCGTGGTGCCGGCGCCGCCGCCGCAGCGCTGGTGGGAGACGCTGCAGGATCCGCAGTTGGATGCGCTGGTCGAGCAGGCGTTGCAGAACAGCCCGAACCTGCGCGCCGCGCAGGCCAAGTTGCGCGCCTCGCGCGCGCTGGTGCAGCAGCGCCATGCCGAGCAGTTGCCCAGCGTCGGCGCCACCGCCGCCTACCTCAACGCGCGGGCGCCGGATGCGCTGACCGACGGCGTGGCCTCGATCGCCGCCGGCACCGGCCAGCCGCTGACGATCGATCCGCACGCGCAGCTGTACAGCGTCGGCATCGACGCCAGTTGGGAGCTGGATTTCTTCGGCCGTCGCCGCCGCGCCAGCGAGGGCGCGCTGGCCGACGCGCAGGCCGACGAGGCCGAACTGGCCGACACCCAGGTGCAGCTGGCCGCGGAAGTGGGCCAGGCCTACCTGGGCTATCGCGGCACGCGCGAGCGCATCGCCATCGCCCAGCGCAACCTGGAGGCGGCGCGGCAGACCCTGCAGCTGACCCGCCAGCGGCGCGAGCGCGGCGCCGATGCCGACCTGCAGGTGGAGCGCGCGCAGGCGCAGCTGCAACAGCAGGAAGCGGTGCTGCCGGACCTGCAGGCGCAGGCCAAGGAAGCGCTGGACCAACTGGCGTTGATGATCGGCCGCGAGCCCGGCGCGCTCGACGCCACGCTGGCGCAGGACCGGCCGCTGCCGGCATTGCCGGCGGTGGTGCCGGTGGACGATGCGGGGTCGCTGATCCGGCGGCGTCCGGACGTGCGCCGCGCCGAGCGTCAGCTGGCGTCGTCCTCGGCGCAGATCGGCCAGGCGCTGAGCGCGTATTTCCCGCAGGTCACCCTGTTCGGCACCATCGGCATGGCCGCGACCTCGCCGGGCGATCTCGGCAGCGACGCGGTCAACAGCGTGGTGGCGCCGTTCCTGCGCTGGTCGATCTTCGATTTCGGCGCGACCCGCGCCAAGGTGGAGCAGGCCCGCGCCGGCAACGATGCGCGCCTGGCCGCCTACGAAGGCACCGTGCTGGCCGCCTTGCAGGACGCCAACAGCGCGCTGGCGCGCTTCGGCGCGGCCCGCCAGCAGGCGCTGGCCGCGGCCAAGGCCGAGGCCTCGGCCGACCGTTCCGCCGCCTTGTTGCAGCAGCGCTACGCGGCCGGCGCCTCGTCGCTGATCGATGCGCTGGACGTGCAACGCCAGCAGGCCTCGGCGCAGGACAGCGCGGTGCAGGCGCGCACCCAGGTGCTGCTGCGCTACGTGGCGCTACAGAAGAGCCTGGGCCTGGGCTGGGCGCCGCCGCCGCCGCCAGCGCCGCGATAGCGACGGCCCGCGCCGCGGTATCGCCGATGCGGCGGCCACGGCTACACTGGGGCCGCCACGCGATCGCCGGCAGCCTCGGCGACTTCGCGCGGCGGTGTCCTCCACGGGGAGCAACAGATGGCGTCGAGCGAAGCGAACTCCGACCTCCCGCCGGCCGCGCTCGCGGCCGCCGCGACGGCACCGGCCAAGGGCGGCGGCTACCTGTCCATCGCCGGCGTGCGCAAGGAGTTCGACGGCTTCGTCGCGCTCGACGACGTCGACCTGGACATCGGCAAGGGCGAGATCTTCGCGCTGCTCGGCGGCTCGGGCAGCGGCAAGTCGACCTTGCTGCGCTGCCTGGGCGGGTTCGAACAGCCCAGCCGCGGCCGCATCGTGCTCGACGGCCAGCCGCTGGACGGCCTGCCGCCCTACGAACGCCCGCTCAACATGATGTTCCAGTCCTACGCGCTGTTCCCGCACATGACGGTGGAGCAGAACATCGCCTTCGGCCTGAAGCAGGACGGCCTGTCGCGCGCGGCCATCGCCACGCGCGTGGCCGAGATGCTGGAGCTGGTGCGACTGGGCAAGCTCGGCAAGCGCAAGCCGCACCAGCTCTCCGGCGGCCAGCAGCAGCGCGTGGCGCTGGCGCGCTCGCTGGCCAAGGGCCCCAAGCTGCTGCTGCTGGACGAACCGATGGGCGCGCTGGACAAGAAGCTGCGCTCGCAGATGCAGTTGGAGCTGGTCAACATCATCGAGACCTCCGGCGTGACCTGCGTGATGGTCACCCACGACCAGGAGGAGGCGATGACCATGGCCACCCGCATCGCGCTGATGGAACACGGCCGCATCCGCCAGGTCGGCACCCCGGGCGACATCTACGAGTCGCCGAACAGCCGCTTCGTCGCCGAGTTCATCGGCTCGGTGAACATGATCGAGGGCCGGATCGGCGAAGACCATCCCGACCACGTGACGGTGATTTCGCCGCAGTTTCCGGTGCCGATCTACATCAGCCATGGCATCACCGGCGTGGAAGGGCAGGAGGTGGCGTTCGCGGTGCGCCCGGAGAAGGTCTGGATCACCAAGGGCGAGCCGGAGCAGGCCTACAACAAGGCGCGCGGCAGCATCGAGGACATCGCCTACTTCGGCAGCCACTCGATCTTCCACGTACGCCTGCCCAGCGGCATCCGGGTGCAATCCAACTTCGCCAACCAGAAGCGTTGGGACAGCGAGGGCATGACCTGGGGCGACAGCGTCTGGGTGTCGTGGGACGACAACGACGGCGTGGTGCTGACCGCATGAGCGCGCCCGTCGTCCCGGTGACGCCCGTATCGTCGCCGACGCCGGCGCCGGCGCCGCGGCGCTGGCAGCGGTTGCGCCTGCGCGCGCTGCCAGCGACGCGCTGGCTGGTGATCGCCGCGCCGTACCTGTGGCTGCTGCTGTTCTTCGCGATCCCGTTCCTGATCGTGCTGCGCATCTCCTTCGCCGAGCAGGCGATCAGCAGCCCGCCGTACAGCGCGCTGCTGGACTACAAGGACGGCGTGCTGACGCTGAGGTTCACCTTGCAGAACTACCTGGCGCTGCTGCGCGACAGCCAGTACATCGCCGCCTACTGGGGCTCGATCAAGATCGCCGGCATCTCCACCGCGCTGACCCTGCTGATCGGCTACCCGATGGCGTACGTGATCGCGCGCATGTCGCCGGCGGCGCGCAACATCGCGATGATGCTGGTGGTGCTGCCGTCGTGGACCTCGTTCCTGATCCGCGTCTACGCCTGGATCGGCATCCTCGACAGCAACGGCGTGCTCAACCGCGCGCTGCTGGCGCTGGGCCTGATCGATGCGCCGCTGCACATCCTCTACACCCCGGTCGCCGCCTACATCGGCATCGTCTACTGCTATCTGCCGTTCATGGTGCTGCCGCTGTACGCGACCCTGGTCAAGCAGGACCACCGCCTGCTGGAGGCCGCCTACGATCTGGGCGCGCGGCCGTGGAAGGCGTTCGCGACCATCACCCTGCCGATGTCGCGCCCCGGCATCGTCGCCGGCTGCATGCTGGTGATGATCCCGGCGGTGGGCGAGTTCGTGATCCCGGAAATGCTCGGCGGCCCGGACACGCTGATGATCGGCCGGGTGCTGTGGGGCGAGTTCTTCAACAACCGCGACTGGCCCGCGGCCTCGGCGGTGGCGATCGTGATGCTGGCGCTGCTGATGGTGCCGATCCTGATCTTCAACCGCTACCAGCAGCGCCAGCTCGAAGGCGGCCAGGCATGAGCGCGGCCGGCGCGATGCGCGGCGGGCGGGTGCTGCGCTGGACGGTGCTGGGCGGCGGCTTCGCCTTCCTGTACCTGCCGATCCTGCTGTTGATGGTGTATTCGTTCAATGCCTCGAAGCTGGCCACGGTGTGGGCCGGGTTCTCGACCAAGTGGTACGGCGAACTGCTGCGCGACCGGCAGATCCTGCAGGCGGCCTGGATCAGCCTGAAGGTCGCGTTCTGGACCGCGACCGCGTCGATGGTGATCGGCACGCTGGCGGCGATGGTGATGACGCGGTTTCGCCGCTTCCCCAGCAAGAGCCTGTTCGGCGCGCTGGTGACCGCGCCGCTGGTGATGCCGGAGGTGATCATCGGCCTGTCGATCATGATGATGCTGGTGTCGATGGGCGGGCTGATCGGCATCCCGCCCAAGGGGGTGATGGCGATCTGGGCCGCGCATGTCACCTTCACCCTGTCCTTCGTCACCGTGGTGGTGTCCTCGCGCCTGCAGGAACTGGATCGCTCGCTGGAGGAGGCGGCGATGGACCTGGGCGCGAACCGGCTCAAGGTGTTCTTCCTGATCACCCTGCCGATCATCGCCCCGGCGCTGGTGTCCGGTTGGCTGCTGGCGTTCACCCTGTCGCTGGACGATGTGGTGATCGCCAATTTCGTCGCCGGGCCCAACTCGACCACGCTGCCGATGACCGTGTTCTCCTCGGTGCGGATGGGGTTGAAGCCGAAGATCAACGCACTGGCCACGCTGATGGTGCTGGCGGTGTCGATCGCCGCCTTCGTCGGCTGGTGGCTGATGGCACGCAGCGAGAAGCGCCGCCAGCGCGACATCCAGTTGGCGCAGCAGCAAGGCGGCTAGGCGCCTCTGCCTTTCCGTAGGAGCGGCTTCAGCCGCGACAGATACCTTCGGCGCGTGCCTGTCGCGGCTGAAGCCGCTCCTACAACGGCCGCCGCCATCGCCGCGGAACGCTGTGGTCCATCGCGCCGACGCCATCGCCACGCCGCCGCAACCTTCGCGGCGCTAGGCTGATCGGACATCTTTCCAGGAGTCCGTCGCGATGCCATACGACACCGTCAATCCCGCCACCGGCCAGGTCGAGCACCGCCAGGACCTGATGGACGCGGCCGCCGTCGAACGGCGCCTGGCCGCGGCCGCGCAGGCGTTTCCCGGCTGGGCGGCGACGCCGCTGGAACAGCGCGGCGCGCTGCTGCGCCAGGTCGGCGCGCAGCTACGCGCGCGGCGCGAGGAGATCCAGCGGCTGATGACCGCGGAGATGGGCAAGCTGCGCAAGGAAGCCCTGGCCGAGATCGACAAGTGCGCCGACGCCTGCGACTACTACGCCGAGTACGCGGCCGACTACTTGCGCGAATCGCCGGTCGCCACCGACGCGCAGCGCAGCTACGTGCGCTACGAGCCGCTGGGCTGCGTGCTGGCGGTGATGCCGTGGAACTTCCCGATCTGGCAGGTGTTCCGCTTCCTGGCCCCGGCGCTGATGGCCGGCAACGTGGCGCTGCTCAAGCACGCCAGCAACGTGCCGCGCTGCGCCGACGCGATCCATGCCGCGCTGGCCGCCGCCGGCGTGCCGGCCGGCGTGTTCGACGTGCTGCACATCGACAACGACCAGGCCGCCGACGTGTTGCGCGATCCGCGCATCGCCGCGGTGACGCTGACCGGCAGCGAGCGCGCCGGCCGGTCGATCGCCGCCAACGCCGGCGGCCAGCTGAAGAAGTGCGTGATGGAGCTGGGCGGCAGCGACGCGTTCGTGGTGCTGGACGATGCCGACCTGGACAGCACCGTGGCCGCGGCGGTGAAGTCGCGCTTCGACAACGCCGGGCAGACCTGTATCGCGGCCAAGCGTTTCGTGGTGGTGGAGGCGATCGCCGAGGAATTCGTGCGCCGCTTCGCCGCCGCCGCGGCCGAGCGCCAGCTCGGCGATCCGCAGGACGCCACCACCACCCTGGCGCCGCTGGCGCGGCAGGACCTGCGCGACGAACTGCACAAGCAGGTGCAGGCCAGCATCGCCAAGGGCGCCACCGCGCTGCTCGGCGGCGCGCCGGACACCACGACCCACGCCGGCTACCCGGCGACGATCCTGGACAACGTGGCGCCGGGCATGCCGGCCTACGACGAGGAACTGTTCGGCCCGGTGGCCGCGATCCTGCGCGTGGCCGACGAGGCGGAAGCGGTGCGCGTGGCCAACGACACCACCTTCGGTCTCGGCGGCAGCGTGTGGAGCGCCGACCGCGACCGCGGCGAGCGCGTGGCGCGGCAACTGCAGTGCGGCGCCGCCTTCGTCAACGCCATCGTCAAGAGCGACGTGCGCCTGCCGTTCGGCGGCATCAAGCGCTCCGGCTTCGGCCGCGAACTGGCCGAGCACGGCATCCATGAGTTCATGAACATCAAGTCGGTCTATGTGGGGTGAGGCGGGGATTCGGGAGTCGGGATTGGGGATTCGCAACAGCGGTCCCACGTCCCCGCAGGCGATTGCAACGCCAAGTCCCGGTCAGCCACACAGATGCCGCTCTTTTGAATCCAATTCCAGCGAGGTGGCGATGACGCGCTATGCCGCATCAGTGGCACACAATGCCGCTTTTACGAATCCCCATTCCCGATTCCCCAATCCCGGCCCTACAACCACTTCGCCCGCTTGAACGCCACATACAGCCCCAGGCAGACGACGGCCACGCCGCCGACCATCAGCGGGTAGGCCCAGGGCCATTCCAGTTCCGGCATCTGCTTGAAGTTCATGCCGTACCAACTGGTGATCAGGGTCGGGGCGGCCAGCAGCGCGGCCCAGGCGCCGAGGCGCTTGACCGTCTCGCCCTGGGCCAGGGTCACCAGCGACAGGTTCACGCTCAGCGCGGTGCCGAGCATCTCGCGCAAGGTGTCGATCGCCTCGTTGGTGCGCACCGCGTGGTCGAGCACGTCGCGCACGTACAGCCGCACCTCGTCGGGGATCAGCGGGCCGGGGTTGCGCTTGAGGTGCGCCAGCACGTCCTGCAGCGGCGCCACGCCCAGGCGCATCTGGTTGAGTTCGCGCTTGAGTTCGTACAGGCGGATCGCGGTGTCGCGCCGGTAGGCCTCGGCGAAGATGTCCGTCTCCAGGCGCTCCAGGCTCTGCCGGAACTCGTCCAGGATCGGCTGGTAGTTGTCGACGATGTAGTCCAGCACCGCGTACAGCGCGTAGGACGGGCCGAGCTGCATCAGCGCCGCTTCGCGCTCCAGCCGTTCGCGCACCGGCGCATACGGCAGCGAGGCGCCGTGGCGCACGGTCAGCAGGAAGCGCGCGCCGAGGAAGGCGTGGGTCTCGCCGTAGACGATGCGCTCGTCGATCACCTGCGCGGTGTGCACGGCCAGGAACAGCGAATTGCCATAGGCCTCGACCTTGGGCCGCTGGTGCGCCTTGCGCGTGTCCTCGATCGCCAGGTCGTGCAGCCCGAACTCCTCCTGCAACTGCTCCAGCACCGCGTCGGCCGGTTCGTACATGCCGACCCAGACGAAGCCGTCGTCGCCGGCCAGCACGTCGCTGATCTGCTCCAGCGCGATGTCGTGGCGGCGGCCGTGGCCGTCGTAGTGCACGCAGTTGATGACGCAGGCGGGATTGGCGGGGACGGAAGCCATGGCGGAAATCGTGCGCGGGCGGGGTCAGGGCTGCAAGCGGTGGCGTGTGAACGCCCACGCCAGCGCGGCGTGCACCGGCAGCAGCAGGGCGATCCATTGCAGGTTGAACTGCGGCTGCAGCATCGACAGCCAATGGATCAGCAGCGCCGCGCCGGCCAGCGCGGTCACCGTCCACAGCACGACGCCGAACCAGCGCCCGGGCCGGCGGCCGCGCAAGTGCGCGATGGCGCCACCGATCAGCAGCAGGCACAGCGGGTCGAGCAGCAGCAGGTTGCGGTTGGCCCAGGCGGCGCGGTGCTCGCTGAAGCCCCACAGGTACAGCAGCACGCCGCCGCCGAGCGCGCACAGCAGCCAGAACGGCAGCGCCAGCGCGGCCAGCCAGCGCGGCCGCCGCGCCAGCGCGAGCACGCCGGCGGCGACCACGACACCGGCCAGCAGCCACGGCCACCAGTGCCGCGCCTGCTCTCTCGGTTCCGGTGCCAGGCGCTGCGGCAGCAGTGGCTGGCGCGCCTGCACCAGCGGCCGGCCGGCGCTGTTGCGCACCTCGCCCAGGCTCTCGGCCAGGCGCATCGGCACGAACGCCTCTTCCCAGCGCGACAGCGGCTTGTCCGCGAACGGCCCCAGGCCCAGGTCGAAGCCCAGCCACATCCACGGCGCCGGCGAGGCCAGGCGCACCGATTCGCTGCGGTAGGTGTTGCCGCGCGAGCGCCCGGACAGTTGCGCGTGCAGGCTGCCGCCCAGCGCGCGGTCCAGCGCGTCGCGGACCATCGTGGCGCAGTTGGCGGTGTAGTAGTCGTAGCGGTAGCGCGCGTTCTCCGGGCGTGCGCGCCAGGCCAGCGCGGCCTGCAGCGCGCGCGCCTGCGCCGGTTCCATGTCCAGCCACTGGATGTCCACGCCGCGGCCGGCGTCGCGGTACTGCGCCAGGTCCTCCTGCAGGGGCAGGGCGACCAGGTAGTACATCATGTCGCCGGCGGCGAAGCGGCCGACGAAATCCGGTTCGCTGGGATCGAAGAAGCCGAAGTTGTACGAGGTGGCTTGGCCACTGCTTGGATCCACCACCACGATCGCGTCGTGGCCGAAGCGTTCGAAGAACACCTCGCCGGGCTGCATGGTGGCCACGCCGATGCGTGGCGCCGGCGCCGCGGCGTCGCCGGCGGGCAGGGCGCCGCCCGGCGCGGCGACCGGCGGCGACAACGCCGGCGGCGCGGCGGGATCGGCCATGCGCGCCTGCGCGAACGCCAGTGCCGCCCAGCAGGCCAGCACCGCGCCGAGCAGCCAGCGCGGCCAGCCGCGTGCCGCGGGGGGAGGCGCCGGCCGCGCGGTCAAGCGTCTTCCTGCGGGTCGGGCGGCAGGATGGTGACGTGGAACGCCTGCACCCGCCGCGCGTCGGCGCGCGCCACGCGGAACGCGAAGCGGCCCAGGGTCAGTTCCTCGCCGGTCTCCGGCAGGTGGCCGATGGCCTCGGTGACCAGCCCGCCGACCGTGTCGTAGTCGTCGTCGGGGAAATCGGCGCCGAAGCGCTCGTTGAAGTCCTCGATCGGGGTCAGCGCGTCGACCACGTACTGGCCGTCGGCCTGCGCGGCGATCAGCGAGGCCTCGTCCTCGGCGTCGTCGTGCTCGTCGTCGATCTCGCCGACGATCTGCTCCAGCACGTCCTCGATGGTGACCAGGCCGGCCACGCCGCCGTACTCGTCGACCACGATCGCCATGTGGTTGCGCGAGAGCCGGAACTCCTTGAGCAGCACGTTGAGCTTCTTGGACTCGGGAATCAGCACCGCCGGACGCAGCAGTTCGCGCACCGTGCCCGGGCCATGGTCGGCGACCACGCCGCGCAGCAGGTCCTTGGCCAGCAGGATGCCGAGGATGTCGTCCTTGTTCTCGCCGTGTACCGGGAAGCGCGAATGGCCGGATTCGACCACCTGCTTCATCAGGTCGAGAAAGCGCGCTTCGGCCGACAGCGACACCATCTGCGAGCGCGAGACCATCACATCGCCGACGGTGAGTTCGGAGACCGACAGCGCGCCTTCCATCATGCGCAGGGTGTCGGCGGCGATCAGCCCGTCGTGCTGGGCGTCGCGCAGCACCTCGACCAGGTCGTCGCGGGTGTGCGGATCGCCGGAGAAGACCGAGCTCAGGCGTTCCAGCCAGCCGCGGCGTTTTTCGTGGGTTTCCGGAGGGGAGCTACTAGAGTCGTCTTCTGACATGTTCTGTGGATACGGCACCCGGCCTGCCGGGCGATGTGCGCAAGTCTAGCAGGGCCAATGGGACAGAGCCGCGACGCCGGCCGCGGTCGCGGCGGCGCGTGCGGGGACGGGTTCAGCCGCCGCCGGCGGGCGTGTGCAGCGCATCCGGCGCCGGCGGCGCGCCCGGGTCCTCCGGCAGGTCCAGGCTGTAGCTGCAGCCGGCCAGGGTCTGGCCCGGATGCGACTTCACCGTGGACACGCTGAGAATGATCGATTCGATCATCGGCTCGCCGGTCTTCGGATCGGTCACGTCGCGGCTGACCACCTCGCGGCCGAACATCGCCTTGTCCGGCGTGTCCACCGCCGCTTCCAGCTGCAGCTGCCTGGCCAGCGGGCGCGGATCGGGCAGGTCCAGGATCGCCATCGCGCTGGCGCCGGCGAAGGCGATGCGCGTGGTGCTGTGGCCGAACACCTGGATCGGCCGCACCAGCTCGTACTCGCGCATGAACAGGTTGGACTGCGGCAGCGGCCGCCAGCCCTGCGCCACCGCCTTCAGCGGATCGGCCAGCAGCGGCCCCACGGCGGCGAAATCGGCCACGCGCTGGCGGCATTCGAGCAGCGCCGGCAGGTCGATGGCGGATGCAGGGGCGGATGCAGGTGCGGCGGCAGCAGCCGGCAGCGCGGCCGCGAGCGCGAACAGGAGCAACGATGGACGGATCAACGCGCTGGACCTCGGGCCGGAAAGCGGGGAGTTGCGGCACGGCGGCCGCGCGGCAACGTTAGCGCCCGCGCCAGCGCTTGACCAGCCATTGCCGCGTGCTGGACAGGGTCAGCAGCGCGCTGGCGAAGTACATCACGGACAGCGCGGCGAGCGTGCCGCCGCTGTCGAACTGGGTGTTCAAGTGCCGGCAGCACAGCCACGCGCCGATCGACAGCGGACACAGCAGCGCGACCCGTCCGGCGTGCGCGGCGACGCGCACCGGACTGCCGATGCGCGCTTGCCGCCGGCGCAGGTAGAACCAGCGCCAGGCGCTGGGCGTGGTCGCCAGCACCAGCAGGGCGAGTGCGCCCAACCAGGGCAGCAACGGCTCGGGCAGGCCGCCGCTGCCGGCGAACAGCGGTGCCGGACGGATCAGACCCAGATAGAGATAGGCGGCCAGGCCGGCGCCCCACAGCACCACGGCGATGCGTTGCCGCCGTGCCGCGCCTTGGCCGATGGGGTCCTGTGCGGGTTGTTGTGGTTCGAGCATCCGTGTCCACCTCGACAGCTTTCGAAAAAACGCGCCTTGTGCGGCAGGCTTCAGCGTTCCCCGGCGTAGGGGTCGCCCACGCCCAGGTCGGCCAGGATCTCGCGCTCCAGTTGCTCCATCGCGTCGGCCTCCTTGTCGTCTTCGTGGTCCCAGCCTAGCAGGTGCAGCACGCCGTGCACGGTCAGATGTGCGTAGTGGGCGTTGAGCGGCTTGCCCTGTTCGGCGGCCTCGCGCGCCACCACCGGCGCGCAGATCACCAGGTCGCCGAGCAGCGGCAGCTTGACCCCCTTGGGCAGGCCTTCGGGCAGTTCGGCGGGAAAGCTGAGCACGTTGGTGGCGTAGTCCTTGCCGCGGTAGTGGTGGTTGAGCGAGCGGCCTTCCTTGGCGTCGACCAGGCGGATCGCCAGGTCGGCTTCGCGGATGCGGCCCTTCAGCGCTGCGGCCACCCATTTGCGGAAGCTCGCCGCCGCCGGCAGTCCGGCGCGGGGCAGGGCGTAGCTGACGCCGACATCGAGGCGGACCGGGCCTTTGGTCATGGCGGTACCGGGAGTTTCAGAGCGGACAGGAGCCGACAGTATCGCGCGTGCGGCGCGTCACTGCGACTTCCAGTCGTCGGCAGCGCCGGCGAGCTCGATCACGTCGTTCGCGTCGGCGGCATGCGCGAGGCCGGCGTCCTCGGCCGAACCGTGGCAGTTGAACCCCACTGCAGGCGGGGCTGGCGTACCAACGCCACCGCATTGCACTCGGGCGTGTCGTTCGTGTCGAGGTGGATGCTGGCGTGCGCACAGTCGAATGGGGCACGACGCAGGTTGCCGATGTCCATCCGTGCCACGCCGGCCGCCGCCGCCGCTATGGTTGGGTCAGGTTACGCACTCGATCAGCATCAGCAAGGGCGGCCCACCGTCGGCGATGCGATAGGACACGCTGCCCATCGGGCCGTGCTGACACTTGGGATTGAAATGTTCGACCTCGACCGCGGCGGCGAAACCGGATCGCTGGTGCGCCCGCACCGCGGCCTGGCCGCGCTCCAGCAGTTGGCCCACCAGGTACAGACTGTCGCTGGGCACGTTCCTGGCGGCGACCGGGGCGCAGCCGAAGCGGTCGCGACCGTCGCCGGCAACGTCCAGCAGCGCCTGCGCGCGCCGCCCGGCGACCCAGGCCAGGCGCTGCGCTTCGTCGTCCTGCGTTGCGTCGGCGGAGGCACGTTGGGCCCGTGCTGCGCGTTCGAGCTCGGTCTTCGACACGGCGATGGTCGCTTGTTCGACCGTCACCGACACGCACGGCGGCGCGAGGGTCTGGGCGAGGGCAACGCGTTGCCGCGTCATCGGGATCTGCTCGTCGGCCTGTGCCAGGCACGCGCTGCTGCCGGCCGCGCCGAGCAGGACGGCGTACGCGAGATGCGGCCAACGCGGCCTGCGCATCGTTACCCTGCCGGCCCGGTCAGCTTGTCGCTGACATCGCGCTTTTCGTAGGCGGTGACGATGCGCGCCACCAGCGGGTGGCGCACCACGTCGCGCGCCTCGAAGAAGGTGAAGCTGACGCCGTCCACCTCGTGCAGCACCTCGATCGCATCGCGCAACCCGGACTTGACGTGCTTGGGCAGGTCGATCTGGGTCAGGTCGCCGGTGACCACCGCGGTGGAACCGAAGCCGAGGCGGGTCAGGAACATCTTCATCTGCTCGATGGTGGTGTTCTGCGCCTCGTCCAGGATCACGTAGGCGTCGTTGAGGGTGCGCCCGCGCATGTACGCCAGCGGCGCGATCTCGATGACGTTCTTCTCCAGCAGCTTGACCACCTTCTCCACGCCCAGCATCTCGTACAGCGCGTCGTACAGCGGGCGCAGGTAGGGATCGACCTTCTGGCTGAGATCGCCGGGCAGGAAGCCGAGCTTCTCGCCGGCTTCCACCGCCGGGCGCACCAGGATCAGGCGCTGCACGCGCGATTCGTTCAAGGCTTCGACCGCGCTGGCCACCGCCAGGAAGGTCTTGCCGGTGCCAGCCGGGCCGATGCCGAAGTTGATGTCGTGGGTGGCGATCTGGTGCAGGTACTTGGCCTGGTTGGCGCCGCGGCCGCGCACGGTGCCGCGCTTGACCTTGATCGCCACCTCCTGCGGCTGATAGGCGCGCTGCGCCACCTGATCGACGTTCGACTGATTCAGCCGCAGATGGATTTCCTGGTCGTCGAAGATGACGTGATCGGCTTCGGCGTACAGCGCCTGCAGCAGCCGCTCGGCCGCCGCCGCGGCCTGCTCCGGCCCGGTCACCCGATACACGTTGCCGCGGTTGGAGATCTCCACGCCCAGGCGCAGCTCGATCTGCCGCAGGTGCGCGTCGAACGGACCGGCGAGATTGGCCAGGCGTTCGGTGTCGGCGGGTTCCAGGGTGAAATCGTGTTGCGTGGGGCTGGTCATGGCAGGCGCGCCGCCAGCGGCGACGTCGGGAAAGAGAGGACGCAAGGGTAGCGCGCAGGGCGTGGCCGGGCCAGTGAAGGGCGCGCGGCGACGGCGGTTGCACGCGCGCGACGGCCAGCGCGAAGCGCGCATTGCGGATCCGCGCTCGGCACGCCGCCGCGTGCTGCCGCGGCGGCGCGCGTTGGCGATGGCAATGTTGTCCACAACGCATGTGGATCGCTTGTGCCAAAGCCTGTGGACAAGCTTGCGAGCGCCTTGCCGCGCAAGGCGCGGTCCTGTGGTGGCGAAAAAAATCGCATCGGTCCGATCGAGCGTGCGATGTGGAGCGGAATTTAGCCTCAACGCAGATAGGGCGCTTTTGCAGGAGCGGCTTCAGCCGCGACAGGTTGCCGGAAAGTGGCTGTCGCGGCTGAAGCCGCTCCTACAGGGTAACGACGCGTGTGGCTGGGTCCGCGAGGCGGGCTCGGAGCGGAGCAAATGCGCCCCCGGACCGCCGTGCGGCCGGGACTGAAGTCCCTTCCACAAGGGAGGGCGCCGAGCGACGACCTCGGCCAGGCCGCGACGGCTCAGGCCGCGGCGTCGTTCTCGGCCAGGTGCAGGCGCCCGCGCAGCGAATTGCTCAGCGCCTCGGTGATCGTGACGTCCACGAACTGGCCGATCAGGCGTGGGTGGCCCGGGAAATTCACCGAGCGCATGTTCTCGGTCTTGCCGGTCAGTTCGGCCGGGTTCTTCTTCGACGGCCCTTCGACCAGCACGGTCTGCACGCTGCCGATCATGCCCTGCGAGATCCGCTGCGCATGCGCGTTGATGTGCGCCTGCAGCCGCGCCAGCCGCGCGTGCTTGACCGCCTCCGGGGTGTCGTCTTCCAGGTCGGCGGCGGGCGTGCCCGGGCGCCGCGAATAGATGAAGGAGAAGCTCTGGTCGAAGCCCACGTCCTCGATCAGCTTCATGGTCTTGTCGAAGTCGGCGTCGGTCTCGCCGGGGAAGCCGACGATGAAGTCCGAGCTGATCGAGATGTCCGGGCGTACCGCGCGCAGCTTGCGGATCTTCTGCTTGAACTCCAGCGCGGTGTAGCCGCGCTTCATCGCGCTGAGGATGCGGTCGCTGCCGGCCTGCACCGGCAGGTGCAGGTAGTTGGCCAGTTGCGGCACGTCGCGATAGGCGTCCACCAGCGAGTCGCTGAACTCCAGCGGGTGCGAGGTGGTGAAGCGGATGCGGCCGATGCCCTCGATCTGCGCGATGCTGCGGATCAGCAGGCCCAGGTCGGCGTATTGCGTCTCCTCGCCGGCCTCGGCGTCGGCGTAGGGGCCGCGGTAGGCGTTGACGTTCTGGCCGAGCAGGTTGATCTCGCGCACGCCCTGCGCGGCCAGTTGCGCCACTTCCACCAGCACGTCCTCGAACGGGCGGCTGATCTCCTCGCCGCGGGTGTAGGGCACCACGCAGAACGAGCAGTACTTGGAGCAGCCTTCCATGATCGACACGAAGGCCGACGGGCCTTCGGCGCGCGGCTCGGGCAGGCGGTCGAACTTCTCGACCTCGGGGAAGCTGATGTCCACCTGCGACTTGCCCGATTCGCGCCGCGCGCGGATCAGTTCCGGCAGCCGGTGCAGGGTCTGCGGGCCGAACACCAGGTCCACGTACGGCGCGCGCTTGACGATCGCCTCGCCTTCCTGCGACGCCACGCAGCCGCCGACGCCGATGATCACCGGCTTGCCGCCGGCCTTCAGCGCCTTCCAGCGGCCGAGCTGGCTGAACACCTTCTCCTGCGCTTTCTCGCGGATCGAGCAGGTGTTGACCAGGACCACGTCCGCTTCTTCCGGATTGTCGGTCAGCTCCAGGCCCTCGGCCGCGGCGAGCACGTCGGCCATCTTGGCCGAGTCGTACTCGTTCATCTGGCAACCGTGGGTCTTGATGTACAGCTTGCCGCGGACCACGGACGGCGCGGCCGGCCGCGCGGTCGGCAGCGGAAGCAGGGCGGAGGCATCCGCGGCGACAGCCGCGGTCGGCGAAACAGGGGCGGGCGTCCCGGGCATGGCGCTTATTCCAGACGGGTTGCGGGCGGGCAGCCGGCGACGGCTGCGGTGAGCCGACTATTGTATCGGCAACCGGCGCCGCCGCGGCATGGGCCGCCGAACCCGGCGGGCGCGGCGGCGCCGGGGCCGGCCTGGCCCGCCGGCGGCCCGATGCGGTCGGCGTGCGCCTCAGCGCACGTAAGGCGACTCGGCGTTCTCTTCCTGCTTGCGCTTGGCCTCGTCGTAGCGCTTCTGCGCCTCGTCGCCGCTCATCTGGTACTTCGGCGCGATGTGCGGCAGCAACAGCTTGGCCCAGGCGGTGGTGATGCGGCTGCTCTCGGTCGGGCAGCGTTGGGCGCGGTCCTCCGGCAGCATGCCGCTGGTCACCAGGCGCAGGTACTTGGCCGGGTCGCGTCCGTACAGCATGCACATCAGGTTGTAGAAGCGCTGCTGGCCGAGCGAGTGCTCGTCGGCGAAGTCGGCCGCGCCGTACTGCTCCTTGGTGTTCATCACGAAGAACAGGCCGGCCAGGCGCAGGTTCTCGGCGATGGCGCCCGGCGATTCGTCCGGCGACATGAACATCAGCATCAGCGAGGACGCCAACTGGTCGGCCGAATCCTCCTCGCGGCCGGTGCTGGGCAGCTTCAGCATGTCGATCAGCGCATGGCCGAACTCGTGCAGCATGATGAAGCGCGTGTTGGCCATCAGGAAGCGCGCGCTGAAACCGTCGTCCTGGTTCTGCTCGCCGATGCTGGCCCCGACCTTGATCAGCATCTCGATCATTTCGTAGCACAGCACCAGCTCGTTCTTGGTCGGCGAGTAGAAGGCGTTGGTCTGCTTGCACTCGGCGGTGATCAGATGCAGCGGGCCGGGCAGCATCAGCAGCCCGTCCATCGCATTGACCTCGGGCAGGCGATGCAGGATGTCGATCTTGACCGCGAAGTCGTAGGCGGCCTGCAGCCCGGGATCGCGCGGCGGCACGTACTCGTAGGTGAACTTGACGCCTTCGGCCTTGTCTGCGCTCGTGCCGTCCTGGGCGTCGCCCGGCGCCTGCGTGTCCACCGCACTGCCGTCGGCGGCATCGATGGCCGCGTCGGCGGCGGCCGCCTCTTCGGTCTTCTTGTTGTTCGCCGCAGCGGTCGCCGCGGCGTCGGCCGCTGAGACCGGCGGCGCCGGAGCGGGGGCGGTGGCGGTGGCAGGCGGCTGTTTCGCCTTCCATGCGCTGTAGCCCCAGCCGCCGCCCACGGCCAGCAGGGCCACGAACAGGATCGCGATCAGGATCTTTTGCATGGAATTCCTTCCTTGGGTTGGCGGCGGCGGTGGCGTGGCGGTCGGCGCGAGTCCTGCTGCGCTGCCGCGAGATGGTAAGGCGCCGGCTGTCCGCTGGGAAGATGCCGTCGCGTGGCCGTCGCCGGCGCCCGTGGCTCAGGCGCCGGCCGCCGTGTCGATCGCCTGCGCGCGCTGCGCCGCCGGCCGCGCCGCCATGCGTTCGACGTAGGCGCGGGTCGGCGCCGGCGGGTCCACCAGCCCGAACCCGATCATCCAGCCCAGTGCGCTGCCCCACAGGACGTCGGCGGCGCTGCAGTGCGCGCCCAGCAGGTAGTCGCCGCGCGCCAGTTGGGCGTCGATCACGCCCAGCACCGTGGCGCAGTCGGCATAGGGCGAGAGCATCCGCGGCGGCGCCTCGCGCTTGAGCGCGCGGTCCAGGATCGCCGGCTCGAACGCCGAGCCGTAGAACGCCAGCCAGCGCAGGTAGGGGCCGCGCCGCGGATCGCCCGGCGCCGGCGCCAGCCCGGCTTCGGGATACAGCTCGGCCAGGTACTGGTAGATCGCCACCTGTTCGGTGATCGGCACGCCCTGGTGGACGATCGCCGGGACCTTGCCCATGGGGTTGATCGCCAGGTACGCCGGCATCGATTGCTCGCCCTGCTGCAGGTCCAGGCGCCGCAGCGCGTAGTCGGCACCCAGTTCCTCGAGCAGGATCAGCACGCCCTTCGAGCGCGAGTGGGGGTTGTGGTACAGGGTGATGTGGCGGTCGGCGCTGGACATGGCGGGCTCCTCGGTGGCGAGACCGGGATGCTAGGTGGGATTGCGGACGGATCCTGTCCGCAATACGGTGGCGCGATGGCCTCTCCCGCGTCCCGCATGCTGCGCCTGATCGCCCTGTTGCAGACCCGCCGCACCTGGTCGGGCGCGGAACTGGCCGAGCGCCTGGGCGTGGACCGGCGCAGCCTGCGCCGCGATGTCGAGCGCCTGCGCGGCCTGGGCTATCCGGTGCGCGCCTGCTCCGGCGTGGGCGGTGGCTACCGGTTGGCGGCGGGCGCGCAGGCGTTGCCGCTGTTGTTCGAGGAAGAGGAGGCGGTCGCGGTCGCGGTGGCGCTGCGCGCGGCGGCGGCGAGCATGGGCGGCCTGGAGGACACCGCGCTGCGGGTGCTGGCCAAGCTCGACCCGCTGCTGCCGGCGCGGGCGCGGCAGCAGGCCGGCGCGCTGCACGCGGTGACCGTGTCGCTGGGGCACGACGCCGTGGTGCCGGACACCCGGTTGCTGGTCGGCATCGCCGCGGCCTGCCGCGACCGGCGCCTGCTCGGGTTCGCCTACCGCGACCACCAGGGCCAGGCCAGCGAGCGCTGGATCGAACCGTTGCGGCTGGTCAACTTCGGGCGCCGCTGGTACCTGCTGGGCTGGGATCGCGACCGCGCCGACTGGCGCACCTTCCGGGTCGATCGCATCGATGCGCCGCTGCGGCTGGGCGACCTGGCCGCGGCGCGGCCGCCGCCGCGCGATCCAGCCGCGATGGTGCGCGAGGCGGTCCGCTTCGCGCCGTTCCCGCTGCAGGTGCGGCTGCGCCTGCGCGGCGACCTGGCCGACCTGGCCGCGCGCATTCCGCCATGGTGCGGGGTGCTGGAGGCGGGCGAGGACGGCGACTGTCGCCTGGCGATGGGCGCCGAATCGCCCGCCTTGCTGGCGTCGGAGCTGCTGGCGCTGGGGGTGCCGTTCGAGCTGGTCGAGGGTCAGGCGCTGGCGCCGGCGCTGTTGGCGGCGCTGCGCGAGGCGGCGGCGTGCCTTGGGGATGACGCCGCCTGACGCGGCGCGATGCCGCAGCCGACGCCATCCGCGGCGATCCGGGCAGGCGGCTCGCTGCGTGGCGCCGCGTGGCGAGCAGGGGGAGCGAACTAGGTGGAAGCGACCCAGGGAGTAGATGCCTGGCCGGCGGCGCTGCGGTCAGGTCCATGGCCGCGGCTCACCAGCGCCACCGGCCCCGCTGGTGGGCCGGCTGGGACCCGGCAAAGCGGAAGCCGGTCCCGATGGCGACGACCCGCACTTGGCAAGCGCGGGCGAAGTTGGGACACTCGCCGCCATGAAGGGGATGGTGGGGCTTCTGGGGCTGGCAATCGTTGCGCTGTCGGCTACGCCGGCCAGTGCCGGCACCCTGTACAAGTGCATCGGCGGCGACGGCGTCCCCAGCTACGTCAGCAAGCGCGTGGCCGGCGCCAGTTGCAGCGTGGTCAGCCACTATGTGCCCGATCGCCGGGCCCCGCGTCCCGCCGCCGCGCCGGCGCCCGCCGCGCGGCAGGTGGCCGCCGAGCGCGTGCCAAGCGATGCGGTGGTCCTGACCACGCCCCAGTCCGGCGCGCCGGCCACCATCATCAGTCCCCCCGTGGTGGCGCCGGTCGCCGCTGCTGCCGCGCCGACACGCGTGGCGCCGGTACCCGCCGCCAGTGGCGCCGCGCCGCGGCGGGTGGTCAGCGGCCAGGTCTATTCCTATATGAAGGACGGCGTGCGCCACTACACCAGCGCGCGGCCGACCCAGGTCGCCAGCCTCGGCGCGGTGCGCACCATCCATTACAGCTTCATCGAGACCTGCTACGCCTGCGCCAATCCGGGGCTCAACTTCGGTGCGGTGCGCTTGAACACCACCGCCTACCAGAGCGAGATCGCCGCCGCCGCGCGCGAGTACGGGGTCGACGAGGCGGTGGTGCGGGCGATCATCCACGCCGAGTCGGCGTACAACCCGATGGCGCTCAGCCGCGCCGGCGCGCAGGGGCTGATGCAACTGATGCCGCCGACCGCGCGCCGCTTCGGGGTCAGCGATTCCTTCGACGCCGCGCAGAACATCCGCGGCGGCGTGCAGTATCTGGCCTGGCTGCTGAAGCGCTTCAACGGCAACCTGACCCTGGCCGCCGCCGGCTACAACGCCGGCGAGGGCGCGGTGGACAAGCACGGCGGGGTGCCGCCCTACAGCGAGACGCAGCGCTACGTGCAGCGCGTCGGCATCCTGGCCGATCGCTACCGCGGCGTGCTGGCGACCGCGCATTGAGCCATTCGATTGCCGCCGCGGCGATGCATTGTCTGCGCCTTGACGGTTCCGCTACACTGCAGGCGATTTTATGCGGCTCGACCCCCACCGAGCCGCTGGCAGCCTCACGCTACCCAATCACAGATCGGAGTGCCGGATGGCCAACGATGGGGTCAACGATTCTGTAAACGCAGGACGCCGCCGCTTTCTCACCGCCACCACGGCGGTGGTGGGTGCGGTCGGAGCAGGTTTCGTCGCGGTTCCTTTCATCAAGTCGTGGAACCCCAGCGCCCAGGCCAAACTGGCCGGCGCGCCGGTCACCGCGGACATCAGCGCATTGCAGGAAGGCCAGCGCCTGATCCTGGAGTGGCGCGGCCAGCCGATCTGGATCGTCAAGCGCTCCAAGGCGATCCTGGACGCGCTGCCGACGCTGGACAGCCGGCTCAAGGACCCCAAGTCCGAGGTCACCGACCAGCAGCCGCCCTACATCAAGGGCGAAGGCCGTTCGATCAAGCCCGACATCTCGGTGCTGGTCGGGCTGTGCACGCACCTGGGCTGCTCGCCGGAGATGGTCGCCGAGATCCGCCCCGAACCCTACGACCCGGAGTGGAAGGGCGGCTATTTCTGCCCCTGCCACAAGTCGCGGTTCGATATGGCCGGGCGCGTGTTCCAGGGCGTGCCGGCGCCGATCAACCTGCTGGTGCCCCCGCATCACTACCAGGACGACAACACCCTGGTGATCGGCGTCGATCCGAGTTCGTCCGCGAAGGGGGCCGCCTAAGCCATGGCTGAGAATATCTTCACCCGCACCGCGGGCAACGTGTCCGGCTGGGTCAACGAACGCGCACCGGGGCTGATGCCCTTCTACCGCAAGCACGTCGGCGAGTACTACGCGCCGAAGAACTTCAACCTCTGGTACTACTTCGGTTCGCTGGCGCTGGTGGTGCTGGTCAACCAGATCGTCACCGGCATCTTCCTGACGATGCACTACAAGCCGGGCGCCAAGACCGCATTCGATTCCGTCGAATACATCATGCGCGATGTGGAGTGGGGCTGGCTGATCCGCTACATGCACTCCACCGGCGCCTCGCTGTTCTTCATCGTGGTGTACCTGCACATGTTCCGCGGGCTGATGTACGGCAGCTACAAGAAGCCGCGCGAACTGGTGTGGATCCTGGGCATGCTGATCTACCTGGTGCTGATGGCCGAAGCCTTCATGGGCTACGTGCTGCCCTGGGGGCAGATGTCGTTCTGGGGCGCCAAGGTGATCATCTCGCTGTTCGGCGCGATCCCGGTGATCGGCAACGGCCTGACCGAGTGGATCATGGGCGACTACCTGCCCTCCGACGCCACCCTCAACCGCTTCTTCGCCCTGCACGTGATCGCGCTGCCGCTGGTGCTGCTGTTGCTGGTGGTGCTGCACCTGGGCGCGCTGCACGAGGTCGGCTCCAACAACCCCGACGGCGTGGAGATCAAGAAGGGGCCCAAGGGCAATCGCTGGGATCCGAACAAGCCGGCCGACGGCATTCCGTTCCATCCCTACTACACGGTCAAGGACATGGTCGGGGTCGGCTTCCTGTTGCTGATCGGCGCCTTCATCATCTTCTTCGTGCCGGCGTTCGGCGGCCTGTTCCTGGAGCACGACAACTTCACCGAGGCCAACCGCCTGGTCACGCCCGAGCACATCAAGCCGGTGTGGTACTACACGCCGTACTACGCGATGTTGCGGGTGGTGCCGAACAAGCTGGGTGGCGTGCTGGTGATGTTCTCGGCGATCGCGATCCTGTTCCTGGTGCCGTGGCTGGACCGCGCTAAGGTCAAGTCGATCCGCTACCGCGGCTGGATCTCCAAGGTGATGCTGGGCGTGCTGGCGGTGTGCTTCGTCTGGCTCGGCGTGATCGGCTCCGGTCCCGGCACCGATGCCAGCGAAACCATCATCGGGCGGGTGCTGACCGTGCTGTACTTCGGCTTCTTCCTGACCATGCCGATCTGGACCACGTTGGACCGGACCAAGCCGGTGCCGGAGCGGGTGACCACCCATGACTAAGCCTCTCATCGTGGTCTCGGCCTGTGCCGCTTCCGTCGCGGTGGTGTCCTGCGTGAGTAACCTGTTGCCGTGGGGGCAGATGATGTTCTGGGGCGCGCAGATGCTCGGTTCCTTGTTCGGTGCCACGGCGGGGGGGGCAGCCATGAGCAGACGCCTGATTTCCACGCTCGCCTGTTTCGCGTCGGCGCTGCTGCTGTCCGCGTCGGCGCTGGCCGCCGAGGGCGGCGCCACCCAGCAGGCCGGCAACGACCTGGGCGACCACGCCTCGCTGCAGCGCGGCGCCAAGTTGTTCATGAACTACTGCTCCGGCTGCCATTCGCTGAAATACCTGCGCTATTCGCGCATGGCCGAGGACCTGGAGCTGAGCGAGGACGAGGTGATGCAGAACCTCAACTTCACCGGCGCCAAGGTCGGCGAACACATCGAGGCGGCGATGCCGCACGATGCGGCGGCCAAGTGGTTCGGCAAGGCGCCGCCGGACCTGAGCCTGATCGCGCGCGTGCGCGGCACCGACTGGGTCTACACCTACCTCAAGTCGTTCTACCTGGACCAGTCGCGTCCGCTGGGCTGGAACAACACCCTGTTCGCCAATGCCTCGATGCCCAATCCGCTGTGGGAATTGCAGGGTCTGCAACAGCCGGTCTACGGCAAGGCCGAGCAGCCCGGCGTGGACAAGCCGGTGGAACGGCTGCAACTGGCCTCGCCCGGCAAGCAGACCCCGGCGCAGTTCGACCAGACGGTTCGCGACATCAGCAATTTCCTCGAATACGCCAGCGAACCGGCGGCTTTGAAGCGGCAGCACCTGGGCGTGTGGGTGGTGCTGTTCCTGGCGCTGCTGACCTTCCTGGCCTACCTGCTGAAGAAGGAATACTGGCGCGACGTGCACTGAGCGGGGCCGGCGTCGCGACTCGCGCGCTGGCTGCATCGTAGCTGACCCGATCCCCTGTTCATCCTATTGGCTTTTGTGAGCGAGGGTTGCACACTCAGGGGCCGTGATGACCGTCCGCAAGGTGCTGGCGGCGTCGATGCGGCCGGCGGATTCCGGTCGTCGGAGAGCCTTGAATGGCGGCGAGTTTGCGCATGCGAAATACCTTGACGTTGTTTTCCTCCACGGATGATGTCCTGTGCCACCGCGTCCGCCTGGTGCTGGCGGCCAAGGGCGTGACCTACGATTTCGTGGCGGTGGATCCGCAGAATCCGCCGGAAGACCTGATCGACCTCAATCCCTACCACTCGGTGCCGACCCTGGTCGAGCGCGAACTGGTGCTGTATGCCGCGTCCGTGGTCAGCGAATACCTCGACGAACGCTATCCGCATCCGCCGCTGATGCCGGTCGATCCGCTTTCGCGCGCGCGCCTGCGTCTGGCGATGCTGCGCATCGAGCACGACTGGGTACCGCAGGTGCAGGCGATCCAGCTCGGCAACAAGGCCCAGGCCGAGGCCGGGCGCAAGCGTTTGAAGGAACTGCTGACCGCGTCGGTGCCGCTGTTCAAGGCCAGCAAGTTCTTCCTCAACCCGGAAATGAGCCTGGCCGACTGCGCGATGGCGCCGATCATCTGGCGGCTGCAGGCGCTGGACATCCCGCTGCCCAAGGACGGCAAGGCGATCGAGGACTACGGCAACCGCATCTTCCGCAATCCCGGTTTCATCCGCAGCCTGACGGACCAGGAAAAGAAGCTGCGCGACCTGCCGGCCTGATGGCGCGCTCGCGCGTGGCGCACCCGTTGTTTTCCGAGTTGCGGCGGCGCCATCGCGTCGCGGCGCGTAGAATTGGCGCATGACCGACGAGACTTCCCGCATGACCAGCCATCGCCCGTACCTGTTGCGGGCGCTGGTGGAGTGGATCAACGACAACGGCATGACGCCGCACATTCTGGTGGATGCCGGCCTGCCGAACGTGCAGGTGCCGCCGAGCGCGGTCAAGGACGGCCGGGTGGTGCTCAACATCGCCGAGCGCGCGGTGGTGCGCCTGCAGATCGATAACGACGGGGTCAGTTTCACCGCCCGCTTCGGCGGCGTCAGCTATCCGGTGCAGGTGCCGATGGCCGCGGTGCTGGCGGTGTACGCCCGCGAGACCGGGCAGGGCATGGCGTTGCCTGACGACATCCACGGCGCCAGCGAGCCGCCGGGCGACGACACGCCGCCGCCGCCGCGCCCTGGTGGGTCCGACGACAGTGCCGGCGGAAAGCGCCCGCATCTGCGCGTGGTGAAGTAAGCGCCGCCCGAGGTTCAAGCGCGTCCGGCGTGTGAGCGCGGGTTTGTCTTGTCGACGGCGAGGGGCTTGGCCCGGCGCTGATGGTCAGTACGGCTGCCGCGACCACTGTCTCGGCAGAGAAGTGTGGTGCCGCGCGGCGCGCGGCATTGAGGATCACCGCATTGGGGCCGGGCTTTGGGCCCAGGCCGCGTGAGAGCGCCAATGCCGCGTCCGATGCCGTCGCGGATCGGGAAAGAGCGGAAGGCAACGACGCTGCCAGGCCGAAGCGTCACCAGGCGGCGGGCATCACGTAACAGCTTTCGCTTTCCGGCTTCGGCCCCGAGAGCCAACGCATCGTGCGTTGCAGCGTGCAGATCGCGCTACGCCTATGCCTGCGCGCTGTTGTAGGAGCGGCTTCAGCCGCGACAGGCATCCTGTCATCACGGGGTCGGCCTACTGTGTGGAAATCAGCCAGTCGCCGAGCCGCGCCATGCGATCGTTGTGGCGATCGACGCTGCCGCAGGAGTCGCCGAAGCGAAAGCCGCGCTCGAACCTACCGCGTAGCCGATCGGCGCCTCAATCGGGCGATTGGCGACCTTCGTGCAACGCCGTCACGGTCGCCACCGACGGTCCGGTGAAGGAAATCAGCCGGTCGCCGAGCAACACCATGCGACCGCTGTGGCGATCGACGCCATCGTAGGAGTAGTCGAAGCGGAAGCTGCGCTCGAATCCCAGCCAGCCGCTGGGCAGGCGCCGCAGCCGCAGGCCGGTGCCGTGCACGCTCTGATCCAGCCATTGCACATCGGCGGCCTTGCAGGCATTGCGGCCCAGCGTTTCGGCGCGTTCGGCGGCGGCGCGCGAGGCGTTCCAGAACGCGAACACCGCGGCACCGACGATCATCCACAGGATCAGGCTTGGCATGGCGCCACTGTAGCGAGGCGGCGGGGGCGGCTGCAATCTGGGGATTGGGGATTGGGGATTGGGGATTGGGGATTGGGAATCGGGAATCGGGAATCGGAGTTCTGTTGCGGCCAGGTATCGGACACAATGCATCGACAGCAGGGAGTGCGTGCGGCGGTCGCCGGGCGAGGGAAGCCCCGATTGATCGATACGGGCCTCGAAGCGGATTCGTGAATCCGGCCTTTTCTTTCTGCGCCTGGCTTGCGTCGCGATGGTAGGTGCAGCCCCACGCTCGGCATTGCCGCCGGCATTGGCTACTGGCCGACGGTGTTGCAACGTTGCCATTGGCGCCTGCGTTCGAATGCTTTCGAGCCCCTGCAAGCATCAAGAGGGCAGATGAAACTGCCGCCAGCTTCCGTCATCGAATGCGCGGCGCGCGGCGCCTCCACGGTGGTTGCCATGCACCCCGCTTAGCGCGTCGGGTGCGAGGATTCCGTGTCGCGTGGGTCGGTCGCGGGTGGGGTGGTCGCCGGCGTGGTTGCCGGTACGGTGCCGGGTGCGGCGGGTGCGGCGGGTGCGGCGGGTGCGGCGGGTGCCGGTGCCGTCGTCGGCGCGGTGCCCTGGGGCACGGGTGTCGGCGTTTGCTCCGGCGCCGGATTCGGTGTCGGGACCACGCCCGGCGGCGCCGGCGGCGGCGTCGATAGCTGCGCCTGCGGCTGCAACTGCAGCAGCGCCGCCCAGTCCTGGCGGTTGAAGTCGCACAATTCCTCGCGGCCCGGCGTGCACTCCAGTCCGGCCCCATCGTCGCCGACCTGGTCCTGCGCCAGCGGCGCCTTCAATTGCAGGCGCCCGGCACGGTCCAGCGGCAGCTTGCGCATGGTCACCGCATTGAGCACGTTGCCGCCGATCAGGTACAGCGTGCGGTCGCCGCCGACATTGGCCGCGACCACGATGTCGCAATGCGATTCCCAGGGCAGCGCGCCGCCGCGCGCCAGCGCCTCGCGCAGCCCGGCCGCGCCCAGCGGCTGCTTGCGCCCGCGCAGGAAGCACAGCAGGTCGCCCGGCGCCGGTTTGTCCTGCTGCGGATCGGCGTAGCGGTACGGCAGGCCGTCGGGTCCGCCCTGGTAGGCGGCGCGGATGTAGTCGATGTGCCGGATCGAGGTGCGGAAGCCGCTCACGCCGGCGCGCACCATCACGTAGGACACGAATGCCGCCGACCAGGGGTTGTCGACGAGGAAGGCGCGGCAGTCCGCCTGCCGGTAGCGCGAGCCGTCCAGTTGCTGGCAGCTGTCGGCGCCGTCGCTGCCGCCCATCGCGCCCAGCGTGCCGCTGTCGCGCCAGTACGCGGCCACGCGCTGCCAGGCCTCGATGCCGTGGTCGGCGAGGTCGCCGCGCTCGGCTTCGGTCACGCGCAGGCCGGCGAGCCGGCCCTGGGTGTCGATGAACGGCCGCCACCACAGCCGGTGTTCGTTGCAGGCGGTGCGCACGATGGCCACGGCGGTCGGGGTCAGGCCGAAACGCGGCGGCAGGTCGCACACTTCCGCGGCGGCCGCGCGACCGGCAGGGAGCAGGGCGGCGGCACACAACAACGCGAACCAGGGACGGGCCATCGGCAACTCGGAGTGGGGGATGCGTGCAGCGTCGCAGAGGGGCGGCGCCGCGGCCGTGAAGTCAGTGCGGCGGTGGACCCAGCTTCAGCGACAGGTCCACCGCCTGCACATGCTTGGTCAGTGCGCCGATGGAGATGCAGTCCACGCCGTCGGCGGCGATCGCGCGCACGCCGTCCAGGTCGACGCCGCCGGACACTTCCAGCGGGATCGCGCGATGGAACGGCGCGGCCGCGGCGATCGCCACCGCCTCGCGGCGCTGCGCGGCGTCGAAATCGTCGATCAGGATGCGGTCGCAGCCCGCCTCCAGCGCTTCGCGCAGCTGCGCCAGGGTCTCCACTTCCACCACCAGCGGCAGCGCCGGCCACTGCGCGCGCGCGGCGCGTACCGCGGTGGTCAACGCGCCCGCGGCGCGGATGTGGTTTTCCTTGAGCATCACCGTGTCGTACAGGCCGAAGCGGTGGTTGTCGCCGCCGCCGCAGCGCACCGCGTACTTCTGCGCCAGGCGCAGGCCGGGCAAGGTCTTGCGGGTGTCGAGGATGCGCGCGCCGGTACCCGCGACCGCGGCCACATAGGCGGCGGTGGCGGTGGCGGTGGCCGACAGGGTCTGCAGGAAGTTCAGCGACGCGCGTTCGGCGCTGACCAGCGCGCGGCTGCGCCCGTGCAGCAGGGCCAGCACCGTGCCGGCGGCGACGCGCTGGCCTTCGGCGATACGCCAGTCGATCCGCACCTGCGGGTCGAGCGCGCGGTGGCAGGCGTCGAACCAGGGGCGGCCGGCGATCACCGCGTCCTGCTTGCACAGCAGGTAGGCGCTGTCGGCGGCGTCCGGCAGCAACGCGGCGGTGACGTCGCCGCTGCCCAGGTCCTCGGCCAGCGCGCGCGCCACGTCGGCGTCGATCTGCGCCTGCGCCGGCGGCGCCAGGTCGTGGCTCATTTGTCCGGGAAGTCGGCGAGCTGGGCGGTGCCGATGGCTTCCTCGGCCAGCAGCACCGGGATGCCGTCGTCGACGCGGAACACCTGCTTGCGGTCGCGGGTGACCAGGGCTTCGCGCAGCGGTTGCGCCTGCGCGCTGCCGTCGGCGCGCTGCACGCCGCCGGCGGCGATGGCGCGGTTCAACGCTTCCAGGCCGCGCGCCTCCAGCAGCGCGAGCGGTTGGCGGGTGTCGGGCGAGCACAGCAGGTCGAGCAGTTTGCGGTCCATCCGGTCTTCGTCTTGCGTGGAAGACGGCTAGAATACGTCTTTAAGGCAGGGGACGGCCATGACCTCCAAGCAAACCGCGCCGCTGGTCGGCATCGTGATGGGTTCCCGCTCCGACTGGGAGACCATGCAGCATGCGGCGCAGAAACTCGATGCGCTGGGCGTGCCCTATGAAGTGAAGGTGGTGTCCGCGCACCGCACGCCGGACGTTCTCTTCTCCTACGCCGAGCAAGCGGCCGCGCGCGGCCTGCGCGCGATCGTGGCCGGTGCCGGCGGCGCCGCGCACCTGCCGGGCATGCTCGCGGCCAAGACCGCGGTGCCGGTGCTGGGCGTGCCGGTGCAGTCCAAGGCGCTCAACGGCATGGACTCGTTGCTGTCGATCGTGCAGATGCCGGCGGGCATCCCGGTGGCCACGTTCGCGATCGGCAATGCCGGTGCGGCCAACGCGGCGCTGTTCGCCGCGGCGATGCTGGCCCACGACCACGCCGAGATCGGCACCGCGCTGGGCGAGTTCCGGCAGCGCCAGACCGACGAGGTGACGGCCAAGGACGATCCGCGCCAATGACCACCGTCGGCATTCTGGGGGCGGGACAGTTGGCGCGCATGCTGGCGCTGGCCGGCGTGCCGCTGGGCCTGCGCTTCGCGCTGCTGGACCCGGCGGCCGACGCCTGCGCCGGGCAGGTCGCGCCGCTGCGGGTCGGCGACTACGCCGACGAGGCGGCGCTGGCCGCGTTCGCGGCCACGGTGGATGTGGCCACCTTCGATTTCGAGAACGTGCCGGCGGCGAGCGCCGAATGGCTGGCCGGGCAGGTGCCGGTGTTCCCCAATCCGGGCGCATTGGCGGTGGCGCAGGATCGCCTTGCCGAGAAGAGCCTGTTCCGTGAACTCGGCATCCCGGTGCCCGATTTCGCCGCGGTCGGCAGCCGCGAGGAACTGGACGCGGCGCTGGCGCGGATCGGCACGCCGTGCATCCTCAAGACCCGGCGCCTGGGCTACGACGGCAAGGGCCAGTTCCGGATCACATCCGCGGCCGACGCCGAGGCGGCCTGGGCCGCGTTGGGCGCGCAGGCGTCCAGCGTAGGCCTGATCGTGGAAGCCTTCGTCCCGTTCCAGCGCGAGGTCAGCGTGGTGGCGGTGCGCGGCCGCGACGGCGAGTTCCGCAGCTGGCCGCTGACCGAGAACTGGCACGTGCAGGGCGTGCTGTCGGCCAGCCTGGCGCCGGCGCGGGCCGAGGCCGCGCTGGAGCAGGCGGCGGTGGCGCATGCGCGCGCGCTGGCCGAGCGCCTGCAGTACGTGGGCGTGTTCGCGCTGGAGCTGTTCTGCCGCGATGGCGAACTGCTGGCCAACGAGATGGCGCCGCGCGTGCACAACTCCGGGCACTGGACCATCGAAGGCGCGGAGACCTCGCAGTTCGAGAACCACCTGCGCGCGGTGCTGGGCCTGCCGCTGGGCGCCACGCGCATGCGCGGGCATGCCTGCATGCTCAACTGGATCGGGCAGATGCCCGATGCGGCGCCGGTGCTGGCGCAACCGGGCGGGCATTGGCACGACTACGGCAAGGACGCGCGCGCTGGCCGCAAGGTGGGCCATGCGACGCTGCGCGAGGACACGCCCGCCGCTCTGGCGCAGGCGCTGCAGGCGGTCGGCGAACAACTGCAGCGCACCGAGCAGGTCGCGCCGGTGATCGAGGCGCTACGGGCGCAGGGCTGAGCGATGTTGGACGGCGCGTCCAGGCCACGTGGCCTGGACGCGAGCCTTGGCGGACGAGGCTGGCGGCGACCGCGAGCCGCTTCGACGCCTAGTTGGAGTCCCGGTCACGCACGACGGCAAGCGTTTACCCCGATTCCCGATTCTCGATTCCCCAATCCCGGCTTCACCGCATATTGGCCGCCACGAACTCCCAGTTCACCAGCTTCCAGAACGCCTCCAGATAGCGCGCGCGGTCGCTGCGGTAGTCGATGCAGTAGGCGTGCTCCCACAGATCGCAGGCCAGCAGCGGGGTGTCCTCGCCGGTCAGCGGCGAGCCGGCGTTGGCGGTGGCGATCAGGGCCAGCGTGGTGTCCGGACGCTGCACCAGCCAGACCCAGCCGGAGCCGAACACGGCCAGTGCCATGCGTTCGAACTCGGCCTTGAAGCGGGCGACGTCGCCGAAGTTCTTGGCGATGCGCTCGCCGAGCGCGCCGCCGGGTTCGCCGCCGCCGCGCGGGCGCAGTCCCTGCCAGTAGAACGCGTGGTTCCAGACCTCGGACGCGTGCTGGAACAGACGGCCCTGGGTGCGGCGCACCAGGTCCGGCAAGGGCAGGTCGGCGAACTCGCTGCCGGCCAGTTGCGCGTTGAGCCGTTCCACCAGTGCGCGCTGGTGCTGGCCGTGATGCAGGTCCACGGTCTCGGCGGACAGGTGCGGCGCCAGCGCGGCGCGGTCGTAGGGCAGGGGAGCGAGTTCGATGGCCATGGATCCTCGGAAGCGGTGGCGGGCGCATGTCGGTCAGGCATGCGCAGGGCTTACACTATGCGGCTACGCGAAAGTCTAGCCGACCGCCGAGGTCGTTCTTTCGCCCCAGCAGGAGAAAGTCCCCATGCAGGTGATGGAGCGCATCCAGGCCGACGTCGAACGCCATCCCATCGTGTTGTTCATGAAGGGCACGCCGCAGTATCCGATGTGCGGCTTCTCCAGCCGCGCGTTGCAGGCGCTGCTGGCGGCCGGCGCCGACCGCCTGCACACCGTCAACGTGCTCGAGGAGCCGGAGATTCGCGCCAATCTGCCGCGCCACTCGAACTGGCCGACCTTCCCGCAGCTGTTCATCCATGGCGAACTGATCGGCGGCTGCGACATCACCCTGGAACTGTTCGAGTCCGGCGAACTGCAACGCATCGTGGCCGAGGCCTACCAGCCGTGACCGAGCCGGCGATGGCGCCCGCGGGTGCGTTGGCGCAGCGCGTGGTGCTGGTGTGCGGAGCCGCCGGCGGGCTGGGCGGCGCCGCCGCGCTGGCCTGCGCCGAGGCCGGCGCCACCGTGGTGTTGCTCGGGCACAAGCCGGCGCGTCTGCACCGGATCTACGACGCGATCGCCGCGATCGGCGCGCAGCCGCTGCTGTATCCGCTGGACCTGCTCGGGGCCACGCCGGAGGACTACGCGACGCTGGCCGAGCGGCTGCAGGCCGAACTCGGGCGGCTGGACGGACTGCTGCACTGCGCCGCCGATTTCGTCGGCC
>Ga0207713_1000532_pt1 | contig 38234 bp, 31 predicted proteins | sample KBSS64metaG_FD_184404 | JGI IMG/M metagenome (GOLD analysis project Ga0207713, IMG submission 184404) | Switchgrass rhizosphere microbial communities from Kellogg Biological Station, Michigan, USA - KBS S6-4 metaG (SPAdes) (version 2) | ecosystem: Host-associated > Plants > Roots > Rhizosphere >... | reverse complement strand
TGTTAGGCCTGCCGCCAGCGTTCAATCTGAGCCATGATCAAACTCTTCAGTTCAATACTGCTTGGGTTTTTAAGAAACCCTAAACTTGGCTCAGCAATCTCAAATGACTATGTGATTTCTCGCATGGCCACTTGTGATGCTGATAATCTTTGTGACTATCAGTCCGTACTCACAAGCACCCACACGAATTGCTTGATTCGATTTGTTAAAGAGCGTTTGGTTAAGAGCTTTTCGTCTCAACCGAGGCGCGCATTCTACGCTTTCCTCAGAGCCTGTCAAGCGTTTATTTTGAAGTTTTTTGCGAGAAACTCGTTTAGCTTCAAACACTTGGCTCGCTGCGATCTCTCGTAGCGGGAGGCGAATAATACAGCGTTTAAAACCGCTGTCAACCTTCATGATCGCTGAAAAACAAAGCGGGGAGGCCTGTCGGCCTCCCCGCTTCAGCTCATCCCTTACAAACTAGGGAATGCAAACTGCGACGCCTCGTGGCTGGCACGCTGCGGCCAGCGCTGGGTGATCGCCTTGCGGCGCGTATAGAAGCGCACACCATCCGGGCCATAGGCATGCAGGTCACCGAACAGCGAACGCTTCCAGCCGCCAAAGCTGTGGTAGGCAACCGGCACCGGCAGCGGCACGTTGACACCGACCATGCCCACTTCGATCTCGTCGCAGAACAGGCGCGCCGCTTCACCGTCACGGGTGAAGATGCACGTACCGTTGCCGTACTCGTGGTCGTTGATCAGCTGCATGGCCTGCTCCAGGCTGTTCACGCGCACCACGCACAGCACCGGGCCGAAGATCTCTTCTTTATAGATGCGCATCTGCGGGGTCACGCTGTCGAACAGCGTGCCGCCGACGAAGTAGCCATCTTCATTACCCGCCACACGCAAGCCACGGCCATCCACCACCAGCCTGGCGCCAGCAGCAACGCCGTCATCAATGTAGCCAAGCACCTTGTCACGGGCAGCGGCGGTAACCAGCGGACCCATGTCCAGGCCGCACGATGTGCCAGCGCCAATCTTCAGTGCCTTGATCTGCGGCTCCAGCTTGGCGATCAGTGCATCGGCAACCTGGTCACCTACGCACACCGCCACCGAGATAGCCATGCAACGCTCGCCGCACGAACCGTAGGCTGCGCCCATCAGTGCGCTGACTGCATTGTCCAGGTCGGCATCGGGCATCAGCACCGCGTGGTTCTTCGCACCACCCAGGGCCTGCACACGCTTGCCGCGCTTGGTGCCTTCGGCATAGATGTACTCGGCAATCGGGGTCGAACCGACAAAGCTCAGTGCTTTTACTTCCGGCGCTTCGATCAGTGCGTCGACCGCTTCCTTGTCACCGTGCACCACGTTGAGGATGCCCTTCGGCAGGCCCGCTTCCAGCAGCAGCTGGGCGATGAACAGCGTAGAACTCGGGTCACGCTCGGACGGCTTGAGGATGAAGGCGTTACCGCAGGCAATGGCCAGTGGGTACATCCACAGCGGCACCATGGCCGGGAAGTTGAATGGGGTGATACCGGCAACCACGCCCAGGGGCTGGAAGTCGGACCAGGCATCGATGTTCGGGCCGACGTTGCGGCTGTATTCGCCTTTCAGCACTTCTGGCGCCGCGCAGGCGAACTCGACGTTCTCGATGCCACGCTTCAGTTCACCGGCAGCGTCTTCCAGGGTCTTGCCGTGCTCTTCACTGATCATCTGCGAGATACGGGCTTCGTTCTGCTCCAGCAGTTGCTTGAAGCGGAACATCACCTGGGCGCGCTTGGCCGGCGGGGTGTTGCGCCAGGCCGGGAAGGCGGCCTTGGCAGAATCAATGGCTTCCTGCACGGTCGCGCGGCTGGCCAGTTCGACCTTGCGTACCGCCTGGCCGGTGGAGGGGTTGAAGACATCGGCGGTGCGCTCACCCTTGGTAACCAGTTCGCCGTGAATCAGGTGCTGAACAATGCTCATGCAAAACTCCAGATAAAGAAGGTCGAGGCAGGCGCGTGGTTGGCTCACGCGCCCTGCGTCAAAAGCGGAAAGATCAGTCGATCTGGTTCAGGGCTTCACCGACCGCGTCGAACAGGCGGTCCAGTTCCTGCGGCTGGGTATTGAAGGTTGGGCCGAACTGCAGGGTGTCACCACCGAAGCGTACATAGAAGCCGGCTTGCCACAGCTTCATGGCCGCTTCGTAAGGACGCACGATGGCATCACCGTCGCGGGCAGCGATCTGGATTGCACCGGCCAGGCCGTAGTTACGGATGTCGACGATGTTCTTGGTGCCCTTCACGCCATGCAGCAGCTTCTCGAAGTGCGGTGCCAGTTCGGCAGCCGACTGCACCAGGCTTTCCTTCTGCAGCAGGTCGAGCGCGGCGATACCGGCAGCGCAGGCTACAGGGTGAGCCGAGTAGGTATAGCCGTGGGGGAATTCCACAGCGTATTCCGGCGTCGGCTGGTTCATGAAGGTCTGGTAGATCTCGCTGGTGGCAATCACCGCGCCCATCGGGATGGCGCCGTTGGTGATCTGCTTGGCGATGCACATCAGGTCAGGGGTGACACCAAAGGCCTCGGAACCGGTCATGGCACCCATGCGGCCGAAACCGGTGATGACTTCGTCGAAGATCAGCAGGATGTTGTGCTGGGTGCAGATTTCACGCAGGCGTTTCAGGTAACCCTTCGGCGGCGGCAGTACCCCGGCGGAGCCGGCCAGCGGCTCGACGATCACCGCCGCGATGTTCGACGCATCGTGCAGTTCGATCAGCTTGAGCATTTCATCTGCCAAGGCGATACCGCCCTCTTCCGGCAGGCCTTTGGAGAAGGCGTTCACCGGCAGCACGGTGTGAGGCAGGTGGTCGACGTCCAGCAGTTGGCCGAACATCTTGCGGTTGCCGTTGACGCCACCCAGGCTGGTACCGGCAATGTTCACCCCGTGGTAACCACGGGCACGGCCAATGATCTTGGTCTTGGTGGCCTGGCCCTTCAGGCGCCAGTAGGCACGCACCATCTTCAGCGCGGTGTCGCAGCACTCGGAGCCGGAGTTGGTATAGAAGACGTGATTCAGGTCACCCGGGGTCAGCTCGGTGATCTTCTCGGCCAGCTGGAACGACAGCGGGTGGCCGAACTGGAACGCCGGGGAATAATCGAGCGTACCGACCTGGCGCGCGACCGCTTCAGTGATTTCCTTGCGGGTATGCCCGGCGCCACAGGTCCACAGGCCAGAGAGGGCGTCGAAGATCCTGCGCCCCTTGTCATCGACCAGGTAGTTGCCTTCAGCCGCCACGATCAGGCGCGGGTCGCGCTGGAAGTTACGGTTGGCGGTATAGGGCATCCAGTGGGCATCCAGCTTCAGCTGGCTGGCGATACCGCTGGTAGCGGTTTCAGGCATGTTCATCGGCGGTTCCTCGGAAGACGATTAGGCAACGATGGATGTTGTTGCAGCTAAATTCGCACGGGGATAAAGTCTGAAAAAGCCTACATTTCTAATCTTCAGGTAGCGCAAGACTAAACTTATGAGCCGACGACCCGACCCCCTCGCACAAGTCAGCGATTTCGACATCCGCCTGCTTAAAATCTACCGAAGCGTAGTGGAGTGCGGCGGCTTCTCGGCTGCGGAGAACGTGCTGGGGATTGGCCGCTCGGCCATCAGCCAGCAAATGAACGACCTTGAGCAACGCCTGGGCTTGCGCCTGTGCCAGCGCGGCCGTGCCGGCTTTTCGTTGACCGAGGAAGGCCGCGAGGTCTACCACTCGGCCCTGCAGTTGCTCAGTGCACTGGAAACCTTCCGCACCGAGGTCAACGGCCTGCATCAGCATTTGCGCGGCGAACTCAACATCGGCCTGACCGACAACCTGGTCACCCTGCCGCACATGCGTATCACCCATGCCCTGGCCGAGCTCAAGGACCGCGGCCCGGATGTGCGCATCCAGATCCGCATGATTGCCCCCAGCCAGGTCGAGCAAGGGGTACTGGACGGCAGCCTGCACGTCGGCGTGGTACCGCAGACCAGCCCTCTGTCCGGCCTGGAATACCAACCGCTGTACAGCGAACGCTCACAACTCTACTGCGCGGTTGGCCACCCGTTGTTCTACGCCGACAACCAGCAGATCGACGATGACCGCCTCAATAGCCAGGAAGCGATCGCGCCGACCTTCCGCCTGCCTGCGGACATCCAGGCGCACTACCAGGCTCTCAACTGCACCGCCAGTGCCTCGGACCGTGAGGGCATGGCGTTCCTGATCCTCACCGGGCGCTACATCGGCTACCTGCCCGACCACTACGCGACCTTCTGGGTCCAGCAAGGTCGGCTGCGTGCGCTCAAGCCGGCGCAACGCTACTACGACCTCAGCCTGAGCTGGGTGACCCGCAAGGGGCGGCGACCAAACCTGGTGCTGGAAAGCTTCCTGGAAAGCCTGGCTGCGACACGCTGATGCCCGCTTCTGACGCTAAGGCTTGTCACGCCAGCACAGGCAGGTAATCTTGTCCGACATTCGTTGCCACAGACCTGTCCGGAATCGTCCATGACCCTAGAAGTCCCTGCGCATCGCCTCGCCGCCTCGGGCAAGCCCGCCGGCCGCATCCGCCAGAAGAACGAACAGGCCATCATCCAGGCCGCCGAAGACGAATTCGCCCGCCATGGGTTCAAAGGCACCAGCATGAACACCATTGCGCTGAAAGCCGGCTTGCCCAAGGCCAACCTGCATTATTACTTCACCAACAAGCTCGGCCTGTACATCGCCGTGCTGAGCAACATCATCGAGCTGTGGGACAGCACCTTCAACGCCCTGAGCGTCGAGGACGACCCGGGCGAAGCGCTGAGCCACTACATCCGCACCAAGATGGAGTTTTCCCGGCGCAACCCACAGGCCTCGCGCATCTTCGCGATGGAAGTGATCAGCGGTGGCACCTGCCTGACCGAATACTTCAGCGCCGACTACCGCGAATGGTTCCGCGGCCGGGCCGCCGTGTTCCAGGCCTGGATCGAAGCCGGCAAGATGGACCCGGTCGACCCTGTGCACCTGATTTTCCTGCTCTGGGGCAGCACTCAGCACTATGCCGATTTCGCCACCCAGATCTGCCAGGTCACCGGCCGCAGCCGCCTGACCAAGCAAGACATGGAAGATGCCAGCAACAACCTTATCCACATCATTCTCAAGGGCTGCGGCATCAAGCCGAGTGCCTGACGTTCACTTATGCCTTCTACCCTGCTCGACCTCTGCGAGTTTCGCGAGGAAATCCGCAAAAGCCGCTTCATCACCCTTGCCGGCCCGATCAACAGTGCCGCCGAGGCGATGAGCTTCATCGAACGCCACAGCGACCTGGCCGCCACTCACAACTGCTGGGCCTGGAAGATTGGCGGGCAATACCGCAGCAATGACGATGGCGAGCCGGGCGGTACCGCCGGGCGGCCGATCCTGGCGGCCATCGAGGCGCAGGACTGCGACCAGGTGGTGGTGCTGGTCATCCGCTGGTACGGCGGCATCCAGCTGGGCACCGGCGGGCTGGCTCGCGCCTATGGTGGTGGCGCCAACAAGTGCCTGCAACAAGCGCCAAAACGCCTGCTGGTTCAACGCAGCGAATACCGCTGCAGCTGCTCGTTCAGTGAACTGGCACTGGTGAAGCTGCGCCTGGCCGAGGTGGATGGCCTGGTGCTGGACGAGCAGTTCACCGCCAATGGCGTCGACCTGCAGATCGCCGTGGGCGCCGAGCACCAACCCACCCTGCAACAGCAACTGGCCGACCTGAGCCGCGGCCGGATCATCCTCGAAGCGCGCTGAAACTTGCCCACATCTACTGTGGGCCGGCCTGTGGATAAGCTTGGGGTATTCCTTTACAGCCCATGTGGGGCAGGGCCTGCAGAGCATTGAGCATATTTTGATCACCGTTTGATGACAGCCGCAAACGATTGACCTGCAGTGAGTTATCCCCAATGCGTCAGACCTGTTACAGCGCGACCTCCGCTGTGCTTGCGCACATTTACTGTGGATCAGCCTGTGGATAACCCGTTAGCCAACCCGTCGGGCGCCCGCCTGCTCACGGCCAGCTGAGCTTGTACATTTTTTAGCCAATCGTTTAACAGGCGCACTCGGTCACTCTGCAGTATGCTCAATTCCTTTTTCCTACACCGATAAAGGAATGTTCCTATGGCTACTTCAAGAACTGCCCTCATCATCGGCGCCTCCCGCGGCCTTGGCCTCGGCCTGGTTCAGCGCCTGCACGAAGACGGCTGGAACATCACCGCCACGGTACGCAACCCGCAGCAGCCCGGCGGCCTTGCCGATGTGCCCGGTGTACATGTCGAGCAACTGGAAATGAACGACACCGCGCAACTCGACAGCCTGAAGCAGCGCCTGCAGGGCCAGGTGTTCGACCTGGTGTTCGTAAACGCCGGGGTCATGGGCCCTCTCCCGCAAGACCTGGAAACCGTGAACACCCAGGCCATCGGCGACCTGTTCATGACCAATGCCGTGGCGCCGATCCGTGTCGCCCGTCGCCTGGCCGGCCAAGTGCGCGAAGGCAGTGGCGTGCTGGCGTTCATGAGCTCGATTCTGGGCAGCGTGACCATCCCCGACGGCGGTGAAATCTGCCTGTACAAGGCCAGTAAGGCCGCACTCAATTCGATGATCAACAGCTTCGTGGTCGAACTGCAGCGCCCCGACCTCTGCGTGCTGGCCATGCACCCGGGCTGGGTAAAGACCGACATGGGTGGCGAAAACGCCGAAATCGACGTGCTCACCAGCACCCAAGGCATGCTCGAACAGATCAAGGCGCAAAGCGGCCAGGGTGGCCTGCGCTTCATCAACTACAAAGGCGAGTCGCTCACCTGGTGAGGTGAATACCGACCGGCCGGGCGCAATGCCCGGCCAGGCCCTGTAGAATGGCGGCAACCGTACCTGATTTGAGACAATTCCCCTATGTATGACTGGCTGAATGCCCTGCCCAAGGCAGAACTGCACCTGCACCTTGAAGGTTCGCTGGAACCTGAACTGCTGTTCGCCCTGGCCGAGCGCAACAAGATTGCCCTGCCGTGGAACGACGTGGAAACCCTGCGCAGCGCCTACGCGTTCAATAACCTGCAGGAGTTCCTCGACCTGTATTACCAGGGCGCCGACGTGCTGCGCACCGAGCAGGACTTCTATGACCTGACCTGGGCCTACCTGCAGCGCTGCAAGGCGCAGAATGTTATCCACACCGAACCGTTCTTCGACCCGCAGACCCACACCGACCGCGGCATCCCGTTCGAAGTCGTGCTCAATGGCATCAACCAGGCACTGAAGGACGGTCGCGAGCAACTGGGCATCAGCAGCGGCCTGATCCTCAGCTTCCTGCGCCACCTCAGCGAAGACGAAGCGCAAAAGACCCTCGACCAGGCCCTGCCGTTCCGTGACGCCTTCATCGCTGTCGGCCTGGACAGCTCGGAAATGGGCCATCCGCCGAGCAAGTTCAAGCGTGTGTTCGACCGCGCCCGCAGCGAGGGCTTCGTGGCCGTGGCCCACGCCGGTGAGGAAGGCCCACCCGAGTACATCTGGGAAGCCCTCGACCTGCTGAAGATCAAGCGCATCGACCACGGCGTACGCGCCATCGAAGACGAACGCCTGATGCAACGCATCATCGACGAGCAGATTCCGCTCACCGTCTGCCCGTTGTCCAACACCAAGCTTTGCGTGTTCGACCACATGAGCCAGCACAACATCCTCGACATGCTCGAGCGCGGCGTGAAGGTGACGGTGAACTCGGACGACCCGGCCTACTTCGGTGGTTACGTCACCGAGAACTTCCACGCCCTGCACACCCACCTGAGCATGACCGAAGACCAGGCCCGCCGACTGGCGCAGAACAGCCTGGATGCTCGCCTGGTCTGACGCCGTCAGCCAACCTGCAACGTCGTCACGCGGGCTATGCGGTTGATCTGCTGAACACCCTCGGCGGAGATCTGCAACACCCGCGTGCCTTCTGGCTCGCGTATCCAGCCGGACTGCAGAAACAGTTTGAGCAATGCCTGACCAAGGCTGCCGCCCAGGTGCGGACCTTGGTCGCTCCACTCATTGCAATGGCAGATCACACAGCCACGCTGGCGCCGCGATGCCAGCGCGTCTATGTAGACGCCGATGGCAGCCAGCTGCGTTCGCCCGTCTTCGCTGACCACCAGCTCCCGCTCGCTGCCCTCCAGCCAGCCCGCCACCACCAACCGGTGGTACAGCTCACCCGCCAGCTCGCCGCCCAGGTGATCGCCACAGCGGCGTGCCCTGCGCATCGACATCGGCAATTGCAGCGCTTCTGTACGCGGCCCCTTTTCCGACGCCAACTGGACGCTGGCCAACGCTTCGACAGCTACGCCCACCTGCGGTGTAGCGAGCCTGAAGTAGCGTTTGCGGCCGCGCGCCTCAAGCCTGAGCAGGCCCGCCGAAGACAGCAACGACAGGTGGGCACAGGCCGAAGACGAGGTCAGCCCGGTCATCATCGCCAGTTCATCGGTCGGCCGCGGTGTGCCATCGATCAGCGCCCACAACATCGCACTACGCTTGGGGTCGGCCATCAGGCCGGCAATCTGACTGATACTGCTGACTGCATTCATTTCCCTGTATCTCCCGCGTGATCACGTCTGGTTTCCAGAGGCCAGCCTTGGCTACGCTGATCGCTCCCAAGCAAACTGCCTTGGCGCCAGTATAAGCCGCACCCGCGCCGCTCCCGGCAGCCCGGCGCGTACCGCGACAGGCTCAACCGGCGTTGGGTAGGGCAACCCTCAAGCGAGTCGACACAGTGCTCAAAGTCACTACAACGTGAATCAGGAAGGAAAATACAGGGCATGAGGAAGCACGTCCCAGAGCGGGCTGCGACTCTGCCGACATCGCGCTTCCTCAAGTAGCGCAAATCAAAGCGAAGCTTCCACAGCAATCCAGGCATTGCTCCAGGAAACTGCAGGCAAGCTATTGAGAATGTGCCCTGACCGCCAGTCAGGACACCGATTCAGGCCATGGCGCCAAGTGGCCGTAGCGCTACACTAGACCCGCTCTCCCACTCAATCGGAGGTATGCCACGATGAAGATTGTCGTCAGCGCGTCGAACCGCAACCCGAACTGCCCCTGGCAGGTGAGGCTCGACCAGCATGTGGTGAGTTTCCGCAGCGAAGCCGAAGCACGCGCCTTCGTCGCCACCCTGGAAACCCGCCTGCAGGCACCTCACCCACTCATGCTGGACGCGTGGCCTGCAAACGCCGGGTCAACAGCGCGACACTGACCACCAGCGCCCCGCACAGACTGATCACCAAGGTCATGGGTACTGCACTGCCGTCATGCAACACACCGACCAGCGACGCCGCGCCGGCTGCGACGCTGAACTGAACACAGCCCATCAGTGCAGATGCACTGCCTGCCCGCGCGCCCTGGCCACTCATGGCGCAGGCCGAGGCGTTGGGAATGATGCAGCCCAGGCTGGCAATGCAGACGAACAGCGGCACCAGCAATGGCCACAACTGTGTCGGTCGCGAGGCGGCGACGCCCAGCAGTACCACACCCGCAGCGAGATAGAACCAGACTGCGCGCACCAACAGGAATGCCGGGCCGCGCTTGGCCAGCAGGCGCGCATTGATCTGGGCTACCAGTATGAAGCCCGCCGCATTGGTACCGAACAACCAGCCATAGTGTTCCGCGGGTACGCCATAGAGCTTGATGAATACGAAAGGCGAACCGGCGATATAGGCAAACATGCCAGCAATGGCGATACCACCGGTCAAGGCGTGGCCGATGAACACACGATCGGCCAACAACCGCAGGTACTGGCGCAATGCACCTGACAGCGGCTGGCACGGCATGTGCGCCGGCAGGCTCTCTGGCAGGCCCAGGCTTACCGCCAACAGGCTGCCAGCGCTGAACAGGCTCAGCGCCAGGAAGATCGACTGCCAACCGGCCACGTTCACCAAGACCCCGCCCAGCATCGGCGCAAGGATCGGTGCCAGGCCCATCACCAGCATCAACTGTGAGAACACCTTGGCCGAAGCCACCGGGTCGCACTTGTCACTGACAATGGCCCGCGACAGCACCATCCCGGCGCAGCCGCCCAGTGCCTGAACAAAGCGTGCCACGATCAAGGTGTCGAGGTTGGGTGCATAGGCACAGGCCAGCGAGGCCAAAGTGAACAGCGCCACGCCAAACAGCAGCGGCTTGCGTCGACCAAAGCGGTCAGCTACCGGCCCGTAGGCCAGCTGGCCGATCGACAGGCCGAGGAAATAGGCCGCCAGTGTGGCCTGTATATGTTTTTCATCGGTGGCGAACGCCTGCGCCATGGCCGGGAAGGCGGGCAGGTAGAAGTCGATCGCCAAGGGCCCGAACGCACTCAGTGCGCCCAGAATCAGCACCATTCGCAGGTTCATCAGGAATCCATAGCAGGCTAAGCAAGCCGCCAAGTCTACCTGCTGTGGCTACCCTCGGCATGAAAACATTTGCAATAAAATAGCGCCGCTTCGCGCCCCATTCGCCGGCAAGCCGAAGGCAACGCTGTGGGAGCCAGCTTGCCGGCGATGAGGCCCGGTCAGGCCACCTCGGCCTGATAGCCCTCTTCGCGGATCGCCGCCAGCACCTGTTCCACCGCCAGCTCACTCGACACCCGCACCTGCTTGCCAGCCAGATCGACTTCCACCTTGGCCTGCGCATCCTGCTCTTGTACCGCGCGAGTCACTGCTTTCGCACAGTGGCCACAGGTCATGCCTTGCACATTGAACACTTGCATGGGTACTGCCTCCTTGAGGGTTTGGCCCAGTTTCAAGCTTGCCATCGGGGCAAGGTCAAGTTCTGCGTGAAGCGGCCGGGCTGGAAATCCGCGCGGACCTCAGCCAAGCTGCGCCTTTGACGATTTGTGCAAGCAGGAGATTCTTCATGTTCAGGACAGCAGTGGGCGTTGTCGGGCTGTTGGCCGCGCTGGCCGCAGTGCCGCCAGCCAGCGCCGAGGGCAACTCGGACTACAGCGTGCTGATCATTTCCCGGGAACGCCTGGAAGTGGCCACCAGCTGCGAGATCGGCGTGTACCTCAACGATCAGCTCTCCGGCCGCGTTTTCCAGGAACAGTCCACGTCCTTCAACCTGCCACCCGGCCCGATCGACGTGCGCCTGCGCCTGCTGCCCGGGCAAGTGCCCGGCTGTGCCCCCGGCATTGAGGACCAGCGCAGCACGCGACTCAACCTGCAAGCGGGCCAGATCAGCAAATACCGCATCGCCATGGGCCACAATGGCCTTGAGTTGAAGCGAGCCAGCCTGGGCTATTGACCTTCCCTGCGTGGCAAGGTTGATGCTGATGCTGAAGCCATGCCAAGGAGGAGAGCCATGCCCGCATCTACCACATTCGACCTGCCGATCTCTGGCATGACCTGCGCCAGTTGCGCTGGCCGTGTCGAGCGCGCCCTGCGTAAAGTCAGCGGCGCTGATCAGGTCAGCGTCAACCTCGCCACCGAACACGCCAGGGTCCAGGCCCCGGCCGATAGCCTGCCAGCCCTGGTCGAAGCCGTGCGCGGCGCCGGCTATGGCGTGCCTACCCGAACCGTGGAGCTGCAGATTGGCGGCATGACCTGCGCCAGCTGCGTCGGTCGTGTCGAGCGCGCGCTTGGCAAGCTGCCGGGGGTCGAACAGGTCAGCGTCAACCTGGCCAGTGAACGTGCCCACCTTGAAGTGCTGCAGGCGCTCGATGACTCGCTGCTGATTAGCGCTGTCGAGAAAGCGGGCTACAGCGCCAGCCTGCCGCAAGCGGCCAAGGATGATCAGCAGGATGCCCAACGGCGCCTGCGCAACGAGCGCCTGGCTGTCGCTGCCGCACTGATGCTGGCCCTGCCGTTGGTGCTGCCGATGCTGGTGCAGCCGCTCGGCCTGCACTGGATGCTGCCCGCCTGGGCACAGTTCGTGCTGGCCACCCCGGTGCAATTCATTCTCGGTGCACGCTTCTATAAAGCCGCCTACAAAGCCGTGCGCGCCGGTGCCGGTAACATGGACCTGCTGGTCGCCCTGGGCACCAGTGCGGGTTATGGCCTGAGCCTGTACCAATGGGCCAAGGCCCCGGCTGGCATGGCACCCCACCTTTACTTCGAGGCTTCGGCGGTGGTCATTGCCCTGGTGCTGCTGGGCAAGTACCTCGAAAGCCGGGCCAAGCGCCAGACCGCCAGCGCCATCCGCGCCCTCGAAGCGCTGCGCCCGGAACGTGCCGTGCGCGTCATCGACGGCCGCGAAGAGGACGTGGCGATCGCCCAGTTGCGCCTCGGCGACCTGGTGCTGGTCAAACCCGGCGAACGCTTCCCGGTCGACGGCGCAGTGGAAGAAGGCAGCAGCCACGCTGACGAAGCACTGATCAGCGGCGAGAGCCTGCCGGTACCCAAGCAACCCGGCGACAGCGTCACCGGCGGTGCCATCAACGGCGAAGGCCGGCTGCTGGTGCGTACCCAGGCGCTGGGCACGGAGACCGTGCTGGCCCGGATCATCCGCCTGGTCGAAGACGCGCAAGCCGCCAAGGCGCCGATCCAGAAACTGGTCGACCGGGTCAGCCAGGTATTCGTGCCCGCAGTGCTGGTGTTGGCACTGCTCACCTTGATTGGCTGGTGGCTGGCCGGTGCGCCGCTGGAGACCGCGCTGATCAATGCCGTCGCCGTGCTGGTGATCGCTTGCCCCTGCGCCCTGGGCCTGGCGACGCCAGCAGCGATCATGGCCGGCACCGGGGTCGCTGCCCGCCACGGCATTCTGATCAAGGATGCCGAAGCGCTGGAGCGTGCCCATGCGGTCAATCGCGTGGTATTCGACAAGACCGGCACCCTCACTTCCGGCAGCCCGCGGGTGGTCCACAGCCAGGCACTGGTCGCTGACGGGGCCGAGCTGCATCGTCTCGCCGGGGCCCTGCAGCGCGGCAGCGAGCACCCGTTGGCCAAGGCAGTGCTGGATGCCTGCGCCGAGCAAGGCCTGGAGGTACCCGCCGTGACTGACAGCCAGTCGCTTACCGGGCGCGGCATTGCCGGGCGCGTGGAAGGCCGCGAACTGGCGCTGGGCAACCGCCGCCTGCTCGACGAAAGCAACCTGCAACCCGGCGAGCTGACCGCCAAGGCCCAGGCCTGGGAAGCCGAAGGCCGCACGCTGTCGTGGCTCATCGAACGCGGCACCGCGCCTCGCGTGCTCGGCCTGTTCGCTTTTGGAGACAGCCTCAAACCCGGTGCCGAGCAGGCCATCGCCGCCCTGCACGCCCGCCACATCAGCAGCCACCTGCTGACCGGTGACAACCGCGGCAGCGCCAAGGTGGTGGCCGATGCCCTCGGCATCGACGACGTGCACGCCGAAGTGCTGCCGGCCGACAAGGCCGCCACTGTCGCCGCCCTGAAAAAGGACGGCGTGGTGGCGATGGTCGGCGACGGTATCAACGATGCCCCGGCCCTGGCCGCCGCCGACATCGGCATCGCCATGGGCGGTGGCACCGACGTGGCCATGCAGGCTGCCGGCATCACCCTGATGCGCGGCGACCCGCGGCTGGTGCCCGCTGCGCTGGAAATCAGCCGCAAGACCTATGCGAAAATCCGCCAGAACCTGTTCTGGGCCTTCATCTATAACCTGATCGGCATTCCCCTGGCCGCACTGGGCTATCTCAACCCGGTACTGGCCGGCGCCGCCATGGCGCTGTCCAGCGTCAGCGTGGTCAGCAATGCCCTGTGGCTGAAGACCTGGAAACCCACCAGCACCTCGCAGGAGGCCCGATGAACATTGGCCAGGCCGCCCGCCGCAGCGGGCTCAGCACCAAGATGATCCGTTACTACGAATCCATCGGCCTGCTCAAGCCGGCCACGCGTAGTGACAGCGGTTACCGCTTGTACCAGGCCGAGGACTTGCACAGCCTGGCCTTCATCAAGCGCTCCCGTGACCTCGGGTTTTCGCTGGATGAGGTGGGCAAGCTGCTGACCCTGTGGCAAGACCGCGGACGGGCCAGCGCTGACGTCAAGGCGCTGGCCATGCAGCACATCGATGAGCTGAATCGGCGCATCGAGGAGCTGGTAAGTTTGCGCGACACCCTGGGTGACCTGGTCGCCCACTGCCAAGGGGACGACCGACCGGATTGCCCGATTCTGAAAGACCTGGCAAATGGTGCAGGATGCTGCCATTGAGGGGCTCTGATTCAGGGGCTGCGGCGTGCTGACATGAGTACGCCACAGCATTTTGGTATGCCGTATTAGCCCAAAGCCGACCGAATAGTCACCAAATGCGACTTCGCCCAGTAAATACGGGCACTTTCGCTAAGAGTTCCCCGGATGCTGCCGATGTAGTTGATACCTGCCTCGCCTGCAAAAAAAATAAATTCCGGGAGCGTCGATGAACATCAAACAGAAACTGACCTGGGCATTCGCGATCATCGCGGGCTTGCCCATCGTCCTTGTGGCCACCTTGGTGGTGATCAACCTGCGCGGTGAAGCGCGCGACGGCTTCCTCGACGGCAGCAGCCGGGAAATCCGCCAGGTCAGCAACGCGATGAACATCTTCTTCCAGGGCATCGACCAGAACGTCGCCTACCTGGCTTCGCAACCGATGGTGGCGAGCACCGGCAACAACCTGAACAAGTTCATGAGCGCCAGCCCGTCCTACGAGCTGGGTGATCAGGACAAGCAACTGCTGGAATTCTTCACCCGCCTGGCCGAGGCTCACCCAGGCTATGCCTATGTTTCCTACGGCGTGAGTGATGGCGGCTACGTCGGCTGGCCGGCCGGGCAGAAGTTCGTCAACTATGACCCGCGCCCACGCCCGTGGTACCAGCTGGCCATGGCCAACCCCGGCAAGACCGTGCGCACCGGTGCCTATTACTGGGCTGCCGACGATGCCGTGCTGATCAGCACCGTGCGCGCCGTGGCCAACCAGCTTGGCAACCCGGGCGGCGTGGTCAACATCGACGTTTCGCTCAAGGGCCTGACCGAGATCGTCAAGCAGATCAAGCTGGGCGAAAGCGGCTACCTGATGCTGGTGGAAAACAACGGCAACGTGATGGTCGACCCTCGCGATGCCAGCCATAACTTCAAGCAGCTGGCCAGCTTCGGTGATGGCTATGCCGAACTGGCCAAGGCCGGCAAGGGCCTGGTCGAGGTCGAGATCAATGGCGAGCGCTACATGGCCAACGTCTACCCTGACGAGAAACTGGGCTGGACCTTCATCGGCCTGATCCAGCAAGGCGAAGTGATGCAGACCACCACCCGCCTGACCTGGCTGATCGGCGCCATCGCGCTGGTGCTGGCGGCACTCTTCGCCGTGGTCGGCGCAGCCTTCGCCAAACTCATCGTACGCCCGATCAACAGCGTCACCAGCGGCCTGGAAGACATTGCCCAGGGCGAAGGCGACCTGACCCGCAACCTCGATGTGCGCGGCCGCGACGAAACCGCGCAACTGGCCAACTGGTTCAACCAGTTCCTGGGCGCCATCCGCAGCCTGATCCAGCATATCGGCTCGGCCGCCAGCAAGATCCTCAGCACCTCCAGCAGCTCTACCCGGGTCTCCAGCGACATGGCCGAGGCCGCCGGTCGCCAGCGTGAAGCCGTGGACATGGTCTCCACCGCATTCCACGAAATGGTCGCCACCGCCAACGAAGTTGCCCGTTCCTGCAGCCAGGCTGCGCAATCGGCCGACAGCGGCCAGCAACAGGCCCGCGAAGGTCAGCAGCAGATCGACGCGGCGGTCAGCAGCGTTGACCGCCTGAGCCAGGAGATCGAGCAATCGGCCCAGTCGATCCAGCAACTGGAGCGCGACAGCAACGCCATTCAGTCGATCCTCGGCACCATCCGCTCGATTGCCGAGCAGACCAACCTGCTGGCACTCAACGCGGCCATCGAAGCGGCCCGGGCCGGCGAACAGGGCCGTGGCTTTGCCGTGGTGGCCGATGAAGTGCGAGCCCTGGCCAAGCGCACCGCCGACTCCACCGCCGAGATCGATGGTTTGCTGGGCAACCTGGCCAGCCGCACCGCGCAAGTGGCCGATCAGATGCATGCCAGCCTGGAAGTGTCGCAACAGTCGGTCAGCCGCATCGGCCTGGCCCGTGACAGCTTCGGGCAGATTCGCGAGTCGGTGGACATCATTCGCGACATGAACACCCAGATCGCCACGGCGGCTGAAGAACAGCACCAGGTGGCCGAAGACATCAACCGCCATATCAGCCAGATTCACGGGGATGCGCAGTTGGTGGCCGAACTGGCCCAGGCAGCGCGTCAGGACTCCGAGAGCCTGGCCGGGCTGTCCAATGAACTGGACTCGCTGGTGCGCCGCTTCCGCACCTGAGTCCTACTGCACCGGCCTCTTCGCGGGCAAGCCCGCGAAGAGGCCGCTACTGGCAACATCAAAGCTTCAGTTCCCCAGGCGTCGCCCCGAACAATTGCTTGAAGGCTGCGATGTAGGCCGAAGTCGAATCATAGCCACAGCCCAGCGCCGCGTCGGTCACGCTGTCCCCTGCCTCCAGCAACGCCAGCGACGACAGCAGCCGCATGCGCTGGCGCCAGTTGCGAAAACTCAACCCGGTCTCGCGCTGGAACAAGCGCATCAACGTCTTTTCCGAGCAGCCCAACTGCACCGCCCATTGCTGCAGGGTCTGCACCTGGTCCGGCTCGGCGATCAGGCCATTGCACAGCGCCAGCAACCCTGGGTGACGCGGCAGCGGAAGCGAGAAACCCACCTCGGGCAACGTGCGCAACTGATCGAGCAACACCGCCACCAGGCGCCCTTCGACGCTGTCGCCTTCCGTGTATTCAGCCGGCAACAGGCAGAACTGCTTGATCAGCTCCCGCGCCAAGGGCGTCACCTCCAGCACCCGACATTGCGCCGGCGCCCAGAGGCACGCATCACGGCGGATATACAAGCTGCGCATTTCGGCTTGCCCGGACGTCACTACCTCATGTTCGGCATCGGCCGGTATCCATACGCCCCACTGCGGTGGGGCGAAGTAGCTGCCATCGTCGGTATAGACCCCCAATACGCCACTGATAGCGTAGGAAAATTGCACCCAGTCATGGCTGTGGCGCGTCGTCCAGGACCCGGCGCCAAGGCTTTCGGCGCGGGCATAAACGGGCCGAGGTAACCGGTCCAGGGCAGGAATGGCACGGGGATGTCCGATCGTCTGCATAGCGAATTCTTGTAGTTCTGAGCAGACAAGCCTAACAGTTGATTCGTGTTTAGGTCAGGCTCGGTCCATGTGGGAGCGGCCTTGCGTCGCGAAAGGGGCGCGAAGCGGCCCCAGGTTTCAGCACCGCAGCAAATATTGCCAGGCCCGCTCTGCGGCCCTTTCGCGACGCAAGGCCGCTCCCACAGGGCCCAACTTCAGCGCTCGACGATCACCGTCACCCCTTGCCCACCCGCTGCACAGATGGATATCAAGCCACGCCCTTTTCCGGCCGTGGCCAGCAACTTCGCCAGGTTGGCCAATATCCGCCCGCCGGTGGCCGCGAACGGGTGACCCGCCGCCAGCGAACTGCCCTTGACGTTGAGCTTGCTTCGGTCGATGGCCCCAAGCGGTGCATCCAGCCCCAGCCGCTCACGACAATAGTCCGCATCCTCCCAGGCCTTGAGGGTACACAGGACTTGCGCGGCGAAGGCTTCGTGGATTTCGTAATAGTCGAAGTCCTGCAAGGTCAGGCCATTGCGCGCCAGCAGGCGTGGCACTGCGTATACCGGCGCCATCAGCAACCCCTCGCGCCCGGTGACGAAATCGACGGCAGCGGTTTCGCCATCGACCAGGTAGGCCAGCACCGGCAGGCCTTGCTGCTGTGCCCATTGTTCGCTGCCAAGCAGCACCATCGAGGCGCCATCGGTCAACGGTGTGGAGTTGCCCGGCGTCAACGTGCCCAGGCCGCTGCGGTCGAAGGACGGCTTGAGCCTGGCCAGTTGCTCCAAGGTCAGGTCCGTACGCAGATTGTTGTCACGGGTCAGGCCCAGGAAAGGCGTCAGCAGGTCATTCTGCCAGCCCTCGCTGTACGAGGCCGCCAATTGCTGATGGCTGTGCAGCGCCAGCGCGTCCTGCTCGGCGCGGCCAATCGCCCAGGTTTGCGCCATGCGTTCGCAATGCTCGCCCATCGACAGCCCGGTGCGCGGCTCGCCATTGCGCGGTAGTTCAGGTTTCAAGTGGCCTGGGCGCAATTGCAGGAACGGCCTGAGTCGCTCAGCCAGTGTCTTGCCGCGGTTGGCCTGCAAAAGGATACGCCGCAGCCCCTCGTTGACGCCGATGGGGGCATCGGAGGTGGTGTCCACGCCACCGGCGATAGCGCAGTCGATCTGCCCGAGGGCAATCTTGTTGGCCACCAGCAGCGCCGCCTCCAGGCCCGTGCCGCAGGCCTGCTGGATGTCGTAAGCCGGCGTCTGCGGCGACAGGCGCGAGCCGAGCACGCATTCGCGGGTCAGGCTCATGTCCCGCGAGTGCTTGAGCACTGCCCCTGCCACCACCTCGCCCAGGCGCAATCCGTGCAGGCGGTAACGCTCGATCAAGCCTTCCAGGGCTGCGGTCAGCATCGCCTGGTTGCTGGCGTTGGAGTAGGCGCCATTGGAGCGGGCGAAGGGAATACGGTTGCCGCCCAGGATCGCGACCCGGCGAGTTGAACGCATGCGTTTGTTCCTCCTGAAACAATTTGATCCGTACAGCCTAGGTGTTTTTACCGCATTCGAACGACCTTGCCATAAAGTTGGTCCACACTTGCAAGCTTGCCTTCAAGGAGACCCGCACATGAGCGATCGCTATCTCGGCTTTGCCAACTCCAACCTCGGGCGTCGCCTCGTCGATGCCCTTGGCCTGCCGCGCCCGGCGCCGCTGGAGCGCTGGCAGGCGGGCCGCCTGCGTCCGGTGGAGGGTGCGCTGGTGCTGGGTGGCGGGCCACTGGCGAACCAGGTCGAGGCCATCGCCCCACGCCTGACCGAGGCGCTGTACAGCTTCAATGGCGAAGGCCTGCAGGCGCCCGCCTGGGTCGCCGGCCTGGGGCCCAAGCTCAAGGCCGTGGTATTCGACGCCAGCCATCTGTCCGACAGCGACCAACTCAAGCAGTTGCGCGAATTCTTCCAGCCCTTGCTGCGCAGCCTTGCACCCTGTGCCCATGTGGTGATCCTTGGGCGTGCACCGGAATCCCTCGACGACCCGCTGGCCAGTGTCGCGCAGCGCGCGCTTGAGGGCTTCAGCCGATCGCTGGCCAAAGAGCTGCGCAACGGCGCAACCGCGCAATTGTTGTATGTGGCACCGGGCGCGGACGATCAGCTCGAAGGCGCCTTGCGCTTCTTCCTGTCACCCAAGAGTGCCTTTGTTTCCGGCCAGGTCCTGCGCCTGCAGGCCTGTGCCACCCAGGTCGACGACTGGACCCGCCCGCTCGGTGGCCGTCGCGCCCTGGTCACCGGCGCCGCACGGGGTATCGGCGCTGCCATTGCCGAAACCCTGGCGCGTGATGGCGCCGAAGTGATGCTGCTTGACGTGCCCCAGGCTCAGCAGGAACTCGATGCCCTCGCCGCTCGTCTCGGCGGCAAGGCCCTGGGCCTGGACATCTGCGCCAGCGATGCCCCGGCCAGGCTGCTCGAAGCGCTGCCCGATGGCATCGACATCGTCGTGCACAACGCCGGCATCACCCGCGACAAGACCCTGGCCAACATGACCCCGGAGTACTGGGATGCGGTGCTGGCAGTCAACCTCAAGGCTCCGCAGCTACTGACCAAGGCCCTGCACGACGGTGGCGCGCTGGGCGACAACGCGCGCATCACCCTGCTGGCATCGGTCAGCGGCATTGCCGGCAACCGCGGCCAGGCCAACTATGCTGCGAGCAAGGCCGGCCTGATCGGCTTTGCCGAGGCCTGGGCTGCGAAGCTCGCCGAGCGCGGCGGCAGTATCAATGCCGTGGCGCCCGGGTTCATCGAAACCCACATGACCGCCGCCATGCCCATTGGCCTGCGCGAGGCCGGGCGGCGCCTGAGCTCGCTGGGCCAGGGTGGGCGCCCGCAGGATGTCGCCGAAGCCATCGCCTGGCTCAGTCAACCGGGTTCCGGGGCAGTCAACGGTCAGGTGCTGCGTGTCTGCGGCCAGGCCTTGATGGGGGCATGAACATGAGCCGCCAATGGCAAGACCTGCACAGCCCGGATTCACGCGCCAGCCTCTACCTGCGCGCTGCCAGCAAACGCAAGATCAGCGGCGATACCCTGCCCACCGGCGGCCTGCGCAGCTTCATCCGCGTGCAGCCCGGCAACCTGGCGGCCTACCGCCGGCTCTGCCACTTCACCGACGATGGCCGCTTGCCCGGCACCTACCCCCATGTGATGGCCTTCACCCTGCAACTGCAATTGCTGACCGGCCATGACTTCCCCTTCCCGTTGCTCGGGCTGGTTCACCTGCACAACTGCATCGACGTGCTCCGCCCCCTGGGCGGTATCGACGGGCTGCGCTTTGCGGTGTACGCCGACAACCTGCAGGCGCACGTCAAGGGCGGCACATTTGACCTGGTCACCGAAGCCGAAGATGGCCTGGGCCTGATCTGGCGCGAGACCAGCCGCATGCTGGTGCGTGGCCTGAAGCTGGATGGCCCGTTGGACGAAAGCGAGGAGAACGAGCCGGGCGCCCTGGCGGAGGTCACCCGCTGGTACGCCGACGGCGATATCGGCCGGCGCTACGCCAAGGTCTGCGGCGACTACAACCCGATTCACCTGAGTGCCGTCAGCGCACGCCTGTTCGGCTTCCCCAAGGCCATCGCCCACGGCATGTGGAGCAATGCCATGGCGTTGGCGGCCTTGCGTACGCACATGCCAAACAGTGGCTATCGCTTCGAGACAGGTTTCCGCAAGCCGGTGCGCTTGCCCTCGGAGGTGGTTCTGAGTGCCAGCGAAGCGGGGCCGGCGGGTGAGCTGCGGCTGGACGGGCATGGCGGTTTGCTGCACATGGTCGGGCGCTGGGCCGTGCTTTAGCGCCCTGATTGCACTTGCTTTGCATCGGGCCTGCGCAGAAGCTATGCAGCACTAGGAGACCCCCGATGAACCTGCAAGAACTCACCGAACGCCTGCACCAGATCCGCGACAACAATGACTGGCGCGGCTTCCACAGCCCGAAGAACCTGGCCATGGCCGCCAGCGTCGAAATGGCCGAGCTGGTGGAAATCTTCCAGTGGCTGAGCGAAGACCAATCACGCCAGTTACCCGCCGAGCAGCTGGCCCACGCCGGCCAGGAAGTCGGCGATGTGGTGCTCTACCTGTTGCTGCTGTGCAGCGAGCTGGGCCTGGACATGGAGCAGGTGGTGCGGGCCAAGCTGGCCGACAGCGAGAGGCGTTTCGCGCGATGAACGATCGTCACTTCGATGAACTGGCCACGCGCTTTGCCGAGAAGATCTACGGCGGCGCCAAGGGCGCGATCCGCCTGGCCGTGCTCCAGGCCGACCTGGCCGAAGCCCTGCCCGATCGACCACTGCGGGTGCTCGATATTGGCGCCGGCCTCGGTCACATGGCCTTGTGGCTGGCCCAGCGTGGGCACGCCATCACGCTGGCCGAACCCGCCGCACCGATGCTCGACGGTGCCCGCGCGCGCTTCGCAGAAGCGGGGCAAACGGCAACGTTCATCCAGGCACCCTGGCAAGAGCTGCTTGGCCAGCTCACCGAGCCTTATGACCTGGTGCTGTGCCACGCCGTGCTGGAATGGCTGGCCGAACCGCAAAGCATCCTGCCGGTGCTGCATCAGCTGACCGCCCCGGGTGGCTGGCTGTCGCTGGCGTTCTACAACCGCGATGCACTGGTCTACCGCAACCTGCTCAAGGGGCACTTCCGCAAGCTGCGCAGCAACCGCCTGGAAGGTGAAAAGCAGAGCCTGACCCCGCAAAAACCGCTTGATCCACGGGAGCTCAAGGCGCAACTTGAAGTCATGTGGCAAGTCGAAAGCGAGAGTGGCGTGCGCGTCTTCCACGACTACATGCCCAAGGAATTCCAGAACAAGGCCGAGCTGCTCGACCTGCTGGAAATGGAACTGGCCCACCGCCGTCACCCAAGCTTCGCCGGGCTCGGCCGCTACCTGCACTGGATGTGCCGCCCCAGCTGATTGCGCCCCTCCGGGAGGGATACATGCCGTACCGTCTGTTGTGCCTGGCCCTGCTGCCGCTCACCCTGGCCGCCTGCCAGGCCAGCAACCCCTACGTGGCCAGCAGCCGCCCGTTGCCGCCGGCCCCTGCGCAGGCGGCCAACACCTTCGACGCCAGTGCCTACCCGGCGGCGCCGCGCGATTACGGGCACTATCGCAGCTGGAGCTGGCGCGGCGGCCAGCTGCCAAGCGGCAATGCCGACGCCGACCCGGCGCAAATTGCCGACGCCGTCAGCGGCGCCCTCGACCAACATGGCCTGCGCCCTGCCCGGGGCGCCACCGGCGACCTGCTGGTGAGCGCCGATATGCGCCTGGAGCGGCGCCTGCGCCAGGTGCGTGACTATGACGCTTACGACCCCTATTACGGTCCGTACCCCTACGGCGGTGTCGGCTTCGGCGGCTACCGCAATGGTTACGGCGCCTATGGCAGCGTGCCGATCGTACGCACCTACGAAGTGGAGGTGATGGTGGTGCGCATCGACCTGTTCGATGCCCGCAACGGCCAGCCGGTATGGAGCGCCAGCGCTGAAAGCGGCAGCGACAAAAGCTCGCCGCGCGATCGTGAGACCGCCTTGCGCGAATCGGTTCACAAGGCGCTCAGCGGCTATCCTCCCAGTTAATGCCTAACGGAGAACCATCATGTTGCGCCGCCTCGTTCTACTGTCATTTGCGCTGTTGCTCGCCGCCTGCTCGAGCAATAACGTTCAGCAGGATTTCGACGCCAGCCGCGATTTCGCCGCCTATCGCAGCTGGGCATGGCAGGAACCGGGCCTGCAGTACCGCCCGGACGATCCGCGCATCAAGAGCGACCTGACCGAGCAACGCATCCGCGCGGCAGTCGCCGACCAGCTCGACCAGCGCGGCCTGCGCCCTGCCCAGGGCAATGCCAGGCCCGACGTCACAGTCCGCGCCTACCTGATCGTCGAACAACGCCAGCAGCAGATCACCACCAACTATGGCGGCGCCTGGGGCGGTTACTGGAACGGTTACTGGGGCGGCCCGATGTACAACGAAACCCGCAGCGTCGACTACAAGGTGGCAACTATCCAGATCGACATGTTCGATGGCCATGACGGCAAACTGGTCTGGCGCGGCAGTGCCGAGCAGATCATGAACAACTACCCGCCCAGCCCCGACGAGCGCAACAACGCCATCCAGAAGACCGTCGCCCAGGTGCTCGGCAACTACCCACCGGGCCGGGTGAAATAAACCCTGCCACGTCGCAAGCGGCCTGAACACGACCCCAGGCCGTTTGCGCAGCGACCTTTTTGCCGCCCTGCCATGCCCGTTCGTCAGATCGCGTCTACCCTGATTAGGAAACCTGACTGATCGGGTAGCAGTGTTCAACGAATGGAAAAGGCGGCCTGCCGATGCAAAGCATTGTTCTCCTGATGTGGCTTGCCTTGTGCACCGAACAAGATATCCGCGAGCGCCAGATCGCCAACCTGCTGACCTTGGGGGCCGCCGCTGGCGCCCTGGTCTGGCTGTTCGCCACGGGCCACAGCTGGATCGGCGCCGATGCCAGCGATGCCGGCTGGGCCCTGGCCATCGTCATGCTGCTGACGCTGCCAGGCTACATGCTGGGCCGCTTCGGCGCCGACGACGTCAAACTGATGGGCGCACTGGCCTTGGCTACCAGCCCGCAGTACGTGCTCGGCACCTTCATCGGTGCTGGCGTCAGCGTGGTGCTGTGGCTGCTTTCGCGCAGGCGCCTGTGGACGCTGCTCAACCCCAAAGTGAAGAAGCGCCTGGCCACCCTGACCGAAGAAATGGGCGACAAGCAAGCGTTCGTCCCCTACGTACTGGCGGGCTTTTTACTCACGGCTGTATGGATCCAATAATCATCCCTGTTGTCCGATGACTTGTACGAATCTTGTGCAGAATCGTGAGCAGCGTCTATTTTTAAGCTGCCAGAGCGTCTGGCCCGGGAGCAGGGCCGCTTACGAACAGGGAGTTGATCGTGAACAAGCCATTCAGTCAGGTGAAGGTTCTGGTTGTAGATGACCAGCCGCTGATCGTCGAACAGTTATGTGAATTCCTCGAAACCCAGGGCCTCCCGTGCGTTGCGGCCCATTCCACCGACGAAGCCATCCAATGCTTCATTGCCGACACTGCCATCGGCCTGGTGTTGTGCGACCTGCACATGCCCGGCCGCGATGGCATCGAGCTGGTACGTGCCCTGAAGGACATTGCCGGGCGCCAGCGCATGTTCGAAGCAATCATGCTCACCGGGCGCGCCGAAAAGCAGGACGTGATCCGCGCCTTGCGCGAAGGTTTCGCCGATTATTACCAGAAGCCCATGGACCTCGACGAACTGGTCGAAGGCGTGCGCCGCCAGGAGCAAGTGTTGCTGGAGCGCAAAGCCAACTTCCAGGACCTGGGCAACCTCAACCAGCGCCTGCAGGACCTGGCGGGCTCTATCGACGAGCTCTACCAGGACCTGGAAAAGGCCCGCGGCCAGGGCGTTCATCGCCGCGCCACGGATGTCGTCACCGAAGAGACTGAAGGCGAGCTCCCGGCGGCCTTCGAGAAACTCTCACCACGGCAACTGGAAGTCGCCAAGCTGGTGAGCAAGGGCAAGACCAATTACCAGATTGCCTGTGAACTGGGGATCACCGAGAACACCGTGAAGCTGTATGTGTCGCAGGTCCTGCGTTTGACCCACATGCACAACCGCACACAGCTGGCGCTGGCGTTGACACCGAGTTCTTCACCCGTGCATCAGAGGTTTACTACACACTAGGCATCACACCTCAGCCACTCAGATCAGCATCGTATAGTCACGCAGGGCAGTTGCCGTCATGGGTAAGCCCTGCCTGAGAATGCATTCAACGAACTCGTCTGCAGTGAAGCGTGAACGTTTCAAGCTACGTCGCATAACCGCTGCAGCCTCAAGGACGCCAGCCCGGTCATGGATCCAGAGCTCCATGATGAACTCGTACGGATGCAGGGCTGTTACTGAGAAACCCTGAAGTACAGATGAAGGGAAGTCTCTCAGGTTGAATGTGACGATGACCTGCGCACTGCATGCGATGGCAGCTGCAAGTACATGCACATCGTCAGGGTCTGGCAGCTCTAGCGACTCACGAAGGTGGTCATAACCCGATACCAAAGCGTCCGGAATCGCTGCCTCCATCAATCCAGAAAGCCGATCCAGTTGATCACGCGTGAGGTCCTTTCGATTGAACAGCAGGTTGCGCTTCCATTCTTCATCAATTTCGCGGGTCCACCGAGCCCGGTAGAGGCCTTTTCCTCCAAGCCTCAGCAACAAGTCGCGAAGCGGAGCTGGGTACAGCACGCAAGCATCACAGATGGCGGTGAACGCTGCTTCCCGCATCAGTAGCCCTGCCCCAGCTCCTCCGAGAACGCTGTGAGCTCATCCAGCGCTTTGTGGCTGGCCGCATCACGCCTGTGCTTGTAATCCATAAGATCGGAAAACAGAACACGGCGATGTCGCCCTGCCTTGTGAAAAGGCAGAGCCCCCGCTTCCAGCAATTTGACCAGGTGTGGTCGCGAAACATTGATGATGTCAGCTGCTTCCTGGGTAGTCAGTTCCGCATGGACGGGCACAACACGTACCGAATTGCCCTGTGCCAGCTCACCCAGAATGTCGACCAGCAAACGCAATGCACTGGTTGGCAGTTCGACCGTATGAGCCTGACTGGAGGCGTCATAGATCTGGATCCGCTGCATGTCTGCCTGCGTGCACAGATAAGCTGCCAGGTCCCTCTGCCCCTGCAGCGCCGCAGCAATCTCACGGGGCTCTGGAAAGTCGGTTTTTGAAAAAATGCTCATGATCACGCTCTCATGCGTCATGCTGGTCACCCTCGATGCTAATCGAAATAAACGAAAACTCAAGCATGGGCATCACGCATAGAGCTCTTTCACCTTTGCTTAAAAGATTAGAGTGGTAGCCGTTCCAGAGACAATCAGACGCCAACCGCTGTAGTGCGTAGGACTTTTCCCAAAACCTGCGCCGCCAGCGCAATGGAGTTCTATAACTGAAAGCTGAAGTTGATAACGAAGCGAGCTTCACGACTCATGCTATCGAGCGCTACATCCGCCAGCGGCTTGGCCACTTCCAGTGCCACATTGCCATACTGCCCAGCCCCAAGCCGCACACCCAAGGCTGCCGAGCGCATCCTGGCATCTTCGAACGGTCCGCCGTTGTACCAGGCCTGTGCAGCATCCAGCAGCGCATAAGGCTGCACCCGCGTGACCCAACCAGCGCCGGGCTGGATGCTGTAGTTCAGCTCATACGCCACGCCCCAACCTTTGTCTCCTGCGGCCTGGTCCTGCGGGTAGCCATGGCCGAAGTGCTGCCCGCCAAAGACCGCACGCTCACTGTCGGGCAGCCGGTCATCGGTCCAGTACAAGGCCCCCGACAGCACACCCTGCCAGCGCTGAAACAGCGGGTCGCTCTGCAACCCGGCGACGCGAAAGCGCAGAAAGTCCATGTCGTGATCGGCATCACTGCGTGCGCCCAGATAATCCAGCCCTTGATACACCCCGGCGCTGACCATGCGCAGCCGCCCGGCCTCGACCTTGCGCCAGTCGCCTTCGAACGACAGCGCACGCACGTAGGTATCGTTGCGCCCCAGGCCAGCAGAAAGATCGTCGACATGCTCACTGACCGAATAGACATGCCCTGTTACCGCCAGCCACTCATCCGGCGTGACGATCACCGGCTGGGCAAGCCCGATCGCATAACGGTCGCTTTCAATCCGCTGGAAAAACTGCGAACCCTGCTCCAGAGCCACGGGAGTGCGCGGCTCGCTGCGGTAGCGCGCGACCGATAGCAGCACCTGGCTGCCCTGCGCATCCAGGTGCTGGCTGTAATCGAGGCGCTGGTAATCGGTGTGGTCATCACCCGCAGGCAACAGCACGCTGGCCGTCAACCGTTCGGCAACGCGGGTCTGGGCATTACTGGCAACCGTGAACAGCCCCTGCAGGCCGTCGCGGCTGCCATCGCTGAGCGTCATCGCCGCATCGAAGGGCTTGCGCAGCGCATTGACGGTAAGCCGCGTGGCGCCGTCGCTGCGTTCGACCTGGGCCAAATCGGCCTGAAGCGTCACGCCGGGGATACGTTGGGCCAAACCGATGAACCGGTCGAGTGTCGCCCGGGTCAGTGGCCGTTCCGCCTGCAGGCGCGTCAGCAACTGGTCGAGGTAAGCACCAGCGGGCCCGATATCCCCTTCACGCCGAACATCGTGGACATAACCCTCGACCAACACTACATGCACGCGGCCATCGGCAAAGTCCTGATCCGGCAGATAAGCCTTCGACAGCAGGTAGCCGTCGCGCTGGTAGCGCTGGGTCAGGCGCTCGGTGAACTGCTGCAGCTCGCCGACACTCACTTCGCGGCCAATCAATGGCTGGTAATGCTCGCGCAGCTCGCTCAACGGGTAGACCGTACCGCCCTCGAAGCGCACCTTGTGCAACACCAAACAGGTCTGCTGGGGCAGCGTTTCGGCCGCAGCCCTGGGCGGCGCCAGCAGCAAGCCCGGGGCTAGTGGGCGGTAGGCCTCGATCGGCAGATTCGCGCTGGGCAGGCGGCGCTCGTACTCATGACCATCGAGAAACACAGGCAAGGGCTCGGCGATCACCAGGCTGGCCCAGGGCGACAGCAACAGGGGCATCAGCAGAAGACGCATAGGACGCTCCACAATCCCTTGGGCAGCGGGGCGTCGGCCGGCTTCACCCGTCACTTGCAAGCGTAGGTGTTGCCCCGCCAAACGTCGAACGCCTTACTCGTTGACCTGAAACGCCACCCGCGCCGTTTCTCCGCTTTCGTCCAAGGCACTGAGTTCGAACTGCCCGACCTGTTCGAAGCGCACCAGCACGCTGCCCTGCCCCTCGCTTTCACCTAGCGGCTGACCGTTGAGGAACCACCAGCGGCGCCCGCCACCGCCGAGGGCAGAGACATGCAACTGCAAGGGTTCGCTGCTGGTGGCCGGGCGCCGCAGGTTGTCGCCGGGGCGCACGCCGACGATGGACAGCGGCGGCGCGCTGGCCGGTACTTGCGACGGGCAGCTCGGGTCCACCGCCGGCAGCCGTGCCGCACGCCGCTCGACGCGTGGCAACCAAGGCTCCAGCGGTGCCGGCCACAAGGCGATGTCGAGCGCTTTGGCGCCAGGGCAACTGCCGTCCACACGCAGGCCCTGGGCGTTGACCCAGATACTCTCGCGCAACCCCAGGCCGAGCGGCTGGTCGGCCGCCTGCAGGGTCGGCGGCGTGGTGCCATCGAGGGTCCAGGCAAAGCGCTGGCGCCGGCAGTTCGGGTCCTGTCGGTTCATGGGCTGGCCCAGCGGCCAGCAAATGGCCGCCACGCCAACGCTTGCTGGCACGCGCTCCACCGGTAGGCGGATGCCGCGCTGACTGTCGCGGTTGCTCAGCACATCATGCACCTGCAGCATCAGCGGGGCCGCCGAGGCCAGGCCAAACTGCCCGGGCACCGGCGTGCCATCGGGGCGGCCAATCCACACCCCGATCAGGTAGCGCGGCCCTACGCCGATCGACCAGGCATCGCGAAAGCCGTAGCTGGTACCGGTCTTCCAGGCCAGCTGCGGGCGCTGCACCAGTTCGGCATGCGGGTCGCGGTCGGGCCGCGCCAGGCCACTGAGGATGCGCCGGATGATCCAGGCCGCACCCGGCGACATCAGCCGCCGCTCCAGCAACGGATCCTGCGGTTGCAGGCGAACCTGCGCGCTGTTGCCGCCCCGGGCCAGCGCCGCGTAGCCGCCGACCAGGTCCTCCAGACGGCTACCGGCACCGCCCAGAATCAATGCCAGGTTGGGCTCGGCCAGCGGCGGCAGCGCCAGCGGCACACCGGCCATGCGCAGCTGCGCGGCGAAACGCTTGGGCCCGTAGGCTTCGAGCAATTGCACTGCCGGCAAGTTGAGCGACAGCGCCAGCGCCGAACTGGCGGACACCGGGCCGCTGAAGCCCATCGAGAAATTACCGGGGCGATAGTCGCCGTAGCGCCGCGGCACATCCTGCAGCAGCGATTCGGAGTGGATGAGGCCATCATCCATGGCCAGGCCATAAAGGAACGGCTTGAGCGTCGAGCCTGGCGAGCGCAACGAGCGGACCATGTCGACATGGCCAAAACGGCGCTCGTCGCTCAGGTCGATCGAGCCGAGGTAAGCGCGTACCGCCATGGTCTGCGCCTCGACCACCAGGATCGCCGCCGAGGTGCGCTCCGGCAGGCGTGCACGCCAACCCAGCAGCAAGTCCTCCAGGCGCCGTTGCAGCGAGGCATCGAGGGTAGTGCGAATCAACGTCGGGCTGTCAGGCGTGTTCAACCGGCGCGCCAGCAGGGGCGCCAGCGCAGGCTCCTGACGCGGGGCCAGCAGCAGCGGCTCTTCGGCAGCCTCCTTGAGCTGTTGCGCCGGCCACACCTGATATTCCTGCAGGCGCTGCAGCACCTTGTCGCGAGCACGCTGGGCACGCGCGGGATGGCGGTCCGGGCGCAAGCGGCTCGGTGCCTGCGGCAACACCGCCAGCAAGGCTGCCTCGGCGGGCGTGAGGTGTTGCGGCGACTTGCCCAGATAAGCCCAGCTGGCCGCTGCAACGCCCTGCAAGGTACCGCCGAACGGGGCACGGTTCAGGTAGATCTGCAGGATCTCGCGCTTGGACAGGTGCCACTCCAGCTGCCCGGTGCGCCACAACTGCCGCAGTTTGCCGGCCAGGGTGCGGTCGTGTGGATCGAGCAGGCGTGCCACCTGCATCGACAAGGTACTGCCGCCAGACACCACCCGCCCACCGCGCAGGTTGAGCCAGGCCGCACGCGCCAAGGCCAGCGGGTTGACCCCCGGGTGCCGGTAGAACCAGCGGTCCTCGTAGGTCAGCAGGGCCTGCAGGTACAGCGGCGAAACATCTTCCGGGCTGACGGGGTAGCGCCACACGCCATCGGCATCGGCAAAGCGCCACAGCGGCGTGCCGTCCTCGGCCAGCACCACCCGCGCCAGGTCATTGCCCGGCATCGGCAGCGGCCAGATGCGGTCGGCCAGCCACAGCAGGCCGAGGAGCAACAGCAGGCCGATCAGCGCTGCGCGCACAACCCTTCCCGCTCGGGTGCGTGGCCGCGCTAAGCTTGGCATCGGGAACCGACCTGGCCAGGTGATGGCCAAAGGCTTGGGAACGGCAACCTCGCCATTTCGTTCATCAGGAAGCAACTATGCATGTAGAAGGTTTTTTCGAGTGGCTTGGCCAGGCACTGGGGTCGTTGATCCGCTTCATCGTCGACGCCCTGAGCGGCCTGTTCAACCTGCTGGCCAATGCCGGGGGCAATTTCATCGATGGCCTGGCACGCACGTTGGGCATGGACACCTCGCTGGTCAGCATCCTCGCCCTGATCATCGGCCTGATGCTGCTGTACTCGGCAATCCGCGCCTTCATGCGCGCCTCGATCATTCTCGGGATCATCTGGCTGGTGCTGGGGCTGTGGGTGATGAGCTGGGTCATACATTAAACGGCATGGCGCTTGTAGGAGCGGCCTTGTGTCGCGAAAGGGCCGCAAAGCGGCCCCGGCAATTTTGGCAACGCCGCTGAAACCGCAGGGCTGCTGCGCAGCCCGTTCGCGACACAAGGCCGCTCCTACAGAGGCGCGACTGCTCTATCTGGCTTTTACCGTCATCTCGCCTTGCCCATCCCCCACCGCCTGCAGGTTCGGCCGGTACATCGACTCCACCTGCGGCGGCGGCACCCGGTAGGTACCCGGGGTCACCGCCCGCGCCAGGTACAACAGGTGCGTGGTGCCATAGCCGTCAAGCTTGAGCGCTGCCACGTAGCGGTCATCACGGTACTCCTGGTGCACCACGCTGGCGTTCTGCATCGAATCGCGCCACTGCTTCACCGCGCTGCTGGCGTTGTCCAGGCTGGCAGCGCTCTGCGCCAGGTTCTGGTTCTCCAGTTCCAGGCCCGCCGGCAGCAGGTCGACCACCAGGGCATCCGGCACGCGATCGCTGGCCTTGAGTGCCAGGTGCACCAGCACCAGGTCGCCGCTGCGCAGGTTGTGCAGGTCCAGCGCCTGGCCGTTCATGCCCAGGTACTCACGGCGGATCTCCATGCCATTGCCCCCCGCAGCAGGCGCCTGACGTGGATAACCCGACAGGGTCAATTGCTGATAGAGCGTTTCACTGCCTTCGTTCTGCACGCTCAGCGGCGACGCCAGCAACGGCCCTTCGAGCTTCATGCCCGCTTCGTCATTGTTGAACTCACGTACTTCACCGGCACTGTCCAGGCGTGCCTTCCACGCGGCTTCCGGCTTGCCCAGCAGGCCACGGCCTGCCAGATACAAGGCGTTGCGCTCCTGGGTCGACAACCAGCGGTTGGCCGCCAGCTCGTCCGACAGGGCGAACAGCCGCTGATCGACCTGGTTGCTGGCCAGCTTGCTCTCCTGCAGCAGTGCCAGGATCAGCGCCTGGTCGCGCAGGCTGCTGCCATAGTCGGCCATCCAGCCCTTGCTGCGGCTGATGCCCAGGCCCGCCTGCAGCGCCTGCTCGGCGCGCGGCTTGTCGCCCATGGCGTCCAGCGCCACCGCCAGTTGTACCAGCGGCAGGCCGGAGCGGGCATCGGCACGGCGCTCGAACAGGCTGCGCAGGGCACCCAGCGGTGCCTGCTGGCTACGCGACAGCACCAGCGCGGCATAGGCTTGCACGGCAAAGCGGGTGTGCTCGGCATTCTCGCTGTAGTCGACTTCGATCAGGTTGCGTTCCTGCAGGTAGCGCAGCAGGCGTTCGCTGGCTTTCTTCAAGGCTTCGGCCGGCACGCCGTAGCCCTGGTCGCGGGCGCGCAGGAGGAAGTCAGTGACATAGGCGGTCAGCCAGTATTCCTCTTCACTGTCCGAACTCCACAGGCCGAAGCTGCCGTTATAGCGCTGCATGCCCAGCAGGTGCTCGATGCCCATCTCGATCTTGCGCTTGCGTACCTCGGCCGGTTCACCCTTGATGCCCAGGCGCTTGAGGCTGGCGGCATCGGCATACAGTGATGGGTAGAGGCCGCTGGTAGTCTGTTCCAGGCAGCCGTATGGATAGGCTTCGAGAGCGCGAATCTGCTCCGCCAGGTTCAGGGGTGGGCGGCTCGACAGCGCCAGGCTGGCTTCCAGGCCCGCAGGCTCGAAGGCGGCCAGGTCGCTTTCCGGCAAGGTCCATGGCTGGTCCTTGAGGGCCACGCGGTAATGCTTGAGCATCGCCGGGTAAGCCGGGCGCACGCCCAGGGTCCATTCGCGCTCGAAGGTGTTCGCCGGTTCGCCCGGCAGTTGCAGGCCGCTGACCCGCACCTGCACCTTGCCCTGCCCCAGGCCACCCAGGGCCTGCACCGGGATCAGCAGCGTGCGACGCTGGCCTTCGGCCAGGGCGACAGTCTGCTGGGCGCTGGCCGTCAGGCTCAGCTGGCCCTCGGTGCTGATCTCTACATTCAATTGCTGGGCACGGCCCGACAGGTTGGCCAGGTCCAGCGCCAGGCTGGTGCTGTCACCGCCGGCCAGGAAGCGCGGCGCCGACAGTTCGGCGATCAGCGGCGCAGCCACCACCGTCTTGCCCTCGGCCATGCCGAAGTGTTCGTCGGTCCAGGCCTGGGCCATCAGCCGCAGCTCGCCATTGAAGTCGGGAATATCGACCGTCGCCTCGCCTTCGCCCTGGTCGTTCAGGGTCACCGGCAGGCTTTGTTGGGCAACGATGGTCACCGTGGTATTGGGGCGCTTGCCGCCCTTGGCCATCGCCGCGTCACCACCAAAGGCCAGGCTGGCCAGGCGGCCCTGGCCGGCTTCGATGAGCTGGCCGTAGATGTCCAGTTGGTCGGCGCCGTACGCCTTGCGGCCGAACAGGCTGGCGAACGGGTCGGGGGTCTTGAAGTCGGTGATGTTGAGGATGCCCACGTCAACCGCAGACAGCAGCACGTGCACCTGCTTCGGCACGCTGCCGTCGGCATTGGCGGCCTTGATCTTCACCGTCAGTGGCTGTTTGGGCCGCATCTTCTCCGGCGCCTGCAGGCTGACCGCGAGCTTGCGCTCGGCACGCGCCAGCGGCAGGTGCAGCACGCCGACGGCGCGCTTGGGCGTGGCATTGGCCTTGCGCTCACCCGGGCGGATCACCAGCGCGCTGATGTACAGGTCGTGGCGCGCCCACTGCTTGTCCAGCTGCACATCGAAGGTCTTGCCCTCGGCGGGCACCTCGATTTCCTGCCACCACAACGGGCCGTCGCTGGACTCGATCATCAGGTAGCCGCTACCGGCCGCTGGCGGGGTCACGGTGACCTTGGCGGTGGTGCCATCGGCATAGGCTGGCTTGTCCAGCGCCAGCTTTACCTGGTCCGGTCGCACCGCGCCGCCTTCGGCGTTGTCCTGGGCGCGGTAACCGGCCCAGAAGCGCTCGCTGGAAACCAGCCCGGTCTCAGGGTCTTCCACCTCGACGCGGTACGGGCCCCATTCCACCTGGAAGCTCAACTTGGCGGTCGAGCCAGCCTTGACACTGATGTTCTCCTCACTCTGGGTCAGGAATTTCTCGTTGTAGTTGTAGCTCCAGCCATCGCTCTGCGAGTAGTTCCAGTAGTAGTCGCGGCGCTCGCGGATCAGGCGCACTTTCAGGTCGTTGGCGGCGAGCTTGTTGCCTGCGCGATCAGCCACGAGGAACTCGAATTCCACCGGGCCGTCGCTGTCGGTTTCCTCACCGTCGAACAGGCCGCGCAGGCCGGGCAGGCGCTCGGCCGGCCAGATGGGTTGTTCGAGGCGGCGGGTGATTGGCCGGCCACCGGACTCCTGCAGGCTGGCCTGCACGGTCAACTGCAGCGGGGAACGTGCTTCGGCCCAGTGGCTCTCGATATCGACCACGGCCTTGCCGGCCTGGTCGAGGGTGACTTCGTCGAGCTCCAGGTCCTGGTTCAATTCGGTTTCGGTAACCGAACCGAACTGATAACCCGGCAGTGCCTGCACCGCTTCACGCAGGGGGCGCACATAGGCTTGGCCGCTCAGGCGATTGCCGGCAGCCGGCGCACCATAGAGGTAACGGCCATTGACCTGGATGCGCGCATCCTCCTCGGGCGACAGCGGCGTATCGCTGCCCTTGAGTTCAAGCGCCAGGCGCTCGGGCAGGAAGTCTTCGACCAGGAGTTCGTATACCTGCTTGCGACCGCCACCCAGGTCGAGCAGCAATTGCCAGCGGCCGGTCGGGGCCTCCGTGGCCAGTTGCAACTGATACTGGTACAGGCCGTTGGCGTCGGCCTCCCAGACGAACTTGCGGCTGACCTGCTCATCCGGGCGACGCACTTCCACGCTGACCGGCTGAGCCTTGACCGGCTTGCCATCCTGGTCGCGCAGCAGGCCGTTGAGCAGCACCGTTTCACCCGGGCGATAGAGGTCGCGCGGGCCAAAGATGAAGAACTGCAGCGGGTTGGCCTGCGGGCCGGTAATGTCGAACTCGGCCAGGTCCAGGGCCGCGGTGTTCAGGCGCAGCAGCGTGGTGTGCACGCCCTGGGTGGCGATCAGGGTGTCGGCCTTGGCCGTGATCGGCAGTTGCGCATGGCCGGCGCCATCGGTCTTGGCCTGGGCCAGCAGCTTGCCCTTGTCGTCATGCAGCTCGAGGTTGACGTCCTTGAGCGCCTTGCCGCCTTCCAGGGCCTGGGCGAACACATCCAGGCGGTCACGGTAGCGGTGGGCAGACACGCCGATGTCGCTGAGGGTGAACAGCGTCGCCGGCTGCGAGTAGTCATAGGTACCCGAGGCACGCATCACTGCCAGGTACACACCCGGCGCCTGCAGCGGCTTGATCCCGGCGATCGGCAGCAGCACGGTCTCGCGGGTGTTGCGCGCCGGGTTGAGGTCGAAACGGCCGCTGTAGACCAGCTCGGCCATGTCCAGGGTTTCCTTGGACTGGTAATAGTAAAGGCTGCTGTTGCGCCCCCAGCTGGCCAGGAAGGTCGAAAGCATCTCGGGCTTGACCCGGAAGAACTCGACGTCGACCTTGGCAACGTTCAGCGTGATCACCGGCAGGCCTTCTGCCAGGCGCGTGGGCAGCAACGATCCGCGGCTGGCGAAGCCGACGGTGGGTTGCATGTCGCGGGTTTCCAGGCGGCTCACCGACTCGCTGTCGAGCTTGTTGCCATTGACTGCCAGCAGGCCCTTGTCGACGGTCAGCACCAGCTTGCGCTGCGGCTCCAGGTGGCGCAGACGCAGTTCCATCTGGTTGTCTGCAAGTTCCCAGGCGCCATCGACCTTGCCTTTGACGGAGTCGACCAGGTGAACCTTGGCGGCGAAGTCCTGATTGGCGTCCAGCGGTGCCGAGAAGCTGATCGACAGGGTGCTGGCGCCGTCGAGCTGCACTTCCGAGACGTCCAGCACGCTGAGCTCGCGCCCCTCGTAACGCTTGGCGAGCACGGCAGGGTCCTCGCGCTTGGGCGCCGGGGCCTCGACCGCAGCGCTCGCAGCCGGTTTTTCGGCGGGCGCGGGCTTGTCCGGTGTCGAGGAATCACAGGCACTGAGCAAGGCCAGCGCGCAGGCCAGCAACAATCCTTTGTTGAACATGGGGTGGGGACTCTTTGGCAGCGTGTACGTGAGGGCAGCAACTATAGCGCAACGGCGGATCCGGCACTTTCACCGATGCGGCAAGTGAGACCGCGTTCGCGTGGATCGGTTGCCTTGCCGTTACAATACGCCCAGCCGAATACTGGGGGCGCTCTGCGCCCCTTCGCGGGCAAGCCCGCTCCCACAGGATGGACTGCTGTGGGAGCGGGCTTGCCCGCGAAGGGGCGCAGAGCGGCCCCAAAGCCTCAGGAACTGCAATGTCGCAACTGACCACCGATTGGCACCACCGCCTCACCCACCGCAAGGTCTGGGCGCTGGCCGCGCCGATGATCCTCTCCAACATTTCGGTACCGCTGGTGGCCTTGGTCGACAGCACCGTGATCGGCCACCTGCCCCACGCCCACCAGCTCGGTGCAGTGGCCGTGGGCGCCACGCTGTACACCTTCATGGTCGGCCTGATGGGCTTCCTGCGCATGGGCTCCACCGGCTTCGCCGCCCAGGCCGCCGGGCGTGCCGACGGCGCGGCGCTGCGCCAGGTGCTGGTGCAGGGCTTGCTGCTCGCTGCTGCCTTCGCCCTGCTGATCGGCCTGCTCGCCCTGCCCTTCAGCCAGCTGGCGCTGCACGCCATGCAACCGAGCGAGGCGCTGCAGCAATCCACCGAAGGCTTCTTCCACACCCGGCTGCTCGGCCTGCCGGCGGCGCTGGCCAGCTATGCGCTGGTCGGCTGGTTCCTCGGCACCCAGAACGCACGGGCGCCGCTGGCGATACTGCTGACCACCAACCTGCTGAATATCGCCCTGAACCTGTGGTTCGTGCTGGGCCTGAACTGGGGCGTGCTGGGTTCGGCACGTGCCTCGGTGATCGCCGAATGGAGCGCCGCGTTGCTCGGCCTGGCCCTGACCCGCCCGGCCCTGCGCGACTACCCTGGGCAGATCGCCTGGGCGGCGCTCAAACGCTGGCAGGCCTGGCGGCCATTGCTGGCGGTGAACCGCGACATTTTCCTGCGTAGCCTGGCGCTGCAGCTGGTGTTCCTGCTGATCACCGTGCAGGGCGCGCGCCTGGGTGAAGCCACGGTGGCGGCCAATGCCCTGCTGCTCAACGGACTGCTGCTTACCGCCTATGCCCTCGATGGCCTGGCGCATGCCGTGGAGGCGCTGTGCGGGCATGCCATTGGTGCGCGGGACCGAGACACCTTGCGCCGCTCGCTGGTGGTGGCCTGCGGCTGGTCACTGATCACCAGCGTGGGGTTTGCCGGCGTGTTCCTGCTGGGTGGGCACCTGTTCATCGACATGCAGACCAACATCGATAGCGTGCGAGAGGCGGCCTATCCGTACCTGCCGTATCTGGCGCTGCTGCCGTTGATTGCGGTGTGGAGTTACTTGCTCGACGGGCTGTTCATCGGCGCAACCCGGGCGCGCGAGATGCGCAATGCAATGTTGCTGTCGGTGCTGATTGCGCTGCCCTTGGGGGGGGGCATGAGCGGGTTTGGCAACCATGGGTTGTGGTTAGCGTTTCTCGGGTTCATGGCGCTGCGGGCGGTGACGTTGGGGTGGGTGGGGTGGCGGTTGCAGGAAAAGGAGCGCTGGATTCAGTGACGCCGGGGCCGCTTTGCGGCCCTTTCGCGACGCAAGGCCGCTCCTACAGGGGGAAGCGGGCACTTGTAGGAGCGGCCTTGTGTCGCGAAATGAGGGCGCAGCCCTCACCTGCGGACTCACAGCCACACGCAATCCCAATGTGGATATTCACCGGCACGTTGCACCAGCCCGGCCCGAATCGGATTGGTAATGATGTACCGCGCTGCCGCCTTCACATCCTCATCCCGGCGCAATGCTCGGTCGTGGAATCCAGGCTGCCAGATGTGTTTTCGCTCAGCCCCTGCACGATACAGAGCACAACTGCTTCGTGACTTGAAGGCACACATCAGGTTTCCCAGACTGGTAGAACCAAGCTCGATCAACCAGTGCAAATGATCTGGCATCAATACCCAGGCGAGTGATCGACAGCTGCCCTCCTGATCGCTAAGCCGCAACTGCTGGATCGCCGCTCTGGCAAAAGGAAGGCTGATGAATAGCGGAATGCGATCACGAGTGACTGTGGTGAGAAGGTAGAGCCTTCCTGATTCTGAAAAGCGCCCTTCGCGCAGGCGATGATTACCTTGACCGTCCATGTCGCTCTCCTTTGAACATTGCATCCAAAGGTAGACCCGAAGTCATCGAAGCCCGCGTCCAAGATCATTTCCGGGTGTGAATTCGGTGAGGGCTTCGCCCTCATTTCGCGACGCAAGGCCGCTCCTACAAGAAACGCGTAAGAGCGGCCTCGGCGGTCAGGACGAGAGGTAGGAGGAACGGGTCAGGCCCAGGCGCAATGCGTCGAGGAACTGGGTCCGCTCACGCGCGCTGATCTTGGCGCTGGCCACCTTGTCACGGTAGTGAGTCATCAACTCCTCCGGCGACAGGTGCACGTAACGCAGCATGTCTTCGATGGTGTCGTGGGTCTCGATACCGGCGTGGTACACGCTGCCATCGGCGTTCTGGTAGATGTTCACCGAGTCGGTGTCACCGAACAGGTTATGCATGTCGCCAAGGATTTCCTGGTAGGCGCCCACCAGGAACACGCCCAGCAAGTAATCCTCACCCTCGTTGAGCGCATGCACCGGCATGCTGGTCTCGATGCTCTGCTCGTCGACG
>Ga0207713_1000530_pt1 | contig 38258 bp, 40 predicted proteins | sample KBSS64metaG_FD_184404 | JGI IMG/M metagenome (GOLD analysis project Ga0207713, IMG submission 184404) | Switchgrass rhizosphere microbial communities from Kellogg Biological Station, Michigan, USA - KBS S6-4 metaG (SPAdes) (version 2) | ecosystem: Host-associated > Plants > Roots > Rhizosphere >... | reverse complement strand
TTCAGCGAAATCAAAAGCATCAAGAACTACTCCCGGGAATTCGGCTACGCGATTTTCCGGGTGGCGATACCTTCCAACATGGACATCGATAACGCGATCAAACTGATGCGCGACGTCGGCCAGAAGATGCGCACCGACCCACTGCAACGGCGCAACATCTGGTCGCCACTGGAGATTCAGGGTGTCGAGAGTTTCGAGTCAGGCAACGCGATACTCCGCGCCCGGTTCAAGACCGCGCCGATCAAGCAATGGGAAGTGTCCCGAGCGTTCAACCTGTCACTCAAGCGACACCTGGACGAAGCCGGACTCGACCTGGCGACGCCACGCATGAGCGTGCAGGTGATCACGGCAGGCGGAGGATCAGTGACGGAGTAACCCTCGCCACAACTACAAACGGCAGGCAAAAAAAATCCCCGAACCAGTCGGGGATTTTTTATGTTCGATCAATCAGCCCGAGAGCGGATCAATCTTCGCGATAGCGACGCAGCTTCAACTGCTTACCAGCAACGCGAGTGTCCTTCAGTTTGGTCAGCAGACGCTCCAGACCATCTTCCGGCAGCTCAACGAGGCTGAAGCTGTCACGCACCTGGATGCGACCGATTGCTTCGCGAGCCAGACCACCCTCATTGAGGATAGCGCCCAGCAGGTTCTTGGCAGCGATACCATCACGCGCACCCAGCGCGGTACGGCAACGAGCACGACCTTCGGCCAATGGAACCGGAGCACGACGCTCACGATCACCACGGTCCGGACGATCACCGGTACGCTCTGGACGATCGCCACGCGGTGCGTTGTTCGGCACCAGTGGACGTTCTTTCTCGATGGCTGCCAGGGTCAACGCCTGAGCGTTGGTTGCCTTGCGCAGCAGAGCAGCGGCCAGTGCACGCGGGGTGCAACCGATATCGGCAGTCAGGCGATCCAGCAGATCACCGTGGGTCGATTCGGCATCAGCCACCAGCGGCGACAGGCTGTTGGTCAGTTTCTTGATGCGGGCATCGAGAACAGCCTGAGCGTCCGGCAGGCGAACTTCGGCAACTTTCTGACCGGTTACACGCTCGATCACTTGCAGCATGCGGCGCTCACGCGGAGTCACCAGCAGCAGTGCACGACCTTCGCGACCGGCACGGCCGGTACGGCCGATACGGTGAACGTAGGACTCTGGATCGTACGGCATGTCAACGTTGAACACGTGAGTGATGCGCGGAACGTCCAGACCACGAGCAGCAACGTCGGTCGCCACAACGATGTCCAGACGGCCATCCTTGAGGGATTCGATCACGCGCTCACGTTGGTTCTGAGCAATGTCACCGTTCAGCGCAGCGGCTTTGTAGCCTTTGGCTTCCAGGGCACTGGCCAGGTCCAGGGTCGCTTGCTTGGTGCGCACGAACATGATCAGGGCATCGAAGTCTTCAACTTCCAGCAGGCTCAATACAGCCGAGGTCTTCTGGTCAGCGTGAACCAACAGGTGAGCCTGTTCGATCGCGGTAACGGTCTGAGTCTTGGTCTGGATCTTCACGTGTTGCGGATCGCGCAGATGGCGCTCGGCAATGGCACGGATCGACTGCGGCAAGGTAGCCGAGAACAATACGGTCTGACGGGTTGGAGGCAAGGCCTTGAAGATAACTTCGAGGTCGTCCATGAAACCCAGTTTGAGCATTTCGTCCGCTTCGTCGAGAACCAGGTGGTTCACGGTCGACAGAACTTTTTCGTCGCGACGCAGGTGGTCGCACAGACGGCCCGGAGTGGCGACAACGATCTGTGCGCCATTACGGATTGCTTTCAGTTGTGGACCCATAGGGGCGCCGCCGTAAACGGCCACAACGGTAACGCCCGGCATTTGCTTGGCGTAGGTTTCGAAAGCGGTTGCTACTTGCAGCGCCAACTCACGGGTTGGCGCCAGGATCAGGGCTTGCGGCTCGCGCTTAGCAGGATCGATGCGATGCAGGATCGGCAGGGCGAACGCGGCGGTTTTACCCGTACCGGTTTGCGCCTGACCAATCATGTCGTGACCGGCCATGATGATCGGGATCGATTGCTGCTGAATAGCCGAAGGCTCTTCGTAGCCAGTCGCAATGACGGCTGCAAGAATATTCGGATTAAGATTAAAAGCGGCGAAGCCGCCGGTTTCCTGGGTCATGGGTCTGCCTCTAAGTGCATCCGCAAAGACCCATGCTCCAAAGCTGCGCATGCCGTGTAAGACTCAAGAGTCGCCCTGGCTGCTTTGTCGGCGGGGATTTGCGAAAACGAATGAATGAAAAAGATTCGTCAAGGGAGAGTCCGCTGTGCGGACGTGCAGCCGAAGCTGACTTCGGGGAATTGCGCTACCTAAACGCGGCCCGGTTAAAGGCCGGCGCGCACTATACCGGAATTCGCTCAAAAAGGGAGCTTTATTTGTCGGAAAACTGCCGTTTACAGCGTTCTGTCACACGCTTTGCAGACAATCGGGCAACAGTCTATTTTTCAAAGGCCCAGCCCTGCTGACGATCGCGCTAAAACGGTTCACCCTTGTGACGCAGACCTGCCGTCTGACACCTCCTTCCCGCCCGAGGAAATGCACCATGAATCAGCCCTGCTCCAGTCGTGTGAGCCGTGAACGGCACGGTCATGTCCTGATGATCGGCCTGGATCGAGTGGCCAAACGCAACGCCTTCGATCTCGACCTGCTCAATGAACTGAGCCTGGCCTATGGCGAGTTCGAGGCCGACAGCGAAGCGCGGGTGGCGGTGGTGTTCGGCCATGGTGAGCATTTCACCGCAGGGCTCGACCTGGTCAGTGCCAGCGCGGCCCTGGCTGACGGCTGGCAGGCACCGCCCGGCGGCTGCGATCCGTGGGGGGTATTCGCCGGTCCCAGAGTAAGCAAACCGGTGATTGTCGCCGCGCAAGGCTACTGCCTGACCATTGGTATCGAATTGATGCTGGCCGCCGATATCAACCTGTGCGCCAGCAACACCCGCTTCGCCCAGAAAGAAGTGCAACGCGGGCTCTTCCCGTTCGGCGGTGCCACCTTGCGCCTGCATCAGGTCGCTGGCTGGGGCAATGCCATGCGCTGGCTGCTGACCGGCGATGAGTTCGATGCCCATGAGGCGTTGCACCTGGGGTTGGTGCAGGAAGTCATGGCCAGCGAGGACCTGCTGCCACGGGCGATGGCGTTGGCTGAGCGGATTGCCCGGCAGGCGCCGCTTGGGGTTCAGGCGACGTTGATGTCAGCAAGGCAGGCGCGTTATGAAGGGGAAACAGCGGCGGCTCAGGCATTGCCACCGATGGTGAAGAGGTTGCTGACCAGCGAGGATGCCAAGGAAGGCGTGCGGTCGATGATCGAGAAGCGACCCGGAGTCTTCAAGGGCTGCTGACTGCCCACCTGTGGTGAGGGGATTTATCCCCTCACCACAGTACCTCGCGAGCCTTCACGTCGCCGGGCGGATTGCCTTGATCAACGACTGCAACGAATACCCCAACCGCGGCGCCAGCCCTTCGGCGCGGGCGATCAAGCCGTCCATGTCCAGTTCCTGATCCAGCTCCGAAGGCACGAGCAGAATCACATTGCCCTCCTTCACCGGCAGTTCCCAGTAATGCCGGTGATAGAGCCCGCGAAACAATGCGGCGCCCAACGGTTTGCCATCATCGGTGGCCCACTGATTGATCACCAGCCAACCACCCGGGTTCAGGCGTTTCTGACAGTTTTCCAGGAAATTCCACGCCAGATGCCCGACACCCGGCCCGACATCGGTATAGAGGTCGACAAAAATCAGATCCGCCGGCTCAGCGGTATCGAGCAGCTCCAGCGCATCGCCCACCCGGATATACAGCCGCGGATCGTCATCCAGCCCAAGGTATTCAATGGCCAGGCGCGGCACGTCAGGGCGCAGCTCGATGGCTTCGACGTCTTCCAGCGGCAAGAACTTGAGGCAGGCCTGGGTCAGTGTGCCGGCACCGAGGCCGAGGAACAGCGCGGTTTCCGGCTGCTCGTGGCACAACGCGCCAATCAGCATCGCCCGGGTGTAATCGTATTCGAGCCAGCTCGGGTCAGCCGTGAACACGCAGCTCTGTTCGATGGCATCACCGAACTCGAGAAAACGGTAATCGGCCACTTCCAGCACGCGAATCACGCCGAACTCATCCTGTACCTCGGCGAGCAGATGCTCGACGCGCTCCTCAGTCATTTCGTCTCCTGATCGTCGCCGTGTCCGGCAACGTACTAAAACCGCGGAGTGGCGCGGCAAAAGCGCGATTGTCCGCGAAGCGACGGGAACAGGTCACGCACTAATTGCTGATAACATGACCGTCCGAGCGTAAAACACTAGAGACCGTGATGAGCCAACCCTGGAGCCCTGACAGCTGGCGCGCCCTGCCGATCCAGCAACAACCCCAATACCCCGACGCGGCGCATTTGCTGCACGTCGAGCAAACGCTGGCCAGTTATCCGCCGCTGGTGTTTGCCGGTGAAGCCCGGGAGTTGCGCCGTCAGTTTGCCGAAGTGACCCAGGGCCGCGCGTTTCTGCTGCAGGGCGGCGATTGTGCCGAAAGCTTCGCCGAGTTCTCCGCCGCGAAAATCCGCGACACCTTTAAAGTCCTGCTGCAAATGGCGATCGTCATGACCTTCGCCGCCGGTTGCCCGGTGGTCAAGGTCGGACGCATGGCCGGGCAGTTCGCCAAGCCGCGTTCGGCCAACGATGAAACCATCGACGGCGTCACCTTGCCGGCCTACCGTGGCGACATCGTCAACGGCATCGGCTTCGACGAAAAAAGCCGAGTGCCGGACCCGGAGCGCTTGCTCCAGTCCTACCACCAGTCCACCGCGACCCTGAACCTGTTGCGCGCCTTCGCCCAGGGCGGTTTTGCCGACCTGCATCAGGTGCACAAGTGGAACCTGGACTTCATCGCCAACTCGGCACTGGCCGAGAAGTACAGCCATCTGGCCGATCGCATCGATGAAACCCTGGCGTTCATGCGCGCCTGCGGCATGGACAGCTCGCCGCAACTGCGCGAAACCAGTTTTTTCACCGCCCATGAAGCGCTGTTGCTGAACTACGAAGAAGCCTTCGTGCGTCGCGACAGCCTGACCAACGATTACTACGATTGCTCGGCGCACATGCTGTGGATCGGCGACCGCACCCGTCAGCTCGACGGCGCTCACGTCGAGTTCCTGCGGGGCGTGAACAATCCAATCGGGGTCAAAGTCGGCCCGAGCATGAACCCCGAAGACCTGATTCGCCTGATCGATGTGCTCAACCCGGACAACGATCCGGGCCGTCTGAACCTGATTGCGCGGATGGGTGCGAACAAGGTCGGCGACCACCTGCCGCAACTGATCCGTGCCGTGCAGCGTGAAGGCAAGCAGGTGCTGTGGAGTTCCGATCCGATGCACGGCAACACCATCAAGGCCAGCAGCGGCTACAAGACCCGCGACTTTGCGCAGATTCTTGGTGAGGTGAAGCAGTTCTTCCAGGTTCACGAAGCGGAAGGCACGTATGCCGGCGGCATCCACATTGAGATGACCGGGCAGAATGTCACTGAGTGCATTGGTGGCGCGCGGCCGATTACCGAAGACGGGTTGTCGGATCGGTATCACACCCATTGCGACCCGCGGATGAATGCCGATCAGTCGCTGGAATTGGCATTTTTGATTGCTGAAACCCTGAAACAAGTCCGCCGCTAAATCGCGTTAAGCCCATCGCGGGCAAGCCTTGCTCCTACAGGATCTTTGTCGCTCATAGAACCTGTAGGAGCAAAGCTTGCTCGCGATGGTGTCAGCTCAATCACCACTGAACTGTGTCAATGCCACCCGCAACCGCGCCGCACTCGCCCGCGGGCAATTCAACTGAACCCGCTCAAGCCCCAGCCAATCCGCCATTCGCCGCAGATTGACCGCCAACGCCAGCATCCCCTCGTCATCCAGCCCCGGCTCTTCCTCATGCACAGCGTGCACCGCCAGCCTGCCCTGCGCCCGCTCGGCGCGCAGATCCACCCGCGCGGCAATCCGTTCATTGTGCAAAAACGGCAATACGTAATAGCCGTAGACCCGCTTGTCCTGCGGCGTATAGATCTCCAACCGATAGCGAAAATCGAACAGACGCTCGGTGCGACTGCGCTCCCAGATCAGTGAGTCGAAGGGTGAAAGCAAGGCGCTGGCCTCGACCTTGCGCGGCACTTTCGGCTCAGGCAGACAATAGGCCGGTTGCCGCCAGCCCTGGACTTCACACGCCAGCAATTCTCCCACCTCCACCAGTTCCGCCAAACGCGGACGGGCATCACCGGGACTCAGGCGAAAGTAATCGCGCAGGTCTTTTTCTGTTCCGACGCCCAACGCTGTCGCGGCATGCAGCAACAGGCCGCGCTGGGCCTCGGCCTCACTCAGCAGCGGCTGCGCAAGAATCGCCGAAGGAATCACCCGCTCCGGCAGATCATAAAGCCGCTCGAACCCGCGCCGCCCGGCCACGGTCACTTCACCGGCGGCGAACAACCATTCCAGCGCATGCTTTTCCGCGCTCCAGTCCCACCAGGGCCCTGCCCGTTCCTGACGGGTCGACAGGCTGCCGGCACCCAGGGCGCCCAGTTCCTGAACCGAGGCCAGCACCCGGCGAATCGTGTCCTGCTGCTCACGACCGAAACGTGCCAGTTGCTGGTAGATATCCTCGCCACGGGTCGCGCGCAGCATGCGCCAGCGCATCAACGGGTACATCGACAAGGGCAGCAACGAGGCTTCATGCCCCCAATATTCGAAGAGCGTGCGCCGCCGGCCCGAACTCCAGGCAGCCTGGTCGAGCAAGTCGGATGAGTAATTGCCGAGGCGGGAAAACAAGGGAAGGTAGTGCGAACGCACCAATGCATTGACCGAATCGATCTGCAGAATACCCAGCCGCTCGATCAGACGATTGAGCTGAACCGGTTTGATCGCCGCTGGCGGCTGACGCCCGTTGAACCCTTGGGCGGCCAGCGCCAGACGCCGAGCCTGTTTGATGGAAAAGGACAGTGTTGCGCGCATGAACATCTCCTTGTCTGCTCGCAACCTACCTCACCGGAAGACGGTTTGTGTAGTTGTGTATGACTCATTTGTGCATCGGGTCATTCCAAAACGGTTTGACCGACTCGAACTCCACATCCGCACGACTCATGCCGATGTCCTTCAGTGCTTCATCGCTCAGACTCGCCAACAACTCGCGCTCCCGGTGAAGTTCGTACCAGCGACTGAATTTGTGCAGCAGATCGGATATCAGGTGGATTGAGTGCTTTTCTACTGCTGGATACTCATGTTGACCTTTCATCTTGTTGCCCTCCGTTTGGATGGCTCAAGTGTCGCGCCAGGGCTAAGATCAATCCAACGAATGTTTCTTATGTAATACATCTCGGAGATTGATGAATGTCTGCCTACCCGAGTATCGACACCGAAGTGCTGCGCACCTTTGTTGCCATCGCCGACCAGGGCGGTTTTACCCGTGCCGGCGAGTTGGTCAACCGCACTCAGTCCGCCGTGAGCATGCAGATGAAGCGGCTGGAAGAGGATGTGGTGCAGCGTCAATTGTTCCAGCGTGACGGACGACAGGTGCGGCTGACGGCGGAGGGCCAGGTGTTGCTCGGCTATGCCCGGCGCATTCTCAAGCTGCACAGCGAGGTGTTCAACACCTTGCGCGAGCCGCACATGGTCGGCATGGTGCGCATCGGAACGCCGGACGATTACGTGATGCGTTTTTTACCGGGGATTCTGCGGCGATTTGCCCAGACGTATCCGCTGATCCAGATCGAGGTGCACTGCGAATCATCAAAACAATTGCTGTTGCGCCAGGACTTGGACTTGACCATCGTCACCCGCGAGCCGGGCAATGAAATCGGCCAGTTACTGCGCAAAGAGCATTTTGTCTGGGCCGAGGCGCAATGTTTCAGCGCCCACGAGCAAACGCCGTTGCCATTGGCGATGTTCAACAGTGATTGTTTCTGCCGCTTATGGGCCTGCAATGCGCTGGACGCCATGGGTCGCGATTACCGCGTGGCGTACAACAGCGACAGCCTGTCGGCGATCATGGCGGTGGTCAGCGCCGGACTGGCGGTCACCGCGCAACTCGAAAGCCTGATCACGCCCGACATGCGCATTCTCGGTGAAGCCGAAGACCTGCCGATCCTGCCCGAGGCCAGCATCATGCTGGTGCGCAACCTGCACAACCCGTCGCCGATCACTGAGTGCCTGGCCGAGCACATTGTCGAAGGCTTCAAACTTTAAGGGCGAGCATCACCGCGCAGAACACCAGAAAGCCACAGAACAACCCGCGCAGCAGTCGCTCCGGCAGTGCGTGGGCGATCCTCACGCCCCAACTGATGCTCATCAGACCGCCAACCGCCAAGGGCAAGCCGATCATCCAGTCCACCTGATGGTGCACTGCGTAAGTCACCAGCGTGACACCCGTGCTCGGCAATGCCAGCGCCAGCGACAAACCCTGCGCAACCACCTGACTGGTGCCGAACAGACTGGTCAGCACTGGCGTTGCGACCACTGCCCCGCCCACGCCAAACAACCCGCCCATGGTGCCGGAGGCGGCGCCGAGCACGCCCAGCCATGGCCATGAGTAATTCATCTGTGCAGATACTGGCGCGTTGGCGCAGAACATTCGCACCAGGTTGTAGGCCGACAGCGCAATCAGGAACGCGACAAATCCGACGCGCATGGTTTGCGCATCAATGCCCACCGCCCAGATCGAACCGATCCAGGCAAAACAGAACCCCATCGAGGCCAATGGCAGCGCGTGGCGCAATTCAATGCGATTACGCTGGTGGTAACGCCACAGCGCCAGCATCACGTTGGGCACCACCATGACCAGCGCCGTGCCCTGGGCAATCTGCTGATCGAGGCCGAACAACACGCCCAGCAACGGGATCGCAATCAAACCACCGCCAATGCCGAACAACCCACCGAGGGTTCCCAGGGCGGCGCCAAACACCAGGTACATCAAAAACTCAATCACAGGCGATTTTCCCTTCACGTCAGGCTATTCATCCTACGCAGTCGGCGCTGGCGGGGAAACGCACAGCAACGCACAATGGCTGTGCCAACTTCGCACAAGCGCAGACGACACCATGAACCCCAATCAATTGACCGAACAACTGGGTCTGTTCCTCGACGTGCTGGAAACCGGCAGTTTTTCCGCCGCGTCCCGCCGCCACCCGCTGACCCCTTCGGCGGTGGCTCGGCGCATCGACAGCCTGGAAAACGCCGTCGGCAGCCAGTTGTTCATTCGCAGCACCCACGCCGTGCGCGCTACCCCGGCGGGTTTGGCGTTTGCCGAGCGCGCGCGGCGGATCGTGGCTGAACTGCGGCTGGCTCGGGCTGAGGCGGTATCCTTGAGCAGCGCACCGGAAGGCTTGATTCGGATCGATGCACCGGCAGCCTTCGGACGGCGACATCTGGCGCCGGTGATTGCCGACTTTCTAATGCTCTACCCCGGCCTCGATGTGCAGTTGCACCTGATCGACAGTTTCGTCGACATGCAGGGTTTGAATCTGGGCAAGGTCGATCTGGTGCTGCGCGCCGGGCAAATGGCCGATACCCGGCTGGTGGCCACGCCGCTGGCGAGCATGGTGCGCATCGCCTGTGCCAGCCCCGGGTATTTGCAACGGCGTGGTGTACCGACCGATCCGGCGCAGCTGATTGAGCATGATGGCCTCGACTGGGATGGCCTGGCTCCGCCGTTCGCCTGGCGTTTCGAGCGGGACGGGCAGTTGCACTTGCACCGCCCTGCGCGCATCCGCATGAGTGCCAACAATGCCGAGGCTCTGGTCTGCGGCGCATTGGCCGGGCTGGGTATCGCGCACTTGCCAACCTGGTTGACCAGCGAATACCTGTTACGCGGTGAACTGCTTCCGCTGTTCTGCGAACACGGCCTGCCACCCCCGGAAACGACCGGTATTTATGCCTTGCGTCTTGAACAACAACCCAATCCCCGCAGCCGCTTATTGCTGGAATACCTGAAGACCCGCTTCAGCCCGATCCCGCCGTGGGATCTGGCGCTGCAAAGTACCCTCGACCGGCACTAGGCTAGAATTGTCTGGTGCATTAAAGATTCGCCCGCTAGATTTATGACGATCACTGATCAAGGCTTCGAAATGACCACCGAGCGCAACACCCCGGATAACTGCGACGACCTGCTGCTGGATAATCAGGCCTGCTTCGCCCTGCATTCCACCTCGCTGCTGATGACCAAGGTCTACAAGCCGCTGTTGCAAGCACTGGGCCTGACCTATCCGCAATACCTGGCGATGATGGTGTTGTGGGAACAGGACGGTTTGACCGTAGGCGAAATCAGCACGCGTCTGCTGACCGATCCTGGCTCACTGACGCCCTTGCTCAAACGCCTGGAAGTCGAAGGTTTACTCAGCCGCACCCGCAGCCGTGAAGACGAGCGAGTGGTGATTGTCGAACTTACCGAACAGGGTCGTGCCTTGCGGGAACAGGCCCGCGGTATCCCCCGGTGCATCCTCGGCGCCAGCGGGATGACCCTGGAGAGACTGCAGAAACTGCAAGCGGAGCTGCAAGCGCTGCGCAGCAATCTGCAGAACAGCCTCTAATCTCCAAACCACCAAAAATCCCCCTGTGGGAGCGGGCTTGCTCGCGAATGCGGTATGTCAGACAACATTGATCTTGACTAACACACCGCATTCGCGAGCAAGCCCGCTCCCACAGGGGGATTTGTGGTGTGCCTTCTGCCTCATTTCCCCGAAAAAAATCCTCGCTGAAAACCCTGCCGCGACCGCTCTAACTCAACACATCCAATCAGCACCCACTCCTCAACCAAAAACCTTTTCAAAAATTTATATTGCGCACTAAATATTTGCGCGATACATTCGCCTCGCAGTTACTTAGCGCGCAAACATTTAGCGCAAAACACCCAACTCCGAATGAGGCTCACACCATGCAAACTCTCTACACCGCTATCGCAACCTCCACTGGCGGCCGTGACGGTCGTGCGGTTTCCAGCGACAACATCCTCGACGTCAAACTCGCCACACCCAAAGAACTCGGTGGTGCTGGCGGTGCAGCGACCAACCCTGAGCAACTGTTCGCAGCCGGTTACTCCGCCTGCTTCATCGGCGCGCTGAAATTCGTGGCCAGCCAGACCAAGCGCAAAATCCCGGACGACGCGTCGATCACCGCCCATGTCGGCATCGGCCAGATCCCTGGCGGTTTCGGCCTGGACATCGACCTGCACGTCAGCTTGCCGGGTCTTGAACAAGCCGACGCACAAAGCCTGGTCGACGCCGCACACCAGGTCTGCCCTTACTCCAACGCCACCCGTGGCAACGTCGATGTGCGCCTGCACGTTACCGTCTAACCGCTGATTCCCAGGCCCGAACCAGGAAACGAACATGCGCACTTTCAGTAAAGTCTTGACCGGTACCCTTCTCGCCTTGTCCATCCACAGCGCGTTCGCGGGCGACGGGGTTGAACACAACACCCAAGCGTTCCTCGACGTCCTGAATGCCGGCAACGGCAAACCGATAGAACAACTCACCCCTAAAGAAGCCCGCGCCGTGCTGGTCGGTGCGCAGGCCGGGGTGAAACTGACGCTGCCAAAAGCCGATGTCAGCGAGAAGACCATTCAAGTCGACGGCCAACCGCTCAGCCTGACCATCGTCCGGCCGGCCGGGGTCAAAGGTGAGTTGCCCGTGTTCATGTTCTTCCACGGCGGCGGCTGGGTGCTGGGGGATTTCCCGACCCATGAGCGCCTGGTTCGGGATTTGGTAGTGGGTTCGGGGGCGGCAGCTGTCTTCGTCAACTACACGCCTTCGCCGGAAGCGCATTACCCGGTGGCGATCAACCAGGCTTACGCCGCAACCCAATGGGTGGCCGAGCACGGTAAAGAGATCAACGTCGACGGCAAGCGTCTGGCCGTGGCCGGCAACAGCGTCGGCGGCAACATGGCGGCAGTGGTTGCGCTGATGGCCAAAGATAAAGGCACGCCGACGATCAGGTTCCAGGTGCTGCTGTGGCCGGTGACTGACGCCAGCTTCGAGACAGCGTCTTACAACCAGTTTGCCGAGGGGCACTTCCTCACCAAAAACATGATGAAGTGGTTCTGGGACAACTACACCACCGACGCCAAACAGCGTAACGAGATCTACGCCTCGCCGCTGCGAGCGACCACCGCGCAACTCAAGGGTCTGCCACCTGCACTGGTGCAAACGGCCGGCGCCGACGTGTTGCGCGATGAAGGCGAAGCCTACGCCCGCAAACTCGACGAGGCCGGGGTGCCGGTCACCGCCGTGCGCTACAACGGCATGATCCACGACTACGGTTTGCTTAACGTGGTTAGCCAGGTGCCAGCGGTGCGTTCGGCGATGCTACAAGCGTCCGAAGAACTGAAGCAACACCTGAAATAACATCGCCCCCTGTAGGAGCACGGCTTGCCGGCGATGGCGTACTTGAGGCCGCTATCGCCGGCAAGCCGTGCTCCTACAGGGATTGGGTTGTGTATTGGCCCCTGCATTTCCTTCAGGCACAAAAAAGCCCGACTCAATGGTCGGGCTTTTCATTCCTGAAGCAGTGCTTATTTAGCACGGCCTTTGTAGGAACCGCCTTCGCGGGTATCGATCTCGATCATGTCGCCGATTTCGATGAAGTCAGCAACCGACAGCTCGGTACCGTTCTTCAGTTTGGCAGGCTTCATCACCTTGCCGGAAGTGTCGCCGCGAGCGGAACCTTCGGTGTAGTCAACCTGACGCACGATAGTGGTCGGCAGTTCTACGGAAACCAGACGCTCTTCGAAGAAGATCGCTTCGCAAACATCGGTCATGCCTTCTTCAACGAAAGGCAGAACGGCTTCGATGTCTTCAGCGTTCAGCTCGTACATGGTGTAGTCGGTGGTGTCCATGAACGTGTAGGAGTCGCCGCTGATGAAGGACAGGGTCGCTTCTTTACGGTCGAGGATTACGTCGTCCAGTTTGTCGTCGGCGCTGTAAACGATCTCGGTCTTGTAACCGGTCAGCAGGTTTTTCAGCTTGGTCTTCATGATCGCGCTGTTACGACCCGACTTGGTGAATTCAGCTTTCTGAACCAGCCAAGGATCGTTTTCGAGACGGATAACCATCCCGGGTTTCAGTTCTTTACCAGTTTTCATTGCGAGTATCCGAATTTGGATGGGGTTTACAAAAATCTAGGCCGCGTATCATATCCAATTTAGGTAAAACTGTACCAGCGCTGCGGCAAGATCTGCCTGCAAAGCCTGTTCCAGACACCACGCTTCGGCGTGTTTTTGCAGTTCTGGCCAGTGTTTTCGGGTCAATTGCCAGTGCCCGGTCATATTGTCACCCGCATTCCACGCCCGCCAAAGACCGCTGATCGCCTCGCGGGCAGGCTCGGACAAGCCTTTGGTGTACAGCGCGAGGAAGGCGTCGAGCTTGTCCAGATGGATGTCTTCGTCCTGCTGATAGATGTGCCAGAGCAGCGGCCGGCCCGCCCATTGAGCGCGGACAAAGGAGTCTTCACCGCGCACGGCATTGAAATCGCAGCACCAGAGCAGGTGATCGTATTGATCCTGTCGGACGAACGGCAGCACTTGCACGGTCAATTCGCCGCGCACATGCACCGCGCCGGCCACCAGACCGTCCACACCGAGCCAACGTTCGACATCCCCAAGAATCCTGCCTTCCGGCACCAGCAGATGCGTGGGCGTCGAGTCGGCAGCCATTGCCTCGAGCCAGCTGGCCAGCCCGTTATTTTCGTAGGCAAACAGCGAGATCAACTGCGCACCTTGCGCACGATCAATCCCTAAGTCTTGCAGGAATACTCGCTGAGCCTCGGGATTTTGCTGAAACTGCTGACGACGCTCAAGCAATCCGCTTTCACGCAGCAAGCCCCCGGTGCCCTTCTGAAACCCCGGAAAGAAGAAGAATTTTTGTACGCTCTTGTATTTCACCGACGGCAAGCCGTGGCAGCCGACGACCCAGTCCTCGGCACTCAGATAGTCGAGATTCATCCACAGCGGCGGCTTTTCCCGCTCGGCCATGGCGTCCATGTAAGCACTCGGCAATTGGCAGGCGAACGCGGCAATCACCACATCAGCGGCTTCAGTGGGCTGCCAGTCGGTCGTCCACTGCCGCACCTCAACGCCCTGCTGCCATTGCTGTGAGGCGTTGATATCAATTTGCGGACACAAGCGCTCGAAGGCCCGCAGATCATCGACCCACAAACGCACCGCCACCGAATGTTCGGCCACCAGTTGTCGGGCCAGACGCCAGGTCACGCCGATGTCACCAAAGTTGTCGACCACCGCGCAGAAAATATCCCAGCGCCAGCAGTTTTTTACTTGAGGCATTTCAGGCATTCCAGGCTCCCGTTGGCAAAGGCGCCGATTGTCCTCATAAATTACCCCGTGCAGAAGAGCCGACGGCGATTAATCTTCATGCGACAATCGCCACTTGCCCGCGACCACCCGCCAGGAGGCAGCCATGCCCTACCGTCCCAACCCGCGCCGCCCGTTGCCGATCCAGCTCAGCGCCTTGCAATTGACCGGCAGCATTGCGCTGGGTGTCTGGCTGGGGTTTATCGCTATCGCGCTGACATGCTGGCTCGCCTCTCGACTGTTGTTCAGCGAACAGCTGGCGCCCGTGGCCGAGGCAGTGCAGCAACTGGCCAAACCACCGGTGGTGGTGCAACCGGTGCCGGCCATTGCGCCGCAGAGCCCGTTGTTTGAACAGTATGAAGAGAACCTGCGCAAGAACGAGCAGCAGCAAAGGCTTGATCAGGCGCGCAGCAGCAACCGCAATCTATCGAACCCCAAATGCCAGTTCTGGTTGCAACAGGACCAGACTGCACCGAGCGAAAAAAGCCGCGCCAACGTCCAGCAATTCTGCGATTGATCAAGAAGCTCTCTATGCACAAGCCGACCGTCCACCAACTGATTCTCGACAAGCTGCGGATCGACCTCGACATCGCCGAGCGTGCCGCACAAACCGCTTACGAAACCGCGACCCACGAAGAAAACATCGCCGAGAACAAGTACGACACGCTGGGTCTGGAGGCGTCTTATCTGGCAGCCGGGCAGGCCAAACGGGTGGAAGAAATCCGGCAGTCACTGACGCTTTGCCAGAACCTGACGCTGCGACCTTACGACGATCAGCGTGGTATCGAAGTCGGCGCCCTGCTCGGCCTGGAAGATGAAAAGGGTCGTGAGCAATGGTTGTTTCTGGCCCCCGACGCGGCGGGTTTGAAGGTCGATCTGGTGGGGCAATGGATTACCGTCATCACCCCCCGCTCACCGCTGGGTAAAAGCCTGCTGGGCAAGTTCGAAGGGGACGAGGTGGAGATTCTGGTGGCGGGTGCTCGGCAACAGTTTTCTGTTACCGAGGTGGTCTGACGCCGGAGATTAATGCACCGGCAGTTCGACGCCGTCGAACAGCTCTTCCAGTTCCTGCTTGTTGTGGCACTGGATGGCCTTGGCCATGACTTCGCGGGTCAGGTGCGGGGCGAACTTCTCGATGAAGTCGCACATGAAGCCACGCAGGAACGTGCCGCGACGGAAACCGATTTTAGTAATGCTGGACTCGAACAAGTCGCTGGCATCAAGCATGACCAGGTCGCTATCGAGTTTGGCATCGACCGCCATTTTCGCCACGATCCCCACGCCCAGGCCCAGACGAACGTACGTCTTGATCACGTCGGCGTCGGCGGCGGTGAACACCACTTTCGGCGTCAGGCCGCGATGGCTGAACGCTTCGTCGAGCTTCGAACGGCCGGTAAAACCGAACACGTACGTCACGATCGGGTATTCAGCCAGGGCTTCCAGGGTCAGCTTCGACAGCTTGGTCAGCGGGTGGCCCTGAGGCACGACCACGCAGCGGTTCCAGCGATAGCACGGCATCATCACCAGATCACCGAACAGCTCCAGCGCTTCGGTGGCGATGGCGAAATCCACGGTGCCGTCAGCGGCCATTTCAGCGATCTGCATCGGCGAACCCTGGTGCATGTGCAGGGCAACGTCCGGGTATTGCTTGATGAAATTGCTGATCACCGGTGGCAACGCATAACGCGCCTGGGTGTGCGTGGTGGCGATCGACAGGGTGCCTTTCTTCTCGTTGGAGAATTCCTGGGCAATCTGCTTGATGCTTTCAACCTTGCGCAGGATCTCGCCGGCGGTGGTGATAATGCGCTCGCCGGCCGGAGTGACGCGGGTCAGATGCTTGCCGCTGCGGGCGAAAACCTCAACCCCCAATTCGTCTTCCAGCAGACGGATCTGCTTACTGATGCCCGGTTGCGACGTGTAAAGGCTTTGGGCTGTAGCGGAAACGTTGAGGTCGTGGTGCGCCACTTCCCAGATGTAGCGCAGTTGTTGAAGCTTCATATGAATCCCTCAAAGCAGGTAGACGCCACGGGCATCAGCGACGGTATATAACTATATTAATGGTTTGAAGAATAAATCTAGAACTTTTTTGTCAAACTGCCACTATTCGTGTTCTGGTGTCCTGCCTCATGAATGCGAGGCAGGAACACTAACGATCCCCTTGGCGACGACGTTCCACCAGCGGCACCAGATAGACCGGCACCCGAGACAGTTGCAGCACCCGCGCTGCGGTCCGGCCCAAAGGCGTTTCGGCGCCAGCACCATGGCTATGACTACCTACGATCAACAAATCCACGGAGAGTTTCTGCGCCTGATCGAGAATCACCTGTGACGGATCGCCCTGAAGCACCCGTACTGCTTTGATCCGCTCCAGGTCCTGCTCCCCTTCATCCCCCAATTCTTCACGAAAGCTGTCGAGCACCCGCTGCTCGATATTGGCAATCACCGTATTCAGGCCCTGACTGTGAAACTCGTTCAACGACTGCTCATCGAGGTAACTCTGAAGCACCGACTCGGCGAACAGCCCCATCGGTTCAACGGCGTGCACCACGTAGAGATCGGCATTGAATGTGCGCGCCAGCGCCAAGGCATGCTGCATCACCAAAGGTGCATACAGGCCGAGGTCAGTGGCATACAGCATCGAATGAATCATATGACCTCCTCGAGTGCCGACATGGCGGAGATTGATTCAGCTTAGCAGTGCCTTGGCGAGTACGACGTTTCGCGTAACGCATTGAACCGTGGGCTTAAACCTTTTGCTCGTTGCTTATGCCATGGGGCACGTGACCGGTGGCGACCACCTCGCGGGCCAACTCGCAATGACCGGCCTGATCGTCGAAAAACACGTCGGCGGCAAAGGCTTCAAGAAACGCCGACTTGGTCAGGCCGCCGAGAAACAACGACTCGTCCAGTCGAATGTCCCATTCGCGCAAGGTACGGATCACTCGTTCATGGGCCGGCGCCGATCGCGCGGTTACCAGCGCGGTGCGGATCGGACAGGCGTCTTCCGGGAACTCGCGCTGCAACAGATTGAGGGCGGCGAGGAAGCCTTTGAAAGGCCCACCGCGCAGGGGTTCGCGGGCAGCTTCACGCTCGCTGGCCTGAAACGCTTCCAGACCGCCGGACTGATAGACGCGCTCCGATTCGTCGGAAAACAGCACCGCGTCACCATCGAAGGCAATGCGCAACTCATCACTGGCCGCACGGCTGGCACCACCCGACAGAATGGTCGCGGCGGCGAACCCGGCATCCAGTGCGCTGCGCACATCTTCGGCATGCGTCGAGAGAAAAAGGTCGCAGCCAAACGCCTTCAGGTACGGGTAAGGACTGCGCCCACCGACAAACGCCGCGCGGGAAATCGCCAGGCCATAGTGGTGGATCGAATTGAAAACACGCAGGCCGGTGTCGGCACTGTTGCGCGACACCAGGATCACCTCGACCCGGGCGCGGCCAAGGCTGGTGTTCAGGTTGAGGAGTTTTTGTACCAACGGAAATGCATCGCCGGGCTCGAGGATTTCGTCTTCGTGTTCGATCTGATATTGCCGATAGGCTTCGACGCCGCTCGACAGATAGACCTTGTGGCTTTCGCTCAGGTCGAACAGCGCACGCGAAGAAATCGCCAGCACCAGTTTGTCGTCGATAGTCTTTGCCATACCCTTCCCCCTCAGGTTGATCGACTCAGGTATTACGTCGATCGATAAAACTCAAACTGCGATACAAGGCTTCGATTCGCGGCAACTCGCACCCTGCGGCCTTGGCTGCCGCCAGTGGCCGGGCGTAAATCGCCTCCAGCTCAAGCGGTCGTTTGTGCAGAAAATCGTGGTACATGCTCGGCCAATAGTCCGGCATTTTCTCGGTCACCATGAACAGATGATCGGCATAACCGGCCGGTACGTCGTGACCGCAGGCGATTGCTCCCTGAACCACTTCAGCCATCAGCGCCTTGATCAGTTCCCGACTGTCGGCATCGGCCATCAACGGCGTGGTGCTGGCCCCGAGCAGAACCGACAGACCGTTGTAAGGGATATTCCAGACCAGTTTTTGCCAGCGCGCCTGATGCAGGTTCGCCATGGCCTGGGAGTCGATGCCGGCGGCGCGGAACAACCCGGCGCCCTCCTCGACAATCACCATGCGCGCCTGCTGATCGGCTGCAGGGCCACTGTGATAGCCAACATTCACCGCGCCGAGCGCCTGATGGGTGATGACGCCAGGTCCATCGCGATGAACGCAGATATAGCAGAGCCCACCGAGCACGTGCAGCGAATCGGGGAGCAACGCTCGCAGACTGTCTTCAACGTCCAGGCCGTTTTGCATCAGCAGCACTTTCGCATCGGGGGCGGCGGCTTGAATGATCGTCGGTGCCAGTTGTGCGTTACTGGTGGTTTTCGCGCCCACCAGCAACCAGTCACAGGGCGGCATGTCTTCGGCATTCGAATAGGCCTGAACCGGATTCAATGTCAGCGCACCGTGCACCGCACTGTCGAGCTGCAACCCGCGCTCGGCCACCGCTGAAAACTCACTGCGCAACAGAAAATGCACGTCGAAACCGGCACGCGCCAGCATCAACCCGTAGAAACCGCCGATCGCGCCGGTTCCGATAATACCGATTGTCGGTTTGGTTACTGCCCCCATCATGGCAACTCCTCTGCAATTCGACTCAGCGCCTGAGCCACGGCTGCATTGAGCTCGGTGCGGGTCAGGCGCGATTTTAGTGCCCCGAAGAATTCACCGTCGCGCACCACAAACAGCGCCGGCAAATAAAAAACCTGATAACGCTCGACCACCCCGCCATTGTTCCCGGCATCGATCCAGCACAGCCGATCGACATCCAGATCGAGTCGTGGCAATTGCTCACGGGCAAAACGGCAACTGGCGCAGCCGACGCTGGTGAAAATGACCAGCGACACACCGCTCATCGCCAGCAGCCGTTGGTCGGCGTCGAAATCAGTCAGTTCCAATTCGACCACTATACTGGGTGGAACAATGTCAGATGGCCGACACATGGAGTCCGTGTTCATGGGACGTTTTATTCCTCACCCTGACGATGTGCCCGTCGAATTAACGTTGCTCAAACCCGAGTGTATTTCACGGCAACAGCTGCACACTATCAGCCTCGGGGGCATGGCTTGCAATTATCACCGGGCGTGGCGCCACGGTACGGCGCTGGAAGTGCGAATGCCGACCTTGAACCCCGACATGCGTTTCCTGGGCTATGTAGCCTGGTGCCTACGACGCAAACGCGGTTATCTGGTAGGCATTGCCTTTGTTGACGAACAGATGATGTTCAGTGCCCGGATGGGCGAGCAGGTGTGCCAGATCGAACATTACTGCCGCCAGCATGACGCGCATGACGATCTGCAGGAAACTCAGGCCCTGGCCCTCGAATGGGTCCAGGAACATGCTGACGAGTTCTCTCACGAGACGGTTCGCAGGGCATTTACGCGGGTTGTGCTGGATTAGCAGGAGCATCCTCAATGGGTTTCCCCGCGCAAACTAATTGAGAATGCCCCTTAAACCGGTGTCTGCCCATTGTCGAGCCACGGTGTAACGCGCTAAGGTTCTGCTCCCCGACGCGCTTAATTTGCTGTGCTCCGCCGCGCGGGTTCGCTGGCGGCCGGCACCCGTGACCTGACGAGTAAACGATGGCTGATTTACCGATCAACGACCTAAACGTCGCTTCCAACGAGACGCTGATCACTCCCGATCAGCTCAAGCGTGATATTCCTCTGAGCGACGCTGCCCTGCGCACCGTCACCAAGGGCCGCGAAGTCATTCGCAACATTCTTGATGGCACCGACCACCGCCTGTTTGTTGTCATCGGGCCTTGCTCGATCCACGACATCAAGGCTGCCCACGAATACGCCGAGCGCCTGAAGGCGCTTGCGGCCGAAGTGTCCGATACCCTGTATCTGGTCATGCGCGTGTATTTCGAGAAGCCACGCACCACCGTCGGCTGGAAAGGTTTGATCAACGATCCGTACCTGGACGACTCCTTCAAGATTCAGGACGGTCTGCACATCGGTCGTCAATTGTTGCTGGACCTGGCCGAGATGGGCCTGCCGACCGCAACTGAAGCCCTCGACCCGATCTCCCCGCAATACTTGCAGGACCTGATCAGCTGGTCGGCCATCGGTGCGCGCACCACCGAATCCCAGACTCACCGTGAAATGGCCTCCGGCCTGTCCTCGGCAGTCGGCTTCAAGAACGGCACCGACGGCGGCTTGACGGTCGCTATCAACGCCCTGCAATCGGTTTCCAGCCCTCACCGCTTCCTGGGTATCAACCAGGAAGGTGGCGTGTCGATCGTCACCACCAAGGGCAATGCCTACGGTCACGTGGTACTGCGCGGTGGCAACGGCAAGCCGAACTACGATTCGGTCAGCGTCGCGCTCTGCGAGCAAGCGCTGAACAAAGCCAAGATCAAGCCGAACATCATGGTCGATTGCAGCCACGCCAACTCCAACAAGGACCCGGCCCTGCAACCGCTGGTGATGGAGAACGTCGCCAACCAGATCCTCGAAGGCAACCAGTCGATCATCGGCCTGATGGTCGAAAGTCACCTGAACTGGGGCTGCCAGGCGATCCCGAAAGACCTCGCCGACCTGCAATACGGCGTGTCGATCACCGATGCCTGCATCGACTGGAGCGCCACCGAAAACACCTTGCGCAGCATGCATGCCAAGCTCAAGGACGTGCTGCCGAAACGCGATCGCAGCTGATCACTTTTCGCCGCACAAAAAAAACGCCGGGTTAACCCGGCGTTTTTTTATGCGTTCGATTCTTTGAAAGGTTACTGGCTCAGCTTGGCTGCATGCCGCTGGTGGCGCTCCATGTAGCGTTCCACGTAGGAACACGATGGAATGACGGTGTAACCCATTTCTTCAGCGTACTCCAACGCCTTCTCGGTCAAGGCTGCCGCAATACCGCGGCCACGCAGCGCGTTGGGCACAAAGGTGCGATAGATATCCAGGGTCTGTTTCCCCAGATCCATATAGGTCAGGTAGGCACGATGACCGTCCACATTGGTCTCGAACTGATGACCAGCCTGGTCATGGTGGATGGACAACGCCTCGCTCATCACTACTCCTCGCGGGTCTGGAATTCTGACCCCTACCTTACCGATGTTTTTCCGGCGAAGGAACATCTACGCCACCCCGTGCCTGAATGGACACCGAGAAGAACTGCACCCATCTCGCGCAACCGAGCACGTATCAAATAGTAGGCACCATTGGCAGAAATGCTCAAGGTACGCTCGTCATCACGCTGGGGCGAGGGGTACTGCTCCGGGTTACGCAGAGACGGCTCGACCAAGATCTCTGAAGGTCGACAGCCTGAACATTGCCGGATATTGAGACTTAAGACGAGCGCCCTTTGTTAAAGTCACCTGAACATGGAGAAAGATATGAGAGGCGCCACGCAAAATCCGAACAAAAGTGTGGACGAATCCATCTAGACAGACTTTAGCCTAGACTCGGAAAAGAGCTGTGAGCGCGCGGAACTTTTCTCGGCGGCTCGCTCAGCTCGGGCCTCCCAGCTGGATATTTTTTAAGCAATGCAGTTAAAAGTTGCTCGAAAAAGAATCAACGCCTACAATTTTTTTGGCTTCTTGCTTTACGTCAGTTTACTTACGACAAGTAATGGGTAGTATGTACGCCGGCTATTTCCTCACTCTGAGGAGACAGCTAACTTAATAGAAAGTCCTTGAAGGGGAACACGATGAACAACGTTCTGAAATTCTCTGCTCTGGCTCTGGCCGCAGTTCTGGCTACCGGTTGCAGCAGCGTATCGAAAGAAACCGAAGCACGTCTGACCGCTACTGAAGACGCAGCAGCTCGCTCCCAGGCTCGTGCAGACGAAGCTTACCGTAAAGCTGATGAAGCTCTGGCTGCTGCTCAAAAAGCACAACAGACTGCTGACGAAGCTAACGAGCGTGCTCTGCGCATGCTGGACAAAGCTAGCCGCAAGTAATAATCCTTCGGGGTTGTTATCAAGCCGACCCATTTTTTGGGTCGGCTTTTTTATTGCCTGCTATTTCGTACCGGCGATAAAAAACCCGCCGATGCAGTCAGCATCGGCGGGTTCCTTTCAAGCATTACTGCAACGGGTCGATCGGCGCACTCGTCACCATCGGCGCCGAGGCGTTCGGCACTCCGATTTCCACCGGCAGGCCATCTTCGGCGGCAACCACGTCGCGGACCACATCCCAGTTCATGCGCAGGTTGTTGGTGATGTCCTCACGCTTGAGCATCGCGTTGATCACCGCAGTGTGTTTGTCGACCACAGAAGGGTTGCCCTTGTCGTCCAGCGGCGTGTGCGCTTCCAGATACACCTTGCCGCCACTGATACCGAACTTGTACGGATCGCTGATAATGCGCACCGACGTGCCTACCGGCACCATGCTCGCCATTTCCAGCACGTTGTTGTTGAACATGCGGAAGCAACCGTGGCTGGTGCGCATGCCGATGCCGAACTTCTTGTTCGAACCGTGGATCAGGTAGCCCGGCGTGCCCAGCGTGAACTTGAACGGCCCCAGCGGGTTGTCCGGGCCGGCCGGCACCACGTTCGGCAGCGGATCGCCATCGGCGGCGTGCTCGGCCTTGATCGACGCTGGAGGGGTCCAGGTCGGGTTCGGCGTCTTGGCGGTGATGGTGGTATGGGCAATCGGCGAGCCCCAGCCTTCACGGCCGATACCCAGCGGGAAGGTGTACACCACGTTCCGGCCTTTCGGGAAGTAATAGAGGCGGTACTCGGCCAGGTTGATGACGATGCCTTCACGCGGGCCTGGTGGCAGGATGAAACGCGTCGGCAGCACCACTTCGGTGCCAGCGCCCGGCAGCCATGGATCGACGCCAGGGTTGGCGGCGACCATTTCCGAATAGCCCAGATCGTAGGTGGTGCCAAGGTCGGCGAAGGTATCTTCGTACTTGGCCTTGATCACCTGGACCTGACCGACGATGTCTTCACCGGGCGGTGGCAGGGGCAGCTCCAATGCTGCTACGGGACCCGCCACACAGAGGGCGGCGAGAGACAGGTAGCGGGTGACGGCAGGAAAGCGCGGCAACATCCGGAAAATCCTTCGCATGATCGACAAGGGTATAAAAAACGGGATTGTACACCGGCGTCTGCAAAATCGGGGAGTTGACCGATAGCAAGCAATCTATCGGCTTCTAAAGCTCGAAACGCAGTTCCGGCCAGATCGGCGATGTGCCGCGTTTTTGCGATTCCAGAATGGCCCGGCACAGCGAGCACAGGCGCTGATCCTGGAACACACGACGATCGACGCTCGACCAGCGTGGTTGTGCTGGCAACAGGCTGCCGCACAAAGTACGGTCCGCCGAGCCGCCCAACTCCAGTTGACGGGTCACCAGATGTACCCGCACTTCCTGGCAGGCGAACAGATCCAGCTGTTCGTCAGGCTCGATCAGTTGATAGGCAAAAAGTGACCAGGCAGGACGCGGCATCGGGGGCTCCAAATCGGGGGCGCCACCTTAGCCGAAACACCGCCGCTAGAAAAGCGTCAAAGCAGCGGTTTCAGTGTAGGCCAGACATTTTCCAGCAACTTGCCCTGAGCCCCGGCAGCCGGGTGCAAGCCGTCGGACTGCATCAAGTCTGGATGACCGCCCACGCCGTCGAGAAAAAACGGCACCAGCGGGATCTTTTTCTCCTCGGCCAGCGTGCTGTAGACCTTCGCGAAGGCCTCGGTATAACGAACACCGTAGTTAGGTGGCAATTGCATGCCGAGCAGCAGCACCTTGGCGCCACTGGCGCGGGAGCTGTCGATCATTGCTGCAAGGTTTTGTTGCAATTGCGTTGGCAGCAATCCGCGCAGGCCATCGTTGCCGCCCAACTCAAGGATTACCAGCTCCGGCTTATGCTCTGCAAGCAGCGCGGGCAGGCGCGCCTGGCCTCCGGCGCTGGTGTCGCCGCTGATGGACGCATTGACCACCTTATCGTCGAAACCTTCGCGCTTGAGCTGTTGCTCAAGCAGCGACACCCACCCCAAGCGGGTATCCAGTCCGAAACCGGCGCTGATACTATCGCCAACGATGAGGACAGTACCCGCCGCTGCGTTCTGGGCCATGCACATCAAGGCCAGGCCAGCACTCAAAAACCACACACGCATCGGATTCTCCATGGGCGCAAGCATTCTCACCGCGAAGAACCTCAGCAAAGTGGTTCCCAGCGCGGAAGGTGAACTGACCATCCTGCACGAACTGAGCCTGAAATTGAACAAGGGCGACAGTCTGGCCATCGTCGGTGCCTCCGGTTCCGGCAAATCCACCCTTCTGGGCCTGCTCGCCGGTCTCGATCTGCCAAGCAGCGGTGAAGTCACGCTCGCGGGTCAAGCCCTGAGCAACCTCGATGAAGACCAACGGGCGCGCATCCGCGCCGAGCATGTGGGTTTTGTCTTTCAATCATTCCAGCTGCTGGACAGCCTCAACGCCCTGGAAAACGTCATGCTGCCGTTGGAACTCGATGGCCGCAAAGACGCCCGTGAGCGCGCCACCGAACTGTTGCAACGCGTCGGGCTGGGCCAACGGCTGACCCATTCGCCCCGCCAGCTCTCCGGCGGAGAACAGCAGCGCGTGGCGATTGCCCGAGCTTTTGCCGCCGAGCCCGATGTGCTGTTCGCCGACGAACCCACCGGCAACCTCGACAGCCACACCGGCGAGCGCATCAGCGATCTGCTGTTTGAACTCAATCAGGAACGCGGCACGACCCTGGTGCTGGTGACCCACGATGAACGCCTGGCACATCGCTGCCGACGCCTGATCCGCCTCGACGCCGGCCTGCTCGTCCCGCCTCTGGAGGTTTAATGGCACGTCTGCCGCTGTTGCGCCTGTTCAGTCTTGCCATCCGCCAACTGCTGCGCGACGCCCGCGCCGGTGAGTTGCGCGTGCTGTTTTTTGCCTTGCTGGTGGCCGTGGCGGCGAGTACCGCCATCGGCTACTTCGGCGCCCGCCTGAACGGCGCCATGATGCTGCGCGCCACCGAGTTTCTCGGTGCCGACTTGCTGCTTGAAGGCAGCTCTCCGGCACGGCCCGAACAGATTAAAAGCGGCACGGAGCTGGGCCTCGAACACGCTCAAGTGGTGGAGTTTTCCAGCGTCATCGCCACTGACAATGGCATTCAGTTGTCCAGCATCAAGGCTGCCGATGACGTCTACCCACTGCGCGGCGAACTGAAAAGCGCCCCGGCGCCCTTCGCCCCGGAAGAACCCGGTGGCGGACCGAAACCCGGTGAAGCCTGGGTCGAAGCGCGACTGTTGACGGCGCTGGACCTGAAGATCGGCGACAGCATCGACGTCGGTATGCGAACCCTCAAACTGGCGCGAGTGCTGACCTACGAACCGGATCGCGCCGGCAATTTCTACAGCCTGACACCGAGGGTGCTGATCAACCTCAGCGATCTCGCCGCGACCGGCGTGGTGCAACCCGGCAGCCGGGTCAGTTACCGCGAACTCTGGCGCGGTAAAGCCGAGGCGCTGGAAGCCTATCGTCAATTGATCAAACCCGGCCTGGCCGCCAACCAGCGTTTGCAGGATGCCCGTGATGGCAACCAACAGATCGGCGGCGCCTTGGGCAAGGCCGAGCGTTATTTGAACATGGCCAGCCTGGTGGCAGTTCTGCTGTCGGGTGTGGCGGTGGCGCTGTCGGCTACGCGCTTCGCCACCCGCCGATTCGATGCCAGTGCATTGCTGCGTTGCCTGGGGCTGTCCCGACGGGAAACCATGGTGCTGTTCAGTTTGCAGCTGATGGTGCTCGGGCTGCTCGCCAGCATCAGCGGTGCCCTCATCGGCTGGTTCGCGCAGCTGGGTCTGTTTGCGCTGCTGCATGATTTATTACCCACCGACGTTCCACCGGGCGGTCTGTTTCCTGCCATTGCCGGGATTGGCACCGGACTGGTGGCGCTGGCCGGTTTTGCCTTGCCGCCCCTGGCGGCACTGGGCAGGGTTCCGCCATTGCGGGTATTGCGTCGAGACATGCTGCCGATTCCTTCCAGCACCTGGATGGTTTACGGCGCGGCATTGGGCGCCCTCGGGCTGATCATGTGGCGCCTGAGCCTGGACCTGCTGCTGACGTTCGCCCTGCTCGGCGGTGGCGTGATCGCAGCGCTGATCCTTGGCGGCTTGCTGTTGCTGCTTCTGAAGAGTCTGCGCCGAATGCTGGCGCGCGCCGCTTTGCCGTGGCGCCTCGGGCTGGGCCAATTGCTGCGTCATCCACTGGCGGCCGCTGGGCAATCCCTGGCCTTTGGCTTGATTCTGCTGTCCATGGCGCTGATCGCATTGTTGCGCGGCGAGTTGCTGGACACCTGGCAGAACCAGCTACCGAAAAACGCGCCCAACTATTTCGCGCTGAACATTTTGCCGGCGGACAAACAGGCGTTCACCGATCGCCTGATCGAATTGTCGGCGCAATCGGCGCCGCTATACCCGGTGGTACCTGGACGGCTGATCAGCATCAACGGCGAGCCGGTACAGGAAATCGTCAGCAAGGATTCGGCCGGTGACCGAGCGATCCAGCGCGACCTGAGCCTGACCTGGGCGGCGGATTTGCCGGCGGGCAACAAACTCACTGCGGGTAACTGGTGGGCCGAACAGACGCCGGACGATATCCCCGGCGTATCGGTGGAAGGCAAAGTCGCCGAAAGCCTGAAACTCAAGCTCGGCGATCACATGGTGTTTACCGTGGGCGGCGTCAATCGCGAAGCGAAAGTCACCAGCCTGCGGGACATCAACTGGGACAACTTCCAGCCTAACTTCTTCATGATCTTCCAGCCCGGCACACTGAAGGATCTGCCAGCGACCTACCTGACCAGTTTTTATCTGGCGGCCGGTCATGATCAGCAGATCGTGGATCTGTCCCGGGCGTTTCCGGCGGTGACCATCTTGCAAGTCGAAGCCTTGCTCGAACAGCTGCGCAGCATCCTCGCCCAAGTCACCCTGGCGGTGGAATATGTGTTGTTGTTCGTGTTGGCGGCGGGGATGGCAGTGTTGTTTTCAGGGCTGCAAGCGACGCTCGATGAACGCATTCGACAAGGCGCCTTGTTGCGAGCGCTAGGGGCCGAGCGGCAACTGTTGGTCAAGGCCCGGCGGATCGAGTTCGGTTTGCTGGGGGCGGTCAGCGGATTGTTGGCGGCGCTGGGTTCGGAACTGGTAAGTATGGTGCTCTACCGCTACGCCTTCGACCTGCCGTGGCACCCGCATCCGTGGTTGTTGGTGCTGCCACTGATCGGTGCGGTGCTGATCGGGGGAGCCGGTGTGTTTGGTACGCGCCGTGCGCTGAACGCCAGCCCCCTGACAGTCTTGCGCGAGGGTTGATAGACTCAAGCTCTCTCTATCACAAGAAGTTGCCATGAGCCGTTATCGCCCTCCCCGCCCCGCTGGCACCGCGCTGATCACCCCCGAAGGTGAAGCGCGGATGCGGGCCGAGTTTCATGAGCTCTGGCATGTTCGGCGGCCGCAGGTGACACAGTCAGTCAGCGAGGCCGCCGCACAGGGCGATCGTTCGGAAAACGCCGAATACACCTACGGCAAAAAGATGCTGCGCGAGATCGACAGTCGCGTACGTTTTCTCACCAAGCGGCTGGAAGCGCTCAAAGTCGTCAGCGAAAAACCGAGCGATCCGAACAAGGTTTATTTTGGCGCTTGGGTCACGATTGAAGACGAGGACGGCAAAGAGTCGCGCTATCGAATCGTCGGGCCAGATGAACTTGACTTGAAACAGGGCCTGATCAGCATCGATTCGCCGCTGGCCCGTGCCCTGATCGGCAAGGCGCTGGACGCCGAAGTTCGGGTCCAGACACCGACCGGTGAGCAGTGCGTGTACATCGTGGCGATCGACTATCTTTGAGCCGCTGCGCTCTAAACCTCAACGACGGGTAATCAGCCCCTGTCGGGCAACGCGAATCAATTGCTTGATCACTTCGGGGGCGTCCTGGAGGCTGGGCGATTGAATCACCGCCAGATCGAAACTGTCGCTGGCAAATCGAGCCAGCGATTCACCCTCTTCGACAAACTGGATCAGGAAGGCCGCAGGCCCACCGGTGCGACGTGGCCAGCCATCGAGATAACGCAAAAGTGTCGGCTGATGTTTGCCGCCAAGCAGGATTTTTGGATTGCGCTGGGTGAGGTGTGCCGTGATCGGCGCGGGGCGTATAACTGGGCTTAGTGCATTCATTGTGTCGTGTCTCTGCCTCAAAAGTCTGCATGGCAGGTGAGAGGCAACACCGAACCAGCGCTTTAGCGGTATTTCGAAGCCTGTTTCAAGCTTCTATCGGCAACTGAATGAGTCACCTGGCGCCCCGCAAGTAGCTGTTTAAATCGGCGCATGAGCAGCATCCTAGAGAAGCTGACCGGACAGTGTCAAGAATGACGAGCAACAAAAAGGCCCGCAATGCGGGCCTTTTCATTGAGCCAGAGCGGTCAGCCGGCGATAGCGCGGTCAGCCGAGAGCTTGCCGGCGCCTTCGATCAGCACCGCGATAGTGCCACCGAGCAGGGCCAGGGCGAATTCATAGCCGTTGTTGACCATGAACAGACCGTGAGGGAGATGCACCGAGAAGATCGCCACCAGTGAGAGGATGGTCAGGCCGAGGGCTGCCGGGCGAACCAGCAAGCCAATGATCAATGCCAGGCCGGCGAAGAACTCGGTACCGCCCGCCAGCGTCGCCATCAGATAGCCCGGCGCCAGGCCGATGCTTTCCATGTACTGCGCCGTGCCCGCCAGGCCGTAACCACCGAACGCCCCAAAGAGTTTCTGCGAGCCGTGGGCAGCGAAGATGATGCCGACGAAAATCCGCAAGACAGTCAGGCCGTAGCCAGCGCGGGTAAACAGTACCTTGTTGATCAGTGTGCTCATGCTGTGTCATCCGTTGTCAGTGTGTGTTGGTTGGCCGCTATATTAATCAGTAAATCTCATGTTAAAAGCGCAATTAATGCGCCATAACAATCAGTTTATTCGATTATTTGCGTGAGGCAACTTTCTGCCCCTGGGGCTCCAACGACTCCCGCTCCCGATCGAACGCCAGGTAATACTTGTTCACGCTATTAACATAGCTGACGGCGCCCATTCCCACCTGCTCCATGGCGATGCGTTCGACCTGGAAGAACCACTGATTGGGATTCAAACCGCGCCGACGAGCCTCGGCACGCATGCCCTGAACCCGCTCCGGCCCCATGTTGTAGGCCGCCAGCACGAACGCCATGCGCTCGCGCTCGTTGAGTTTGGGGCTGGCAAAAAACTTGCGACGAATCATCGCCAGGTACTTGGCCCCGGCCTGCACATTGGCGTCGAGATTCTGAATGTTGTCGACCCCCACCCGCTGGGCGGCGGACGGGGTGATCTGCATCAGGCCGGTAGGGCCGCTGCCACTGCGGGCATTGGGTTGCAGGGCCGATTCCTTGAACGCCAGCGCCGCCAGATTCAACCAGTCCATGCCTTGGGCTTCAGCGTGTTTTTGCAGCACCGGTCGAAGTTTTTCGAGGCGCTGCCGATCAGCCTTGGCCAATGGATAGTGCACTTGATACAGACGTCGATAGATCCGCATGAACGCGGCATCCTGATCCGATGGTTTTTTGTAACCGCTCAGGAAGCGATCAATGCTCGCGCGCAACATTGAGGCGTCGCGGCGCACGAACCAGAACTCTTCGCCTGGTTCACTGATGAGCACCTGCCGATCGAAACGCAATTTGGGCAGGATCTTGCCCCAGCGCTCGGCAATGGGTTGCTCGACGATCGTCAGGTGAAAGATTCCGCCCTGGACCATCTCCAGCACATCCTCGACCGCCAGACTGGGATCGACCCACTCGATGGTCACCGGTGGCAGTTTGAGCAAGGCGAGCTTTTGATTGATCTGGCTGACCGCGTCCCCGGCGGCACTGCCGGTGGGCAACGCCAGGGTTTTGCCGGAGAGTTGTTCGAGACGGGTATAACGTCGCTCGCCTTTGATCCCGACCAATATCAACGGGATGTTGCTGGCAATCGGTTCACTGGTGCTGACCGCGTGGCCCGGTTGCAGGTCCAGCAGTTCCCCCGGTGCGACCAGATCACCCTCGCCGCGCTGCAAAGCACCGATCAGTTGATCCTTGCCCTTGGGAATGATCTTTAGGGTAATTTCCTGACCGTCACGGGCGTGACCGTTGAGGTACTGCTCGAAGGCACGCAAACGGTGGTACTCAACACCGATGGCCTGCCCCTGGACTTCGCCGGAGCTGTTGCGGCTCTGGTTGACCAGCACCCGCAACACACGACTGCTGCGGATTTCCGCCAAGTCTCGCACTTTGGTCGAAGGCACGGCTTGCAACGGCCCGGCCAGACGCGCAACCGCCGGCATCGGCAGCAGCAACGAACAACACAGCAGGAGCAAAACCGAGGGACGTATCATCCACTCTCCAGAAAGAATACTGGGCCGACTTCAAGAATTTTCATGAAATCGAACGACAGAAACAGAGCGCCGTGAGCGCTGGCAAAGTGCGAAAGACTGGCACAGTGATGGCACCCTGGCCACCCTGACCTGTCTCGCGGCATCAAGAGACAGCTATAACTCGTTGTAGTTCTTGGCTTTTCTTATAAATCTACAGCTCTGATATGCTTTCCGGCCTTTGGTCCGAGGTAGCACCATGCAACTCATCGATATCGGCGTCAACCTGACCAACCCCAGTTTTGCCGACAAACACCAGGCTGTACTCGACCGCGCCTACGCTGCCGGGGTCTGCCAATTGGTGCTCACCGGCACCAGTGTCGAGGGCAGTGAGCAGGCGCTGGAACTGTGCCGGCAACTGGACGAAACGGCTCAACGGCTGTTCGCCACGGCCGGCATTCACCCCCACTGCGCCAGCGACTGGAACGCCGACAGCGCCCAGCGTCTGCGCAGTTTGCTCAAGGAGCCAAACGTTGTGGCGGTGGGTGAATGCGGGCTGGATTTCAATCGTGATTTCTCGCCGCGCCCGCAGCAGGAAAAAGTCCTGGAAAAGCACTTGGAGTTGGCGGTCGAGCTGCAATTGCCGGTGTTCCTCCACGAGCGCGATGCCAGCCAGCGCTTGCTGGAAATCCTTCGCGATTACCGTGATCAGTTGCCGGCCGCCGTGGTGCATTGCTTCACGGGCGAAAAGAAGGCGCTGTTCAGTTACCTCGATCTGGATTTGCACATCGGTATCACCGGCTGGATCTGCGACGAGCGCCGGGGCACGCACCTGCATCCACTGGTGAAAGAGATCAAGCGGGGACGGTTAATGCTGGAGAGCGATGCGCCGTATCTGTTGCCGCGCAGTCTGCGACCCAAGCCGAAGAATGGTCGCAACGAACCGGCGTATCTGACCGAAGTGTTGCGGGAAGTGGCGCTGCATCGCGGGGAGAGCGAGGAAGATCTGGCGGCTCACAGCACGGCGTGTGCGCGAGCATTCTACGGGTTGCCAATGGTCGACTGACGAACCGAACCTGTGGGAGCGGGCTTGCTCGCGAAAGCGGTTGAACAGTCAAAATTGATTTTGAATGTCCGTCCGCTTTCGCGAGCAAGCCCGCTCCCACATTAATCAGTGGCTGTTGCGCAACATTTCTTTGGGTACGTACTTGCCGATCTCGAACTTGCCGATCGCCGCGCGGTGCACTTCGTCCGGACCGTCGGCCAGGCGCAGAGTGCGCTGCATCGCATACATGTAGGCCAGTGGGAAATCGTTGGACACCCCTGCCCCGCCATGGATCTGGATCGCCCGGTCGATCACCCGCAAGGCCACGTTCGGTGCGACGACCTTGATCTGAGCGATTTCGCTTTTCGCAATCTTGTTGCCGACGGTGTCCATCATGTACGCCGCTTTTAATGTCAGCAGCCGAGCCATGTCGATTTCCATCCGCGAGTCGGCGATCTTGTCGATGTTGCCGCCCAGGCGTGCCAAAGGTTTACCGAACGCAGTACGGGTTACCGCCCGTTTGCACATCAGTTCCAATGCACGTTCAGCCATGCCGATTGAGCGCATGCAGTGGTGAATCCGTCCCGGGCCAAGGCGACCCTGAGCGATTTCGAAGCCGCGTCCTTCGCCCAGCAGGACGTTTTCGTACGGCACGCGGACGTTTTCGAACAACACTTCGGCGTGACCGTGGGGTGCGTCGTCGTAACCGAACACGGGCAACGGACGAACGATCTTCACGCCCGGGGCATCCACCGGCACCAGAATCATCGAGTGCTGCGCATGACGCGGCGCGTCAGGATCGCTCAGGCCCATGAAGATCAGAATCTTGCAGCGTGGATCGCAGGCGCCTGAAGTCCACCATTTTTTGCCGTTGATCACCCACTCGTCGCCATCACGCACGGCGCGGGCGGCCATGTTGGTGGCGTCGGACGAGGCCACGTCCGGTTCAGTCATGGCGAACGCCGAACGGATCTCGCCGCGCAGCAACGGCTCGAGCCAGCGTTGCTTCTGCTCTTCGTTGGCGTAACGCACCAGCACTTCCATGTTCCCGGTGTCTGGCGCTGAGCAGTTGAACGGCTCGGGGCCCAGCAGCGAACGACCCATGATTTCGGCCAACGGCGCGTATTCGAGGTTGGTCAGGCCGGCGCCGAGTTCGGACTCAGGCAGAAACAAATTCCACAAACCTTCAGCCTTGGCCTTGAGTTTGAGCTCCTCCATGATTGCGGTCGGCTGCCAGCGATCGCCCTCGGCGACCTGGCGCTCGAACACCGCTTCAGCGGGATAAACGTAGGTGTCCATGAACGCGGTCACGCGCTCACGCAGTTCTTGCACCTTGGGCGAATAAGCGAAATCCATGGGCAGCTCTACCTTTTGACTGAGGGTTTTGATGAGTTGTTCAGGTCATGCATTCGATGCTAGAACAGCTACGAAAATTTACCTAGCCTATTCTCGGCGTGTATTAACATTCATCACCGATATATGATCGGGTGATCGCCAAGGCCTCCGGCCACAACAAAAAGCCCCAAACAATAAGAGTGCCGCGCAATGAATCTGAGCAAGGTCGACCTCAACCTTTTCATCGTCTTCGACGCGATCTACACCGAAGCCAACCTGACCCGCGCCGGGCAGATTGTCGGCATTACTCAACCGGCGGTCTCGAACGCCCTGGCCCGTCTGCGCGAGACCTTCAATGACCCATTGTTCGTGCGTACCGCTCAGGGCATGGTCCCGACGCCCATGGCGCAGAACATTATCGGGCCGGTGCGCAACGCCCTCTCCCTGCTGCGGGTGTCGGTGCAGGAAAGCCGTATTTTCAACCCGTTGCAGGCGGTCAAGACCTACCGCATCAGCATGACCGACCTCACTGAAGCGGTGATCCTGCCGCCGCTGTTCCAGCGCCTGCGTCGCCTGGCACCGACGGTGATCATCGAAAGCTTCCTGTCCAAGCGCCGCGAAACCACCAAGGAACTGGCGGCCGGGCGTCTTGATTTCGCCGTCGATGCCCCCCTCAACACTGACCCGCAAGTGCGCCACGTCAAGTTGATGGAGGACCGTTACGTGTGCGCCATGCGCAAGGGCCATCCGCTGGCGGGCAAAGAAAAGTTCACCCTCGACGATTACCTGTCGCTGACCCATATCCATATCTCCAGCCGCCGCAGCGGTCTGGGTCATGTCGACCTGGCCTTGGGCAAAATGGGCATCCAGCGCAAGATCGCTCTGCGGTCCCAGCATTACTTGATGGCATCTCAGGTGTTGCAGCAGACCGACATGGTGATGACCGTGCCGGAACGCTTTGCCCGTCGCCATGATTTGTACTCGGTGAACCTGCCGGTCAACGATGTGCCGCCGGTGGAAACCCACCTTTATTGGCACGAAAGCACTGACCAGGACCCGGCCAACCGCTGGATGCGCGAGCAGATGATCGAGTTGTGCCAGCAGGTGACGGCACATGAGAAGAAGCTCGATAAAGTGTAGGACTTGGCACCGCGTCATCGTTCTTCGCGAGCAAGCCCGCCCCCACATTCGATCGCATTCTTTCTGAAAGAACTGGGTTAAATGTGGGAGCGGGCTTGCTCGCGAATGGGCCCGCAAGAACACTGAAGATTCATGCTGCTTGACGTAAACGTCAACCTGCCATTAGCTTAGCGCCATGACCTTTTTCGAGCGCTTCCATGAGCAGCCAGACCTATAGCATTTCCGACCTCGCCCGCGAGCTCGACATCACCACCCGGGCCATTCGCTTTTATGAAGAGCAAGGCCTGCTCAGCCCCGAGCGACGCGGTCAGGAACGCATCTACTCGCCCCGTGACAAGGTCAGCCTGAAGCTGATCCTGCGGGGTAAGCGCATTGGTTTCTCCCTGGCCGAATGCCGCGAGTTGATCGAACTCTATGACCCCACCGGCGGCAATCAGAAACAGCTGCAAACCATGCTGACCAAAATCGCCGAACGCCGCGAACAGCTGGAGCAGCAGATGCTAGACATCGAACAGATGAAGCTGGAACTGGACACCGCACAGGAGCGTTGCACCCAGGCGCTGGAACAGACCATCAAAAACCAGGAACTCATCCAATAACCAAACGTAATGATCGTTCCCACGCTCCGCGTGGGAATGCAGCCCGTGACGCTCAGCGTCACACATCCAGAGCGGACGCAGAGCGTCCATTGCGGCATTCCCACGCAGAGCGTGGGAACGATCCCTAACTGAACAGGTGAATTGCTTATGTCCCTCCCCACTCACGTACGCCTGGTCGAAGTCGGTCCACGCGACGGTCTGCAAAACGAAGCCCAACCCATCAGCGTTGCGGACAAGGTGCAACTGGTCGACGCGCTGACCGCCGCCGGGCTCGGCTATATAGAAGTCGGCAGTTTCGTGTCGCCCAAATGGGTACCGCAAATGGCCGGTTCCGCCGACGTCTTCGCGCAAATCCAGCGCAAGCCTGGCGTGACGTATGGTGCACTCGCCCCGAACCTGCGCGGGTTTGAAGACGCCATTGCAGCCGGGGTCAAGGAAGTCGCGGTCTTCGCTGCCGCGTCGGAATCGTTTTCCCAGCGCAATATCAATTGCTCAATCAGCGAAAGCCTGGAGCGTTTCGTGCCGATCATGGACGCCGCCAGGCAACACGGTGTCAGCGTGCGCGGTTACGTGTCCTGTGTGCTGGGCTGCCCTTACGAAGGTGACGTCGCGCCTGCACAAGTCGCTCGGGTCGCTCGCGAGCTCTACGCGATGGGCTGCTATGAAGTTTCCCTGGGCGACACCATCGGCACCGGCACCGCTGGCGCGACCCGCAAGATGATCGACGTGGTGTCGGCCGATGTACCCCGTGAAAAACTGGCCGGGCACTTCCACGACACCTATGGCCAGGCCATGGCCAACATTTACGCCAGCCTGCTGGAAGGCATCTCGGTGTTCGACAGCTCCATCGCCGGCCTCGGCGGCTGCCCATACGCCAAGGGCGCCAGCGGTAACGTCGCGACCGAAGACGTGGTTTACCTGCTCAATGGCCTGGGTATCGAAACCGGTATCGACCTGGACGCCTTGATTCTGGCCGGTCAGCAGATTTGCACGGTGCTGGGGCGACCGACCGGTTCGCGCGTGGCCAAGGCTCGCAGCGCACAGTGAGTGCGCGGATGTGCCGGGGTGTTACCGCCGCGTCTGAAACGTGGGGCGCAAGCGAGTAACACGGAAACAAATTGTCGGGTTTTGACGGAACGAAAAATCCGACAAAATCATAAACTATTGATTTAAAAGGATTTTTAAAAGTTGGCACGGCTTCTGCTATCTCTATGGCATAACAAGAACAAAAAAAGCGGCAAACCTAATAAAAATAAGACGTAACGACTCTGACATAACAAAAACAACACGGCAGAGACGCAGCTAACAGATTTTTTTGGAGAGGATGTGCTTTTCAGGGTGCTTTTCGGAGTAACCCGCAACCGGGCAGAGAACAATAAAACTACCTTCAGGTAGCTCCCGAACTGGTTGGATCGCTTAGCGAAAAAGTAGATCAGCGCTCAAAAAAATACGTTTGCTCTTGATCCCGGATGGGGATCGACAAAAACAGCGGTAAAGGGTCACGGTTTCCAAAAACAACAACAGACCGCCCCTCAATAATAAAAAAAGAGCACGCGCAACGACAAAATTAAAGGGGAGCTTCGGCTCCCCTTTGTGCTTTCCGGCATTCGTGTTTTCCTCGATCAAATTGTGGGAGCGGGCTTGCTCGCGAACGCGGCGTGTCAGTCACTGCATGTGTCGACTGATCCACCGCGTTCGCGAGCAAGCCCGCTCCCACAAGGGGAATGTTGTCAGTCTTGGTTACCGCGCAATTCCTCGATACTGATCTCACGCATCCGAAACTTCTGGATCTTCCCGGTCACGGTCATCGGAAACTCATCGACGAATTTAAAGTAACGCGGTGTCTTGAAGTGCGCGATGCGCTCCTTGCACCACGCTTGCAGCTCCTGCTCGGTAGCACTGTGGCCCGGATGGAATTTGATCCAGGCGACAATCTCTTCGCCATACCGCGAGCACGGAATCCCGATCACTTGCACATCCGCCACCGCCGGATGGGTAAAGAAGAACTCTTCCAGCTCCCGCGGGTAAACATTCTCACCGCCGCGGATGATCATGTCCTTGTTACGTCCGGCAATACATACGTAGCCTTCGTCGTTCATGCTCGCCAGATCACCGGTGTGCATCCAGCCGGCCTGGTCGATGGCTTCCGCGGTGCCTTGCGGGTTGTTCCAGTAACCGAGCATCACGCTGTAGCCGCGGGTGCACAGCTCACCGATAGTGCCGCGCGGCACGAGATTGCCCGCCTCGTCGATGATCTTGCTTTCCAGTTGTGGCTGGGTGCGACCGACGGTGGTGACGCGCAATTCCAGTTCGTCTGACGGACCGGTCTGCAACGACACCGGACTTGTTTCCGTCATGCCGTAGGCAATCTGCACTTCGCTCATGTGCATTTCACTGATGACCCGACGCATCACTTCGATCGGACAGGTCGCCCCGGCCATGATCCCGGTGCGCAGGCTCGACAGATCGAATTCAGAGCGCTTTGGCTGATCGAGCATGGCGATGAACATGGTCGGTACGCCGTAAAGCGCGGTGGCCTTTTCTTCGGCGACGGTAGTCAGGGTCAGCAGTGGATCGAACGCATCGTTGGGGTAAATCATGGTGCTGCCGTGGGTCATGCAACCGAGGTTGCCCATGACCATGCCGAAGCAGTGATACAGCGGCACCGGAATGACCAGGCGATCACTCGCGGTCAAGCCGAGGCTTTCGCCGACCATGTAACCGTTGTTGAGAATGTTGTAGTGACTGAGGGTCGCGCCCTTGGGGAAACCGGTGGTGCCGGAGGTGTACTGGATGTTTACCGCCTGGTCGAAATGCAGGCAGTGTTGACGTTCACTCAACTGCTGCGCCGACACGCTCCCCGCGAGATCGGTCAATTGCGACCACGGCAGGAAACCCGATGGCGGCTGAGCATCAAGGCTGATGACACCGCGCAGCTCCGGCAGGCGTTCGCTCTGCAATTTTCCGATGGATTGCTCAGCCAGCTCGGGAACGAGGCCCTGCAGCATCCCGTGATAGTCGGAGGTCTTGAAGGCACCGGCGCAGACCAGCCATTGGCAACCGGATTGCTTCAACACGTATTCGAGTTCGGAGCTGCGGTAGGCCGGGTTGATGTTGACCAGAATCACGCCGATTTTCGCGCTGGCGAACTGGCTGATACACCATTGGGCGCAGTTCGGTGCCCAGATACCCAGACGATCACCAGTCTGCAAGCCCAGCGCCAACAGCGCTTTGGCATGCAGATCCACGGCTTCGGCCAGTTGCTGCCAGGTGTAGCGCAACTGTTGATGGCGCACGACCAGCGCCTCCCCGGTCGGGTACTGCGCAACGGTGTTATCGAACGCCTCGCCAATGGTCATCGCCAGCAAGGCTTTGTCCTGGGAACCACGGGTGTAACTGCGCTGCGGGCTTGCACTGGGTTGATCCATGACGACCCCTATTGTCTTTATTAGTGGGT
>Ga0207713_1000527_pt1 | contig 38436 bp, 20 predicted proteins | sample KBSS64metaG_FD_184404 | JGI IMG/M metagenome (GOLD analysis project Ga0207713, IMG submission 184404) | Switchgrass rhizosphere microbial communities from Kellogg Biological Station, Michigan, USA - KBS S6-4 metaG (SPAdes) (version 2) | ecosystem: Host-associated > Plants > Roots > Rhizosphere >... | reverse complement strand
CTAGCGACCGCCACCCAAATCCAGAAAAGTCCCCGTGGCATACGAAGCCTTGTCCGACAGCAGCCAGATAATCGCTTCCGCCACTTCATCCGGCCGCCCGCCACGGGCCATGGGAATACCGGATTCGAGCTTGCTGACCCGGTCCGGGTCGCCGCTCAGGGCATGGAAGTCGGTGAAGATGTAGCCGGGGCGCACCGCATTGACGCGGATGCCCTCGCCCGCCACTTCTTTGGACAGGCCCAGGGTGAAGGTGTCGAGTGCGCCCTTGGATGCGGCGTAGTCGACGTATTCACCCGGCGAACCCAGGCGTGCGGCCACCGACGACACGTTGACGATACTGCCGCCCTGCCCGCCATGCTTGGGCGACATCCGCAGCAACGCGTGCTTGGCACACAGGATCGGACCGAGCACATTGGTCTTGAGAATGTTCAGGATGCGGAACTCGGACATCTCATCCACCCGCGACTTGTGCCCCACGGTGCCGGCATTGTTCACCAACGCGGTGACCCGGCCCAGTTCGGCGTCCACACGATGAAACAGCGCAATCACTTCATCTTCGATACTGACATCCGCGCGCACCGCAATCGCCTGGGCACCGAGGCCGCGAACCTGCTCGAGCACGCTGTGGGCGGCTTTTTCATCGGAGTGATAGTTGATGCAGAGGCGATAGCCCTCGCGGGCAGCCAGCAATGCCGTCTCGGCGCCGATACCACGGCTGCCCCCGGTGATGATGAGGACTTTGTCCATGCGTGCGGTCTCCTGATCCAACCTGGTGTTTAGGGTTGGATCCGATACTAACCGTCACGCACGGCTTTTGTCAGGCGCCGCTGCGTCTTCACCGCGCTGGATATGGTCCATGAAACCGTCCGCCGGCAACGGGTGGCCGAGCAGGTAGCCTTGCAGGGAGTTACACCCCAACCGTGTGAGAAAACTCTGCTGCACATCGGTTTCCACACCTTCAGCGACGATTCGCAGCCCCAGCGCCTGGCCCAAGGCAACAATGGCAGACACGATGGCGGCGTCGTCGCTGTCATGCTCCAGGTCACGCACAAAACCACGGTCGATCTTCAACTCGTTGGCCGGCAGGCGCTTGAGATACATCAGGCTGGAGTAGCCCGTGCCGAAATCGTCGATGGACAGGTCCACGCCCATGTCCGACAGCTGCTGCAACACCGTCATGCTCGCATCGGCATCGCTCATCGCGGTGGTTTCGGTGATTTCCAGGGTCAGGCTGTTGGCCGGCAACCGGTGCCGCGCCAGGGCGCCGGCCACGCTGTTGACCAGCCCGGCGTGGCAAAACTGCAACGCCGACAAGTTCACCGCAATGCGCCAGTGCTCATAACCCTGGGCGTACCACAGGCTCATTTGGCGACAGGCTTCATTGAGCACCCATTCGCCGATGGGGATGATCAGGCCGGTTTTTTCCGCCAGTTCGATAAAGGTCGCCGGCAACAACAAGCCTTGTTGCGGATGCTCCCAGCGCACCAGCGCTTCGGCGCCCACCGGGATCCCACTGATCGCATCAAACTTGGGCTGGTAATACAGCCGGAACTGCTCGTGCTCAAGGGCATTGCGCAGGTCTTGCAGCAGCTGCAATTGCTTGCGCGCATTGGTGTTCATCGACACATCAAAGAAGCTGTAGCCGTTCTTGCCCATGCCCTTGGCATGGTACATGGCGGCGTCGGCGTTCATCAGCAGTTCCTGGGGGGTGTTGCCATTGCCCGGGAACATGGCGATGCCGACGCTGGCGGAAATCTTCAGCTCATGCTCGGCCACCTGGAACGCGCGGTTGATCAGCACCACCTGGCGTTCGGCAAGGCCGAGGGCATCGTCGGGCTGGGTCAACTGCACCAGCAATACAAACTCATCGCCGCCGATGCGCGCCAGGGTGTCGTGACTGCGCAGGTCTTCGCGCAGGCGCAGGCCGACTTCGCGCAACAACTGGTCGCCCATGTGATGGCCAAAAGCATCGTTGACCGGCTTGAAGCCATCCAGGTCGATGAACATCAGGGCAAAGCAACCGCCCTGCTCCTTTACCGCCTCGATGGCCTGTTGAATACGATCGGCCAGCAAGGTGCGATTGGGCAGGCCGGTGAGCATATCGTGCAGGGCCAGGTGGGTCAGTTCCTGGTTGGCTTGGGTCAGTGAGTCGGCGAGCACCGCAGTGCGGGCTTCCAGGCGCGCGTCGAGCAACGACGTCAGCAACGCGATGGCCAGTACCGCCAGGGTCGTCACCAACACCAGGTTATCCAGGCCCTTGCCACTCAAACCGTCCAGCACGGCGGCGCAGTAGCTTTCATCGGCAAAGCGTGCGGCCGCCATGCCGGTGTAATGCATGCCGACGATTGCAAAGCCCATCACCACCGCCGCACCACCACGGGCCAGGCGTACGTAAGGCGTGTTGCGGCGCAGGTTGAAGGCAATCAACAGCGCGGCGCCGGACGCCACCACCGCGATCAGCAACGATAGGCCAAATAGCGTGGGGTCATAGTCGATGCCCGGCGTCATGCGCATCGCGGCCATGCCGGTGTAGTGCATGGTGGCAATACCGCTGCCCATGACCAGCGCGCCAAACGCCAGTTGCCAGGCAGGCAAACGCGCTTGGCTGACCAGCCATAATGCAAAGCCGCAGGACAATACCGCGATCAACAACGACAGCGCGGTGATACCGATATCAAAGCCCAAGGCAAACGGCAGGCGCAACGCCAGCATGCCGATAAAGTGCATGGACCAGACGCCTACCCCCATCGCCATGGCCCCGCCGGCTATCCATAAATACACAGCGCGCCCCTTGGCGGTCGCGATGCGGCCGGTGAGGTCCAGGGCGGTGTAGGAAGCGAGGATCGCGACAAACAGCGAGATCGCGACCAGCGAAGGGGAATAGCTACCGATAAGCATGGGACTTCTCGTGGGCAACGGACCCGAAACGCCCGTGCCAAGTGGCAAAGCGGGCGATTGTAGCGAGAATAATTCTTGGACAGTTGATTAATTATCAGAGGGCCATTAGTGGCAATTTGACGTCAATTCACCGACTCAAAAGCATCAGATAACTGGCAGGCATGATCCTACAAAACATAGCGAACGGCCTGACATAAAAACCGGGAACTATTCCCCAGGCTCTTTCACCTCTATCGACTCACCGGTGAAAGGATGCCAAGCGATTTCCTGCGTAGCGGTGTGCCGGATGCACACTCCACCACCCGTCAACGACTCATGAGTCTGTTGGACCTGCCCGAACTCTATCGAACCATCGACGCCGACCCCGGCATCGTTGGTGCTGGAGTGGTGCATATCGGCAGCGACTATCAGGTAACAGTGTTACGCGAGTTTGTGCCGCTGTGCAGTATCAAGCCCAAACGGGTGATTTTGCGCGAGGCGGCCGGGCCTATTAAGACTGCCGACGAATATGCAGAACTGGCGGCAAGTTCCCCGCGTGAATCACAGCTATGGAAGGAGGCATCGGGGATGGCGATTTCCTGCGGCGGAGCTGTGATTAGCTACATCGTGGCGAAAACGGGTATTGCGGCAGCGCCATTTACCCTAGGTGCGAGCCTAGTATTGACCTACATCGCTTTTGTCGGGACAGCGGCCAGTGGGGCACAGTGTTTGAACAGTTTATGGAGGACCCGAAACGAGTTAATCAATCCCGCCCAGAATGATCACTACGACACGTTAAGGTGGTATCAGGCAACGACGCTTGCCTTAGACGGCATCTCACTTGTGGGAGCAGGCTCCAGCAGCTTCGCAGCGGTCAAATCAGTGTTGGCCATACGGCGTTCGACGGGGCGCCACATGACGGACATCCTGCGGGCCATGAGCCGTCAGGAACGGGCAGCGTTAACGGACGAAATCCTGCGGCTTAAAAATCCCCGCCACCCATTCGAAATCGTCCGGCTGAAACAGCTGGCCGGGGAGTTACCCAAACGGTATAGCAATCCACAATTACGCCAGGACATCCTCACTCAAATCAAAAATCAAATCGGAGCGACCCTATCGGTTACTGGCAGCGCGCTGTCAGGGAATATCAGCCACATGATTATTGCCCTGTATGAGGAGTTCGACAGCCATGACTGATGACACCGACCCTCTGCGCGAGTACCGGATATGGCGCCGTTACGCCTATCGATTCTTGCCGTCGTTCGGCGGTGCTCTATTGCTTAGTCTCAACAATATCGCCGCCAACATGTCACTTAGCCTGGCGTACTACGCAGAAAGCCATCCCTTGCCCAATGAATATGCTTTTGCGACCGGCATGACGCTTTGCCTAGTTTTTAACACTGGGCAAATAATGCTATGCCAAGGGTTTCGTTATGCGGCCCGAGTACTCATGCTCGTGGCAATCGTGAATATTCTATTGGCGACCGGTTATCTCGCCAGTCACCCACCTACGCTGCTCAACCTATCCACGCTCATCTCGGCCTTGATCTATGTCCTGGTCCTCAACTCAAAAAACCACCGCCGCTACACCGGCATGTTGCGGGTCAAGCGTCGGCGCAAGCTCAGGGCCCTCAGCCAGGTCAAGGCCCCCACTTGACGCGTAATCAATCCTTCTCGGCAATCGGCGTCTGCCCATCCCAGCCGCCGCCCAGCGCGGCGATCAGTTGCACGCTGGCCACCAGGCGGCTCTGCAACAGGGTCAACACGGTGCGCTCGTTACTCAGCGCCGTGGCCTGGACCGTCACCACATCCAAATAGGCAATCAGCCCGGCCTTGTACTGGTTCTGGGTCAAGCGCAGCGATTCTCGGGCGGCCTCGAGGGCTTCGTTGCTGACCACCGCCTCGTCTTCCAGCACCTTGAGCTGGACCATGTAGTTTTCCACTTCACGGAAGCCGTCGAGCACGGTCTGGCGGTACTTGGCCACGGTTTCGTCGTAGGACGCCACGGTGCGGTCGACTTCCGCCGAGCGCTGGCCGCCGTCGAACAGGGTCATGGCCAGTTTCGGCCCGACCGACCAGAAGCGGTTCGGCAGGCTGATCCAGTCGGCATAGGTGCTGCTGGAATAGCCGCCGGCCAGGCTCAGCGTCAGGTCCGGGTAATAGGCGGCCTTGGCTACGCCGATATTGGCGTTGGCGGCGATCACCGAGCGTTCGGCCGAGGCGATGTCCGGGCGCCGTTCAAGCAATTGCGACGGCAGGCTGACCGGAATCTGCGGCAGGGCCGGGATGTCCTTGCTCACCGCCAGGCTGAAGTTGGCCGGTGCCTCGCCGATCAACACGGCGATGGCGTTTTCCAGCTGGGCGCGCTGCCAGATCAGGTCGATCAGGCTGGCCTGGGTGGTCTTGAGCTGGGTTTGCGCCTGGGCCACCGCGTCCTTGCCGGAGACACCGGCGCGGTACTGGTTTTCGGTCATTTGCAGGGAGCGCTGGTAGGTGTCCAGCGTGGCTTGCAGCAGGCGGGTCTGCTCGTCCATGACCCGCAGTTGCAGGTAGCTTTGCACCAGTTCCGATTGTTGGCTCAGGCGCATCGCGGCCAAGTCTGCCGAGCTGGCTTCGGCGCTGGCCTCGTTGGCCTCCAGGCCACGGCGCAATTTGCCCCAGATATCGGCTTCCCAGCTCACGCCGAGCTGCGCGTTGAGGGTGTCACGGATCCCGCTGCTGGAACTGCTGAGGCTGGCGCTGCTGCTGCCGGTGCCCTGGCTGGCGCGGGTTTTACCCGCGCTCAGGTCGACGCTGGGGTAAAACGCCCCGCGTGAGCTGCGCACCAGGGCCTGGGCCTGGCGAAAACGCGCTTCGGCCTGGGCCACGGTCTGGTTGGAATTATTCAGGCGCAGCACCAGGTCGTTGAGTTGGCGATCGCCGTACAGCTCCCACCAGGCGCCACGGGCCAGGGAATCACTCGGCGCGGCCTGGCGCCAGCCCTGGGCCTCCTTGAACTGCGCGGGTTCAGTGACTTCCGGGCGATGGTAATCGGGGCCGACGGCGCAAGCGCTGAGCAGTGCGCCGCAAAGCACCAGGCTCGCAACACGGGAACCCCGGGTCATGGCCAATTTGGCGAAGGTTGAATCGGTCATAGCGCAGTGTCCAGGGCAGCATCGGTACGCACACCGCGCCAGGCGTTGAAGCGGTGGCGCGCGCGGTCGAGATAGAGGTAAACCACCGGGGTGGTGTAGAGGGTCAGGACCTGGCTGAAAATCAGGCCGCCAATGATGGTCAGGCCCAGGGGATGGCGCATTTCCGCGCCATCGCCGGTGCCCAGCAGCAACGGCAAGGCGCCGAGGATGGCCGCCAGGGTGGTCATCAGGATCGGCCGCAGACGCAACAGGCAGGCGCTGCGAATCGATTCCAGCGGGCCCAGGCCATCGTTGCGTTCCAGCTGCAACGCCAGGTCGATCATCAGGATCGCGTTCTTCTTCACCACCCCGATCAACAGGAACAGGCCGAGCAGGGAAATCAGGCTGAACTCCCCTCCCGTCAGGTAGATGGCAAGCATCGCGCCGACGCCGGCCGACGGCAGGGTCGAGAGGATCGTCAGCGGATGAATGTAGCTCTCATACAGAATGCCCAGCACCAGGTACACCGCCACCAGCGCGCCGAGGATCATGAACGGCTGGCCCTTCTGCGTGGCCGCAAAGGCATCGGCGGTGCCGGCCATCTTGGCGATCACATCTTCCGGCAGGCCGACCTTGGCAATCGCCCGCTCGATGGCCGCCGTGCCCTGCTCCACCGTGACCCCGGGGGCCATGTCGAAGGCGATGTTTTCCGAGGCGAACTGGCCTTCGTGGCTGACGCGGTCGTCCGCCAGGCTGTTCTCGTAATGGGCAATGGTCGACAACGGCACCCGCGCGCCGCTGGAGGTGATCACCTGCATCTGGTTGAGGGTGATCGGGTCCTGGGCATATTTGGGGTTGACCTCCATCACCACCTGGTACTGGTTGAGGCTGTCGTAGATGGTGGAAATCTGCCGCTGGCTGTAGGCGTTGTTGAGCACCGCAGTGACCATGTCCATGTCGATGCCCAGGCGCTTGGCCTGGTCACGGTCGACAATCAGCGTGACCTGGGCCGCGCCCCGGCCTTCGCGGGCGTCGATGGCGGTCAGCTCCGGCAGCTCACGCAGCGCCGCGACCACTTTCGGGTACCACAGGCGCAGCGCGGCCAGGTCGCCGCTTTGCAGGATGTAGGAATACTGCGCGCTGGTCTGGTCACGGCTGCCGCCGAATTGCAGGTCCTGGTCGGCCATCAGGAACAGGCGCCCGCCCGGCACCAGCGGCACATCCTTGCGCAGGCGCTCGATCACCGCCTGGGCGGACACCTTGCGTTCGCTGATGGGCTTGAGGCGGACCAGCATCACCGCGTTGTTGGTACCGTTGTTGCCGCCGATAAAGCCGGCCACGCTGAGCACCGCCGGGTCGTTGAGCACCGCCTTGCGGAAGATTTCCATCTTCGGTTGCATGACGCTGAACGACAGGCCGTCGTCCCCGCGCACAAAGCCGATCAATTGGCCGGTGTCCTGTTGCGGCATAAAGGTCTTCGGGACCACCACGTACAGCGCCACGTTCACGCCGATGGTCAGCAGCAGGCTGAGCAAGGTCAGGCGGTGATGGCGCAGCACCCAGTCCAGGCTGGTGGCGTAGCCGGCCACCATGCGGTCGTTGATCTTCTGGCTCCAACGCTGCAGGCCGGTCATCTGCCCTTTCACGTGGGGCTTGAGCCAACGGGCGCAGAGCATCGGCGTCAACGTCAGCGACACGATCAGCGACACGATGATCGCCGCCGACAAGGTGATGGAAAACTCGCGGAACAGGTTGGTGACGATCCCTCCCATGAACAGGATCGAGAGGAACACCGCCACCAGCGATACGTTCATCGACAGCAAGGTAAAACCGACTTCCTCGGCGCCCAGGTAAGCGGCCTTCATCGGCGGCACGCCCGCGTCGATATGCCGGGAAATGTTCTCCAGCACCACGATAGCATCGTCCACCACCAGGCCGGTGGCCAGGATCAGCGCCATCAGCGAGAAGTTGTTCAGTGAGAACCCGTACAGGTACATGATCGCGAACGTGCCCACCAGCGACACCGGCACCGCCAGGGTTGGAATCAGCGAGGCACGGAAGTTGCCGAGGAACAGGTACACCACCAGGATCACCAGCCCCACGGCAATCAGCAGAGTCATCTCGGCTTCATGCAAGGTGGCGGTGATCACCGGCGAGCGGTCCATGGCCAGGCTGAGCTTGACGCTGGACGGCAGCACCGCCTGCAACGCCGGCAGTTGCGCCTTGATCTGCCTGACGGTCTCGATGATGTTGGCGCCGGACTGGCGGTTGATCACCAGCAGCACCGCCGAATCATTGTTGAAGAAGCCACTGTTGTAGCGGTCTTCCACGCCGTCGCTGATCTTCGCCACATCCTTGAGGCGCAGGGCGGCGCCGTCCTGGTAGCGAATCAGCAGCGGCTCGTAGTCCTTGGCCTTTTCCAGCTGGTCGTTGGCCTGGATCTGCCAGTTGCGCTCACTGTCTTCCAGGGAGCCCTTGGGCCGACGCTGGTTGGCATTGGCGATGGTGTTGCGCACGTCGTCCAGGGCCACGCCGTACTGGTCGAGGGCCTTGGGCTCCAGCTCGATGCGCACCGCCGGCAGGGAGCTGCCGCCGATCTGCACCTCGCCCACGCCCGGCACCTGGGACAGGCTTTGGGAGAGGATGGTCGAGGCCAGGTCGTACAACTGGCCCTTCTGCAACACGTCCGAGGTCAGCGACAGCACCATGATCGGTGCCTGGGACGGGTTGATCTTCTTGTAGGTGGGCATGCTGCGCATGCCGCTGGGCAGCAGGTTGCGCGAGGCGTTGATCGCCGCCTGCACTTCCCGCGCGGCACCGTTGATATCACGGTCGGAGTCGAACGCCAGGATCACCCGGGTGGAGCCCTGGCTCGACGAGCTGCTCATGGTGGTGATGCCGGCAATCGCGCCGAAGGAACGCTCCAGCGGCGTGGCCACCGTGGAGGCCATCACCTCGGGGCTGGCGCCGGGCAGGCTGGCCGAGACCACGATCACCGGGAAATCGATCTGTGGCAGCGGCGACACCGGCAGCAGGTTGAAGCTGACCCCGCCCAGCAACATGATCGCCAGGCTCAGCAGCAGGGTCGCTACCGGCCGGCGAATGAAAGGTCCGGACAGGTTCATGACTCAACCGGCTCCAGGCTTTGCGGCTCTTTGCGCCAGCGGCGGCCGAGGCGATCGAAATACAGGTAGATCACCGGCGTGGTGAACAGCGTCAACACCTGGCTCACCAGCAGGCCGCCGACCATCACCAGGCCCAGGGGCTGGCGCAGTTCGGCACCGGAGCCGGTGGCGAGCATCAACGGCACTGCACCGAACAGGGCGGCCAGGGTAGTCATCAGGATCGGCCGGAAGCGCAGCAGCGCCGCCTGGTAGATCGCGGTCTGCGGGTCCAGGCCCTGGTTGCGTTCGGCGTCGAGGGCGAAGTCGATCATCATGATCGCGTTCTTCTTGACGATACCGATCAGCAGGATGATGCCGATGATCGCGATCATGCCCAGGTCGTTGCCACTGAGCAGCAAGGCCAGCAAGGCCCCCACCGCGGCCGAGGGCAAGGTCGAGAGAATGGTGATCGGGTGGATATAGCTCTCGTAGAGCACACCCAGCACGATGTACATGGTGACCACCGCCGCCAGGATCAGCAGCAAGGTGCTCGACAGCGACGCTTCGAACGCCTGGGCCGCGCCCTGGAACTGGGTCTGCACGCCCACCGGCATGCCGATGTCCTTCTGCGCCTGGTTGATCAGCTCCACGCCTTTGCCCAGGGCAACGCCGGGGGCCAGGTTGAACGACATCATCACCGCCGGGAACTGGCCGATGTGCGCAATCGCCAACTGCGCCTGGCGCTGTTCCACATGGGCCAGGCTGGACAGGCGCACCTGGCCGCCGTCGGTGGTCTTCACATGGATCTGGTTCAGCGCCGCCGGGCCCAGGGTTTCCCCCGACTGGGCCTGCAAGACCACGCGGTACTGGCTGGCCTGGGTGTAGATGGTGGAAATCTGCCGCTGGCCGAACGCGTCATACAGTGCGTCGGTGATGGTCGACACACTCACCCCGAGGCGCGAAGCCGCATCGCGGTCGATCACCAGGTACACCTGCAGGCCCTTGTCCTGCAGGTCGCTGGCGACGTCGGTGAGTTCCGGCATCTGGCTCAGTGCGTGCACCAGCTTGTCGCTCCACAGGGCCAGCAGGTCGGCGTCCGGCGAGGACATGCTGAACTGGTACTGGGTGCGGCTGACACGGTCTTCGATGGTCAGGTCCTGCACCGGCTGCATGAACAGGCGGATGCCCACCAGCTTGTCGATTTGCGGTTGCAGGCGCGTGATCACCTGGGCCGCGCTCAAGTCGCGCTGGCCGTGGGGCTTGAGGTTGATCAGCAAGCGGCCGCTGTTGAGGGTGGCGTTATCGCCATCCACGCCGATATAGGACGACAGGCTTTCCACCGCCGGGTCGGTGAGGATGATCTGCGCCAGTTCCTGCTGGCGCTGGCTCATGGCGGCGAATGAAATCGACTGCGGCGCTTCGGAAATACCCTGGATCACCCCGGTGTCCTGCACCGGGAAAAAGCCCTTGGGCACCACCAGGTACAGCACCACCGTAAGGCCCAGGGTCGCGATGGCCACCAACAGGGTCAACGGCTGGTGCCTGAGCACCCATTGCAACTTGCGCCCGTAGGCTTCGATCAGCCAATCGATCCAGGCGCCGCTGGCCTTGTAGAAACGGCTCTGCTCTTCTTCCTTGGGTTCGCGCTTGAGCAAACGCGCGCACATCATCGGCGTGAGCGTCAGGGACACCACCAGGGAAATCAGGATCGCCACCGCCAGGGTGATGGCAAATTCGCGGAACAGCCGTCCCACCACGTCAGCCATGAACAGCAGCGGGATCAATACGGCGATCAGTGACAGGGTCAGGGAAATCAGGGTGAAGCCGATTTGCCTGGCGCCCTTGAGCGCAGCAGCCAGCGGCGTCTCGCCTTCCTCGATATAGCGGGAAATGTTCTCCAGCATCACGATGGCATCGTCCACCACGAAACCGGTGGCAATGGTCAGGGCCATCAGCGTCAGGTTATTGATGGAGAACCCGGCCAGGTACATCACCCCGAAGGTGCCCACCAGCGACAGCGGCACGGCAATCGACGGAATGATCGTGGCGCTGACCCGCCGCAGGAACAGGAACGTCACCATCACCACCAGGGCGATGGCGATCAGCAATTCGTGCTGCACATCGGTGACCGAGGCGCGGATGGTCTGGGTGCGATCGGTCAGCACCGTCACGTCGAGGCCGGCCGGCAGGTTGTCGGTGATGCTCGGCAGCAGCGCCTTGATGCGGTCGACCACCTCGATCACGTTGGCGCCCGGCTGGCGCTGGATATTGAGGAGTACGGCCTGGTTTTCATTGGCCCAGGCGGCAAGGCGTTCGTTTTCGGCTCCGTCGACGATCTGCGCCACATCCTTGAGGCGCAAAGGCGCGCCATTGTTGTAGGCCAGGATCAGTTCGGCGTATTGCTGGGGCGACACCAACTGGTCGTTGGCATCGAGCATCGACACCCGCGTGGGGCCGTCGAAGTTACCCTTGGGCTGGTTGACGTTGGACGCGGCGATCAGGGTGCGCACATCGGAGAGGTTCAAGCCGTTGGCCGCCAGGGCTTCGGGGTTGACCTTGATGCGCACGGCCTGGCGCTGGCCACCGGCGATGCTGACCATGCCGACGCCGCTGATCTGGGCGATTTTCTGCGCCATGCGTGTGTCGACCAGGTCATTGAGCTTGGGCAGCAGCATGGTCTTGGAGGTAATGGCCAGGGTCAGCACCGGGGTATCCGCGGGGTTGACCTTGTTGTACACCGGCGGCGCCGGCAAATCCTTGGGCAGCAGGTTGGTAGCGGCATTGATTGCAGCCTGCACCTGTTGCTCGGCGACATCCATATTGATGTCGAGGTTGAAACGCAGGGTCAGCACCGAGGCGCCGCCGGAACTGGTGGACGCCATCTGGGTCAGGCCGGGCATCTGCCCGAACTGGCGCTCAAGGGGCGCGGTGACCGCGCTGGTCATCACATCGGGGCTGGCACCGGGGTACAGGGTCATCACCCGGATGGTCGGGTAATCCACCTGGGGCAGCGCCGAGACCGGCAACAAGCGGTAGGAAATAATGCCGGCCAAAACAATCGCCAGCATGCTCAGCGTGGTGGCGACCGGGCGAAGGATAAACAGCCGCGACAGGTTCATGAACCGACCTTTTGCGCCTTGCCGGCGGTGGTGCCGGTCTCCCCTTTAGCCGCCGGCTTGCCTTGCAGGTGTTCGGTGGGCGTCGTCGGCACTTCGCTGCTGTCGTTGACCACTTCGATCTCGCTGCCGTCCTTGAGGCGGTCGGTGCCTTCCAGCACCACACGGTCGCCGGCGACCAGGCCTTCCTTGATCACAGTGTTGTCGCCATCGGTGTCACCCACCACCAGCGGCTGGACCTTGACCTTCTTGTCGCCATCGAGCTTGTAGACAAAGGTACCGGTGTTGCCGAACTGAATCGCGGCGGACGGCGCCAGCACCACGTTGTGCAAGGTATCGGCGAGCAAATGCACGTTGACGAACTGGTTGGGGAACAGCGCCTGGTCCTTGTTATCGAAACGCGCCTTGAATTTCAGGGTGCCGGTGGTGACGTCGATCTGGTTGTCCAGGCTTTGCAGCACACCAGTGGCCTGGCGCTTGACGTCGCCACGGTCCCAGGCTTCCACGGGCAGCTTGTTGCCGGCGTGATAACGGGCGAGCACGGTTTCCAGGGTGTTTTCCGGCAGGGTGAAGGCCACGCTGATCGGTTGGGTCTGGGTGATCACCGCAAGGAAGGTGGTGTCGTTGGCCGCCACCAGGTTGCCCACATCGACCTGGCGCAAGCCGATGCGACCACTGATAGGCGCGCGGATCTTGGTGAACTCGAGGTTGAGCTTGGCGTCGTCCACCGCGCCCTGGTTGGTCTTGACCGTGCCCTGGTATTGCAGGACCAGCGCTTCGGCGGTGTCCAGGGTCTGCTTGGCGATACTGTCCTGGGCGTAGAGGTCGCGATAACGCTGCACGTCGACCTGGGCGTTTTTCAACTGGGCCTGGTTCTGCATCAGCGTGCCCTGGGCCTGGAGCAAGGCATTCTGGTAGCTGCGCGGGTCGATCTCGGCCAGCAGGTCGCCGGCCTTGACCATCTGCCCTTCTTCAAAGGCGATCTTGACCAGCTCGCCACCCACCCGGCTGCGCACATTGATGGTATTGAGCGCGGTGACCGTGCCCAAGGCCTTGTAGTACACCGGGAACTCCCCCAGCACCGCCGGCGCTACACGCACCGGCACCGGGCCGGTGGACCCGCCGAACCCCGGGCGCGCCATGCCGGTTTTACCGGTATGCCCGGCCGGTGCGTCTTTGTGGGCGGCGCCGCCTGGCCAGAATTTCCAGCACAGGCCGGCGATAACCAGCAGCACGAGCAGGCCGAACAGCCAGCGGCGGGAGTTGCGGGGGGAGGATTGCATGGAGTGATCAACCATTGGGCGCGAGAGCTTCTTCTTCGGGAGGCTGAAAGATAAGCACTGGAGCGCGTTAAGAAAAGCGCCTTTACCGGCTATTTACCTTGGGCTTACAACTTTTAACTTCTGCGGCTTAGTCTGCGGGCTATTTCGCTAAACGTCTGAGCCACAAATGAAAACGGCCTGGACTAGGCCAGGCCGCAATCATGTCTTACGGGTGTTACTGCAAAACGACAGTAACGCGCCGAAACAGTTACTTCAAAACAGCCAGGGCCGCTTCGTAGTTCGGCTCCTGGCCGATTTCCGAAACCAGTTCGCTGTGCAGCACGGTGTTGTTTTCGTCCAGCACCACGACCGCACGGGCGGTCAGGCCTTTGAGCGGGCCATCGGCAATCGCTACGCCGTAATCGACGGCAAAACCAGGGTCACGGAAGTCCGACAGGTTCTTCACGTTTTCCAGGCCTTCGGCGCCGCAGAAACGCGCCTGGGCGAATGGCAGGTCGGTGGAGATACACAGTACGACGGCGTTGTTCAGTTCGTTGGCCTGGGCGTTGAACTTGCGTACCGACGTGGCGCAGGTCGGGGTGTCGACGCTTGGGAAGATATTCAGCACTTTGCGCTTGCCGGCAAAGGTAGCCAGGGTTGCATCCGACAGATCGCCGGCGGTCAGGGTGAAGTCTGCTGCTTCAGAGCCGACTTTCGGCAATTCGCCTTCAACCTGGACAGGGTTACCGCGAAGAGTGACTTGAGCCATGAACAGAATCCTTATGCTGGGTTTTGGTTAAACGAATTCGAGAGGCGGAAGTTAACCACAAAGTACCGTGGCTACCTACCGCCAGACACAAATTGTCATGCCACGCGGTTGTGGTTTAATTGCGCGCTTTGCGCCTGCCCTCCAAGGAAACCGTTGTTAATGAATCAGCCCGCCACCAAAGTCCTGGTCATTGGTTATGTCTGGCCGGAGCCCCGTTCCTCGGCCGCGGGCGGGCATATGATGCAGATCCTCGAAACTTTTCTTACGCAAGGTTGGGATATTACCTTCAGCAGCCCGGCAGCACTGGGCGAGCACAAGGCCGACCTGCTGGCGCTGGGCATCGCCGAATGCGCGATTGAGCTCAATAACAGCAGTTTCGACGATTTTATCCGCGAACTGGCCCCGGACATCGTGCTGTTCGACCGTTTCATGATGGAAGAACAGTTTGGCTGGCGCGTGGAGAAGTGTTGCCCCGACGCCCTGCGCGTGCTGGAGACCTCCGACCTGCAAAGCCTGCGCGACGCCCGTCAGCAGCGCCTCAAGGCGCACCTCAAGGCCCACCCGGGCAGCGACGACTTCAGCGCGCTGTTCGCCCCGGCCCTGGAGGAGGCGTTCCAACTGATGGCCGACACCGACCTGGCCAAGCGCGAAATCGCCGCGATTTACCGCTGCGACATCAGCCTGATGATCTCCGACGTGGAAATCCGCCTGCTCACCGAACAGTTCAAGCTGCCCGCCGCCCTGCTCCACTGGTGCCCGCTGATGATGACGCCGCCAACCGAGGCCTTGGTGCCGTTCGAAGAGCGTGCACACTTCCTCAGCATCGGTAACTTCCGCCATGCGCCGAACTGGGACGCCGTACTGTGGATGAAGAACAGCGTCTGGCCATTGATTCGCCAGCAATTGCCCGGTGCCCAGCTGCATATCTACGGCGCCTACACCCCGCCCAAGGCCACCGCCCTGCACAACCCGGCGCAGGGCTTTCATGTGATGAACTGGGCCGAAGATGCCCTGCAAGTGATGACAGCTGCGCGCATCTGCCTGGCTCCCCTGCGCTTTGGCGCGGGTATCAAGGGCAAGCTGGCCGATGCGATGCTCTGCGGCACCCCCAATATCACCACCCCCATCGGCGCCGAGGCCATGGGCGACGAGCGGCCATGGCCCGGCGCCATCGAGCAATGCGCCGAAGCCCTGGCGGCGGCGGCCGTGGCGCTTTATCAGGATCGCGAACGCTGGACCCAGGCCCAGCAGGATGGGCGCCAACTGATTGCCGGCCGTTATGACCGCACTGTCCACGGGCCTGCACTGGTGGAGTGCCTGCAACACTGCCGCAGCCACCTCGCCGCCCATCGCCGCAGCAACTTCACCGGCAGCATGCTGCGCCACCATGCCCATAAAAGTACGCAGTACATGTCCCAGTGGATCGAGGCGAAAAACCGTAGCCTGTGAACCGCGGCGCTGGCGAGGTCGTGCGCGAGGGGGCATTATCCCCAGCAGCAACCACAATAAAGCGACGGCAGCATGACCCGAGCAACGCGTATCACTGACCCTTCCTACGAGCTGATGGACGATCACAACGGCCTGTCCATCATCTATCGCCAGCATGGTTTCCCCTGCCCGCTGGTGCGCTGGCATTTCCACAAGGAATACGAACTGCACCTGATCGTCGCCAGTTCCGGCAAGGTGTTTATCGGCGACTATATCGGCAACTTCTATCCGGAAAGCCTGTTCCTCACAGGGCCCAACCTGCCCCACAACTGGATCAGCCAGGTGGAGGAAGACGAAGTGGTGCCCAAGCGCGACATGCTGGTGAATTTCACCGATGAGCTGTTCGAGCAGGGGAGCCATATTTTCGCCGAGCTCAAGACCTTGACGCCCATGCTGGAACGCGCGCAGTCCGGCATTGAGTTTCGCTGCAAGAAAACCATCGCCCAGGCCATGACCCTGATGCAGCGTATCGAAGATGCCCGGGGCATGGCGCGCCTGGGGCACTTCTTTATCCTGCTGGAAGTGTTGAGCAGCTGTGAGGACTACCAGTTGCTGTCCGGCGTGACCACGCCGCAACTGGCGGATGAACACAGTATCGACCGCACCAACCGCGCGGTGGACTACATTTTCGCCCACTACGCGCGCGAGTTGCCCCTGGAGGAAGTGGCGGAACACCTGGGGATGAAGCCGACGTACTTTTCCCGGGTGTTCAAGCAGGCGACCGGGCGCACGTTTATCGAGTTTGTAAATCGGCTGCGCATCAGCAAGTCCTGCGAGCTGCTGGCCGATGGCGACAAGGCCGTGACGGATGTGTGTTTCGAGTCGGGTTTCAACAACATTTCCAACTTCAACCGGCGCTTTCAGCAGCTCAAGGGCATGACCCCCTCTCACTACCGCCGTTTGGCAGTTCAGCGTCTGACGGAACAAAACCTGGCCTGACCCAGCACCTAACTAAACAGGTACTTACAAAGCGTGTCGGCAATTCCCACCCCAAACAGGAACGTGGAACAAGCCCCAGGCCACTTAGCGAAGTGCCTCTCTCGTTTAACCAGCAAGAGGGGAACTCAATCTACGCAGGCATAGGGTAGTTCCATGATCAATGTTCGGCCGTCGCACACGCCAGGTTTCTTCATTCCAAAGGAACTGAATCTGCCCACAAAACCTGCCGGGTCAGTGACACCCCAAGTCATCGAGCTGTTTCTTAAACGCTTGAACGGCGCTCAACCCATGCGGGCGAGCGCCCAAGCGAGTGATATACCGTTGCCAGACCGCACGCGCATCGAGCAGTTGCTCAGGTTTGCGGTCACCAAAGAACAGTCCAGCCTGGACGAACAAATCAGCCAGTTGATCAAGAACACACGTGAACCGCTGACGGATGTAGCGCTGCACAACGAGGTGGGACAGCGACTCAACCAGTCCAGCGCAATCAATCCGCAAAAAACCTATGCCCAGCTTATTCAGGAAATACTGGATGGCGCCTCGCCCAGTGCACCAAACACTTACCCTGCCCCGCCGCGCCTGAGCCGAAAGCGCCGTGATATTTCATCAACCTCCGCCCCACGCATTGCACCCGTTCGCCAGTTCGCCGAAGCCTTGGTTGAAAACGGTGACCGACAATTGGCCATAGGCGTCGCCAATAGCTTGATGCGCCAACGGCTTGCCGTCGAGAAAGGTCACTCCGGCGATGCCGAGGACAAGGTGACCATCCCGGCCGACTCCACCTTCGGCCACGCCTGGACGGAACTGGCTGACGCGCTGCACTCGGAACCGTTCAAATCGTTTGCCGAGGCCAGGAAGCTCGATCTCTCCCAACTGACCATGACTCCCGAAGGCCGCCTGATCGAAACAGGCAAGGAGCCGCCTGCCGACTTCTCCCTGGGTAACGACGCCCGCTGGGCAGCCGCGTCAGGGGCGGTATTGGCCGCAGTCAAAAGGATCGCCGGGGACACCTCGCTGGCCGTTGATTTCCATGGGCGCAATCAAGCGTCGGCCTTCAACGTCGCCGCTTTCTACGGCTTGCAACTGGGCCAAATCGAAAGCGACCACACCTTGCTTGCCATCGGACAACTGCTGAGCGAGGGCAACTTCCACGCGTTCAACACTACCGATCCGAACTACGCCACGGTTTACGCGCCGGTCAAACAGCGACAGCGAGAAGCCGGCCAACGGATCATGGATTTGCCGCCGGATCAATTGAAACTGCGCCTCGAGCAGTTCAAACCCTCAAGCGTGGAGCAAAAGGTCCAGGAAGCCGATCGAGCCCTGGCACAACAGTGCAGCCAGGCCATGCTGAAACTCACACCTCAATTGCGAATCGAAGGCGACGATTTCCCACCGGTGCTCAAAGAGGTTCCGAAGTATTCGACGTTCAACCAGGTGCGCAAAAACCTCCTGGATGCGTTGACCGGCAGTGCCTTTACCACCTTTGCCCAAGAAAACAACGTTGAGGCCCGCAGCGTTCGTATCCACCCCGTCACCGGTGAGCTGACAGGCAAGGTGAATGGCAAGGACACCCTCTTTAAGCCGAACGATCTTTCGGGCTGGGGTGGCGTCTGGGCAGAAATAGCCGATGCAATCCGGCAGATGGCGGCTGGAGCGGAACGCCCCGTTCGATACCCCTCCCCACCCTCCGCATCACTGTATGAGGTCATGTGGTTTTACAAGGAAGAGATACCTCGTCAACAAAACGGCCTACCCGCCCTGGTCTCGCTTCTCGACCGAAGTATCGAGATGACCGGTAACAACGGTTTCAAGGCATTCACAGCCCCCCACGCGGACAGCACCTGGTATACGGCTGTACGTGAGCGCCAATACGCCATCACCCAACAGCTTGCCGACACGCCCACTACCGGCTCTGAACTTGAAACCCTGGCGGCCGCTGTGGAGTCGGGGCTCAGCGCGACGGTGGAGAGCGCACCCTCCCCGCAAGACGCCCTGGCCAGCGCCGAAAGCGCACTGGCCACCGCCACGTATCGCGCAATGCACGGGCTGAAAAACAATCCCGCCCAAGCCTCGACGAGGATGATCGGACCGATCCCTGCTGACAGCCTGCTCGGCCAATGGTGCAGCTACCTGGACAAAGCCATCAAGGCGCGTGGTTTCACCGAGTGGGCCGAGAAACACAAGGTTGATTTGACCTCCCTGCGCTTTGACCCCGATGGCGAGGCGCTGATCGGCAAAATCGACGGCGTTGACCGGCGCTTTGCCGTCGCCGACTTTGCGAAAAACCACCCCGAGCATTTCGACGTGCTGGCGCCGGTGCTCAGCGCCGCCAGGGTATTTGCGACGCCTGGAAGGCCGATCACACTGTCTCAAGCCAGCAGCAACACCGTGCCGCTGGACTGGGTAGGCCGCTTTTATGGCATCACTACGCAGCCCGGCAGCCAGGCATTCGACACCAGCATGACGCAGCTGGACAGTATGAAGATGTTCCCAAGGAGCCCCGACCACCCGGAACAAATGGTGAATTGGCTGAACCAGCAAAAAACCGCATTGGGTGACAGCAACGATCGGTATGCACTGATCAATCAGCTCAAGCAGGGCAACCTCTCTAACGACGACACCACGCGCTTCATTGTCGACCCGGATTCGTCCCATCGGCCTAAAGGCGAGACGACCGTGCAGAAATTCCTGGCGGATCAGGGCTGGTTTGGAGCCACGTCGGCAGCGCAGGTCGATAACCTGTTACTGGCACTGCAGACACCTACGCCGCAAGCTCCTACATTGGGCAACAACTGGGGTTTTCTGGCCACGGACCTTCCGCTGAGCACGGCCCAACGCGAAGCCGTGAGTAGGTTCGTGAAACAATCCATCGTCCCCCATCCCAACCTCTTCAGCTACCTGAGTGCCCAACCCCTTCAGCTCAGCAGCAGCCCTGCACAAGCGCTGGACCAACTGCTGTCCAGCGACAGCGCCCTGGAACTGGCCACGAATCTGCAAACCGAGATGAAGGGTGCAGTCACTTCGACCAGTCTCAAGCAGTGGCTACTGACCGCGTGGGTACTGGAGCTTGATCCAGCGGCCGGCACGCAGCGCAATCATGTGGCGGGTTATGACTTCATGCAGGCGCAAAACTGGGGCAGGCCTGCGCATGAAATACGCCAAGGCCTTGCACTCCACCTTGATCATCCCGGCGCCGGCAACGTGCCAACCCCGCAGGCAATGATTGCGGCGCATTTGCTGATGTCGGGCGCCGCACCGCAGTTTCTGGTCAAGGATCTGCCCCCGTCCCTTGTTCAGGGCACACCCCAATGGGCGATGTTTCATACGGCTGTAAACCGGATCGAACAAATAGCGCCCGGCGCCACGCGGCATATGAATTTCAAGCAAGTGATGGACTACCACAAGGTCAAGCCTCTCTCCGCCCATGAACAGCTGCAATTGCTCAGGGCGCAAATGAACCCTCTGATTGATTGGGGGATCATCAATGGCGTTATCGGCAGGAATGCCAATGACGAGTACACGCCAGAGCTGCTGCAAGCGTGTATCAAGGCACTGGGTGAACAAACCACTGCTGTGGCAGAGGCCAAACGCTATATCAAGGATAACCCTGTGCCCACCCGACGCGCCCTGGCACTTGAGTACCTCGAGCAGAAATTTGGCAAGGGAATCCCCTATGAACAACGCAGCCTCTGGAGAGAGAGCGATCAGTTATACGGCACCCTGGCGAGCGTGGTCGAAGCCTATGAAGCCGAACAATTGGGGGATACCTACAAGCCAACAAACCTGATCGATAGTTTGACAAGTGGCTCGACCACTCCTGCCTGGGAAGCCAGGGATGCGCGTATCCCTATCCAGGCAATGCATGATCAGGCGAACCAATTGCCCGACGTCAATACACAGTACGACGCAGCGATCGAAAGCGATTTCGTCCCTCGTCGCGCGCACTCGATCGTGATTATCAAGGACCTGCTGTCCAGGCTCCCGGCCGAGGTCCGCAACCATCTGGCCAACGGCAGGATTGAGTACTACAGCGTTCGGGAATCAGACACCAGTGCGTGGCAACACCTCAGCGCCAAAACCGGTAAAAAAGGCAGCCACGGCCTACTGCTTCGTGCGACCGGACACAACGGCAACATCACTGACGTAGCCGTCTTCCCCGATGCCGGCACGGTAAAAACAATATCGAATCTGCCGAACCCCATGCCCCTGGGCGGTACGAACAAGAATTTCGGCAAGATTTATGACGGCGCCGATGAAGGCCCCCATGAATTGCCATTGGACTTCGCCGCCTTCAATTCGGCGGCGGCGCCACGAGACGGAAAGACCTCCAAGGTCATTGTCGACCGCATCACACCGAGCACGCTGGTGAATGGGGAGCTGGTAAATGACGGTCGGGCCACATTCCGCGACACCCGCTCAAACGCGGCGCCCGCGTTCTTTAATGAGCAACTCGGGAAAATCGCCACTATCTGCGTCGATTCGCACTTCCTGCGCAAAGACGAGTACAAGGCGATCAACCACGGTTATAACGCCCTGGAAACCAAAGGCCCCACGTTTCTTCAACGGCTCAGTTCCCTGGCGCGCATGGTCCCTGGCGTCAGCAGCGTCGAAGACCTTTACCAAGGCAACTATGCCGAGGCCGGCCAGGACCTCTTAGTTGATGCGCTGAGCATTGTCGTCCCTGGTGCATTAGGAAAGGTTTGGTCAGTCGCCGCAGAGGCTTTCGAAGGTGCAGCCGTCAAATTTGGAGAAACTGTCGTTGAATCTGCAGCCGAAAAAGGCGTCGCCTCAATGGCGGTCAAAGACGTGACGGCCGTCAGCACCGTGAAGTCGTTCGGCTCAGTCAGTCGTATGCAGGGCAGCCCTCTTGTGGACCAAGCAGCCGGCGAATGGGGCGCGGCGGCCGACAGGGCCGACGGTGCACTTATTCAATCCGGCAGCGCTCAGCAGATCAGGCTCACCGCGGTGCGGCAAGATGGCGAATGGTACGCCTACGACGCCAAGACCATGACAGCTTACGGGCCAGCCCTGGAAGGGTTCGTCTCTGATACGTCTTCAGTCGTGAGACAAGAGACCTTTTCGGACGGTACTCAAGCACTGGTCACGGAAAAACCACTGGCCGCCGATGCCTATACCCTGCCCCGCAGCCATGGCTTTGATCTGGTCAATGAGGGCAAGGTCTACCGTTACGACACCCGCACCCCTGGCGTGCTGAGCGATCTGGAATCAGCCGATCACTTTAAGCCCCTGGAGGGCTTTGAAGCGATCTGTCCAGCCCCTCCGGTTGCACAGGGCAAGGTCAGGCGCGGGGCCAGTGATACGTGCTTTTCCAAGGAAATAGAGATCGTTGCCGAAACATCGCGTCGGGAACTTCAAGCCCTTGAACACCAGCGCCTGTTCCCCTCGACGCCAGGTTTGTTGAGGCGTGATCAATTTGTCATTTTCGAGCGCCGTCGATACAAAATGGTCGATGGCGACATGGGCCCCCAACTGGTCCCGATGCCTCAGAACAAACCCATCGTCTACAAATCGCAGATCAGCGGCAGCCTGAAACACGATCCCAATTTTGGTTTTTCCGGCGCACACGCCAGTGATTCGTTTGCGAAGGAAACCCGTGTGGTCACGCTCAACAAAATCAGCGATGACTGCAATGACAAGCGTGAACTTCGAGGCGTGATTGTGGAGAGGGGAGCAAGTAAAACCAAATACCTGGTGATAGAGGCTGATACCGCAGAGTTTTACTACACCAAGCTGAATGACACCTCCACCGGCGAACTGACGTTCAATAAATGCACGCCCCACGACTTTTCTCTGGTCGAGGGTTACCGCAACGCATTCAGTACACGGCAAGGTGTCACTGAGATGCCGTTTGATGCCAACTTCATTGCGTTGCCCAAACTGGATTCCGCCTTTAAAGAGCTGGAGCGTTCCGGTTTCCAGAAAGAAGACATCGATCAATTAAAAGCGTCGTGTAAAGGCCTTACTCACGAACAACAGCGTGAAGTGATCTACCAATTGCAGCGGACCAGGGCGATAGGCAAACCGGATATAGCGTTGCGGCCGAATCAAGTTACCAAGGTCGACCCACCCGACAATTTCGCCGATTGGACACAAGGACAAAAAAACGAGTTCTATGCAGTACAGGCAAAAAACAGCGTGGATCGCATCATGAAGGCAACCGGGCTGGGGCCCGGCAATATGGTCCGCTCAAAAGCGGACATGGCACGCGCAGAGGCGGCAAACATGACCAATGAATGGTTACGCAGAACCGTGCCGGAACATGCCTTGAACCGCCCGAACCTGATCTTGAAAGCCGGCGCCGGCAACTGCGGAGAAATGGCCCTGCTGTCCAAGGACATCATTGAAAAAAACGGTGGCAGCGCTTACGAATGGCACGCTTCGGATGCACATGCGTTCACCTTCGTCGGAGGCCCCTCCACGCTCCCCCAAGCCACAGTAGACTTCTCGGAACCTGCTTGGGCGGATGCCTGGATTGTCGATGCATGGGCAGATATCGTCTGCCCAGCCAGCCAGTACACACAGAAGTTGAGCGAAGTCATGAAGCGCTTGAGCCGCGAAAACGTGAAGATTTTGGAGGGAGGCAAATCCATTGACCCGCTGGACCCAACATGGCTGGAGAAGCTTATCGTAAAACCGAAGACCCCCTATTCTCATGGGTATATCGGCGGGTTGGCCGCGCAGGGATAGGGACCCCTCGTACGCCTGGCGTTTGGCAGCGCAGCGTTTCACGCAACAAAACCTGCGCTGACCAATCCAGGCAAAGACTTACAATCACTCAACGTTCTCACAGCCCTGAACAGGAACGCCCATCAGTCCCTTGGCCACGTATTGAAGTACCTCTCTGTATCTGTCGAGAGGCCATTCTTATAAATACGTCGGTAAAAGGACAGTCCCATGATCAGCTTTAATCCGCCACACACTGTCAGCACCACGATTCCAAGCGAGCTGAATCGGCCCACGCCCCCCATAGGCTCAGTAACCTCTAAAGTCATCGAGTTTTTTCATAAACGCCTCAAGGATATTCAAACGTTCCCCGCGTCCGCTCAATCGAGTGATGGACTGGCGCCGGCCGGTAAACGTATCGAGCAATTGCTCAGGTTCGCCGTGACAAAGGAACAACCCAGCGTAGCCGAGCGCATCAGCCAGTTGGTTAAAAGCAGTCATGAGCCACTGACGGACACAGCGCTGCGCAATCAGGTGGAGCAACACCTGAACCAGCCAAGCGCCCTCGACTCGCAAAAAACTTACGCTCAACTGATCCAGGAAATACTTGACGGCTCAACACCTGACACGCCCCGCACTCGCCCTGTGCCGTCGCGGTTACGCCGAGATCTGCATACACCTGAACCGGCCTCCCCAACACGCACTGCGGCGCTGCGCCAATTCACCAATGCCCTGGTCGACAGTGGTGACCGGCAGTTGGCCATAGGTGTGGCCAATAGCTTGATGCGCCAACGGCTTGCCGTCGAGAAAGGTCACTCCAGCGATGCCGAGGACAAGGTGACCATCCCGGCCGACTCAACCTTCGGCCAAGCCTGGGCCGAACTGGCCGATGCGCTGCACTCGGAACCGTTCAAATCGTTTGCCGAAGCCAGGAAGATCGATGTTTCTGGATTGACGATCAACTCCAGGGGACAACTGACCGAAATGCGCGACAACGTCCCGGTCAACCTCTACCTGCATCGGGACGCGGACTGGAAAGCTGCGGCGGCCAAAGTGGTAGGCGCAGTCAGAAAAGTCCTCGCGGGGAAACAAGGCGCTGTCATTTTCCACGATAGGGAACACGCATCGGCTTACAACATAGCCTCGTTTTACGGCACGCAACTGGGCAGAATTCAAACCGACGACATCCTGCTCAGCATCAGACAATTGCAGCGCGAGGGCACCTTCAGCGCCTTCAGCAACACCGACCCGCACTTCGCGGCCGTTTACGCACCGGTCAAACAGCGACAGCGAGAAGCCAGCCAACGGATCATGGATTTGCCGCCGGATCAGTTGAAACTGCGACTTGAGCAGTTCACACCTTTGACTGCGGAGCAAAAGGTCCAGGAAGCCGATCAAACCCTGGCGCAGCAGTGCAGCCAGGCCCTGATGAGGTTCGTACCTCAAGCCCGAATCGAAGGCGACAAATTCCCGCCAGTGCTCACAAATATCCCGGAATATTCGACCTTCAACCAGGTGCGCAAAAACCTCCTGGGTGCGCTGACCGGCAGTGCCTTTACCACCTTTGTACAAGAGCACAACGTTGAGCCCCGCAGCGTGCGTATCCACCCCGTCACCGGTGACCTGACAGGCAAGGTGAATGGCAAGGACACCCTCTTTAAGCCGAACGATCTTTCGGGCTGGGGTGTCGTCTGGGAAGAAATAAAAGATGCAGTCCAGCAGATGGACGCTGGACAGGAGCGTCTTGTTCAATACCCGACTCCGCCCTCTGCATCGCTGTATGATGTCCTGCGCTTTTACAACGAAGAGATCCCGCGTCAACAAAACGGCCAACAAGCCGACTGGCGGCAACGCGAGCTGATCTCGCTTCTCGATAAAAGTATCGAGATGTCCCGTAACAACGGTTTCAAGGCACTCACTGCCCCCCGCGCGGACAGCACTTCGTCTACGGCTGTAGGTGAGCTTCAGTACGCAATCACTCAACAGCTTACCAAAACACCCATTACCGGCTCTGAACTTGAAACCCTGGCGGCCGCTGCGGAGTCGGGTCTCGGCGCGACGGTGGAGCGCGCACCGTCCCCGCAAGACGCCCTGGCCAGCGCCGAGAGCGCACTGGCCACCGCCACGTATCGCGCAATGCGCGGGCTGAAAAACAATCCCGCCCAAGCCTCGACGAGGATGGTCGGACCGATCCCGACTGACAGCTTGTTCGGCCAATGGCTCGGTTACCTGCACAAAGCCATCAAGGCGCGTGGTTTTACCGACTGGGCGCAGAAATACAACGTTGATTTGACCTCTCTGCGCTTTGCCTCCGATGGCGAAGCGCTGATCGGTAAAATCAACGGCGTTGACCGGCGCTTCAGCGCCGCCGACTTTGCGAAAAACTACCCCGAGCATTTCGACGTACTGGCCCCGGTACTCCACGCCGCCAAGGTATTTACGACGCCTATGATGCAGATCACGCTGTCTCAAGCCGGCAGCAACGCCGTGCCGCTGGGCTGGATAGGCCGTTTTTATGGCATCGATACGGCCCCCCGCAGCCCGGCATTCGAACGCAGCATGACGCATCTGGGCAGCACGAAGAAGTTCCCAAGGAAACCCGACCACCCGGAACGAATAGTGAATGGGCTGAACCAGCAAAAAACCGCATTGGGTAACAGCAACGATCGGTATGCGCTGATCAATCAGCTCAAGCAGGGCAACATCGATAACGACGACACCACGCGCTTCATTGTCGACCCGGATTCGTCCCATCAGCCTAAAGGCGTGACAACCGTGCAGAAATTTCTCGCGGATCGGGGTTGGTACGAGGCGAAATCGGCCGAACAGATCGGTAACCTGTTACAGGCTCTGCAGACTCCCCTGCCGCAAGCGCCGACACTGGGTAATAACTGGGGGTTTCTGGCCACGGCCCTCCCGCTGAACAAGGCCCAACGCGAGGCCGTGAGTACCTTCGTAAAACAATCCATCGGCACCCATCCCAACCTCCTGAGCTACCTGAATGCCCAAGTGCCCAAGCTCAGCAACAGCCCTGCCCAAGCGCTGGACCAACTGCTGTCCAGCGACAGCGCCCTGGAACTGGCAACGAATCTGCAAACCGAGATGAAGGGTGCAGTCACTTCGACCAGTCTCAAGCAGTGGCTACTGACCGCGTTGGTACTGGAGCTTGATCCCGAGGCCGACACCTCACGCAATAGCCTCGCAGGCTTTGATCTGATGCATACGGATATGTGGGGATTGGGCACGGACAAGATTCGTGAGCGGTTCAACAACCACTTGACCAAAAATGGAAAGATCCCGGCAAACCTTGCGCCCGTCGCCGCGCACCTGTTGATGACGGGGGGGGCGCCCCATCTGCTGGTTAAAGATGTGCCACCGGCCTTGACACTGGGCTCGACCGAATGGGTCAGCTTTATGACCGCCGTCAATCGGATCGAACTGAATGCTCCTGGTGCCGCCTCGGGTATGACCTTCGGGCAAGTCATGGACCTTCATCGGATCAGCCCCATTTCCGAACGTGAATCCCAACTGCACTCTGTCGCCCAGATGAACCCGGTGTTGGATTGGGCCATCGTGAATGGCCATATCGTGAGAAATGACAAGGACGAATACACCCTTGAACAGCTCGCCAGCAGCCAGGAGAAGCTCAAAAAACAAAATGATGATATCTCCAGGGCCAGGCACTACTTGAGTAATTTCGACCCACCAAGCAGAAGGGAAATGGCCCTGTTAGAGCTGAGGGAAAAATGGGGTGCCGATATCCCCTATAAGCGTCCGTACCTCACTGAAATGGCTGGCCCGTTAGGAATGTTTTCCAATACTCGGGCAAGTATTGTCGAGGTCTATGAATCCGGCCGCCTGAATGAAGGCTGGCGCTGGGAGTCAGAGAGGGGGCCCGACTTCGATGCCCTTCGCGCACGCGCCACGCTGGTTGATATCAACAAGGAATTCAATCGGGAATTTGAAAAAGACTTCGCCCTACGCAGGACCCACACCATTTCCCTGTTCAAAAACATGTTCAGCCAGCTCCCGCTGGCGGACCGAGACATCGTCAACAATGGCTCCGCGACAATCCTGCAAGTGAAAGGCACCGGTAGTGGCATCCTGATGCAGTTCACCCATAAGGAGCAGTCCAGAACGTTCGCGATCTATCCAGCCTATGGAAAAATAGTGCCGGTCCCCAATATCGAACAGAGAGCACCTTACGGCCAAACCACCGAAGAAACCGTCGATACAGCCGCGTTTCAAACCAACGCCGAACCAAAACCGAACATCAAATCCGAGGTCCTCATAACACGCCTTGATCAAGGCAGCCTCGTCGACCCGGATCACTTTGCACACGGCAGGCGACCCTTATATGCGGAGAACGACAAAACTGACCTTTCCAGCTATGACGGAACGAGAATACAGCACCTCTCCGAGGTGCTGGTTGACAGCGTGTACTTGAACAAGGCGGCTGTACTCGCTACACAACGTGGGCTGAACAACGCTGTTGAAAACGGTTTGGAGCTCAGTGACTACTTCCAAAAAGGTTTGCGCTTCTTCCCGGGAGGCTCGAGCCTCGTGGACATCTACAACGGTGAATATGCGGACGCGGTAAAAGACCTGGGCGTTGATATCGCGATCTACGTATTTACCGAGGGCGTCGGCAAACTCTGGAATGTGGCCAAATCCGGCGCGGCCTGGGCGGCGGCCAAGGCCTCGGCGAAATTCGTCGAAAGGTTTGGGATCGAGGAAACAGAAAGCATTGTGCTCCAAGACCTGACTGCCACCGGCACCGAGGAGGCGTTCAGCTCCGTGAGCAGAATGCAGGGCGGCCAATATACAAGGCCAACTGGAGAGGCGTTTGTGCCGACTGCGGACATGGCTGATGGCACGGTGAGAAGTGGCGATAACTCTGCACTTGTCAAGCTCACGGCCATGTTCCAGGACGGCGAGTGGTATGCCTATAACCCCAAGACAATGGCGGCTGATGGACCTGCGCTAAAAGGATTCGTGCCCGAAAGTAACCAACGCAACGTCAATGGCCTGTTTGACTTTTTTTCCAATGCCGAACCCGATCCGGATATGCCCGCCAGATTCGAGATGAACGTCGTGAACTCGCAGCTAAGAGATGAGCAAGCCTTTAAAACCGGCTACAACAGCTTGAAACCGGAAACTATACCGGGCTACAGCAGCGACATGGGCAAAGACCGAATCAAACAACTGATTGCAGACAGCCAGCTAAGCGCCGAACAAGTGGGAAGCCTGGTTCGGCAACGGGAAAAACTCATCATTGCCGATTCCCGCATCAGCATGGAGACGTTCAATCGAGAAGTAGAGGGTGCGGGCGGAACCAGTCGTGGAATGTCCCAAGCCTTTTATCTTGCCCTGACACAACCAGGCTCAGACGGTGAATGTGCTGCCCTGTCCAATACGATGGCGCTCGCGCTCTCGGAGGGCACCGAAAACACGGTGATCGATAACGTGAATATGGCCATGGCCAACCCGAAGTCCGCTGGCGGTTCCAAATTCATCTCAGAGTTGTCAGCGTTGCAAGCTAACGTAGACAGACAAAGCACCTTTCAAACCGGGACCTCAGGCGTCCTCACGCCCTACAAGGATATTGGCACAACACTGGGTAACGCCGAGACTTCGAAGACCTTGCTGATCGCCACGAAAGATCATGGCATGCTCGCGGGGGTTAGGATCGACCCCGCCGACGCCAGCAAAAAAAACTGGTTTTATTACGATCCCAACTATGGGTTGGCGACATTCAATTCAGAAACATCAATGAAAGCCGGGCTGGAAAAAACACTGAACAGTGGCGAAGTCGGCAAAGGACTCAACCATTTTGGCAACTTATTCACGGGACCAAAATATAACGTCGGTGCCTTTGATATCAATGCAATGGCACAGCGCAGATTTGATATTGCCCGGGTTAGAGATCTGACCCGACCAATCAGCCTTGACACAACGCAAGCCGTCACCCAACAAACTGTATAGCCGAATCAGGATGGAGACCCAATGGAAACGGTCAGGCCACTTGATGAAGAAATCCAGAGAGTCATCGATACCTGTCTAGGCCTGAAATAGGTTTGCACCTGTTTCATCCTAGACATTCACAAAAGTCATGAACCCATGGGAGCTCGACAATATGCAAATAATGATGGGAACCGGTCCTATAATTCCGACAGATAGTGCCTGGATAAATGGGTTTACCGCACTCCCCAAGCCCCGCCTATAGGATAGGCAACTGAGGCTCCGGGCAAAAACGACTGCGACTGAAGGCAGCGCTTTTGCCCGAACCTCCGTGAACAGACGCCCTCACCCGTGCAAAAGCAGCAGTCCACGTGTAGCCAAGGACTTGTCACATCTCATCTGAAGACCGTCATCATTGCCCTGCCCCTGGCGCAACAAATCGCGGACGCCAACAGCATTGCACGCCTGGGGCACTTTACCGTTAACCCCGTCGGTCGGAACTGGTAGTTCTCACAGTATCGCCATCGGACACCCCCTCCTTAAATGAGCGTGCACATCATTCCTGAATGACCGCGTTCACTTAATTCGAGGATCGAGAAATGAGCCCAACAACACGTCAACCCCATAAAAAAATCCATCATCCACCATCGTGTCGTATTTGCTGACGAGGGCGAGAAACATGGATGGACAGGCGGCGGCAATATCATTCTTGACGATGTAAGTGGCAGAACAGTCTGGCTTGTCCAGAAGGCAAGCAGGATTTTCAGCGAAATCCTTCCTCCTCGCAGTCAGCTGACCGTGCTTATTTATTGTCGTGTGCGCTTAACGGGCAGTTACTTGAAGGTAACGCATGCGGGGGGCTCATATACTTCCCCCAACATTATGAGCCACTCCGAAATGAGCACTTATTGGGTAAGAAACGCCACAACCAATGGGGAAGGAAAGTTCTGGATAGACTTCGAAACCAGCAACGGCCAAGCCCTGCGAATCCATCAGGTGGAAGTCATGGGACCCGCCACCCACAAGGATACCGATAAGCCGCCGGTGATGAAGCTGCTGAAAGACGCGGCCCCCTGAAGAAAGATGAACGCCATGCAAAGGGTGCCAACACCATCACTTCATGGCGTCGTTCAACACCTGCCTGAGCAGCGCACCTGCAGATTTCCCTGGGCCTGAATATCGCGAGGGTCAAAAAGCAGCCCTCACCCGAGTGCAAAAAAGTATCAGTCCAAGTGCTCCCAAGGATTTGTCACAACCCCATTTGAAGGCTGTAATCAACGCACACTCTTCCTGACTCCCCGTAGGAAGACACAACAACAATAACTGTCCTTCCGTAGCCCCTGGGCGCGGAAATGGAGTGCGCGATGAAGTTCACAGCAAAAGCTCTGCTTGCCTGTACCTGTATGACCCTCAGCGCCGTCAGCCTTGGCGCGCAAACCCTGACCATTGCCACCGTCAACAACAGCGACATGATCCGCATGCAGAAGCTCTCGAAAACCTTCGAGGCCGAGCATCCGGAAATCAAGCTGAACTGGGTGGTGCTGGAAGAAAACGTGCTGCGCCAACGCCTGACCACCGACATCGCCACCCAGGGCGGGCAGTTCGATGTGTTGACCATCGGCATGTACGAAGCCGCACTCTGGGGCGCCAAGGGTTGGCTGGAGCCGATGAAGGACCTGCCGGCGTCCTACGACCTCGACGATGTATTCCCTTCCGTGCGTGACGGTTTGTCCGTCAAGGGTTCGCTGTACGCCCTGCCGTTCTATGCGGAAAGCTCGATCACCTATTACCGCACCGACCTGTTCAAGGACGCCGGGCTGAGCATGCCCGAACATCCGACCTGGAGCCAGATCGGCGAATTCGCGACCAAACTCACCGACAAGAGCAAAGAGCAATACGGCCTGTGCCTGCGCGGCAAAGCCGGCTGGGGCGAGAACATGGCGCTGATCACCACCCTGGCCAACGGCTACGGTGCGCGCTGGTTCGATGAAAAGTGGCAGCCTGAATTCAACGGCCCCGAGTGGAAGGACGCGCTGAACTTCTACGTCGACAACATGAAGAAATCCGGCCCGCCGGGTGCTTCCAGCAACGGTTTCAACGAAAACCTGGCGCTGTTCAACAGCGGCAAGTGCGCGATCTGGGTCGATGCCAGCGTCGCCGGCTCGTTCGTCACCGACAAGACCCAAAGCAAAGTGGCCGACCATGTGGGCTTCACCTTTGCCCCCCACGAAAAAACCGACAAGGGCACGTCGTGGCTGTATTCCTGGAGCCTGGCGATCCCGACCAGCTCCAAGGCCAAGGACGCCGCCAAGGTGTTCACCAGTTGGGCCACCTCCAAGGAATACGGTGCCTTGGTCGCCAAGACCGACGGCGTTGCCAACGTGCCGCCAGGTACGCGCAAGTCGACCTACAGCGACGAATACATGAAGGCTGCACCGTTCGCCAAGGTGACCCTGGAATCGCTGAAAGTCGCCGACCCGACCAAACCGACCCTCAAGCCGGTGCCGTATATCGGTATCCAGCTGGTGACCATTCCCGAGTTCCAGGCGATTGGGACCCAGGTCGGCAAGTTCTTCTCCGGCGCGCTGACCGGTCAGCAAACGGTCGATGCTGCACTGACCGCCGCGCAGACCACCACCGAGCGGGAAATGAAGCGGGCCGGTTACCCCAAGTAACCTGAGCGTCACCACCGTCAAATGTGGGAGGGGGCTTGCCCCCGATGGCAGTGGATCAGCCAACTGATTCATCGACTGACACTCCGCCATCGGGGGCAAGCCCCCTCCCACACTGACCGCACTCCGATCCTTGCTCCGCACTGGCCTTGATTATCATGAATACATCCGCCAAAAACCGCCTGGCCAACCCCGGCTGGTTCCTCGTCACGCCCTCGGTCGCCCTGCTGCTGCTGTGGATGATCGTGCCGCTGGGCATGACCCTGTACTTTTCACTGATCCGCTACAACCTGCTCTACCCCGGCGAGAACCAATTCGTGGGGCTGGAGAACTTCACCTACTTCATCACCGACTCGGGTTTCCTGCCCGGCGCCACCAATACGTTGTTGCTGGTGGGCAGCGTGCTGTTGATCAGCGTGGTGTTCGGCGTGTTGATCAGTGCGCTGCTGGAGGCCAGTGAGTTCCTCGGGCGTGGCATCGTCCGGGTGTTGTTGATTTCGCCGTTCTTCATCATGCCCACCGTCGGTGCGCTGATCTGGAAGAACCTGATTTTCCACCCGGTGTCGGGGATTCTCGCCGCCGTGTGGAAGTTCTTCGGCGCCGAGCCGGTGGACTGGCTGGCGCACTATCCGCTGCTGTCGATCATCATCATTGTGTCGTGGCAATGGCTGCCGTTCGCCATCCTGCTGCTGATGACCGCCATGCAGTCCCTCGACCAGGAACAAAAGGAAGCTGCGCGCCTGGACGGTGCCGGCGCCATCGCGATTTTCTGGCACCTGACCCTGCCCCACCTGGCCCGCCCGATTGCCGTGGTGGTGATGATCGAGACCATCTTCCTGCTCTCGGTATTCGCCGAAATCTTCACCACCACCAACGGTGGCCCCGGCTACGCCTCGACCAACCTCGCCTACCTGATCTACAACCAGGCCTTGGTGCAGTTCGACGTGGGCATGGCCTCGGCCGGCGGCTTGATCGCCGTGGTCATCGCCAATATCGCGGCGATCATCCTGGTGCGGATGATCGGCAAAAACCTGACTGACAAGCCTTGAGGGCCGCGCCATGACGCTTCAACAATCCCGCCGCCTGCAAAGCCTGTTGCTCGGCACCCTGGCCTGGGCCATCGCGATCCTGATCTTCTTCCCGATCTTCTGGATGGTGCTGACCAGCTTCAAGACCGAAATCGACGCGTTCGCCACGCCGCCGCAGTTCATCTTCACGCCGACCCTGGAGAACTACCTGCACATCAACGAGCGCAGCAACTACTTCAGCTATGCCTGGAACTCGGTGCTGATTTCATTCAGCGCCACCGCCCTGTGCCTGCTGATTTCGGTGCCGGCCGCCTACTCCATGGCGTTCTACGAAACCAAACGCACCAAGAGCACGCTGCTGTGGATGCTCTCCACCAAGATGCTGCCGCCCGTGGGCGTGCTGATGCCGATCTACCTGCTGGCCAAGAGCTTTGGCCTGCTGGACACGCGCATTGCGCTGATCATCATCTACACCCTGATCAACCTGCCGATCGTGGTCTGGATGGTTTACACCTACTTCAAGGACATCCCCAAGGACATCCTCGAAGCCGCGCGCCTGGACGGCGCCACCCTGTGGCAGGAAATGGTCCGGGTGCTGCTGCCGATCGCCAAGGGCGGCCTGGCCTCCACGGTGTTGCTGTCGCTGATCCTGTGCTGGAACGAGGCCTTCTGGTCGCTGAACCTGACCTCGTCCAACGCCGCGCCCTTGACCGCACTGATCGCCTCCTACTCCAGCCCCGAAGGCTTGTTCTGGGCCAAATTGTCTGCCGTCTCGACCCTGGCCTGTGCGCCGATCCTGATCTTTGGCTGGATCAGCCAGAAACAGCTGGTGCGCGGTTTGTCCTTCGGTGCAGTTAAATAATAATTTCTAGCGGAGGGCCCATCATGGCCAACCTCAAAATCAAGAATCTGCAAAAAGGCTTCGAAGGTTTCTCGATCATCAAGGGCATCGACCTGGAAGTGAACGACAAGGAATTCGTAGTCTTCGTCGGCCCCTCGGGCTGCGGTAAATCCACCCTGCTGCGCCTGATCGCCGGCCTCGAAGAGGTGAGCGAAGGCACCATCGAACTGGATGGCCGCGACATCACCGAAGTCACCCCAGCCAAACGCGACCTGGCCATGGTGTTCCAGACCTACGCGCTGTACCCGCATATGAGCGTGCGCAAGAACATGTCGTTTGCCCTGGACCTGGCCGGCGTCGACAAGCAGCTGGTGGAGAGCAAGGTCAACGAAGCCGCACGCATTCTCGAGTTGGGCCCGCTGCTGGAACGCAAGCCCAAGCAACTCTCCGGTGGCCAGCGCCAGCGCGTGGCGATCGGCCGCGCCATCGTGCGCAACCCGAAGATTTTCCTGTTCGACGAACCGCTGTCCAACCTCGACGCCGCCCTGCGCGTGCAGATGCGCCTGGAGCTGTCGCGCCTGCACAAAGAGCTGCAAGCGACCATGATCTACGTGACCCACGACCAGGTCGAAGCCATGACCCTGGCCGACAAGGTGGTCGTGTTGAACAGCGGGCGTATCGAGCAGGTCGGCTCGCCGCTGGAGCTGTACCACCAGCCGGCCAACCTGTTTGTGGCGGGCTTTCTCGGCACGCCGAAAATGGGCTTCCTCAAAGGCAAGGTCACCCGCGTCGACGGCCAGGGCTGTGAGGTGCAGCTGGACGCCGGCACCCTGATCAGCCTGCCGCTGAGCGGCGCCAGCCTGAGCGTGGGCAGTGCGGTGACCCTGGGCATTCGTCCGGAGCACCTGGAAATCGCGTCGCCTGGGCAAACCACCCTGACCGTCACCGCCGACGTCGGCGAGCGCCTGGGCAGCGACACCTTCTGCCACGTCATCACCTCGAACGGCGAGCCGCTGACCATGCGGATTCGCGGCGACATGGCCAGCCAGTATGGCGAAACGCTGCACCTGCACCTGGACCCGGCGCACTGCCATCTGTTCGACACCGACGGTGTTGCTGTGGCCCGTCCACTGCGCGCCGCCGCCTGATTTCGCGAGTATTGACCGATGAAACTGAATAAGCAGAACCTCACCCAGCTGGCGCCGGAAGTCAAACTGCCGGCCTATGCCATTGCGAGTACCTCCCAAGGTATCGCCCATATCGGCGTCGGCGGCTTCCACCGCGCGCACCAGGCCTATTACACCGATGCACTGATGAACACCGGCGAGGGCCTGGACTGGAGCATCTGCGGCGTCGGCCTGCGCAGCGAGGACCGCAAGGCCCGCGACGACCTGGCCTGCCAGGACTACCTGTTCACCCTGTACGAACTGGGCGACACCGACGACACCGAAGTGCGTGTGATCGGCGCGATCAGCGACATGCTGCTGGCCGAAGACGGCGCCCAGGCATTGATCGACAAACTGGCCAGCCCCGCCATTCGCATCGTCTCGCTGACCATCACCGAAGGCGGCTACTGCATCGACGACAGCAACGGCGAATTCATGGCCCACCTGCCGCAGATCCAGCACGACCTGGCTCATCCGTCGTCGCCAAAAACCGTGTTCGGTTTTATCTGCGCGGCATTGACCCAGCGCCGCGCGGCCGGCATCCCGGCGTTTACCGTGATGTCCTGCGATAACCTGCCCCACAATGGCGCTGTCACGCGCAAGGCACTGCTGGCGTTCGCCGCCCTGCACGATGCCGAGCTGCATGACTGGATCAAGGCCCATGTGAGCTTCCCGAACGCCATGGTCGACCGCATCACGCCGATGACCAGCACCGCCCACCGCTTGCAACTGCACGATGAACACGGCATCGACGATGCCTGGCCGGTGGTCTGCGAACCCTTTGTGCAGTGGGTGCTGGAAGACAAATTCGTCAACGGCCGCCCGGCATGGGAAAAGGTCGGCGTGCAGTTCACCGACGATGTGACGCCCTATGAAGAGATGAAGATCGGCTTGCTCAACGGCAGCCACCTGGCCCTGACCTACCTGGGGTTTCTCAAGGGTTATCGGTTTGTGCACGAGACCATGAACGACCCGCTGTTCGTGGCCTACATGCGCGCCTACATGGACCTCGACGTCACGCCGAACCTGGCGCCGGTACCGGGCATCGACCTGACCGACTACAAGCAGACCCTGGTGGACCGCTTCTCCAACCAGGCGATTGCCGACCAGTTGGAACGGGTGTGTTCGGACGGCTCGTCGAAGTTTCCCAAGTTCACCGTGCCGACCATCAACCGCCTGATAGCCGATGGGCGCGAGACCGAGCGTGCGGCGCTGGTGGTCGCGGCGTGGGCCTTGTATTTGAAGGGTGTGGATGAGAATGGCGTGAGCTACACGATCCCAGATCCGCGCGCCGAGTTCTGCCAGGGGCTGGTGAGTGACGATGCACTGATCAGCCAGCGGTTGCTGGGGGTGGAAGAGATTTTTGGCACGGCTATTCCCAACTCGCCTGGGTTTGTGGCAGCGTTCGAGCGGTGCTATGGGAGCCTGCGTGACAAAGGCGTAACCGCTACCCTGAAGCACCTCCTGAAGAAACCGATTTAAGTGTGGGAGGGGCCAAGCCCCCTCCCACACTGGACCGGGTTGCCAATCCAAAAAAATAACACTGCTGAGCACACCCTCATGACCCAGCAAAACCTGTTCCTCGGCATCGACTGCGGCACCCAAGGCACCAAGGCCATCGTCCTCGACGCGTCCAGCGGCAAGGTACTGGGCCTGGGCGCCGCCGCGCACACCCTGATCAGCGGCGCCAATGGCCGTCGCGAGCAGCACACCCAGGAATGGCTGGACGCCTTTACCGAAGCCACCCACCGCGCCTTGCAACAGGCCGGCGTGGACGGCCAGGACATCCTCGGCATCGGTGTATCCGGCCAGCAGCACGGCCTGGTGTTGCTGGATGACAGCGGCCAGGTGCTGCGCCCGGCCAAGCTGTGGTGCGACACCGAAACCGCGCCGGAGAACGAGCGCCTGCTGGCCTACCTGGGCGGCGAGAGTGGCTCGCTGGAGCGCCTGGGCGTGGCGATTGCGCCGGGCTACACCGTGTCGAAACTGCTGTGGACCCGCGAGCAGCACCCGGATGTGTTCGCGCGCATCGCCCATGTGCTGCTGCCCCACGACTACCTCAACTACTGGCTCACCGGCCGCGCGGTCGCGGAATATGGCGATGCCTCGGGCACCGGTTACTTCAACGTGCGCACCCGCACCTGGGATATGGCGCTGCTCAAGCACATCGACCCCAGCGGCCGCCTTGAAGCTGCGCTGCCGACATTGATCGAAGCCGATCAAAGCGTAGGCACGATCCTGCCGGCCATCGCCGAACGCCTGGGTATCAACCCCAATGCCAGGGTGTCCAGTGGCGGCGGCGACAACATGATGGGTGCCATCGGCACGGGCAATATCGCCCCCGGCGTGATCACCATGAGCCTGGGCTCATCCGGCACCGTGTATGCCTTCGCCGACCAGCCCAATGTCAGCCCCCAGGCGTCGGTCGCCACCTTCTGCTCGTCCAGCGGCGGCTGGCTGCCGTTGATCTGCACCATGAACCTGACCAACGCTACCGGGGTGATCCGCGAGTTGTTCGAGCTGGACCTCAACGCTTTCAACGCACTGGTCGAGCAAGCCCCGATTGGCGCCGATGGCGTCAGCATGCTGCCGTTCCTCAACGGCGAACGCGTACCCGCCCTGCCCCACGCCACCGGCAGCCTGCATGGGCTGACCATGACCAACCTGACCCGTGCCAACCTGTGCCGCGCGGTGGTCGAAGGCACCACCTTCGGCCTGCGCTACGGCCTCGACCTGCTACGTCACACCGGCCTGCAAAGCCAGAGCATCCGCCTGATCGGCGGGGGTTCGAAAAGCCCGGTGTGGCGGCAGATGGTCGCCGATATCATGAACACCGAAGTGATCTGCACCGAACAAAGCGAAGCCGCCGCCCTGGGCGCGGCGATCCAGGCGGCGTGGAGCCAGTCCGGCGAGTCCCTGGCCAGCCTGTGCGACAAATGCGTGAGCGTCGACCCCGCCAGCCGTACCCTGCCGGTGGCGGCCAATGTCAGCGCCTACCAACTGGCTTACGAACGCTATCAACAGCACGTGGCAACCCTTTAAGAGCGAACGACTATGTATCTGGTGTGTGGTGAAGCGCTGTTTGATTTTTTCAGCGAGGAAGATGCCAGTGGGCAGGCCTCCAAGGTCACTTACAAGGCGATTGCCGGTGGTTCACCGTTCAACGTCGCGGTGGGTTTGCGCCGCCTGGGCATCGAGGCCGGGTTGTTCGGCGGCCTGTCCAACGACTTCCTCGGGCGCCGGCTGTTGCAGGTGCTCAGGGATGAAGGCGTCAGCGAGCGGTTCCTGGTGGAGTTTGCCGCGCCGACCACCTTGTCGATGGTCGCCGTGGGCGCCGACGGTTCACCGCAGTACAACTTCCGGGGTGAAGGCTGCGCCGACCGACTGCTGGAAGTCGCGCATTTGCCGGTCCT
>Ga0207713_1000521_pt1 | contig 38694 bp, 28 predicted proteins | sample KBSS64metaG_FD_184404 | JGI IMG/M metagenome (GOLD analysis project Ga0207713, IMG submission 184404) | Switchgrass rhizosphere microbial communities from Kellogg Biological Station, Michigan, USA - KBS S6-4 metaG (SPAdes) (version 2) | ecosystem: Host-associated > Plants > Roots > Rhizosphere >... | reverse complement strand
ATCGACGTGTATGCCGAACTCGGCAAACAGTGGGCCGCAGGCGGTGATACCGACGTCAGCTCCTCGGTACAGGGTTCGATGGGGGTCAGGGTCAAGTGGTAACTGGCCGGGCCAGAGGCTGATCGTCACGCTGTCGGTCGATCATGTCTGACCTGGCCGAACCTGAGTGAGCCGAGTCCTGCGCCCATACGCAGGGCTCGGGTCACTGACCTGTCGGATAGCCGCGTGGGGCGATGATTTTCTGTGAGGGGAAACCCTCGCCTCACGCGTCTTTTGCCCCCCACTCACCGTTCGACTCGCAGTCCCTCTCATAGCACCTGCGCCGTTTGTGTTGAGCACCGTGATAGAGGCGCATCACCGCACTAAATTTTTAAGGACGCGACCCGTTATAAGGTAATCGACCTCAAGGTGCCTGAAAGGCCCTGCGCGATGGCTGCCTTTTGCGTCAATGACTGACTGTCGGCAGGACTGGGAATCGATCCCGGTACGTGGGTGTGGACCGCGAGCTGGGCATTCATGTGCTGAACCAGATCGAGCAGGTCGCAGACCACTTGGAACAGATTCACCGCATCAGAGCCAATTCCAGGTATTCGGCGCCTGCAGATCTGCGCCAACCGTGGCGTTGTGCGTCTGCCCTACCACCCTATTCAGGTCCCGTCCGGTGGCCGGGTGCAGATCGTCGACCACCGCCAGGCTGACCGATCCCCCCCGACAGCAGTTTGAGCGCGCCCAGTGCCTCGATCGTTTTGACGCCATCCACCGACCCGGTTGAAGGGTCGGCCACTGTCCTGGTGTGATGCTGAACTGTCGGCGTCATTACCTTTATTACTCTTTTGAAAAGCCTGCCCTGTGCCGAGATTGAATCTCACCTTGGTCAGTAGTATTGACACCCCCCTGTGAGGCAACCTTCCCGCCTATCTTTCGAGGCCGGTGAGGTAAAGCACGCGGCTTTCGCGTCTTTTGGGAAAAAAATTCCGGTAACCTTGGTTGGCTTTGTATCTTTGGATTGCCCTGGATTCCTCAATCTCTACACACGCTCCCCCCCCCCTCCTCTTGCTTCTGGTGCTCTCCTGGAAGACCTGGGGCGACCTCCGCCCCCCCTGGGCGGCCAAAGGCAAAGGCAAGAGTGGTGGCGTTCGAGTGATCTATTACCACGTTACTACGGCGCACCCGATACGAATGATCTGAAAATTCCAGAATCGATCCTCCTCTGACCAGTACACCTCCCCCGCCATTTCAGGAAAGCCTTACAGACGCTTCGCCTACGCGGCCCCATCGTTCAAAGAACCTCGATGGACTTGCCTTGTATGAATCTCAGGGCAGTGCGTTGCCTCACGATCAGAGCCCGTATAACACATGAACCACATTTATCGTCTTGTCTTCAATTCCGCCACGGGGCTGTGCCAGGTGGTCTCCGAACTGGGCAGCAAGTCCAATGGGCTGGCAGCCAGTGTCGGCTCTGCTTTGCGACCGTGTCCAATCTCCTTCGAAATGGATGGCAACGCGTATCCAGATGCAGCCTGTTTAGCCCCGCCTCGGCGCTCGGCACTGGCGATCGCCTGTTTGCTCGCCATTATGGCGGTGGGATCAGCCCCTGATGCTGCATGGGCGGGCGTGGGCGGAGCCGGTGGGGTAAATTACAGCAATCCGCTAATGGCAGGCGGGGCGGGCGGAAACGCCGACATGCCCGGGCAAGCGGGCACGGCCTTGGACTCGGCCGGTGGAGCTGCGGGGACGTCGCCTGGAGGTAATGGCGGGGACGGGGCAATTGGTCATAGCAGTGGTGGTGGCGGCGGCGGGGGCGGGGGCGGCAGTGGCACGGCCAATGCCCCAGTCGGCGGCATTGGCGGTGAGGGCACATCTAGAGATGGCAGCGGCGCTGGCGGCGGTGGCGGTGCAGGTGGCAATGGATTTACCGCCAATGCCGACGTCACCAATTCCCTGCAAGCTAGGGGCGGTCGCGGCGGCAATGGTGGTTACAGCTTTGGCTTAGGTAACAATGACCTTGGCAGTGGCAGTGGCGGTGGCGGGGGCGATGCACTCGTTGCCAGCGCATCGGGTATGACGGTGACCAACACTGTGGCAGGCCTGTTAGCCGGTGGTGCTGGCGGCAACGGTGGCGCTAGCACTGATGTAGCGGGCAACGGGGGGGCGGGAGGAAAAGGCCTGTCGGGCACTTTTCAGACGGTCATCAACTCGGGAACCATCTCGGGTGGAGCTGGTGGACTTGCTGGCAGACGATATGTAACCACCACTATCGCCGGAGCGAATGGTGCAGGTGGCGCCGGCATCGTCGGCGCCGACCTTACCATCATCAACAGCGGCACCATCAATGGTGGATACTCGGGCGATGGGTTGGTACGCGCCAGCGCCATCGAGTTCTCCGGCCTCACCAATAGCCTTGAACTGCGCAAGGGATCGAACATCGGCGGTAACGTGGTGGGTTCCAATGCCGCAGGCGCCAGCAACACCTTGGCTCTGGGCGGCACGGACAATGACAGTTTTGACACGTCGCAGATTGGCAGCGCGGCGCAATACCGTAATTTCACCCAATTTCAGAAAACAGGCACCAGCACCTACACCTTGACGGGCACCAGCACCTCGGTGACGCCGTGGTCCGTCCTGGGCGGTACCTTGGCTATTTCGGCGGACGACAACCTCGGCGCGGCCGGCGGCGCACTCGCGCTTGATGGCGGCACACTGCAAGGCACCGCTACCCTCACCACCGCCCGTGCGGTGACCCTGGGCGCGGCCGGCGGTACCGTCAACACCGACGCGTCGACCACCACAACAATGAGCGGGGTGATCACGGGGGCGGGAGGACTGACCAAGACCGGCGCCGGCGCGCTATCGGTGACCGGCGTCAACACCTACGCCGGCGCGACCCGCGTCGGTGCAGGCACGCTGCAGGCCGATGCCCTCAATACGCTGAGCGCGAGCTCGGCCCACACGGTGGACAGCGGCGCCACCTTGGCCCTCAGCCACGATCAAACCATCGGTTCGTTGGCCGGGGCCGGCGCCGTGAGCCTGGACAGTGCCAACCTGACCACCGGGGGCGATGCGACCAGTACCGCGTTCAGCGGGGTGATGTCGGGCACTGGGGAGTTGGTCAAGACTGGCGCGGGCACGCTCACCTTGAGCGGTGCCAACACCTACAGCGGCGGCAGCACGATCCAAGGCGGTACCCTGGCCATTTCGGCGGACAACAACCTCGGCGCGCCCGGCGGCGCACTCGCACTTGATGGCGGCACACTGCAAGGCACCGCTACCCTCACCACCGCCCGTGCCGTGACCCTGGGCGCGGCCGGCGGTACCGTCAACACCGACGCGTCGACCACCACAACAATGAGCGGGGTGATCATGGGGGCGGGAGGACTGACCAAGACCGGCGCCGGCGCGCTATCGGTGACCGGCGTCAACACCTACGCCGGCGCGACCCGCGTCGGTGCAGGCACGCTGCAGGCCGATGCGCTCAATACGCTGAGCGCGAGCTCGGCCCACACGGTGGACAGCGGCGCCACCTTGGCCCTCAGCCACGATCAAACCATCGGTTCGCTGGCCGGGGCCGGCGCCGTGAAACTGAACAGTGCCAACCTGACCACCGGGGGCGATGAGACCAGTACCACTTTCAGCGGGGTGATGTCGGGCTCCGGGGAGCTGATCAAGACTGGCGCGGGTACGCTCACCTTGAACGGCGCCAATACCTACAGCGGCACCACCCACGTCGACGCGGGCACGCTGCAGGCCGATGCCCTCAACACCCTGAGCGCAAGCTCCGCCCACACCGTGGACAACGGCGCCACCTTGGCCCTCAGCCACGATCAAACCATCGGTTCGCTGGCCGGTGCCGGCACCGTGAACCTGGACAGTGCCAACCTGACCACCGGGGGCGATGCCACCAGTACCACCTTCAGCGGGGTAATGTCGGGCTCCGGGGAACTGATCAAGACTGGCGCGGGTACGCTCACCTTGAGCGGCGCCAACACCTACAGCGGTGGTAGCACCTTGGCGCAGGGACGCATTGATGTTGCACATAACAGCGCCCTGGGCACCGGCTCCCTGGCCTTGGATCAAAACGCCACACTGGGTTTTGCAGCCGACGACCTGAACCTGGCCAATGACATCACGCTCACCGGCGTTACCGGGGCGGTCATCGACACCGGCAGCCACGACGAGACGTTGAGCGGGTTGATTTCGGGCGCGGGCATCCTGAGCAAAGTTGGTAGCGGCAGCCTCAATCTGAGCGGTGCCAACACCTACAGCGGTGCCACCCAGGTGAACGAGGGTACGCTGCGTGCGGCGGCGCCCCATACCTTCAGTGCGGCTTCAGCACACACCGTGGCGAACGGTGCCACGCTGGACACGGGCGGCTTCGACCAACGTGTGGCGGCGTTGACCAACAACGGTACCGTATCGCTGGCAGGCAGTGCGACGGGCAGTACACTCACGGTCACCGGTCCCTATGGGGGGCAGAACGGGGTGCTGCGACTGGGCACGGCGTTGAGCGACAGTACGGGGGTGAGCGACCGTTTGGAACTCAACGGTCCTGGCGCTGTGACCAGCGGCAGTACACAGCTGCAGATCGTCAACCTGCAGGGGCTCGGCGCCTTGACGTTGGGCGACGGTATCACGGTGGTCAGCGCGGTTAATGGCGCCACCACCACGGCGCAGACCACCAAGGATGCGTTCAGCCTGGCTGGCGGCCACGTGGTTGCCGGCGCTTATGAGTACAACCTGTACGCGGCTGACGCCAGTGGTGCCGGCGAGAACTGGTACTTGCGTTCGACCCTGACGACTGTTCCGGTTACGCCAGTGCCCCCCACTCAGCCAAACACACCGGCGGTGCACATTCCGACTTACCGCACCGAAGTGCCTTTGCTGGCCGCGCTCCCCGAGCAACTGCGTCAGGGCAACCTGGCGATGCTGGGAAACCTGCACCAGCGCATCGGCTCCAACGCGGTTCGGGGCGAGCCTACCGCGCAGGGCTGGGGCCGTGTGCTGGGGACGAAGCTGAAGATCGGCCAGAGCGGCACCGTGAGTCCTAGCAGCGATGGCAACCTCGAGGGTTTCCAGATCGGTTCGGACCTGTATGCGGACGACGACTGGCATGCCGGCCTCTATGTGGGGGATCTAAAGGGCAACATGGACGTGAAGGGCTTTGCCCGCGGGATCGACAACCTGTCGGTGGGCCACAATGACCTGCACAGCCAGTACTTCGGCGGCTATGCCACCTGGACGGGCGCCACGGGCCTGTACGTCGACACGGTTCTGCAGCGCGGGCGTCACGACGATGACGCCCACTCACAGGGTGGGAAGGTGTCGGGCAAGGGCGACAGCTGGCTGGCCTCGGTGGAAATGGGCCAACCTTTTGCACTCAATAGCGCCTGGAGCGTCGAACCACAAGTGCAACTGGTGCAGCAGCACCTGGACCGGGACGATGCGCATATTGGCAATACCCGGGTGCGTCAGGATGTCGACCAAGGGTGGATGGCACGTTTGGGCGCACGTCTGGAGGGCGATTACGCCATCGGCGCAGGTCGGGTGCAGCCGTATGGACGGGTGAACCTGTACCGTGCTGCCAATGGCAACGACGTGACTCGCTTTGAGAACGCGGCCGCCTCGACAGCGATCAGCAGCAGCACAGGCTACACGTCCAGCGAACTGGCAGGCGGCGCGACCCTCAAGCTCAACGACCGCACCGATGTGTATGCCGAGATCGGCAAGCAGTGGGCGGCGGGTGGCGATAGCGACGTCCGCTCCGCGGTGCAGGGCTCGATGGGGGTAAGGGTCAAGTGGTAATCCGTTTGAGATCAGAGGATGGGCGTCGCCATGTTTGATCGATCCTGTCATGTCCTTGAGCGTCGCACCAGGTCGGTTTCTCGTTTGCATACCCAAGCCTGTGCGACCTGTGTTCGGGCGAAGGTCTGACGCTCTTGTGAACGAGGTCTCTTGCATGACTTGGCCCACCACCGATTGAACGCTGGGAATCGAAACGCTTACGTCAACGCATGTGCAATTGGAGGCTATGGATCCAGCTCCTTATGTCTTTGTCTCGACAAGCCCTTACCCTTGGGTAGGTGCTGATGGATCAAGCCATTCCTGTGCTCGTGACTGCCATTGCCAAGGGCTGTGCGGGTCGCAAACATAGATGGTGAACGCCAGTCTTCTGGGGAACATCTCCCCCCTGGTCGGAGCCATGCCATGACGTATCGCCAGCGGCAATGATTGAGCGCTGCGCTGAGGCTCGCTACCGCAGAGGTCAGTATCGAAGTGCCTCTTCACCACCAGGTAAGCACTGGTGCGTTCCAACAAGGTGCCAACGGCTGATCCAATGGCCTTGCTCTTGATTAGATCGCCCCCATGGCCTGGTACCCGACGGTATTCAGTCTGCGGAGTGCGCACGTGGATACTGACCATACCAGGTAGCTGGCCGCGCCGACCTATCCTTGCGAAGCGTACTTTTCCCCGGACGTAGACAGTTGATTAACTTTTTGCGTCACTCACCCAGGGGCAGTGTCTAGACCACGCTATAGATCGTCTCTCGGCGAACACAGGTATCTTTCGGACTGGGAATTCATACTGCGCAGAATGCGGACAATCTGCCTAGGAGACAAATCGCTAACGGCCCTGCAACAGCTTGCGCTTGAGTCGGCGGGGGCAGCGAGGCACCCTCTGTGGGGCTGAGCAATATGGGCCGAGTAACGGCCGAACTCTCCCGATTGCGCGTCAACTCCCGACTAATGGTTGAGGGCGAGTGTCAGATGCCCATTCTTCACAAACTGAAGACGAGGACATGACTGCACTGGATGGTTACGCGCTCTTCACCGGGAGCTCATGACAGAACATAGGGCAACACCCTACCGAAAGGTCAGGTGCTGCACTCAGTTTCTGGGGCCGCCTCCTTTTAAGATCACCTCTTCAGTTTATCCCTGAATAGATCCATTGCTGAGAACACTGATTAGACCTCGTTGCACAGCTATTGGATTATCCGAAAAATCGCGTATTACAACTTTCCCTCCAATGCTAAGCGGTGAGTACGAGAGGGTACAGGTCACTGTAGAATTCGACGTCATATTCGCCTGGATATACGTATCTCCGGCCCCTGGTGCAGACGCCACTCTGATTTCTTTTATCGCCCATGCACTGGAAGGCTTTACTCCTACATTCGAAATTGATAGGGCGTAAGACCTGTTGTTACTGTTCAGTTCACCATCGAAGGAGAAGGTTAAGATAAAACGCTGCTTGAACCCATTACCTTCCGCAACGATAAGAAGTTCGGCGAAATTATTCTGCTCATACCATGGGCATGAGCATATTGATTTCCAAGTGGAAGAGCTGGTGGTGATGGTATAAGTCTTTGACACTCTGCTCGGTACAGCGGGAGAAACAATTAACTGGTTATTGGAAATGGTCAGGCCTGCCCCACAGTTAATGCCGATGCCCTCACTATCGATGAGAATCCCGCCCGCAGCGTTCGCGATAACCTCAACACCAGCGGCACCAAGATTGATGCCACTACCTGGTTTAATGGCGAGACCATTGGCATCGACAGTAAGGCCCATGTTTTCTGCGACTGCGACCCCCACGCCCGCAGGACTCAGATTAATGCCATTACTCGCTTGAACGGCCAGGCCGTTGGTACCGAGCACAAGCCCCTTGCTGGTCTCGACGGTGACGCCCACGCCTGCGGCGCTGACATTAATACCGCTACCCGGTTTAACGGCCAGACCGTTGGTGCCGAGCGCAAGCCCCTTGCTGGTCTCGACGGTGACGCCCACGCCTGCGGCGCTGACATGAATACCGTTATCCGGTTTAACGGCCAGACCGTTGCTACCGAGCACAAGCCCCTTGCTGGTTTCGACGGTGACGCCCACGCCTGCGGCGCTGACATTAATACCGATGCCCGGTTTAACGGCCAGACCGTTGGTACCGACCACAAGCCCCTTGCTGGTCTCGACGGTGACGCCCACGCCCGTGGCGTTGACATTGATCCCGCCCCCGGCTTGCGGCAGTACTGCCAACTTCCGGTTTTCATCCAAATACATGCCCTGGCCTTGGCCAGAGGGTTGATCTGGCGAAAGGCCTGCAGCCTTTCGCCCCACATCGGCGACATCGATCAAGTCAGAAAAATTTGAAGCCAGCGGTACTTGTCCAACACCGAAAGCATCCTTGATTTCTTCTACTGGAGAGCCTACTGGTGGAATGATCTCAGACATCTCATGTTCCTTTAGAAGTACTAAATTAGTGCGAGAGTGCCTAATCAACCTAACACGGCGCATAATTGACTTACTGTCTTCGGTCTGACATCGGACAGTAAAAGATAAAAAACAACACCCGGTGTTAGAGTACAAGGTCGTTATGATTTTCTTATTGAACAGTTAAATAATAGACAGACACCCATTGCCTGAGCGCCGAAGGAAGCTCAGAGGCGAAATCAATGCGTGATCGGTTTCACCTTGCCAGCCAGTTGTTTGGCGGCAGTTGACGCCGTTGTAAAGTCACCGCATTCCCTGGTCGTCGCGTTGGCCCGTGAGTGTGTGCCGCCAGTTGTGTGTTCATCTGTTCCACCAGGCGAGCAGATCGCGTATCACTTGGAACAGATTCATCGCATCAGAACCGATCCAGCTTTTCGGCGCCTGCAGCCTCTGACGCTTCCCCGCCATACCTCGACGTACACCCGCGATCCGCTCCTGCAGATCACCGCCGACCGTGATGTTGGTGCGTCTGCCCCGCGACCCTATTCAGATCCCGTTCGGTGGCAGGGTGCAGGCCATCGCCGTCGGCATCGACGCGCTGCTGGCAAGCCTCGCTGCGCTGCCACAGCCGATCACCTTGGGTACCTTGGGCAGGCTCAGGCCGTGGGGCGGGATCGATTGAAGGTCGGGTTTGTTCGGCAGGCCGTAGGCGAAACACACCACCTCCCGCGTGCCTTCTTCGGGGAAAGGCATGAAAACCCATTTCCTCACCAGCGGTGCTCTGGAAACGGAACACCGGTCAGCGGCGCCAGGGCTGGATCGGCTCATCGTCCGCGTGCTCTACAGCGCGGCGATTGCATCTTCCATCGGAGGGCCATCTGGTCATCGGTGAGCATCACACGGGTGATGCGCTCGCCGTGGCTGACCGTTGCACCTGGTCGTAACCCGGGAAGGGCCGCGACCATCGCGCGCTGGTTGCCTTGGTAGCCGTCGAACAGCGGCGTGGGGGATGTGCAGTGGCGCCCTTTGAGGGAGTGCGATTTTTTGTCGCCCGCGTGGTCGAACTTGGCGACCACCCTGTGGCTTAAGCAATAAAAACGAGTAGAAAGCACCACAGTCTGAGGCTTTGCAGGGGCACCGATTTCTTGAGCTCTCAGTGAAAGAATATCAACATATCGGTGCCGATTTCAGACCTTCCCTAGCGGCGATACTCCACGTTCATCACATAGTTGAGTTTTGGAAAACTACCGTAGTTGCTAAATTCATCATGCTGATAACCCTGAGGAAACGTCAGAGGAAGACCGCTGTTGTTGGTGTTCTGATACTTTCCAATCACATCCCCACTGGGGAAAAATGTAGGAAAAGTACAGACCTTATCTTTCTCAACCCAGCAATATGCGCCGGAAGGAGGGTTTTTTATGACATAAGTTCGTCCATTGGAGGAAAGTTCTCCTTCGTAGTTCCAAATAAAACCATTTGGTTCTGACGGTAATTTCCCCCACCACTTGGAGCCAGGCATGTTTTGCGCATACAGAGACTCCCGCTGGTACGATGGAACGCTGTATTGCCGAAACGACGTGTTTATCCTGGCAAATGAAACATTAAAAGTAAGTTTCTCTCGCTGAGAGCCATGTGCACTATAGGTGTACTCATAAAAGCACTTTTCGTAGCATGGCAACTTATTGTAAAGCGTAGGGGTAATATAGACGCCACTCGGCAGGGTAATTTTGAGAACGACTGTAGGCTCCGGATCTGACAGCGATTTGGGGTTGCCTGCGCACAATACATCGGATGGCGACGTCGTCACGGGGTACACGGCTTGCGCATATCGCTGGAAGCCGGGCCACTCCCCCACGCCTTTAAAGAATTGGCACTGCGTAGCTTTGGCGGCGGCAACTCGCTGCGGCCAAAACTGGCCCAGATTGGTATTGCGGGTAAACACTCCATCCAGAAACATCAAGTAGGTCTTGTTTGAATTGGCTGGATAATCTCGCCTATTAACAATATCCGGATCGATGCCCGTGGCATTGTCAAGATTTGGATGATCCCCTGGACGCACGTCGAAATTAGCGATGTCATCGTCGGTAATTAGCTTGGGAGAGTTAATGCCTTGGTTGGTCTCGCCAGTATAAGCAATGAACTCAACACCCCCATTGAGGTAAGCGGGAAACAGGTTACTGATCACGCGCTTGAGTTGACCGACGCTCTCCGGATTCAATCCATTTTCAATATTTAAAAACCAGCCATCCAGATTCAATCTTTTCGCCAGTGCGTCCAGTTTATCCAGCACGGGCACGGAATAATTTGATTTATCCGTTTCGCCATTACCATTATAGTGACCGAGTAGGCTGGTCGTCATTGCCACGGTGCCATTGGCCGAGTCAATGTAGACGGTGCCATATATTTTGACGCCATTGCGATGCGCGGCACTCACCCACTCAGGGTCAGGTGCGCTGATATGTGAACCGCCTAGCGTCTCACCACCAAAGTTAATGAATTTACGAATGAAGGCCCAGTTCTCAAATGTGACTGGATTGAATCCACTCGGAACGTCAGGATAGATCACCGTGGCAGGACGGGTGCGGTAAATTGCAGTGAACTCTTTCCCCGCATCGGTCTGTGTGCTGTTCAGCCATCGACGTGCCAGTTGCGTGTTCAGTGGTGTGGAGGATGGAACAAGATAACCATTCAAATTAGCAGGATTAACATTCAGAATGTTTTCATAACCATCAGCGTTTCGCGTGGGATCCAGCGCCCAAGTAAACGTATTAAGAGCCCAGGCATGTGAGCTCAGTAACAGCCCGCAAAGCAACGCTATAAATCGCCTGCACGCTTTTATAATACGCCAGTCAACTATAATTCGGTTATTTTCTCGACAAGGACAGCTATTATTTTTCATGGTTTTCTACCGGTCTTGGGTTAGGTAATAAATAGGTAGTTCCGTTCACCTGAACAACCATAAGCACTGGACAGGTTTGCCCTCGGTCAAATCGCCAGGCGGTTGTGACTGTGGCCAACATGTGCATTATCGTGATTCACAAATCTCACCCAAACATTGTTTGCTCAGCCTCAAACATTGGTTGATAGGGGCTACATTCGTTGAAGTGAATTTCCTGCGCACGTATATCCTGGGTCATTACCAGCCCAATCGCCCACGAACTGCCGAGACCAACTGACCCAGTCGGATTTTTTGCGCAAAGCTCTTATGAATTACTGGTATGACTTATGTTTTAGATCCAGTGCATTTTTTCTAACGAGCAAATACATGGTTAATCAATCTGCCGCTGAGCGATTAATTAGAATCAAGAAAACCAAGAATTTGTTCGCGTGACTTCATACTGAACCGAAGTTTGCCATGCTGGCAATATGAAGTCCGAGATCAGATCATCCGTGGGCAGTCATTCTGTCGAGGTGCCAGGAATGGAAAGGGCAAACACCTATTTATCGTTCATTAAGCCAGAGGTAACGGAAGCGACTATTGCGCAATTGGCTTCATCATTCCAAGTGTTCCTTTGGCACTGGCTGCGGCAGTTGTGAACGCGGCGTTATTGCTGGGCGGCGGTGATCCGTGTGTATGCCCAGCCCGTTGGCTGTTCATCTGCTCCACCAGATCGAGTAGCTCACCCAACACCCGCAACCCTTTCACGCCGCTCGATCCGATCCAGATCTTCGGTGCCTCAAACCGCTGACTCTCTCTCCCCCGCCACACTTCGACGTCCCCCCGCAATACGCTCCTGCTGATCTCCGCCGACCGTGGTGTTGTGCGTCTGCGCCACGAGCACATGCAGATCCCGTCCGGTGACCGGGTGCAGATCGTCCACCGCCGCCAGGCTGAACGATCCCCCGACAACCGCTTGAGCGCGCCCAGCGCCTCGATCTTGTTTACACCAGCTACCGACTCGGTCGAATGGTCATCAACCGCCCGCGTGCGGCTTTGGAACTGCTCGCGGTTGTCCAGGGCTTGAACCTCGCGCCCGATCGCCAGATCGCGGATCTTGCGCAGCCCGTTGCCGTCGGCATCGACGCGCTGTGGGCAGGCTTGTTTGAAGGTAGGGCTTGTTCGGCAGGCCGAAGGCAAAATACACCACCACCCGCGTGCCTTCTTCGGGAAAGGCATAAAAACCCATTGTCTCACCACCGGTGGGCAGCGGCCGGAACGCCAGTGCGCGGCGGCAGGGCCGGATCGGGCTCGTCATCGGCGCCGAGTACCAGGGTGATGCCATTGCGCAGCCGAGTGGGGTGCTTGGCCAACGCGTCGATCACCTGGGCGCCTTCGCCGAAGGCCTCCATCAGCTTGGCCCCAGGCCAACGCGCGGGTCAGGTCGCCGAACTGACCCTGCAGCGTGTCCAGGATGGCCATCATCGGCAGCACCTTGCCTGGCTGGTCGTGAACGTCATGCCGAGCTTTTCGAGGCGGCGCCGATGCTCTCGAAACGCCTTGTAGCGTCCACCGGCGTCGCCGCCTTCCAGGGGGCTGCTCAGCGTGCCAACAAGCCCTTCAGCGCATCTGCCCTCGCTCAGTTGGGGACATTGCCTCCTTGTACAGATTACGAGTGGCCGACGCCACGCGTAACCCAGACGCTGAATCAAGCCTCACCGCACCTCACTTAAGAAAACCCCTACATACGCACGCGATCGGGGTGGCATTTACTGAGCACTGGGCGCTGGCACACACAGTGAATCAACCCCCTCATGCCATGGGTGGGTTGATTCGCCAGCGCTTCTTTTTTCCATGACGTCACTTCACACAGACATGTACTGACGAAGCATAGGCCGTTGAGCATTCGTGGAGGCCGCACCTGTCCAATGCCCATCAGCCACCTCGTGACCGCGTCACGCCAATGCTCTGCGGGCCTTTATTCGGCATGGAGACAAAAACGGGGGTGAGTCTTTCGCGGCTCGTCCCCTTACCGACAACCACAAGGAACAACCTATGAGCGATCAACACCTGGGCCAGTCTTACCAAGGCGATATCGTGGTGATAGGCGGAGGTACTGCGGGTATCGCCTTTGTCGCCAGTCTGCTCAAGCGCGAACCCAGCTTGAACATCACGGTGATTGAGCCCAGCGCCTATCACTATTACCAGGCGGCCTGGACCCTGGTCGGCGGCGGTGTCTATGAGCTGGAAAACACCGTACGACCGATGTCGGAGGTAATGCCAAGCCAGGCTAAATGGCTGCAGGCAGCCGTCAACCACATCGATCCGCAAAACCGTCAGCTGATTCTGGATAACGGGCGCAGCGTCACCTACCAGAACCTGATCGTCTGCCCGGGTCTGCGCCTGGCGTGGGAGAAAATCGAAGGCCTGAGCGCGACCCTGGGGCACAACGGCGTCACCTCCAACTACAGCTATCAGCATGCGGCTTACACCTGGCACCGGGTGCAGAACCTGCGCACCGGCAAGGCGATCTTTACCCAGCCCGGCATGCCGATCAAATGCGCAGGAGCCCCGCAAAAGGCCTTGTACCTGTCCTGTGATCATTGGCTGCGACAGGACGTACTGAAGAACCTGGATGTCGAATTCAACCTCGCCGGCGCTGCGCTGTTTGGTGTCCCAGCCTTTGTGGCGCCGTTGATGAAGTACATCGAAAAATACCGCGCACGGCTGGCGTTCAACTCGCAGTTGGTGAAGGTCGATGGACCGGCGCAAACGGCCTGGTTCGAGGTCAAGAACGCCGCCGGAGAAGTCACCCTGCAAGCGAAAAAATTCGATTTCCTGCACGTGGTTCCACCGCAGGTACCGCCAGATTTCATCTGTCACAGTGCATTGGCCAACGCCGATGGCTGGTGCGACGTGGATGCTCACAGCTTGCAGCATGTGCGTTATCCGGACGTGTTTGCCCTGGGTGATATTTGCTCCACCGGCAACGCCAAGACCGCAGCGGCCGTGCGCAAGCAAGTGGTGGTGGTGGCCGAGAACCTGCTGGCTCTGCGCAAACGGCAGCCCTTGGTGCGCCAATACGATGGGTATGGCGCCTGTCCGCTGACGGTGGAGCGAGGCAAGGTGATACTCGCCGAGTTCGGTTATGCCGGTAAATTGCTGCCGACATTTCCTCTGAATCCGACGGTAGCACGCCGCTTGGCCTGGTATCTGAAGGCGAACTTTCTACCGTGGTTCTACTGGCATGGCATGCTTAAGGGCCGTGAGTGGCTGACCCGGACCTCCAAGGTCGACTGACGCCTCGAGCACACAGGCCGCAGATGGGCCGTGACCAGACAGCATGCGCCGGTCACGGTCTGGAACCCTGCCAATACCGCTCCACTCGCCAGTCCGAACTCGGACTGCAGGTTGCATGCCTCCTAAGCTTGGGTTCAAATATAACCAACGAGACAGATTTCAATTCTAATAACGCCAAGAGTCGTCTGACTCTGTCCAGGCTATTGCCAGCCGCCTCAAACTTACTGACCTTTCGACTGTACCCCACGTCCGTGGAGCAGCGGTCTGTGCAGCGACTGTTAACCGGTCAATAAGCGGCGGTTAGAGTGCCTTGCTCAACAAAGAGCGCCCCGCCCTGTCTCGCAGACCACTTCATCTTACTGGCTCAACATCCAACACGGCATCTGGAAGAACCCGGTTGCCTGTCGCGGGCTGTCGGCTATTGCAGTGCCCATAGAGCGCATGGGGTATTGTCCCGCGCTCGAGGCGAGCAGTGGCCCTTCACTTATATTAAATCCCAAGAGATATAAACAATGAGTCAATAGTACGCACCGCCCTCCTGCCCGTCATAGTTACTAACAATTTAATTCCCCCCCCACAAGGACGTATATAAAATGTCTGATACTGCTCAAGCCACCCTTGCACAACGTATTACCCATTTGTTGCAAGAAAATGGATTTACCAACAACTCGACTCTGGCCAACTTTTTAGCAAGCGCCAATAGATTGGTATTGCACAGACCGCCGACTGAACGCGATGTTCTGGCCTTGCTCCAGTTTATTGACAGTCTTTCTTTTTTTATTGAAGAGCAGACTTTTGAATCAGCCCAGACTTATCGCCCCTTGCTCGATGGGCTGTGGAGCCTCGCCGACAACCTGACCGATGCACAGGATCAAGTCCATGTCAGTCATTACAAGCAGACATTATTGGCCAAGTTGCCTCCCCCGCCGGTCATAGAAACCACTGACTCCACCGCAACAGCGCCCCCGCCGGCGGATCAGTTGTCTGCACAGCGTACCTTGGAGTCGCTGGCCACACTGTCCAGCCCCATTTTGAATCCCGCCGTGTTTATTGATGAGTACATCCGCGCCGGGATCAGTCGTTACGAACAGCAAACCGGTCGAGCGACCGATTTGTTGCCCGACAGCAATGTCAGCGTGATTTACCACCCCAGCCCCTACGATCCGTCCCTGATCCCCCCGCATGTCGGTGCACCGAGCAGCTTAACGGTACACGTACCGCTTCGGGACGTCGTGACGGGGCACTATCTTTATGCGTTCAGGCAAGCCCGGGACTCGCTGGGCCGTCAGTACTCCTACCCACTCACCACGTTTGAACCCCGCGAACTCATCCATTTCCTGACGCAGGACAACCTGCAAGTGGTGATGGAACGTGCGTTGTCGGTATACCGCGACACCCCCGCCAACCGAACTGGCTTGACGGCGCTGTATCAGAACCTGATCAGGCTGCGTTGCCTGGCTTATCTGGATGCCCCAGGCTCAACGCTTGCGTACCGTCAGACGGTGGAGAGTTTTCTGGCCGGGACTGTCCAGGCTCAGGAGGTGTCCTTCAATGGTGTCAAGGTCAACGGCGTGTTCCTGATTCCTGCCAGCGCGACCAGCGGCGTGCTGCTGAGTGTGGATGACGCCGCTTTTTTCCATGTGCAGAGTGAACGGATTACTTATGACACGTTCTTCGGGACGAAGACGGACATCGCGCTGTTTCCTGAAACGCTCGCCTTTAAAAACTGGCTGTTCGCCAAGTTACCCTCGTCGATCGCGCAAACCCACAAAGACAGCCCTGTGACCATTTTCTGTACGCAGGTGATGACCGATCGTACGCAAGCGGTGCCTTCATCGTACGTGCTCCGCCCGGTGACATTCACCGCCAGTCAAAGCCCGGAGGATCTGGCCAACCGGCTGTTTGACAGCCTGATGAGTCGTCTGGCTGCCGATATTGACTATCTGGTGTTCAGCTCATGGGAGCAGGTCACCGGGCATTTGCTGGAGGTGGCCAAGGTCATTCTGAGCCTGGCAGCCATTGGGTTGAACACCGTCATTCCCGGAACCGGAACACTGCTGGGGCGTATCGGCCTGTTCCTGGCCAACCTTGCGGTGGACGGTGCCTACATCTCGGCCGGCTTGACCCAGGCACACATTGCCGACCGACCGGAAGATGCCGCGGCGTTTCGCAATGACGCGATCCTGGGCGGTATCCTGGGGGGTGTGGGCACGCTGGCAAGCGCCGCGCCCCTGACCCGACAAGGCATTACCCAGGCCCTGACCCTTTATCGTCGCAGCAAAACCGCCACGCACATTTTTATCCCCCGGGCACTGCGAGGCGTGACCTGGGCCAGGTTGTCCGATCAGGTCAAAATCAATTTGCTGGTCGACAGCATGAAAGGCACCGAGACGGCACGCCATCTGGCGCGCTTGACCACCGTTGAAGCGGTTGAGTCCTCGATACGCCAGAATTTGCTATTGGATTCGCTGGGCACCGCCAGAACCCGTTTTGCCTGGGGTGCGCTGGCCTTCGAGCAAGCGCAGGTTGAGCGTCGGCTGCTCTCGGACCTGACACGCATGAGCGCAGCAAACGGTCACGTTCAAACGTTGCTGGACTCCCCCCCGGCCGTGCCTCGACACATCGTGGCGGGCGACCCCGAACAGGTGGCTGTCAACTGGATCACGGGCAATAGCCGTTCCGCTACCGATCCTGAGGCTGTGAATGCATTGCAAGAGCGTATCCGCAGCGCACTGTCACTCAATCTCCAGGCCGACCTGTTTGATATCCAGACCATCATTCACCTGCACGATGGTGTCTATCAACCGGCGGTCGGGCAAGTGGCGCGAGTGTTCCGTTCGAGCAGCGATCCGTTGTTCATGGGCTCGGATGTGGCACGCGCCGGTTTTATCAAGGCCTTGGATGCGATCAACACCAAGGTACAGGCCGGGCAGGTGGATGCAGGTGAGGCGCTCTTCGGCGCCCTGGTCCGCTATCACCCGTTTGGTGATGGCAACGGTCGAACCGCCCGCACCCTGTATGCCCTGGCGCAGTTGAATAAACAGCCAACGACGTTCAAGGCATTGACCCCGCTAGCCGAAGACCTGCTCAGCGGGCTGGCCCCCCGGGTGTTGACCGCGGCCTGAGTGAGGCGCGGTTTTGCCGGACCAATCCCCTGGGATCAAACACGGCGTGTGAGGGAACACACGCCGTTTCTTCATCTGGCAAGGCGCGCGCTCATGACCCGATGAGTGTGCGCCTTCAGCCCTCCTCACCCTCAACCCGACAGTCTCGATTGTCTATCGCGCACCGGCCAAGGTTGCTGGCTTGCCTCATCATGCACCGCCGCCCGTGGACCTGATCGCGACCACAACACCTGAGACCTGCCTTTATTCAATAGATCTTTTGCATCGTCGATCGCAAAATTTTTGTTTTGCCCAGAGGGTCATGTTTTCTCTACGCTGGCTCACGGCATCAACGACGTCAACCTGGTCAGTCGTTCATGTCGTCCACGTTCATTCTTCGAACGTTCATGCCATGTCAGGAAACCGCTTATGACACACCGTTTATTCTTGGGTTTGATCGCGACGCTTGCAATCGGCACGGTTCACGCCGCCTCCCTGGAGGTTCCCATGCACCTGGTGAGCGCAAATGGCGCTGCGCAGAAGATAGGCACGATTACGGTCGATGAGACCCCTTATGGCCTGCTGTTCACTCCCCACCTCCAATCCTTGGCGCCGGGTCTGCACGGTTTTCATGTGCATGAAAACGGCAGTTGTGAAGCCGGTATGAAAGACGGGGTGAAAGTCGCAGCATTGGCCGCAGGCGGCCACTTCGACCCGAAAAAAACCGGCCAGCATTTGGGCCCTTACGCCGAGGGGCACCTGGGCGACCTGCCGGCGCTCTACGTGACGGCCGAGGGTATCGCCAACTATCCGGTGCTGGCCCCACGCCTGAACAGCCTCGCGCAGATTAAAGGCCACGCCCTGATGATCCATGCTGGCAGCGATAATCATTCGGACATGCCCAAACCGCTGGGAGGGGGCGGTGAGCGTGTCGCTTGCGGCGTGAATTAAGCACAGCGTTTGCCACCCGGGGTCTCGTTTTTTCTGAGCTGATGAAGACGGTGGTGTTTGCCCTCAAAAACAGGTTTCCAGTGCCCGCTCAGCCAACCGAGGTTTGATCGTTGTGCAAGGTGTCGAGTCTCTGCAAGGGGGCGCCATCCCTTCGCCAAGGCGACGGCAGAGAAGACAAAAAAGGCAAAAAAGGCAAAAAAGGCAAAAAAAGCGAAACCTGAGCAGGGAGCGCTGCCCCTTCCCTGACCAGAAGGGACATTCAGGGGAATGGGCTGCAAAAGACTAAGCGCCTGAACAACCCGGTGCGGAGCCGGGTTGTTTAAACCAGATGAGCCGCCAACGTCTACATACGACGAGGTTGTGATCCCTCCTTAACGGTGGCAGTAATCAAGGGGTTTACACAGTCCAGGGTCAACCGCATCAGCCTGAAGGCTCGTATCAGACTTTCCTTCTCAACGTCGGCCAGATCGTTGGGTATGCCGTGTTGTAAATTTTCGATGGCCAGGTCACCAAATGCGTTGATGGTCTTGCAAGTCATCAAGACATCTTCCAATACACAGTGCGCTTCAGCGTGCATGGAACACTCCCTATTCGAATTTTTATCCAGCGGTTATTCCTCCTGGAAATGGGCTCCTGAGGAGGAAGTAAAGCTGGCGTTACATCCGCCGACAAGAAACGTTCTCCCGGTTTTTTAGATCATTTTCGAATAGGAAAAATCGCCAAACGATGACGTTTCGGCGCCCTACGTCATGGATGCACAACACGCCTGTGGGACGGCTGCCAAGGCCCTTCATTGCCACCTCTTCGACCGCCCTGGCAAGGGCTCAGGGAGTGAGGCGAGCTCCTGGAGAAAAGGCGCACAGAATTGAGCGGGGCAAAGCGGCGGCCCTGGCCTAAGCCGAGGAGAGCGCCCCGTCAGGTTGGCGGCGCCAGGCAGTCAACGCTCATTGTCGAGGCCCAAACGCTGGAGCGTGATCGGGTCACCCGCCGCCAGCAAGATTTTCTTGAGCAGGTATTCCAAGGTTTTCAGTTCGTGGGCGCTAAGGGCGGCAGCCAGCTCGTTCATCGCCTGCGCACCGATGCAGGGCAGTCGATGAGCCAGTTGCCGGCCCTGCTCCGTGAACTTCAACTGGACCTGACGGGCATCGATCTCGCTGCGGTGGCGGATCAAAAATGCCTTATCCTCCAGCCGATCAAACATGCGTGTCATTGAGCCGCTATCGAGCGACAGGAACCGACACACCTCGGTCGGGGTATTGACGCCGTACTGAACCATGATCATCAACACCTTGAACTGCGCGGCGGTGAGGCCGTGGGGTTCCATGTGAGCGTCAATGATCTTGTCCTTGAGCGAGGCCGTACGCCCCAGTAGCAGACCGAGGTGGCAATGTTTGAATTCGGTGAAATGCTTCATCACTGGCCTAAAGGGACTTGGGGAGTAACGCCATGGTGCTGCCCTGAGGGTCATCCTGCCGGCGTTCAGCGGACTGGATGCACGCCGATCATGCGCCCGGGTTGGTGAGGATTGCCGGTATTGAGCCTCACCCTGCAGTGGCGGTGGAGTGCCCTTTGCAGCCATCGCTAAAGGCAGCCCGTCATGATCGGCATGGCACCCAAACCGGCGCAAATCAAAAGTCCATCAAGGGCGTCTTTTAGATGGTTTGATCATTTTAATTTTCATCATTTTTTTACAGCGCAAGTCATTTGCAGAGGGTTGCTTTACCGCCAAAGCACCTGAGAAGAGCTCAGCCTCCCGCCGGGAATTGAGGCGTGGCAGGAGACACTTGAAGCGTCAGCTCTGACTGTGGATTGCGTTGAGTGAGCCGTCAGATGTGGTGCTTGATCAGCGTCGCAATCACGGATGTCAGAAGCCGCAAAATGAACAAGAACACGTGTCTGTTGGAAGCCCCCTTGGGTGCCGCAGCGTTGGCAAGTACTTCTAGCGCCATGGCGCTGACCTTCACCGATGGCGGCTTCACCGGCAGCATTGACATCCGCAACATCGTCCCCCAAACCCAGAATAACCGTTGGGAAAGAAGCGAGGTGCAAGGGGCTTATCGCCACTGCGAGTAGACGATTTATTGAGCTCGCATCCCTCAGCAGAGGCGTCCGTAGACCGCATCGGTTCTGGCGCATGGCTCGGGAACCTCTACGGCCAAGGCGCAACGGTTCCTGACGCGTGTGCATCTCACGGTCAATGGCCTGCCGCTGTGATGACTCGCAGGGCTCGGAGGGCCACACCACCACGGGGCGTGCCATGCCCCGCCTGCTCCAGCCCCCTTGCTCGCCCGCCCGCGAGTCCAATCCAGACTAAGTCATCACGCTTGAGGAGCTCCCGATCCGTCAGCCGGGCCTGGCTTGGGCGGCGGTAAGGTCTTGTTGGGCTCGATGGCGACCGGCGTATCCTTGGGACTGGCGGACTCGGGCTTGGCCTGCGTCTTTGACTCCAGTGGCCGAACGGGCCGGTTCGTCTCAGGGGGCAACGGAATCGGCTTGACGCCGGGACTCGTCACCGCCGCAGAAGCCCCCAGAAAAAAGCCGCCACGTTCGATGATCAACTGATCGGTCTGAATGGTGCCCTGGACTTTCCCGCCTGCCAGGATCTCCACGACTTCAGCCCACACCTCACCCTCCATCAGTCCGGAGACGATCAAATGGCGTCCCCTTATCGTGCCCCGCGCAGCGCCTGTCACGCCAATCGAGACACTGTTCTGAGTGATGAGCGTCCCATCCATGAAACCTGCGACCAATATATTGCCCTCGACGGACAAATCGCCCTTTACCGTACAACCTTCGGCGAGAATGGTAAGCTGGCCATTTGGGACCATTGATGACTTTGTTTTATTAAAGACGCCCACGGGATCTCCTTTTCTTTTGCGAAAATGCTTTCAAAGTTCTGATTGGACCAGCGTGCAAAATTGATCGGGTCAAGCGTTTTGCCCCGATACAACACTTCATAATGCAGATGAGGGCCGGTACTGCGCCCGGAGTTTCCGGTCAACCCCAGCAAGGTGCCCTTGGCGACATGCTCACCGGCTTTGATCGACACCTGGCTCAGGTGCGCATAGCGGCTGGAAAAACCCAGGCCATGCTGAATCAACACTTGCCGGCCATACCCCCCTCTACTGCTTGCGTTGACCCGACTGACCACGCCACCTGCCGTGGCATAAACAGGGGTGCCGATGCTGGCGACAAAATCAATGCCTTTGTGGCTGCGGATACGGCGCAGGATCGGGTGCGTCCGCAAGCCAAAATAAGAGCTGATCTTCGCGGCCTTTTTGAACGGGGTACCATTGGGGATCATGCCCAGCAGCAACGTGCGCTCGCTCAGTTTGGGCAGTACCGAGGTGCGTGGCACCACCAGGATATCGGCTGCGCGCACCGCGCGCTCAGTCGAGCGCAGGCTCTGGCTTTTCGTGGGCGGACGCTCAACTTTTCCTTCGGTGGCGGGCGGGGTGGGTGGTTTCTTCTCAGCGGGCGGCTGGGTGGGGGCTTTTGCCTCGGAGACCTTCTCCTCCAGCGTTTGTTGCAGTTCATCGGCACGCTGTTTCTGAGTAAGGTGGCCTTCCTGGAGGGCGGACAGTTGAGCCTGCGCCTGGGCCAGCGAAGCACGGGTCAAGAGCACCGTGATCCCCATCACCGCCATCGTGCCAAGCAGTACCACACCGGCCAGGCCAACGCACAGTTTGGCTTTCCATGTGACGACGATATCGCGCGAGCCACCAAGGCTCGACAGCGTAATAACCAGTTCATCCTTCATCGTGCCCGATAGCCTCTGTGTAAACGAGCGCTGATCTGGGAGCAAACGTCTCACACAGATCGCCACCGATGGATGTGCAGGGACACGGATAGGCTACGGATGCCCAGCTGGCTGCGCGGGGCTGAAAACTTCGAGCACGTGTCAATAAGTACAGATGTTGATCGGGTACAAACGGGCAGCACGGGTTGTTTTGCCGTAAATACCGGTGTGACATCAGGCCGATGCTGGCCCGTGTGTGCCCGCACGTGGCGTTTGGCGGATCGCTCGAGGCAGCGCAGCAACAATGTGCAGGCCCTGATTTCACACGGTGACGCTGGGGTGATTATCGCCAGCCTGCTCGAGCGAAGAGGTCATCCATTCCCTCAAAGGGTGTAGGAAAATACTGCAACGCCGGAAAAAGCCTTCACCCTCGCCACCGACTCGGCAGCACGCTACCGACGGGTTCTTTGGGCCGCTAGACGTGTCATTCTGCAACCGTCCGCCATCAGCGCCTGGACATCGGTGAGGCGGAGGCGCCTAGAAATCGGCTGCAATAGCGCGACAACGGTTTTTCCACGAGCCAGTGACACAAGAAGGCCACGATCAGGGCCAGGATAAAGGACAGCAACCCTACAAGGCCCACCTGCCAGACGCTCACCTGGCCGCTGAGCCAGGCCTGCCCGATGTGGCTACACAACCCGAACGTGAGGGTGCAGGACAGCAGCAGCGAATAGGACAGGTCACCGATGCCTTTGAGCACGACAGGCACTTTGACTTTTCGCCTCGTCTCTTGCAGTGCCAAAAACAGCAGGAGCAGTGCGGTGCCTGCGCCGATACCGACCGCACGCGGCCAGGGCATAAAGTCCGCTACACCGGCGTTCCCTACGCTTTCTAGAGGCAGCGTATAGACAATACTGCCCACGCCCAGCATCAGCACGAACGGCTCGGCCATCACCCTCCCGGGCGAGCGCTTGCTCAGTGTGAGGTAAACGACCCCGGCCAGGGCGCCGAAGATGAACTCGAGCGACGAGGCGTGAACCATGACGCGCCAGTAAGGGTTGTGCGGCGCAGGGAGCCAGGCAAGTGCGTAGAACATCAGGGCGGCCCAGCAGGACAACGCCACCACCAACGATTTAAGGTGCAAACGCAAGAAGGCGGCCAACACCAGGTAGCACCACAGCAACTGCGTCAGCGTCCACGCCAGCTTGAACATCGGGGCCGGGGCGTAAGGCAACAGCAAGAACGAAGCGATCAAATCGACCCCATCACCGGGTGCCCGGTGGGTCGGGCCCGGCTCCAGGCGCAGCAGTACCACGACCAGCACAAAATAGGCCCAGTAAAGGGGATAAATGCGAAAAAAACGCCGCTTCAAAAAGGTCCAGGCCTGGCCCTTCGCACCGAACTGACAATGCTCGGACAGCACCAGAGAGAATCCGCTTAAGACAAATAACAGAGCCCACCCCAGCTCCCCCAGATGGGCCATTTCCATCACCACGGGCGATGCGTTCATGTACTGGGCACTGAGAGACGCGACATGGCTGGCGACGATAATTAACGCGGCCAGACCTCGTACGGCTTGCAATGACAGGTAGGGAGGCACAATAAAATCACGCCAGTCAAGAGTTTAAAAGCTGACAGAGTGGTATGGCCGATAATGGAACATATCGGCGCGGTTCAGGCTGTAGGGAAATCCTGCATCGTGCGCCAAAGTAACCCCCAAGGCCGGATGCTCCTCTTTCACTCCAAATGTCGATGTACGACGACGGATTGAATACCGAGGTGGACGGGCGGCCCTGCTCTTAAAGATCGATTAAATGTTCACACCCCAAATATTTCGCAACACTCTGCGGGGTTGACCCGTCGCGCGCTGGGCCTAACACTTTAATCATCAACGAAAACAAGGACGTGGCATTGAATAAGTTAAGCGAGCTGCTTTCAGAACAAATCAGTCCTGAAGCAATAGCGGACGCCATTAAAACAATGGACATGACGTGGCACGTCAGACAGCTTTTCGATGCCCTCCCCGTCCATGGAAACACTTCGGATGACAACGTGCGCCGTGCCGCCTTGCTGGGCATCGTCAATGTGGCCACCCATCATCTGACCCTTCACTGCACAGAATACGGCAACCTCAGCATCCAAATCCCTCAGGGCTCAACAGCCAGCCCATTATATTCGGTGCCGGGTTGCACGCTCTTGTTTGCGATGAACGACCAGTCATTCACCGTGGACCTGTACAGCGTCTTCGACGATCACCTCGCGCTCAAAGAGCGTGCGGTGGTGCGTGAAGGCCAGCCACTGCTGATTGAGGGGCCTCACACGTTGTTCGACTGTCATCCCTGCACCCAGGATCACTGCGCCATTATTGGCAGCCTCAACTGGCCAGACCGCACGGCCGACATCAGTGTCTTTGATCGTGAGTCGTTGCGTAAAATCGCCTGGTTTCCCCATGACGAGAGTGCGGCACGGTTTCTTGTCAGCCTCGAGCTGCTGGAGGCCACCCAGGATCCAGGCCTTGGCAAGATCGCCGAAGAGTTGATCTATCACTACCACCCCGCGGTCGCGTGGAAAGCCTTTCAGGTCATTCATCACCTCAGCCCGCAGGCGGCCACCCACTACGTGCCGCTGCTGCGTCAACTGGACAACCCGCATCTGGATGGCTTGCTCGATCAGTGGAGTCAGGCGGCATGAACCTTCAGACCTTCATCGAGCGCATGGCCACCTATCACCTGCAACATGATCGCACGCGCATCATCGAGGATTTAAGGCAACTGGCGACCCAGCGTACGTTACTGAGTGACCATCTCTACGCTGACATCCAAAAGAATGGATTCAGTACGCGCAGCAGTCTTTATGGCGCCTATGGCTTTGTCCTGCATTACAACGATGTCTTTTCACTGCGCCTGGGATTCTGGTCCCCCACGCTCTCTCAGGACGAATGCGGCACCTTTATTTATGGACTGAACCACACCCACGACTTCGAGATGTATGCCGTCGGTTACAGCGGTGACGGCTATACCACGATCGTGCGCTCCATCCTCGATGCGGCACCGTTGCGCGCCGGCGTCCAACCTGTTCTGGGCGAGGAGCGCACGGTAAAACTCGCCCCAGGCCAGGTTTTGCACATGAAACCGCTGTATGAGATACACCGGCAACTGCCCCCCGACACGTTATCGGCGTCGTTGAGTTTGCTCATTCATCCGCCACAGACCACAACAACCGAAGCAGCCTGGTGCTTTGACGAAAACTATGTGCCGACCTATCCCGGTCTGGCCACGCAGGAAGCCGCGCTCCTGGAACAAGCGCACGCCCTGCTCCATCCCGGGCCCTCCTAAAAGCCCGCTTTTACAAAAGGAAAATGAAAATGCAATCGACTGTCAACTGGACCTCCACCCCTCTGTTTCGCGCAGGGATCAATGTGATCACGACCCCGACTCAGACCCTTGCCACAACCCGATGCACACGCACGCTGCGTTACAACGTGGCCAACACTCATGAAATCAAGGACATTCGCAACGCCCAAACACGTTAAGCGCCAATCCGTTGAGCCCTACAAAAAACCTGAGTCCGACAAGGTCGTTGAACGCAAGGGGGGGCAACCACAACACGCTCAAAGAGTGAACAACGACATACGACTCCGACACGGTAGAGTCGTGCCTCGCCAAGGGAGTGTGGCATGAGTGCAAAAGGGCCCTTCAAAGGGCCCTTTTGCAGGAAGCCGTTGGCAAACGATGCCTCCCTTCGCTGACCCTATCCGAAAGCATTTCCATTGGGCGCCATCATCGTACCCGATGGGAGTGCCCAGGATGATGTGGCCAGTGTAAGCTCGCTTCTCCAGGGATTGAGTTGTAGTGGCTTACTGCGACACGGCGTGCTCTTCCATAGCGTCTGTAGACGTGGCGTCTTTTTTCATCTCATCCTTGGACATGGCATCTTTTTTCATCCCGTCCTTGGACATGGCATCTTTTTTCATAGCGTCCTTATGCGCAGCGCCCTTTTTCATCTCATCTTTTGACATGCTGTCCTTCGACATACTGTGCTTTTTCACCACGTCTTTGGACATCGAGTCGTGACTCATGGCATCGGCGGCGTAGACGCTGCTAACAGCACCGGCGGCCAGGCACAGGGACAAAACGGCAGTGGCTAATTTTTTCATGGTGAAACTCCTGGAACTGAGGTTGCGATTGGTGCGCAGAACACGCTGCGCCGTAAAAAGGCACGCCTGCGTCAACTTCCACCAAACCAGTTGTAGCCCTGACTTTCCCAGTAGCCGCCGCTGTAGGTATTGCTGACGAAGATTGCCTGAATGTGTTTAGGGTTCTTGTAACCGAGCTTGGTGGGCATGCGCAGCTTCATCGGGAAGCCGTACTCAGGAGGCAACACGGCGCCGTCGTAAGTCAGGGCCAACAGGGTTTGCGCATGCAACGCGGTGGCCATGTCGATGCTGGTGTAGTAGTCGTCGGCGCATTTGAAGCCGACGTATTTGGCGCTGGTATCGGCGCCCACTCGCTTGAGAAAGTCAGCGAAAGGCACTCCGCCCCAGCGCCCGATTGCACTCCAGCCTTCGACACAGATGTGCCGGGTAATCTGCTCGGTCTGAGCCATGGCTCGCAATTCTTCGAGGCGCCAACTGCGCTTGTCGGCGACCAGACCAGTGATGTCCAGACGAAACTCGGCTTCGTCCACGCTCGGCACGTCCTCGATGCCGTAAAAGGCGTTGAAGGGAAATGGCCGTGTGATCATCGACGCGGGATAAGTCGGCGCCATCGCATTGGGGTTGAACAGCCAGCCCTGAACCCGGTCGTTGAATCGCGACATGGCGGACAGTGCGGTCTCGACGCTGTCGTTGTCGGTGAGACTGCAGCCAGACAACATGGCGATGCCTCCAAGGGTCAGGCCACGCATCAGGAACGAGCGGCGCGAGCGGTCTTCGATCTGCGGCGCAATGATCTTCCTGGCGTCTTGAAGGATGGTGGATGCGTCCAGATTTACGAGGCGCTTTTTCATAACGGCTCCTTGCGACCGATGGTCATGGCCCACAGCGTTTTCGGAACGAGCGCGACCATCACCAGGTGCACCGCCGCAAAAGCCACCAACACTGCCATCGCGATGAAATGCACATGCCGCGCGGCGTCGTAACCGCCGAGTAACTCACGCAGCAGCGGGAACTGAACGGACTTCCACAACACCAGCCCGGAGACCACCAGCAGCGTGATGTCGAGCATCACAACCAGGTACGCCAGCCGCTGTACCTGGTTGTAATGACTCAGGTCGGCATGCCCCAGCCGTCCGCGCAAAGCGGCCAACAGGTCACGCAAAACACCTTTTGGCGACACCGGGAAAAAGCGTCGAAAGAAACGGCCACTGGTGAGGTTGATGATCAGGTAGAGCAGGCCGTTGAGGGTGAGCAACCACATCATTGCGAAATGCCATTGCAGCGCGCCGCCGAGCCATCCCCCCAGGGTGATACCGTTGGGGAAACTGAAGTCGTACAGCGGGGATGCGTTGTAGATACGCCAACCGCTGGTGACCATGACCAGCACCGCCAACACGTTGAGCCAATGAGTCAGCCGTAGCCAGCGTGGATGAACACGAACTGTAGGTTGCCAGTGCACCAGATAAACTCCTGAAACGGGGGGAATCGCGTCCACAATCCCCATCGGGTAGCCCGTCTCACTTGAGCATCGGATTCTGCAAATTGTTTGTATGTAGGGATTTCCCCAAATTCGCTCGTCTGCTTCCTGCTCGGGGATATAGCCAAGCAATGAGAGCCGCGACGATGCGATGTCGACTCACAAATAGCGGGTGGATGAGCCGCCCTGAAAGACAGGGCACCGCTTCCCCCTCAACATAAGGGGCTGCACGGTTTTGCGGGGAAGGCGGTCTTGATCTTCAAGAAGAAACAGGCGGTGTCCCGCAAGCCATAAGCGTATGAATGTGTGCAAAGCGCGGTTTTTATAAGCATTGCAACCTGATCAGCGCAGGTTGCCGGTGTCTGCTCCCGACCAGGAGAACCCCTGTTCAATCAACTCTCGTCCGAAACCAGACCGCCTCCGTCTGCTTTCCGACTCAGCGCCCCCCTTCCTGGCTCCCTTTCTCGACGACGAATCTGTTCTTTTTTAGACTTCGTCAAGGTTTAGATTATAACTTTTTACTTCCCCGCCCATTTCGGCCATTTTAACGTCCATTGCCCTGTCAACAGGTTCGATAAGCCACTAAAACCACTACCGACTAATCATTGATCCGATCTGATTTCAGACACTTTCTTTTAAATTGTTTCACGACATAACACTAATGAGTCACTTGAAAAATCCGATCACTATTTTTTGGCGATCGGAAGCGTTCTCAGACGATGCTCCTGGCGGCGGACCTGCCCATGCAACCCGCCGCCCGGTTTGAGCGGCGGGCTGATGGGGTTGCCGGCACAGACGCCTCTCTCTCGTTCGCGCAGACGCACTGCCACGCTGCCTGTCAACCGCTCCAACGGGCTTCCAGTGTCCGCTTCTTGGGCATGCTGCTGGGGCGCCGCGCACCCGACAAGCGTCGATAGGCATTGACGCTCAACTCGATGATTCGCCTTTTGTAGGCCGGTACGTTGAGCACGACCATGGCCTCGAACAGGATGTCATCGCACGCCTTGCGCGTAATCGAGCGCGGCATGCCATTGACGGTGATGCTCAGGTACTCACACACGATGTCGTGAACCACTGCGGCCTGGCCATAAGCCCCCCAAGGTGGAAGCAACGACCAGAACAGGCGCGGCACACTGGCGCCATCGGTGAGGTAGCCGGCCGGCACATACACCCACTCCCCGCCATCCTCATGACGAAGGTAATAGCGAAACGCTTTGGTCACGCGCCAATAATCCTTGCCCAGAATTTTACTGGCCTGTGCATCAAATTGAATATTTAAGGGTGCACTAAACTCCGTGAAACTGCTCATGCAATCTCCTGATTATCTATTGAATACATTGTAAAATGCTGATCACCGCGTTCTAAGGCGAATCGCGTTACCCCCGCCATGAATAACCGGCCTGTTATGGCCTAAATTCCTGCGTGCTGTTCGTCACAGCCATACCTATTACGGCAAGTCTACTTGGGCAATTCATCCCACCGACAAACAACGTGGTATTGTCAGGAAACTGAAAAGTGCTGAAGTCGACACTTAAAATACTGCGTCAGCCCTCGCGTCATAACAAGTACGATTTCGGACGAACCGCCAGTATTGATGAAGGGCTGTCAGTGTCTCTGAGTAATGTTGATTATTCATCGCCAATCACTCCTCATCAAACGGAGTTTATTCAGTAGGTTGCTTCGAGCGTCCCCACCCCTTGTCAACCATCAGGTAATGGCTGCCACCTTGTTCAGTATTATCGGACTCAATCGGCGTGCTCTTCTTTTCACCTTTCACTTTTCACCTTCAAATTTTTTGACGCAGCACAGCCAACCTCACCCGACAGCCGACCTAGGCATCACTCAACACGCCCCCGGCACTTAGGTAGTAAGCAATCAAGTCATCCAGTTCGTGCTCATATTGGCCATAACCTGCTCCCGGCAAACTGGCCCAGATGTTGTTGCACCGGGCAATCGCGCTGGCCACTCGCCCCCTCTGGATATCGTTGAGCGCCCCCTGTTCACGGATTTGCTGAATGGCTACCCGGTCCTGATTTTCCGGGGTAAAACCGTCTTTGAGGTTGAGCGAGGCACAATAGGCGTCCCAGTACCTTGAAAGCAGCTGATAACGACCGGCCGCCGTGGACTTGATCCCCAGTTTTGGCAGCGACACCAATTGACGCGGGTGATCCCTGTAATCGGCAAACAGCGTTCCCCCCACCATCACATCATATCCGGCGTTTTGAGTGAGTTGTTTGCCATTATGCGTGCCTTCGGACCAGGCCAGCATATCCAGAAAGGCCAATACATTTCGCCCACCGGCTTCTTTTTCGCTGATTTTAGCCATCGTGTTTCCTCCACTGCTGTTGGGCGTGAATCGGGTTCTCTAAGTTTCAATAGTGAACGGCCCGTCATTGCGCCACGGTCAGCCTTGGCACTGTTGCTAAGGCTGACGATGTTGAATAAGGGGGTGTTCGAGATGATCTGATGTTTATTAATGCAGGTGCCGATGCATGATCTGTACGGGGCGCAGAAGTTTGTATCCGGCCGATTAATCAGACCCGGACACACATTAGCCAGCGCTGTACAGCGAAGCAATTAGAAGTCTAAATTCGGACTAACTTTATTGAACACCAAGCCCCATTAAACCGGCAACATAGAGCCCTATAAAACAAGTAAGGCTGCTGGGAGATGTTCATGCACCCACCGCGTGATGGCCGCCCCTTTTGCTTCAGGTGCAACAAGCGACGCAGGACACGGGCGATACAGGCTGGCGCGCTCACACCGGCGCCCTGCCTGCGCGCAAGTGCGCTCTGAACATTTAGGGATTTCCTTACGGCGTGTTGGGCATTTGCTGGATGTCACCCATTGCCCGGCCCACCACAATCACTGTCGGTGTCGATGGCTTGCGCGAGTGAGGGGCACACACATAGCCATGCCCTGGCCGTCAATCAAGCGTAGCAGCCAATGGCTTTTTTGAGCAGGGACAGGGCATCAGGGCCGCGGGAAAACAGGGTCGACGAAAGCCCATGAGGGGGCCTTCACTTTACTGTTTGACCCTTGTTTATCACCGTTTTGGGATGCCGATCAAAGCCACGGAGCCTCTGACCCGGCCTGCAACCACGTTGACGCGGTGGTCACCTTCGCCACCCTGAACGTGGGAACCGGTTCAGCCCTCACCCTGAACCCCGCAAGTCCCCCGCGCCCGGCGTAACGGTCGCGACCTGGCGAGGATAACCGCCCGTCATCCACTCATGCACCACTTCGAAAATAGCACGTCGTCCTTTTGCCAAGGCGCCGGCGTGATAACCAAACAGGACCGTGCTGGCCTAAAACGCCTCCACGTGCAGATGAAGGTCATTGCCATGAACAGAAGCGACAATCCAACCTGGGAGGGTGATCCAGACTCCAAGCACCGAATTATCATTGCCGATGACCACCCGGCGATACGTGCCATGCTGACCATGGGCCTGATCAGTCACGAATTCACGGTGGTGGGACAAGCCAGCAATGGCATTGAAACCTTGCGCCTGGCCCACAGCTGCGCGCCCTCTCTGATCCTTCTGGATCTGGATATGCCGTTAATGGAAGGCTTGTCTACCTTGCGCCAACTGCAAAAGGCGCACCCGCAACTGCCGGTGGTGGTGTACAGCATGCTCAACGCCCGGATCTACAGCTATCGCTGCCTGCGTCTTGGCGCCCGGGGATTCATCAGCAAAGGCGACGATTTTTCGTTGATTCTCAACGCGGTCAGGCAAGTGCTGCAGGGGCAGATGCTGTTTCCCAGCCATCCGATGCTCGCTCCTTCAGAAGATTTATCCGACAGCGAGATTGTCGCACTACGCTGTTTGGTGCGCGGGGGAGATCTCGACAGCATTGCCTCGGCACTGATGATCAGTTCGGCGCATGCGGCGCAGCTTAATCAACGGCTTAACACCAAATTGGGCATGTCCACGAAAGAGTTGATTCGTTTTGGCAAGAGCTTGACGTTAAGTTGAGCCAGAAGGCGGCGAGCGCTTTATTCATGGACAAAGGAGTTGTCATGTCAAGCCACCCATATCTCGTACGACAAGCAAGACGCGGCCTGAGGCGCTACCGGGCCCTGGCGTGGCACAGCGTGCTGGTGCTGCTGCTGTGCCCGTTGTTCAGTCCGCACGCTCATGCCATGCGGCCGGTGCACCTGGGCCCCCAGGCCGACCTGCCGCAGGTCAAGCTGGTGCTGGCGCCCTATGAATGGAGCTGGTTGCAGGCACGTCCCGTGCTGCGCCTGGGTGTGGCCGAGCAGGACTATGGCCCACTGTCCTTGCTGCGAAACCAGCAACTTAAAGGACTGATGGCGGACTACCTGGCGATCATTGCCAACAGCCTGGGCCTGACGGTCGAGGTGACCGTCTACCCCAGCTGGCCGCAGGCGCTGCAAGGCCTGCGTTCGGGCAAAGTAGACGTCCTGGGCCTGGGATCTTCTTATGAAGCGCAGCTTCCAGGCGTGCTGCTTTCCCTCCCTTATACGGCCAACCAACCGGTACTGGTCGGCCGCGACGACCAGGCCACGCCTTCGTTCTTGAGTTCACGACTGGCCACGGTGCAAGGCTATGCCTCGCCGGCCGAGCTGCAGGCCCGATTTCCCCAGGCTCAGGTTCAGGTCTATCCGACGGTGCACCAAGCGCTGCATGCCGTGGAATACAAGCACGCCGACTGGGCGGTGTGCGACGCCCTGACCGCCGTCTACCAACAGGGACTGGGCGAGCTGTCCAACCTGCGCATGCACTCATTAAACCTGCCCTACCCGGGCTACAGCTTTGTGTTTCGCAAGTCCGACTCGCTGCTGCAGGCCCTGTTCAATCGGGTGATCGCCGACATTGCGCCGGTCGCCCAGGCCAATATCCGCGCCTATTGGACTGGCGGCGTGTATGTGCGTGCCGCTCAGGAACCGCCCTATAACGCGCAACAGCTGGCCTGGCTCGCCACCCAGCCGCAGATACAGGTGGCGGCCAACGGGGCCATGCCGCCCTACAGCTTTTTTGACGACGAAGGACACTACAGCGGGCTGGTGGCTGATCTGTTGCGTGAAATCAGCCTGCGCAGCGGTTTGCGGTTCAACGTGATCGAGCGAGCCTCGACCCGGGAGATGGTCGAGGCCCTGCAGAGCGGCGAAGCGCAACTGTCGCCGTTCATGCTGATGACGCCTGAACACCAGGAGCACCTCAACTTTTCCGAGCCTTTTGGTATCAGCACCTTCGCACTGGTCGGGCTGCAGGGCGCGACCTTCAAGGACCTCAAAGACTTGCGCAACAAGCGAGTGGCCCTGACCTATGGCTCACCGGCCATCACCTTGTTGCGCCACAGCGATCCTGACATCGAGCTGGTTGAAACCAACACCCCCCTGGACAGCCTGCGGGCCGTGGCCAATGGCGAGGCGGAGGCCGCCGTGGTCTTGTTGCCGATTGCCCGTTACCTGGTGGATCAGGACTTTTCCAAACAGTTGACGATTGTGACCTCCCTGCCGGCCATGCAAGCCAACCTGGCTTTTTCCGTGCCCAAGGAACAAGCGCTGCTTTTGCAGGTCATCAATACCACACTCTCTCGAATGGAGCCGCGCATGGTGGGCAGTCTTCTGGAGCGATGGCAGGACGGTCGATCTCAAGGGCGTGTCTGGGGGCGTCATGAAGGGCAGCTGCGCTGGGTGGTTCTGATCATCGGGACGCTCATGGGCATGCTGCTGATGGGGGTGTTCTATACCATTTATCGACGTATCCAGGCCCATACCGAACAAGGGCGCCAGGCCTTTCGCAGTGCGCTGTTGGGCGGTCTTCCTCAGCCGGTGGTCATGCGCGACCTCAACGGCGTGTTCCTGTTGTGCAATGAGGCGTTCTACACCGTGTTTGGCTTGTCGCCCGCCGACGTCATTGGCCGCACATGGGAAGAAGTGAAGGGGTTGCAGGGGGTGCAGGCGAGCGACCAGAAGCGGGCCTACCAGGCGCTGTTGCGGGCCAATGAGCCCGACGTGCGCCTGGTTAACCTCTCCCTGCATGGCGTGGTGCGTAATTATCGCCAATGGTCGGTCCCGCACCGAGAAGCCAATGGCCGCTGCGTGGGCCTGCTCATGGGCTGGATTGACACGTCCGACACCGAGCGGCTGTTGCAGCAGCTGTATGCGGTACGCGATCAGGCCGTGCAAGCCAGCGAAGCGAAGACCCGCTTCCTGACCGTCATGAGCCATGAGATTCGTACCCCCCTGAACGTCATCATCGGCCTGTTGGAGCTGACACTGGCGCGCGTCGACAAGGGCGAAGGCTGGGATCGCTCGGCGATCGAGGTGGCGCACGCCTCCTCCAGCGCGCTGATGGTGTTGATCGGTGAAATTCTTGACCTGTCCAAAATCGAGTCGGGCAAACTGACCTTGGAGCCCCAACGCCACAACCCACGTGACATCGTGGAATCGGTACGGCAGGTGTTCCATGAGGTTGCCCGTCAAAAGGGGCTGTACCTGATCGTGCAGGTACAACTCGACAGCGAAAAGGATGCCATGATGGATGGAATGCGTCTGAAGCAGGTGCTGTTCAATCTGTTGAGCAATGCGATCAAGTTCACCGACCAGGGCGGCGTCCACATCTCCCTGCATGTCCAGCAAGTCGGTGCTGATCTGTGCATGGAATTTGTTCTGGAAGACACCGGCATCGGTATCTCGCCGGAGCATCTGCAGCTGCTCTTTCAACCGTTTACCCAGCTCGGCGGGCCGGCCAGCGGGCGAGGCGGAACGGGGCTGGGACTGGTCATCTGCCAGCAACTGGTCGAACTGATGAAGGGCCACCTGCAACTGACCAGTACCCCGCAGCAAGGCACACGCGTCACGCTGACGCTGAACGCGCCGGCGCTGGAAACGGCCCCTGCCCAGTTGCCCCCAAGCCCACCCGCCCAACCGGCCCCCCCGCTACGCGTTCTGTTGGTGGACGATCATCCCTCCAATCGACTGCTGCTCTGGCAACAGCTTGTTTTTCTGGGCCACACCGTACAGGAAGCCGAGGATGGCCAGCAGGCCTTCGAATTGATCAAGGCTCAGGCGTTTGATGTCGTGATCACGGACTGCAGCATGCCGGTGATGGACGGCTACGAACTCACCCGCCTGATTCGCGAGCGTGAGCGTCAAGAGCGACACACCGCCAGCCTGGTGATCGGATTTACCGCCAATGCCCAGGCGTCGGAGCGCCAACGCTGCCTGGCGGCGGGCATGAATGGCTGCCTGTTCAAACCGGTCAGCCTGGACATGCTCAGAACCTGCCTGAGCGAAGCCGCCGCAGGCTATCATCGAGTCGCCCCCAGCGCCTCGCCGGCCGCCGCCTCGGCGGTGTTTGACCTGGACATCTTCAACTCGCTGACCGGCAGTGATCCGCAACTGGAGCATTTGCTGCTGGACAGTCTGTACACCACCAATTGCCTTGACCTGCAGCAATTTGACGAGCTTGTGTCAGCCCGCCAATGGTATGAGCTGGTTCGTCTGATCCACCGGATCAAGGGCGCGGCCCGCATTGTCGGGGCGCAGGTGTTGATTGACGCCGCCCAGACCTATGCACAGCACGAACACGAAGAGTTGAGCGAGGAGCAGATGATCCAAAAGGCCGTTGAGGTTCGCCAGGCCATCGTGCAATTGCAGCAGGCCGTGTCCGAACGATTGGGCAGTTAGCGGCGTCGGGGGCTGTTGAGAGATGAGGCGGCGTGCCCCCGTTTTCGCCCATTCGCCCATTCGCCCATTCATTTGCCTCGTCCGTGCGCCCTGTTACCCGACGCCGTGGAGGATCAACCCTTGTGATGCTGACCGCCAGGATCAGGCCGCAAACGCGCAGCCCCCTCAGGTGGTACGGTTGAGCAGCTCCATCAGACTGCCGGCATTGAGCTTTTTGAGCGAGCGGCTTTTGAACGTACTGATGGTCTTGCTGCTCAGTTGCATGCGCGCCGCCACCTGCTTGTTGGACAGCCCCTGGGTCAGCAGCCGCAGGACTTGACGCTCGCGCCACGACAGCAGGTCCATGGGATCGGCACAGGCGCTGGTGCGCTGGCTTGGTTGTACCCATTCGGGAAAGAACGTCAGCCCAGATTCTACGGCCTGCAGCGCGCGCAGCAGCACTTCCGGCTCTTGTGTCTTGCTGACAAAACCGTCGGCCCCGGCCTGAACACAATTGATGACCGAGAAGCGCGAGGCCTGCGCAGAGAACACGATGACCTTGATCGGCAGTTCCAGCAGCTTGATACGATCAATAATCACGAAACCACTCAGGCTAGGAAGATCGAGCTCCAGGATAACGATGTGCGGCGCATGCTGGTGAATGCACTGCATGGCTTCAACACCATCACTGGTCTCGGCCACCACCGTAAAATGGTTGTCTTTGAGCCACATTGTCAGTGCCAGGCGAGTGATGGGATGTTCCTCAACGATAAGCACTTTTTTGTTCATGGGTTTACTCAGGTCTTGAGGTGGAAACGCATGACTGGTGGGGGTCACCTTATGTACCAAGGTGCTCGAACCTATGCGTTCTTGTCCTCCCTTGCATCAGCCACGCACCGTGATGAACCCTCCTGGCGTCTGTAAAAGTCGCACGCCTCATGTCAGAGGATGAGGGCCGCCGAGCTTGCGCCTTGCGACACGCAAGCGTTATTGCCAGACACGCGTCTGGCCGGACTGGCCTCGACTCTACGTGCAGTACGCGTGGCCAGACTGTAGGGGGTTCCTGATTTTTGCCGGTTCGTCTGCTTTACAATCAGTAAGGCCCCAGACCGGGATCGAACACGGCCGAGGATGTCCTTGCAGGCGGTGCGTTGGCTGCAGGCGGGCTCGAACATCAGCAGACGAAGCCATTAAGCCGGGTTGAAGAGGCAGCCCGGTTTCACGGCAATGCGGCCTTCGTGCCGAGGCGGCACGCCGGGTTGCTTGATCCGGCGTTCAACAGCAGGGGGTGATCACGCAGGCCCGGAAAACCCGGTTTCACGTGGATCGCGACAGCGACCGCTCGGACGCTATCGCCTGTTTTTGTCCGCGGATTACGCTCTTCCCTGTATTTTTTTCACGTCGCTGCCTATACTTGAGAATATATCGCATCCAGAACAGGCCCCCGCTTCGCCAGGGCGTCAGGTGATATTGACGCCGCCAAAGCCGATGCCTGCCCCTGTGCTGGCCGCCCTAGCGGAAGGGGTGCCAGGTTCTGAGCGATGCAAAACCGTTCGAGATCGGCCAGCGAAGCCCCCGTCAATCAACTGGAGCTGTCGGGCCGCTGAACTATGCCCGATTCCGGTAAACACTCAACAATGCAGCCGTGTTCGCCAGCATCAATGGACCTCGCGATGGATCGCTGTCCTGGCCGAAAGGCTGCAATCAAAAAAGCAAAGGAACGCTGTTATGTATAAATCCCGCACACAAGATAAATTCGTTCTGCGCCTCCCCGACGGGCTGCGCGACCTTATTACAACCCTGGCGACGAAAAATCACCGCAGCATGAACAGCGAAATCATCCGCAGGCTTGAACGTTCGCTGATCAATAGCGACTTGTGCACGCTTCAAACTCAGGTGATCCAACAGCTCAGTGACCGGATTCGGGAGCTGGAAACCGCAGCGCCAGAATCCGGTTCACTGACCTCCTCTACGCTTCCAGCAGAAACCGCCTCGCCATTGCTCTGTTATCAGGCGCGCGGAACATACAGGTTCGAGCGTTGCACCGTGAGCCAGGATCCCTTGTGGAGCGCCAAAGCCATGACGCCGCCTCGGCAGGCTTAAGCGTTAAGCAGCGCGCATGGACGAGGACGTCAGTGAGCGTCCAGATTACCCGCCCAAGATTATTCAGGAGCGAACAGCCTGGGCGTGGAAATCGGGCCGTCAGTGCACACACCGATTCGCGTCCTGGGGCCGCCCATGACAGCATCATGCTGGCGGTATCCTTGTTGTCGATGGCCTGTGCTGGGAATGACTCGGAGATTTTTCAGGAATCTATGACGTTGTTCCCCAGCTCAGCCCGAGGGGCTTTATGAAACCACAACCATTGATCATCCCCCGCCCCTATCCTCGCCACACTCCACGTGTTGTTATTGATGAAGCGCCTACGGCCAGGTATGAAGAACTCATCATTATCCCTGACGCTTCACCCGCAGGCCGATACCCGACTTCTAATTGCAAGCACCGTGACGATCCACTAGAAAGCATTCAACACACGCTGAAGTTTCCTCAACCCTAAAAAGGTTAGGTGTCGCGTTTCTTACTCCACACCAGGCCCGACCGGGCTGATCACTCGGATGGGGTCTCGCGCACCACCCGCTTCAGTTAGGGGTGGCATTGCGCGCATCGATTCCATCGCTCGACACCTCTCTCAGGTGCGATGGTCAATTTATTTAGCCAAGCCTGTCTGGGCAGCGTTGACGCAGCGCATGTCGCCCCGCTGTTTCTTTCTCACAGCCGCTCAGACGCACTTATTGCCAATATTATTAATTTTCTCTTTGGGTGTTTTTGATTTTTAAGCGCCGGGCGTCATGTCTATCCTCTTCGCCTCAAACTTAATGGCTTACCACCGCAATCGGTTAATCGCGACAGCTATTTAACTACATTATACGGCTCATGACTTCTGTACTTTATCAGTTCCCTTACAGCACCTGCATGAGATTTATCTGCTTTATCTAAGTACATGTGAAGCCGCCCCCCTCAACTTCCCTTTTAATACTCTTGGTAATTGCATGAACCGCCGCTGTTTCCGCTTGATCTTCAGTAAAGTTCTTGGCTTTTTGATTCCCGTGGCCGAAATCACAACCTCACAGGGCAAAAAGAGTCAGGGCACCGGCCTGCACGCCGACGTGGCGCAGGCACCCCAGTGGCCTTTGCTGCCCGTGGTGGCGGTTCTGCGCACGCTGCAGCAATCGCTGGTTGAAGTGCGGGTGGTGG